>Ga0123397_119328_pt1 | contig 9659 bp, 11 predicted proteins | sample T10HLNH4metaT_FD_89925 | JGI IMG/M metagenome (GOLD analysis project Ga0123397, IMG submission 89925) | Methane-oxidizing artificial microbial communities from Washington, USA to study methane cycling - T10-HLNH4 metaT (Metagenome... ... | reverse complement strand
TCGACCGACATGGGGCGCCGAGTATACCGGGGGCGGGTGTACAATCCGCGCCGCGTGCCCAGGTGGCGAAATTGGTAGACGCACTGGATTTAGGTTCCAGCGCCGCAAGGTGTGGAGGTTCGAGTCCTCTCCTGGGCACCAGCCGGACGACCCGGCCGGTTACGCAGATGCAGGTCAGGCCGGCTTTCTGGCCACCATGCCGATCACTGCCGACCGCCCGCAATGGGCGCTGCCCTCGTCGAGTTCGTCCTCGTACTCGTCCAGGCGTTCGATCTCCAGCCCGGCAAAGGCCTCGCGCAGCAGTGCGGCGGTATACAGGTTCTCGACCGCGGACGGCCCGCCGGTGCGGTATTCGAGCTGTTTCGGCGTATAGCCCTGCAGCACGATGCGGCCGCCCGGGCGCAGCGTGCGCTGCAGCCGCTCGAACAGCGCCGCGCGCTCGTCCGGCGCGGCGAACTGTATGAATACCGCCACCACCAGATCGAAGGCGTCGTCCGGATAGATCCAGTTCAGCGCATCGGCCAGCGCGAAATCCACCTTCACGCCGCGCGATGCGGCCAGCGCCTCGGCCTTCTCGATGGCCACCGGCGACAGTTCGGTGGCGGTCACGTCCAGCCCCTGTTCCGCCAGCCAGACCGCGTTGCGGCCTTCGCCGTCGGCCACGCTGAGCGCGCGCATGCCGGGGGCGAGCAGGGCGGCCTGGGCCGCCAGATACCGGTTGGGTGCGGTGCCGAACAGATAGGCCTCCCCGGCCGCGCGGTAACGGTCGGACCAGAAATCCTGTGCGTCAGCGAAGCTCATCGCGTGTGTCCGTGAGGCGGTTCAGTCCTGGATGTGGCCCATGCGCTGGGCCTTGGTGGCCAGATAGCGATGGTTCATCGGGTTGGCGCCGGCATGCAGCGGAATGCGCTCGACCACTTCGACACCTTCGTGCTCCAGCGCCCGCACCTTGAGCGGGTTGTTGGTGAGCAGCCGGGCCTGACGGATGCCGAGGCTGCGCACGATGTGAGCGGCGTAACGGTAGTCGCGCGCGTCGTCCTCGAAACCCAGCATGCGGTTGGCGTCCACGGTGTCGGCGCCGGTGTCCTGCAGCGCATAGGCGCGGATCTTGTTGATCAGGCCTATGCCGCGGCCTTCCTGCCGCAGATAGACCAGTGCGCCGCGGCCTTCCGCCGCGATCGCGCGCAGTGACGCTTCGAGCTGAGGACCGCAGTCGCAGCGCAGGCTGAACAGCGTGTCGCCGGTCAGGCATTCGGAGTGCAGGCGCAGCATGACCGGTGCGCCGTCGCTGAAATCGCCCAGCGTCAGCGCCACGTGTTCGAGGCCGGTGGACGGGTCCTGATAGCCGTGCAGCGTGAAATCGGCCCAGCGGGTGGGCAGGCGGCACACGACCTCCGACGGCGCGCCGGCCTGCGGCAGGGCATCGGCCGGGTGCCGGCCTGCGGTATCGCCATCCGGCAGGTGGCCGATGGCGCGGTACTTCTTTTCACTGGATTGCGTGCTCATGTGCTGCTTTGTGTTGGGGCCTGAAGGGACATGCAGGGGCAGGCCAAGGGGCGTAAGTATGGCCCATGTTGTGCTCCGGGCGGCACGGTCAGCTTAACCAGCGGGCGATCAGCGGCACGACAATTGCCGTGACGACACCATTCAATCCCATTGCAAGCGCGGAGAAGGCGCCCGCCGTCTCACCGAGCTGAAAGGCGCGCGCGGTCCCGATGCCATGGGCGCTCATGCCGATGGCGAAGCCGGTCACCGCCGGGTCACGTGTACCGGTGGCCCTGAGCAGGGCCGGGCCGATGACCGCGCCGACGATGCCGGTCAGGATGACCAGGATGGCGGTCAGCGAGGGCAGGCCACCTATCTTTTCGGAAATGCCCATGGCGATCGGTGTGGTGACCGATTTCGGCGCCAGTGAAAGCAGCGTACGCGGCTCGGCGCCGAGCGCCCGGGCAACCCACCACACCGACAGCACCGACGCCACTGATCCGGCCAGCAATGCCAGCATCGTCGGGCCGAACAGCTGCTTCAGCCGCGGCAACTGGGCATACAGCGGCACCGCCAGCGCGACGGTGGCCGGGCCGAGCAGGAAGTGTACGAACTGGGCGCCGTCAAAATAGACGTCGTAGGGCGTGCCGGTCAGCGTGAGCAGCGCGACGATGAGCGCTACCGCCAGTGCGACCGGATTGGCCAGCGGGTGTGACCCGAGCTTGAGGTAGAGCGCGTGCGCCGCCTGATAGGCCAGCAGCGTCAGCGTGAGGCCGAGCAGCGGGCTGGCCGCCAGATAGACCCACAGCTCGCGGATTTCGCCGCTCATCGCCCGCGCGCTCCGAGGCGCAGCACGGCGGCGGTGACCAGCAGCGTGACCGCGCAGCTCAGCACCACGGCGGCCAATGTCGGCAGCCACTCGCGGGCGAGCAGCCCGGCGTGCACCATGATGCCGGCGCCAGCCGGTACGAACAGCAGCGACAGGTGCTGCAGCAGGGTGTTGGCGGTCTCGCGCAGCGGCGCAGGCGTGTCGCCGCGGATCACCAGAGCGGCGAACAGCAGGGCCATGCCGACCACCGGACCCGGCACCGGCAGCCCCAGCCACTGGACCAGTACTTCCCCGATCAGCTGCAGCACCAGCAGCAGGGTGAGCGACGCGAGCATGGCGACCTCCGGCGGCAAGACATGGCCGGATTCTACGGCGTCCGCAGATGTGCCAAGGCCCCGGTCCTTGCGCTACCGGGGCCTTGTCTGGCGGGTTTCTATCGCCGGATCAGCGATAGCCGGCGCGGTCGAACACCTTCTGCGCCTGGGCGGTGGTGCGGGCCAGTTCGCCGACGTTGAGCGTGTCCGCCTTGAAATTGCCGAGCGACTTCAGTTCGGGATTGGACACGACTGCCGACTTCACGACCGGCCATTCGTTGTTGCCGTTGGCGAAATACGCCTGCGCTTCGTCGGACGCCAGATATTCCAGGAACTTGACCGCCGCCTCCTTGTTCGGCGCGGTCTTCAGCATGCCGCCGCCCGAAATGTTGATGTGGGTGCCGAAGCTGGACTGGTTGGGCCATACCACACCCACCTTTTCCATCATCGCGCGGTCTTCCGACTTGGTCGAACGCAGCAGCCGCACCAGATAGTAGGTGTTGGACACCGCCACGTCGCATTCGCCGACCGCCACCGCCTTGATCTGGTCGGTGTCGCCGCCCTTGGGCGCGCGGGCGAAGTTGGCGACCACGCCGCGTGCCCATTCTTCGGTCTTCGCTTCGCCCCAGTGCTGGATCAGCGCCGCGCCGAGCGACACGTTGTACGGGTGTGCGCCCGAACGCGAGCACAGCTTGCCTTTCAGCGACGGCTTGGCCAGATCTTCGTAGTTGGCCACGTCCGAGGACTTGAGCTTGAGCTTGTTGTAGATGATGACGCGGGCGCGGGTCGAGAACGCGAACCAGCCGTTTTCCGGGTCGCGCAGATGGGCCGGAATGCGTTCTTCCAGCACTGCCGACTTGATCGGCGCGAACAGGCCCATCGCGTCAGCCTGGGCCAGACGGGATGCGTCGACCGTGATGAACACGTCTGCCGGGCTGTTCGCACCTTCGTTGCGGATGCGCTCGACCAGTTCGTCTTCCTTGCCTTCGATGCGGTTGATCTTGATGCCGGTCTGGCGGGTGAAGTTCGAGTACAGCGCTTCGTCGGTCTGGTAATGACGCGCGGAGTAGAGATTGAGCACCTTTTCCTGGGCGATGGCCGGGGACAGCGCCAGAGCGGCGGCCACGGCGGCGGCGATGCGGATCATGCGGGCTTTCATGAGAACTCCGGAAATGTGCGGTTCGGTGCGGGCAGGCGCGCGGAGGGCGGCCACTGCCGACGCGGGCCGGAAATTATCAGAAGCATTTCGTAATTGCAAACCATTCGCAATTGCATTATTGTAAATGCGAATCGTTCTCATGAAGGATATTTGCATGGACGCAGTGCTGGTCGGGGCCGATCGCCTCGGCAACATTCCCGATGTGCTGGCCGAATTCGGCCTGAAGATCCGGCATCACATCACCGGTCGCGATCCCAAGCATCAGCGGCAGGCGCAACGCCTGCCCGGAGGCACCGACGTGGTGATCCTGTTCACCGATTTTCTCGGTCACAACGTGATGAAGGCGTTCCGCGACGCGGCGCGCGAAAGTGGCGTGCCGGTGGTGGCCTGCCGGCGTTCGGTGTGCGCGCTGAAGTCGGCGCTGGAGGGGTGCGGAGCGGTGCGCTGCGCGGAGTGTCCGCGCAGCCGGGGATGATCAGCGCAGCGACATGCCCGAGGTGTCGTCCACCTCGATGCGGCGCGCGCCATTGAAGCGCTTGGCCCAGTAGCGGCCGGTCATGTCGTCCACCCGCACGCCGCCGCCGCGGGAATTGGCGTGCATGAACTTGTTGTTGCCCAGGTAGATGCCGACATGGGAGAAGGAGCGGCGCAGGGTGTTGAAGAACACCAGATCGCCCGGCTGCAGTTCTTCCTTCGGCACGGTTTCACCGACGCGCGCCATTTCGACCGCGGTGCGCGGCAGCAGCACGCCCAGCGCATCCGAGAACACGTGGCGCACGAAGCCGCTGCAGTCAAAGCCGCTCTGCGGCGTATTGCCGCCGAAGCGGTAGCGCACGCCGAGCAGAGAAAGACCGCTGTCCACCAGATCGGTCACCGCGTCCGCTGCTGCCGCGGCGTGCTCGGCGATACGGTCGGCGGGCAGATACTGGGAGAAGGAGAACTTGCCGGATTCCGTGGTCGTGGCCGTGGCCGGTGCCTGGACCGGTTCGGCGTGGGCGGGTGCGACGGCCAGAGCAATACCGGCCACCGCCGCACACAACCACATGCGGAGAAGGGGAATTCGGATCATGGGGCCGGACTATACCGGTGCGATCCCGTACTGCCAAGTTTTCCGACACTGACCGTTTTCCGACACTTTCTTCCGTCCCGGGTGCGCCGCCGTTGCACCGTCCGCGTACTTGTTGCCCGCCATCGGGCCCGCTTCGCCCTTACAATCCGCGTTCCGATGACTTCACGGCCCGTCCGCGTTTCATGAGCGATCCGCAGCCCAGCGATGATGTGATGCACGCCAAGGTGCTTGTCGTGGACGATTCGCGCATGGTCCGGGCGTCCATCATCAAGCGCATCCGCGACCGTTTCGAGTGCCGTGAAGAAGCGGACGGTGAAGCCGGCTGGGCGGCGCTGCTGGTGGATGACAGCATCCAGGTGGTGCTGTCCGACCTCAGCATGCCGCATCTGGACGGCTACGGCCTGCTCGAGCGCATCCGCGCGTCCAACATTCCGCGCATCGCGGAAATCCCGGTCATCATGATTTCCGGCGACGAGGACGACTCGGCGCGCGAGCGCGCCCGGGCGCTGGGCGCCAACGACTTCATCACCAAGGGCATCGGCACGGTCGAACTGCTGGCGCGCATCGAATCGGCCAGCATGCTGAGCAAGGCCAGCCGCCAGCTCGCCGACAGCCGGGAGGCGCTGGCGGCCGCGTCGCCGATCGACCCGGAATCCGGTCTGGCCACGCCGCAGTACATGCAGATCCACGGCGAGCAGCTGCTGTCCGCCGCTGCGCGCTATCACGGCCAGGTGAGCGTGCTCATCGTCGGCATCGACAACTTTGCCGACATCGTGCGCAACTTCGGTCGTCACGTGACCGACCTGATCATGCGCAAGCTGGCCAAGGTGCTGGCCACCAAGGTGCGCAAGGAAGACACCTTCTCGCAGATCGGCGACGGCCAGTTCGCCATCATCACGCCGGACATCAGCCTGCAGAGCGCCGAGCAGTTCGCCAACCGCATGCGCAGCGTGATCGCCGCGACCGCGATGCAGTACCGCGGCCAGACGCTGCGCATCAGCCTGAACATCGGCGTCGCGAACAGCGTGGCCGACGGCGCGGAGTCGGTTTCGCAGATGCTGGGCCTGGCGGTCGCGCGGGCCGACATTGCGCACCGCGAAGGCGGCAACACGGTGCGCAGCAGCGGTGGCGAGCCGCAGAAATTCGCCTGGACCGCCGGCATCGTGAGCATCGAGCGCGCGCTGCTGCTGATCAAGTCCGGCGCGCAGGCGGAAATTGAGCCGCAGCTGCCGGCGCTGATCTACCGTCTGCTGCCGCTGCTCGAGTTGATCGACGTCAAGCACGAGTGCAACTTGCCGCTGGAGCGCTTGCGCGCGCTGGCCGCCGAGGCCGATACTTCGCTGCTCGGCAAATAAGCACACAACAAGAACAACCACATCAATTCAATGGATGTGCGGGGGTTGGAGGAAGTGAATGTCAGCAAGCAAGGAGTTTCGCGCCCGTTCCATCGCTCAGCGTGATGCATTCTGGGCAGAGCAGGCCGAACTGATCGCCTGGCAGGCGAAGCCGCAGCAGATCTGCGATTTTTCCCGCCCGCCGTTTGCCAAATGGTTCGTCGGCGGCACCACGAACCTGTGCCACAACGCAGTGGACAGGCATGCCGCCGAGCGCCCGGACGCCCCGGCCCTCATCTTCGTATCGACCGAAACCGATACCGAAAAGACCTATTCGTTCGCCGAGTTGCAGCGCGAGGTCGAGCGCACTGCAGCCATCCTGCAGTCGCTGGGCGTTGGCCGTGGCGACCGCGTGCTCATCTACATGCCGATGATTGCCGAGGCGGCATTCGCGATGCTGGCCTGTACCCGCATCGGTGCCATCCACTCGGTGGTGTTCGGCGGATTCGCGTCCGGCTCGCTGGCCACCCGCATCGATGATGCGAAGCCCAAGGTCATCGTGTCGGCCGAAGCCGGCATGCGCGGCGGCAAGGTCGTACCCTACAAGCACCTGCTGGACGAAGCCTGCGCGCTGGCCCAGTTCCCGCCGGAAAAGGTGCTCATGGTCGATCGCGGACTGGAAAAGGATTTTCCGCGTACCGAAGGCCGCGACGTCGATTACGCGACGCTGCGCGCGCAGCACATGGACGCGAAAGTGCCCTGCGTCTGGCTGGAATCCAGCGAACCGTCCTACATCCTGTACACCTCCGGCACAACCGGCAAGCCCAAGGGCGTGCAGCGTGACACCGGCGGCTACTGCGTCGCGCTGGCCGCGTCGATGAAGCACATTTACTGCGGCAATCCGGGCGAAACGATGTTCACGACATCGGACATCGGCTGGGTGGTCGGTCACAGCTACATCATCTACGGCCCGCTGATCGCCGGCATGGCCACGCTGATGTACGAGGGCACGCCGCTGCGCCCGGACCCGGGCATCTGGTGGAGCCTGGTCGAGAAGTACAAGGTGTCGGTCATGTTCTCGGCGCCGACCGCCGCCCGCGTGCTGAAGAAGCAGGATCCGGCCTATCTGAAGAAATACGACCTGTCGTCGCTGCGCCAGATCTTCCTGGCGGGCGAGCCGCTGGACGAGCCGACCCACGAGTGGCTGATGACCGCGCTCGACAAGCCGGTGATCGACAACTACTGGCAGACCGAAACCGGCTGGCCCATCCTGTGCGAACTGCCGGGGGTCGAGAAGACGCCGGTGCAGCTCGGTTCGCCCGGTCGCCCGGCCTACGGCTACGACCTGCGCATCTTCCGCGAGGACGGCAGCGAGTGCGGCCCGAACGAGAAGGGCATCGTCGGCATCGTGCCGCCGCTGCCGCCCGGTTGCCTGTCCACCGTGTGGGGCGACGACGACCGCTTCGTGCGCACCTATTTCTCGCTGTTCAAGTCGCCACTGGTGTATTCGTCCTTCGACTGGGGCATCCGCGACGAAGCCGGCTATCACAAGATCCTGGGCCGCACCGACGACGTGATCAACGTTGCCGGTCACCGGCTGGGCACCCGCGAGATTGAGGAAGCCATCCAGGCGCACTCGGCGATCGCCGAAGTGGCGGTGGTCGGCGTGGCCGATCAGCTCAAGGGCCAGTTGCCGCTGGCTTTCGCGGTGGTGAAGGATCCTGCCCGCATCGCGACCGCGGACGACCGTGCGAAGCTGGAAAAGGAAGTGATGCAGACCGTGGATGGCCTGCTGGGTGCGATCGCGCGTCCGGGCCGGGTCATGTTCGTGAACGGCCTGCCCAAGACCCGGTCCGGCAAGATGCTGCGGCGTTCCATCCAGGCGATCGCCGAAGGCCGTGATCCGGGCGATCTGACCACGCTGGACGATCCGAGCACGCTGGACCAGGTGCGTGCCGCGCTGGGCTGACGCTGTACGCAGGTCATGAAAAAGGCACCCTGCGGGGTGCCTTTTTCATTGCTGCGCAGCGCCGCTCAGGCCGCCAGTATCGTGTGCTGGCCCGACCAATGCTCGCCCGGGGCCAGCGTCATCGTCTTTTCGGCAATCGCCGGCTCGACGCACAGCATGCGGCGGAAATCCAGATCCGGCATGTCGGCGAGCGCCTTGCACTTGTGTTCCCACGGGTTCCACACCACCAGATCCGGGAAACCGTGGCTCTGGAAACCGAGCGCGCGCCCGCTGTCGTGCAGCACCACGGTGTCCGGCGCGTCGCGGTACAGGCGGTCCACCTCGTCCTCGACGATGAGGGCGTCCAGCCGGTCATCCTTCACCGTGTCGCCGGCGGTCGCGTCGAGATAGCGGGTGTTGCGCAGACCTTCGAGACGGCAGTTCTCGACCTCCTTCACCCGCAGATAGCTGTGCAGTGCGGCGGCGAAATCGAAGGCGGCGTCGCCGGTGTTCTCGACATCCAGTTCCAGATCCAGCCGGTTGCCGCTGACCACCACGGTCAGTTCCAGCGCGAAGTCGTGCGGCCACAGCGCACGGGTCGCGTCGTCGGTCACCAGCCTGAGGGTCGCGGTGGCGAAATCCTTCGACACCCGGCTTTCATCGACCTGCCAGACCCGGGTCCGGGCGAAGCCGTGGCGCGGCCCGTTACCGCGCTCGGCGAACTGCGGAAAGATGACCGGTATGCCGCCGCGCACCGCGCTGCGGCCATCGAAATGCGCCGCCGGCGACAGGTAGAGCCGCTCGCTGCCGCCCGCCGGTATCCAGGACAGCAGCTGTCCGCCGAACAGACTGATCAGGCAGCGTGCGCCATCGGGCGCGGTCAGCTCCAGCGCGGGCTGGCCGTGGAAATCGATGGTCAGGACTGAGGCGGAAACGGTGTTCATCGGCAATGGAGATCGGTGAGAAAGGCGGCGGATTCTAGCCGCGTTCAGGCGTCCAGACCCTGGCGCACGCAGGCCACATAGGCGGCGCCGTCCGGCGGCTGACGATCACGCTGCGCGCGCCAGATGGTTTCGCCCAGACAGTCCAGCACCCGGTGCAGCGCCGCGTGTTCGTCGCCCAGTTTCGCGCGCTGCGCCTCGAACGCCGCCCGGATGCCCGGCGGCTGGTCGATCGCCAGCTGTTCCTCTATCGCCAGGTGCAGCGACATGTGCAGGAAAGGGTTGGTTTCGCCCAGTTCCGGCGGGTATTCGCGACTGAGTGCGCGCTCGCCCTGGTCCATCAGGGACTGGTATTCCGGATGGCGGCCGATGATGGTGAGTGCGAGCACTTCCATCTGGGTCAGCGGCTGCGGACCGTTGCGCTTGGCCCAGGTGTCGAGGAAGAACTGGCGCGCCTGGTCTCGGGTCGGGTTGTACATGTGCACTGCTTATCGCCTTGGCGAATGATTTTTACCTTGGCTTTTTCATCGATGGGCGTCATGCCCACTCTAGGCGGCAATTCACCGGACGTTTCGATGAC
>Ga0123397_160136_pt1 | contig 9680 bp, 5 predicted proteins | sample T10HLNH4metaT_FD_89925 | JGI IMG/M metagenome (GOLD analysis project Ga0123397, IMG submission 89925) | Methane-oxidizing artificial microbial communities from Washington, USA to study methane cycling - T10-HLNH4 metaT (Metagenome... ... | reverse complement strand
CATTCTGGCGATAGCCTATCTGGTTACCTTCGGCTCCAAACTGGCCGTTTTATCGATGCTGCCGATGTTTTTCTTTAAGACATTCAACGAAACCCAAGGCACCAGTATGTTGGATGCCGGGTTCCTGGCTTCTAGTTTCGTGGTGACCAATGTCATCGCCCGGCCGGCCGGGGGCTGGCTTAGCGACAAGATTGGCCGCAAACTGTCCCTATATTTATTCGTGGCCGGCCTGGCCGGCGGATATTGTTTGATGGCGATGATTTCCGCGCAATGGACTATCCTCGCCACAGTGGCGGTTACCTTGCTTTGTTCGATATTCATGCAAGCGGCGGAAGGCGCGATATTCGCGTTCGTACCCTTGATCAAACGCGCCATCACCGGCGAAGTGGCCGGCATCGTCGGCGCTTACGGCAACGCCGGCGCCATCGTCTATTTGATTTTGCTGACCTTCGTCTCCACCGGACAATTTTTCTTAATCTTGGGCCTGTCCTGTTTCCTGTTATTGGGTTTGATTTACTATCTGGAAGAGCCGAAAAACTACATCACCGAAATCATGCCTGACGGCTCTTTGCTGAAAATCGCCCTGGATTGAACATGGCAGCGCTTAATGTCTTGGTCGTCGATGAATTCGACAGCGAACCCTTGCTGGAAAACAGCTTGCGCCAGCACGGCTGTGAGGTGGTAACCTTGAAACTTAAAGAACTGGACATGATGCAAATTGTCCAGACCCTGAACCCCGACGTGGTGGTCTTGAATTTGTACGCCCCTAACGAGGCTGTCTTGCGGACCATCGTCGATATCAACCAAAACTGCTCACTGCCGGTCGTCATCTTCGCCGAGGATCAGCAAACCGAGACCATCAACAAGGTTATCAAAGCCGGCGTCAGCGCCTATATAGTCGATGGCCTGGATCCGAAACGCATCAAGGCCATCATCGACATCGCCATAGCGCGTTTCAAGGAGCAACAAGCCTTAAAAGACGAATTGAAAAAAACCAAGACTCAACTGGAAGACCGCAAACTAGTAGATCGCGCCAAGGCGATTTTAATCAAATCCCAAGGCTACACGGAAGACCAGGCTTATCACGCCTTGCGCAAACTAGCGATGGACCGCAACATCGCCATCGGTGAAATGGCCAAGAACGTGATTTCGATGGCGGAGTTGTTTAATAAGTAGAGGCTTTGGGTGACAAGGCTTGGAGGGTTCTGACGCTATCGTAAGCTCTGCTGCATTCGAATTTTGATTTGTGATTGAACCTTAAATTTGGCTCCTGCCGGCCCAGACCGTGTAAAAACGCACAAATTGAGATTGTTCGAGCATGGATAAGGGATTTTGGCGCTCTAAAGCTGACGCGGGCTGAAGGAGAGAGCTTAGCTCGAGACAAACAAGAATTTACCATTTCCAAAATGGAACCCTGGAAAGCCTTGTTGACAGATGGGCTTTACACAACCGTACTCTGAAATAGCCACTAACCGGCTATGGCTGATTCACTAGGACGACACAATGCCATCTTGGCTTTTATACCGTCAATCAGCGCTTCAAGACCTATGATATTGATCACTCGCTTCAAATTATAGGCCAGCACATGCAGGCTCATTTCGGTGCGAACGTGCGCCAAGGTTTTCATCAAAAAATGAGTGGCGCCCATCCAGGCTTTGAGCGTGCCAAAAGGATGTTCGACAGTTTGCCGGCGAATACGCATACTCTCAGGCGCTAGGTCCAGGCGAGTTTGCATGGCGTCCAGAATACCCTCATGCTCCCAACGCTTGACACGCCGTTGTGGGCTGGGCGTACATTGTTCCTTGAGCGCACAGTTTTGGCAGGCCGAACTCCAGTAGCAATGTAATTTCAAGCCTTTCTCAATAGTGGAAAAGCGCCAAATCAAAGCCTCCCCAGCCGGACAGCGGTATTCGTTTTTCTCGGCATCAAAAATGAAATCCGCTTTGCCAAAACGGCCATCGGCTGTGGCGATTGATGTCACGGTCTTGGGCACAATCGCGGTAATGCAGGCTTCGTGGCAGGCGAGGATTTCTTCGCTTTTGAAATAACCGCGATCGGCGATGACGGTTAAATCGTCAACCCCCATGGCACTGCGGGCTTTTTTCGCCATGTTTGAAAGCTGACTACGGTCCACACCCTCATTGATCACCTCGTGCTCCACAATCAGATGATGCTTAGTGTCAACAGCGGTCTGAGCGTTATAACCCACGATGCCCGTCCCCCGCGTTTTCATGGAACGGGCATCAGGGTCGGTCAGGGAAATCTGTTTATCGGGTGTCTGATTAAGCTGAACCTCAATGTCTTTCAGGGCTTTCATCTGCGCTTTTAAGGCGGCGATTTTGTCTTGCAAACGCTCGGTTTTCGCCTGCGCTACAGAGGGTTCTTGACGGTCGGCGGTATCCAGCGCCGTTAAATAACGATTGATACTGGATTCGATTTCTTCCATACGTCGTTGCAATTTGGCGCTAGTGAAGTTGCGGTCGCGGTTATTAACCGCTTTGAACTTGCTGCCGTCTATGGCCACCAGGGCTTCTGAAAATAAACCCAGCTGCTGACAGAGCATGACAAATTGGCGGCAGACATTACGGATGGCTTTACCGTTCTCTTTGCGGAAAGTGGCGATGGTTTTGAAATCCGGCATCAAGCGTCCGGTTAACCACATCAACTCGATATTACGCTGTGTTTCTTTCTCCAAACGACGGCTGGATTGGATGCGATTGAGGTAGCCGTAGATGTAAATCTTCAATAAAACGGCTGGATGATACGCGGGTCTGCCGGTAATGGCGGGTTGAACACCTTCGAAACCGAGTTGCTTAAGATCCAATTCATCCACAAAGACATCAACGACACGAACGGGATTGGTCTCGACCACATAGTCATCCAGACTTTCCGGTAGCAAGGTAATTTGAGTGCGGCATTCACCTTTAATGAATCGATTCATCGGCTGGCTCCCATCAATAAATCCTGAGCCAAATTATACCAAAGCTGGCGTTTTGACACAGTCTGGGCCAATAGCTGTCTATCGAGATGAGTTTTTGAATGGCCGGTTTTTATCAGATATTGCTCGTTTCACTTAGAGGTCAGGGGCCAGCCTCTAACGAACGTGAAACGAGGCCGTCTAACCTCGTTAAAAACCGAACTTCAAAACCGCCAACGGGCGGCGAATCACTTTGACCGACTTGTTAGTCGCCGGCAGCGCCATTTCTCAAACTGCTTTCTTTCAGCGCACGTTTATTTTTGGTTAGTGCGTATTCCCGATTTGCGAGTGAATTCCCTATAAAGTCTCGCAAAATAGGCCCATTTTTCATAATCCTCGTATTGAAGATGAACTCAGCCACTTCATGAAACCATACGCGTCGCCCAACTTGAGTGTACCAACGCATGGCGTGACGGTATTCAGGGTCAGGATGAAACAGTAAACGAATCAACACCTTGGGACGCATCTGCAATAGGACTTCAATAACTTTGAACCATAAAAATACGCGCCAAACAGAGTGTCGCGTAGCTAAAACTTGATGTTTGTAATCCCAGCGCCGCATGTCCGCTTGGACAACTTGCCGTTCTTGCACTTCGGAGTAAAAGGGTGTCCAGCGATGTGGAGTCGCGTAGAGTAACTGAACCTGATCTGGGTCGTAGCGCAGCAAATGCTTGAACGAAGACCAATAATCCTGATCTTTTTCTTCTTTAAAACCGAGCACATAAGTAGCCATTGAAATAATGTCGTGCGCTCTTAAAAGTTGAATCGCTTGTTGATCTTTCGTTGCGCTGCCAGCTTTTTTAATGAACACCAGTGTTTTTTCATCATAACTTTCAATACCCAACAAAAATCGGATGAAACCGGCTTTTTTATACAAACTGAGAATATCCTTGTCGCGCACGATGTCACCCGCCCTAGTTGAGCCAACTAATAATAACGGCACATCCTCAGCAATTAATGTTTCAAGAAAAGTTCTCCATGCTTTACGCGAACCCGTTGGCAATTCATCGGCAAAGTTAATGAGTTCGACGCCTTGCTCGCGGTGCAACCGCGCCAGTTCCTTGGCAAATTTTATGGGATCGCGATGGCGCCATTGAGTCCAGTAACCACGCTGACCACAATAGGTACAAGGATGAGGACAACCTCGCGAAAACTGCACCACTACGGCTCGTTTACCACCCCAATAGGAATAACGTTTATGATCGATTAACTCCCAGCCTACGCGATAATCATCAAGGTTGAGGATCATTTGAGCGGGCGGCGTGTGCAAAATTTGCCCGTTGCTCCGATAGGCAAGGCCGTCAACCGTTCCCAAGGAATGGCCGCGAGCCAATGCCTGCATCAGAAGCAACGTGGTCCTTTCACCTTCTCCACGGACGATAATGTCGATTTCGGGACATTCGCGTAGTACTTCATCCCAATGGTAAGTAGGATGAACACCACCGTACGCAATAACGATGTTAACTAGGGATTGCTTAATGGCTTGGCACAGTTCAACCACTGTGGAATGGGCAGAACTTGAGCCAGAATGACCAATCATTACCACATCCGGTAATACATCGCGGACACCTTGCACACTTTCGTACAGAGTCATTGGCCCGAACTCTGCATCAATCAGACTGACAGAAAAACCATTATCGAGCAAAGGCCCTCCCACACTTAACAAGCCTAATGGCGGCAGGTGTTCGCGGGGAATTCTGCTCCCAATCGCGGTATGTGGGGGATTAAGCAACGTGATTTTCACTTAAGCCTCGGATTGATTGAAAAAGGCTAACAAATAAGCTAACCGGGTGTGGTACGGAAAGCTGAAAAACAAAATCTAAGTATAACCGCGCTCCGGTTGAGCGTTTGGTTAGAGTCCATTAATGCACAACTTTATCTGCAAGTACAGCCCGCGTAGATCCGATTAGCGATAGCATAATTGGAGGAATGTTGGTTTCGAAATGTGTGATTACGCAAGCTAATCGCACCTACATTTCGAAGGACAGCTTATTAACCCTTCTTGTCATTGCAAATTAAATCATATTTGTTGCGGGTAGAATTACCGGTAACCGGCACCCCCCGCACAGATCCCAGCGTGCGCTGCTAACGCACTGGGCTCCTCCCTCGAGTACGAACGTCGAAGCGGTAACAAGGATGGGGATGTAATAATCTAACCCTGGGGAAGAAGCGCGAGGTAATGCGCATGAACCGATCTCAAGTCATAAAATCCTTCTGGCTGCGTCTTCTAATACGGCGCAGCCAAAGGCGGCGCACTTCGTTGAAGAATAGCCAGATACTGGAATCATTGCCTGAAACGGAAAAATAGTTCAAATGTCCTTGCAGAACTTTTTGAATCCACTCGCCAGTTTTCGGCACCGGATCATGCCAGCGTTTTCGCAGCTCACTTTTGATCGCGTGCAACGTTGCCCGCATGCGCTTCTTGATGGTTTGACGTCCGATCACAAACGCGCCGTTTTTCCGGGACTGCGTGCAGAAATGCGTGAAGCCCAGAAAGTCGAAAGTCTCCGGCTTTCCCTCGCCCAGTCGCTTCCTGTCGCTTATCGCATGCCGTCCAAAGCGGATCAGCTGTGTTTTGTCCGGGTGTAACGTCAAACCAAACGCTTGCAAACGTTCTTGCATGTCTTGCAAAAAGCGTTTTGCCTCCTGCTCGTATTCAAAACCGAGCACAGTATCATCCGCATAACGGATAATCATCATGTCACCCTGGGCCTTTTGGCGTCGCCATTGATGGCTCCATAGATCGAACACATAGTGCAGGTAGATATTTGCCAAGATCGGCGAAACTACTGCCCCTTGCGGAGCCCCCTGAACACTAACCTCCCTATGGGAGCCATTCATGACGCCGATGGTTAACCATTTGGCGATGAGACGCAGCAAACGTTTATCCCCGATTCGGTGTTGAAGAAATCGCATCAGCCAGTCATGGTTCATGGCATCAAAGAACTTCTGGATATCCGCGTCCAACACCCAGTTCACCTTCTTTCTATAAATCCCGGCACTGAGCGCATCCAACGCATCATGTTGGCCGCGCCCCGGTCGAAATCCATACGAAAACCCCATGAAACTCTCTTCATAGATGGCTTCCAGCACATAAACCACGGCCTGTTGGACAATTTTGTCTTCCAGACACAAGATACTCAACGGTCGTTCCGTACCGTCCGCTTTCGGGATCATCGTCCGTCGTGCTGGGCGGGCTCGATAGCTGCCTTGGTGTATCCGGGCATGTAATGCCGTCAGCTTCTCAATGAGATTGTCGCCATAGGTGCGCCACGTCACGCCATCGAGACCGGGCGCAGAGTTTCGCTTTAACGCAAAATAACTCTGCTCCAGAAGCTCAATGGTAATGTGATGCAGTAAGGCGGTGAACTGTACATCCTGCTTTTGTCGCGCCGCTTGGCGCACACCTGCCAATCCATTCGACGCAGTGCCCCGGCTCTGAGTCCGGACTGCGGTTGCCTGACCGGTGTTCCTCTTGGGCAAAGCCCTTCCCTCCACAACCTCCGCCAAGGGCAAGCCCTCGTTGTTCGGTTGCTTCACAGGTACTACGGCTTTGTCCGACTTCTCATCTGCGTGCATATTTATTGTTCAGTTTCTACCTTAATAAACCGGCTCGACATGCCTATCGAGCACAGATGAGACCTCCCAGGTTCCGTACAAAGGACTTCTCCACATGCTTGGGGTCTACGACTGCGCGAGGTTTGGATACATGCTGGCCAATACGCATGAACCAATATTGCCTTCTCCTCAGCAGCACGGAATCAGCACCTCGAAGTTCGACCCATTTCGCAGCTCAATACCCAGCCTGTAGTCTCCCCTGTGAACGCTTCACGTTTACCCTCACGAGTACCCGCGCATCACTCGGGGCCGAGACGGTTGGCTAGACCTTATCTCGTGGAGGACTTTCACCTCCTATCCTTTGCCAGCTTATCCTGGCGCACGCAGCTAAGGGTCGAGACCGATATTACACACGCACTCCTCTACCAGCAAGACATCGCCAACTTGGGCCGCCGGAATAAACCTCAGGTCTTTGACCGGGCCTTGCCATTGGATATATTCGATGTAGGCAAACCACGGCTGCGTATAGTCGTCTTCGACCAGCCGTTTAGCAATCGGTCTAAATCTCGTCTCTTCCACCGCAGTGAAGACAACAATTCGCGGAAACCAGTCTTTTACCCTGCGTTAAAAAATGTCTGAGTCCGGGCTGGGGAATTTGGCTGTAAGCGGTCGAGATCAGCGTGCCTTCCAGGTCTAGGGCTAAAATGGTCGGTCGTACGATAGGCATGGGCATCCACAGTTGCGGCGAATCAGCGCTAAAAGCCGGTGCGGCCCATTTATCGAGCTCCAGGGTTGACGGTTGCGCTTATTTTCCCAGCAACCAGGCTTTTTTCCGGCTCGTTTTCCAAAATAACCAGAAGATTTTAGCGCCTGACTGAAAGGTTGCTGTTCCGAGCGATATCGTTCGCGCAAAAAGCGGCAACGATTTGATCGTTGAACCGAATTATTGAAGAAATTTTGTCGAGCGGCGGCGTAAAAGGCCGTTTCGATAAATTGCTCGGTAGTTGCGGCTCGGCGCTAAAACGCCGGCGAAAATAAGGCCGGCGATTCAGTTCCGAGCAGCAATGATGCGGAAATTTTCTTGGGATTGCTTGCAAATCGCCGGGTTTCCCGACTATTTCAAGCCGTATACCTTCAACTGACTGCAAACCGGTAATTGATTGTCCGGCGCGGTGCAGTCTGAGGTACCGACCCGATAAATCATCACATACACCCGGCCATTCGCCACCACCGGCGGAATCATCCGCGACATCTTACCCAAGCCGCCGTTATTGTCGTCACCGGTGCGAAATAAGCGTTTCAACTTGTTACCCGGCTCTATCGTGGTCGCGTCGTACGCTATCAGCTGACCTTCGGCAAATTCCTTATTGGCGTCGCCGAATTTCGAAAATACCGCCCAGACGATAGCCGAATCAAAATCGATGGCGGGTGCAAAATTAGTGCTTGCGGAGGGCTTGCCGGAGACCATCAACAGACCGCCGGGCATGCCGCCGGGCGATTCGACGCCCACCGAGGCCAGGTCCTCAGCTTCGGCGCGGAAGCTTGGTAAATTACCGTCCACGGTGGAAAAATTATAGGTTTTCAAACGCGAGTTTTCACCCCAGACATAGACGATGCCTCCGCTCTGATCGCGCTGCGCCAAGGCCAGCGAGTGGATGTGATGCATTTTGTTGTTTTCCGGGTCGCCGCATGGCACGAACCAGCCGTGATCACTATGCCCGGATGCCGGGCACGGTAGGCTACGATTCAGATGCTGGGCCCGGTCCCAGTTTTCCTGAACGCCGCCCGCAAAGTAGGTTGCCACTAATGGCGGTTTGGACATCAATTGATTAAAGCGGTCGTTCCGGCCCAAATTAAGTTTATCCAAGGAGTAAATGATGCCGTCCTTGGTGCCCTGCAATAGCAGCCTTGAACCCGGTACTAGCATCGGCCCGGCCGCGCCGAAATCCCAGTCGGCGCCAGCAGCATGGGCTTCTGCCCTGCCGCAAGAAACTTCAGAGTTATTGTCGCCCCAGAGACACTTATCAGCGGGAACGCGCTCATCCAAAAACGCTTTGTAAAAATCCACCTTTTCCAACTCAGGCCGAGAGCCGCCGACACTAGGTTTAAAACGGAGTTTGATCATGCTCTCGGCTAGATCGACATCGCCGTTATTTGAAGTGCCGTTGGATGTTGCGACATAAATCATGTCGTCTTCAGTGACGGGCGCACCGCCGGCATGCCAGATGCCGGCGCCCCAGGAGTTGAATGAGGTGGCGCAAAATATCGCCGCTTGTTTGGAAAATCCGGCTTGGCCGAGCAAGGCCCTGGTGTCGTAAGCCACCACGAAACCATGCGGGTTTTTCCGGCCGCCCATCAGCGATTCGCCGTTGGCGGCAAATGCCATGACCAAGCCATTGTTAGCCGTCAACGCCAGTCCGGCGCGCAGTTTGGGATAAACGTATTGCTTGGTTTGATTGTTTTGCCGATACGTAGCGCCGGCGTCGTTAAACCAGCAGCCGTTGCCTTCCTGCGACTTACCGAAGATACGCACCGGTTTACTTTTTTGACTGCCGTTTAGCGGATTTAAGGCATACACCCAGTAATCGCGGAACCGGTTGTCGTTGTTCTTCTTTTGCCAGGAAGCGACAAACAGTGTGTTGCTGGCAGGATCGACAATCGGCGTGGCGGAAATACCCCAGGTGGGCGTGTGCTTCCACATGTCCATGTCTTGCGAGCTGATCTCGGGGCCGAGTTTAACTTTATAGACTGTGTCGTTGGTGCGGGCGTTGATGCCGATCACTTCGTTTTTCATGGTGGTGACAATCACCAAATCGTCGGCACCGGCACCATTTTCGATTACCAAGGGCTGGGTTTCGACTTTGGCATTGAAATCGTAAGTACGCAGCAGGCCGAATTGCTCGGAATTCACGTTAGCTTTATTAAGTGTGAATTCTTGATTGTTGGCCGCGGTACGAAAATTATTGCCTGCGCGTTGCGTCACGCTAACCGCCAGCGCGGTATTAATCCAAAAAACCGTACAGATAAAACCCAATTGCAGCAATTTCATGGCTCGCTCTCCCCAGTTGAATGTCAACTGAGCCTAGAGCCAGCACAAGGATATTGTCAAGCCCTTTATAAATAAGGTATTTAACGGTTTTGGCTT
>Ga0123397_110477_pt1 | contig 9689 bp, 9 predicted proteins | sample T10HLNH4metaT_FD_89925 | JGI IMG/M metagenome (GOLD analysis project Ga0123397, IMG submission 89925) | Methane-oxidizing artificial microbial communities from Washington, USA to study methane cycling - T10-HLNH4 metaT (Metagenome... ... | reverse complement strand
TCGCATTTCCCATCCAGCAAACCGTCATTCAGTATGGATGGCCCCAGCTGGGATTCACAGGAACGCTCTGCATATCGCTTGCCATTACCGTGGTGCTGGCCTACGCCAGTTGGCATCTGGTGGAGAAGCAAGCTTTGAGATTCAAGCCGTCGTCCTCGCAGGTGTGGTTTGGCGCGTCGGCCGTGCGCGCCGTCAAAACCCGCTTTCTGGCGCTGTCCGAACTGCAGTACTTCGCCTTCGTCTTGGCGTTGATTGGCGTCGTGTATGCCGCCTGGCTCGTCGCCTCCTGGCCCGGAATTCTGGGGCAAGACAGCCTTGCCATCATGCTGGAGGTTGATACCGATCGCGTGCACCAAGCGAACAAGCCGGCATTCTGGTATCTCTATGCGCTGCTCACCTACGGCGCAACAGGGCGGGTCGAGGTTCCGATCGCTTTGCAGATGCTGATTTGTGCAGCAGTGTGCGCACGCATACTGGCCTGGATGCTGGCGCGCCGCATGTGGAAGAGCTTTGCCTACTGCCTCATCTTTGTCGCACTGGCGCCCAGCGTCGTGTACTACTCCAGCAGCTTCTACTCGGACGGTATCTATGCGATTGCGCTCAGCGGCATGATGTTCGAAGTGTGGAGGAGCATCCGCAACCGCAGCGTGGATCTATCGTCGTTGCTGATCTTCTTCGTCACCATACCGTTTGCAATCTTCGGGCGACCCAACGGCGTGTTGAATCTAATACCGCTTGCGGGATTGACTTGGGTACTGTCCAAGCCCTACAGAATCCGCATGAGCTTGGTCATCGTCCCTTGGCTTATCGTCGGCTTTGGCAGCCAGTTCATCTACAAGTACAAGAACCCTATCGGTTCGATATTCCCGCTCGCACTGTATGAAACGGTGGGTTTCCTGGAGCACCGGCCTATGGGGCTGTGGGAACACGACCAACCACGCGTCACAGCCAAAACAGTCGATGCGCTGACCTCTACGGGCCAATCGTTGGACAAGATCCGTGAGTTCTACGACCACTACTACTGGGACCCATTGATCTTCTTTCCCACGGGCCCCGCTCTTATGTCGCTCTCAGACAAATCCAAAAGAACCATCCTCAAGGAGTTCTTCAAATACAACCTGTGGCACAACTTCCCCGCCTTCATGGCCAGCCGTGTCAATATCTTCCTGTATGCGGCGATGGCCAATGGCGGCATCCCCGACCCCTCCGAGACCAGCAAGATACTGCCGTACACCAAGTCCATATCCAGTGTCCAGCCCTTGAAGTTCTCGCTGCGCAAACATCTCCATGCCTGGTATGACTTTTCCATCCAGAATCGCGCAATCCTGTGGGCACCCTGGGGCGGGCTCGTATTGTTGGCAGTGGCGCTTCGCCGCACGATGAAACAACGCGACAAGGTCGTTGCACTGATTGCAGGAACATATGCCCTGCAACTGGCCGCCGTTTTCATTTTTTCGATCGCGGGGGAATACCGGTACCTTCTGGCGTTTTTCACTGCACCGCTGGTTTTGCTCCCCATCATTTGCCGGACATCGGAGCAAGAAAATGCCTAACGTCACCATAGCGCTCACACTGCTCTGCGTGCTGTCCATCAGCGTTGGGCAAATCCTGTTCAAGAAAGCGTCCGGAGCGTTCTCAGCGCCGTTGACATGGCAGGCGTTTGTCTTCAATGGCTGGCTCATCGCGTCGCTGGTTCTATACGGCCTCACAACGCTGTGCTGGGTATGGATTCTGCGCAATGTACCCCTGCATCTTGCCTACCCCTTCATGGGCCTTGCATTCCTCATCGTTCCAACGCTGGCCTGGATGTTCCTTGGCGAGCCTCTGCATTGGCGCACGCTGGCTGGCGGTGCGCTGATCATGGCAGGCGTGGCGTTGGCCTCCACCAGCTGAGAAAACGAAAATGCGCATTGCTGTCGCCATTCCCTGCTACAAGGTATTGCAGCATGTCCTCGGGGTCATCTCCGCCATTGGGCCCGAAGTGAACGTCATCTACGCTGTAGACGACGCTTGTCCTGACGGCAGTGGCCGCTTTATTGAAAAGCACAACTCGGACCCTCGCGTCCGCGTACTTTACAACCCCGAGAACCGGGGCGTGGGCGGTGCCGTAGTAACGGCCTACGAAGCCGCTATCGCCGATGGGATGGACATCGTAGTCAAGATTGACGGTGATGGACAAATGAACCCAGCGCTGCTCCCATTGTTCGTACGACCTCTCATACGCAGGCAAGCCGACTACACAAAGGGCAATCGCTTCTATCGGCCCGAATCCCTGCACGGCATGCCTCCAGTGCGGATGTTTGGCAACGCGGTGCTATCTTTGATGACCAAGTTCAGTTGCGGCTATTGGTCTTCAATGGATCCGACCAATGGCTACACCGCTATTCATACAGCGGTTTTACGCCAACTACCGCTTGCGAAACTGGAGCGCCGGTATTTTTTCGAAACAGATATGCTTTACCACTTGAATACCATTCGAGCGGTCGTACACGACGTTCCCATGGATTCAGTCTATGCATCCGAAGAGTCGAATCTAAAGGTCTCCAAAATACTGCCTGAATTTTTGGGCAAGCATATTTCTCGGCTTATCAAGCGCTACGTGTACCTGTATCTCCTGCGGGATTTCAATATCGGTAGCCTATACAGCGTCCTAGGCGCATTGTTGTGCCTAATAGGCATCACCTTCGGTGGCTTTCATTGGCTCCACGGAATGGCCACCGGAGTTCCCGCTTCCAGCGGAACTGTGATGTTCGCCGCGCTGCCACTCATTATCGGCATTCAGTTTTTGATTGCTTTTTTGCACTATGACGTGAGCAACGTGCCGCGCGAGGCTCTCAGTCCCGAGTTATCCGATGAGGACTGATACCGCTGTCAAAACCGACCTGCACTGGATCCAAGCCCTGCGTGGCATTGCTGCGCTGATGGTGCTCTTCTTCCACATGCACCCTCATTGGGATCTGTCGCCGATATTGTCTGCAACCAGCACGATCACACGGTGGGGCTTCTCAGGGGTAGACATTTTTTTCACACTCAGCGGCTTCGTGGTCTACCGCTCGGCCCTGCGCACCATTCCTGAGAGCGGCATCAAGCCTTTCGCGATGAAGCGGTTGCGACGCATCTATTTGGGTTATTGGCCCGTTCTGCTGCTCATCGCACTGACGACAGTCTGGACATACCAGGAGAGCCTGCCACCACTGCAGAAGATAATTTTCAGCACACTGCTGCTGTACCCCAACATTTGGGACAACTGGCTGCCTCCAGCATGGTCGCTGACGATGGAAATCTACTTCTACCTGTGGATCATTCCCATTGCAGTCGTTCCGACGCGATATCGGATCAAAGCCATCGTTTTGATAATGCTGGTACTCGCGGCTTGGGGCATCGCATGGGTCATCATCGACCCGCAAGGTGTGTTTGAAGGCAACCAACCGCTACGGTATGGACTCACCGGACTGGGGCTGGAGTTCCTGGCAGGAGCACTGGTCGCCCACGCCTATGACAGACGCGCTCCAATCTTTCGAACACGTCAAACCACCATCCCGCTGTGCCTCCTGCTGATAGCCTCGGGCTTTGCGGTAGGTTCCATATCGCCGTTTTTTGATCGTGTCGAAGTCATGCGGGCGGCGAGCTTCGGGGTGGTGGGCGTTGCCACTCTAGTCATTGCCCTGTGCTTCGAGCAAACCAGGTTTTCACCGCCCACCTGGCTGGTAGCGGTGGGCGATGCTTCGTACAGTTTGTATCTGCTTCACACCTTCCTGCTCGATGCCAGCGGTCGAATGCGCATGTCCCTTGGTATTTCGGAACCGCAGTCATTGCTCTTCTTCCTGCTCGGTCTTCCCGTTGCAATTGTTGGCATCAGCATGCTGTGGTTCCGCTGCATCGAGAGGCCCCTCCTGCAAGCTGCGCGCTGATCATCAGGCCAGAACACTTCCTGCATTTGCCACATGCTGCCCCTGCCTCACTGGAATTTGGCCGCTCGCTCCACCATCGCGGGAATATTCACCGACATCGACGACACCCTGACCACCGAGGGCGCCATCACGCCCGACGCACTGCAGGCGCTGGCTGACCTGAAGGCGGCGGGCCTGGTGGTCATTCCCATCACCGGACGGCCGATTGGCTGGTGCGAGCCTTTCATGGCGGGGCCTGCCGGTTCGACCTGGCCTGTCGATGCCATGGTGGCAGAGAACGGTGCCGTGGCATTTACCCGCAGCTCTGGCGCTCAACCAACGCTGGTCAAGCGCTACCAACAAGACGCCGCCACGCGCAATGCCAACCAGGCGCGCATGCGTGAGATCGCCGCCCAGGTCGCTGCGGAAGTGCCAGGTGTCGCCCTCAGCCGCGACAGCGCCGGGCGTGAGACGGACCTGGCCTTTGACTATGCAGAGTTCGACCGGCACGCGCCCGACATCGTGGAGCAGGTGCTGGCTGTGCTGCAGCGCGCTGGCATGCAGACCACGGTGAGCAGCATCCACATCCATGGCTGCTTTGGGGACTTCAATAAATGGCAGGGTGCCAACTGGATCGTGCGCGAGCTTCTGGGCCGCGACTTGGCGCAGGAGCTGGACCGCTGGGTGTTTGTGGGCGACTCGGGCAATGACCAGGCGATGTTCCAGCACTTCACCCACAGCGTGGGCGTGGCCAATATCGCGCGGTTTGTGCCGCAGCTCACACATCTGCCACGCTATGTGACGCAGGGCGAACGGGGCGCGGGGTTTGCCGAAGTGGCGCGGGCGATCCTGGCGGGGCGCTGACTGTCAGCGAAGCAAGCGCAGCAGGCAACAGGACGCAGTCGCAACAGCCCCTGGCTGATCGACGCAACTGGGCCAGCGCTCCCGGGACGGCACAGTGCACGCAAGACCTCCAGGAAGCAGTTTTGACTGGAAACGCCCGCTTGCGCTAGTGGAATATGCCCTGATAGCTATTATTTCAATAGCACAACCATCAAGCCTTGAGGAAGATATCGGTATCCGGCGCAAAACACGCATGCAGCGGCAGCAGCGCTCCGCCCAGCGCACGGGCGTCCGAGCCCATGGTGCCCAGCTCCAGCCGGGGCGGCTGGTGCAGGCCTTCCCAGTTGTAGTCGGCCAACGCGTGGCGAGCGCCCTCGCACAAGGCCTGCAGCAGCTCGGGGGCTGCGGCGCCATCGACCACCACGGCATCCAGGTCCAAAAACGCCGTGGCCGAGACGATGCAGTGCGCTAGGCCGGCCGCAGCGCGCGCAATCCAGCCCCGGCTGTGTTCCAGCCACGGGGCCTGCAGCACACGTTTGTCGTAGGCGGCCATGGGGTCGAGGCCGTGTTCGCGAAAGCGCTGCTCCAGCTCCCACAGCGAGGCCTGGCTGATGAGCTGCGCGGGCGCCTGGCCCGGCTGGGCGGGTGACAGCGGCAGCGAAGCCACCGCACCTGCGTTGCCATGCAGACCGCGATGCAGGTGCGAGTTGATGACCAGCCCGCCACCCACAAAGGTGTCCATGAAGAGGTACAAAAAACTCGGGATGTCGCGTCCCCGCCCCTGCAGCAGCTCGGCCACGCAGGCGGCGGAGGTGTCCTTGGCAAAACTCACGGGCAGCTCGGTCATCTGCTGCACCTGCTCGGCCAGGTCGATGTTGTTCCAGGCCTCGGACTGCGCCTCGGTCAGCCCCAGCATGCGGTGCCAGCCGCCCAGCTGGAACGGCGCGGCCACGCCCACGCCCACCACGCGCGAGCGCAGCGGACCCAGGCCGTCGAGCAGCTGGTTCAGGTGCGTGCGGATGGCGGGCAACAGCACGTCGATGTCAGGGAAGGCGTAGTCGAGCACGATGCGCTCACGCACATGGCCGGTGAAATCCACCAGCAGCCAGTCGGCACTGCGGCGGCCGATCTTGATGCCGATGGCAAAGGCGCCGTCGGGGTTCAGGCCAATCGGCACCGAGGGCTGGCCCACGCGGCCGCGCACGGGCGCTTCGCGGCGCAGCAACTGGTCTTCGTCGAGCCGGGCGGTGATGAGGCCGATGGTCTGCGCCGTGAGGCCCGTGACGCGCGCCATCTCGGCCTTGGCCAGGCTGCCGTGGGTGCGCAGCGCCTGCAGCACCACGCGTTCGTTGAACTGGCGCAGCCCCACGTGGTTGGAGCCGCGCTGGCGCAGCAGTGCGGGGCTGGCGGCAGTGTTGTCAACGGCGGATGGAGAAGCGTCGGTGTCCAGCATGGTGATGAAACGATCAGGCGTTCAGAGTGTCGCCGATGACGCCCTTGCGCAGCAGGAAGTTGCCCCAGGGCTGCAGCTCTCCCGTCACAACGATCGCATAGGCCTTTTTGACGCGCTCGTAGAACGCAAAACGCTCCACGCCTTCGGCCTGTTCGCTGGCCACGCCCTCACGCGCCAGCACGTCCATGGTCTCGCGCTGCAGCGCCGAGCGGTACGGCACCTCGGTGCCGCCCACCTGCATGTAAGCGACAGGGTGCGGCACATCCTGCGCCAGGGGGAGCACGCTGGCCACCGCTTGCACGGCGCGTGCCATGCCAATGCCGGGCAGGCGCAGCACGGGCTTGCCCGCGCCCAGGCTCATGGCGGTGAAATTGGCATCGGCCAAAACAATGGCGTCGTCATGACCCATCTCGGCCAGCACCTTGAGCAGGTCGGGGGTCAGCAGGGGGTCAATGTTCTTCAGCATGGGGCGTTTCAGGCAAGGCATTCAGCGGGCAGGTCGGACGCCGCCATGGCACCGGTCATCACGGCCACGGTGTCGCTCATGCTGATCTTCTTGGGGTTGACGACGGCGGCGCGCTTGCCCAGGCGGGCGATGTGGATGCGGTCGGCAATCTCGAACACATGGGGCATGTTGTGGCTGATGAGGATGACGGGCAGGCCCTTGTCGCGCACGCGGCGGATCAGCTCCAGCACCATGTTGCCCTCCTTCACGCCCAGGGCGGCGGTGGGCTCGTCCATGATGACCACATGGCGCGCAAAGGCTGCCGCGCGCGCCACGGCCACGCACTGGCGCTGGCCACCCGAGAGTGTCTCGACCGCCTGCGTCATGGAGCGGATGCCGACCTTCAGCTCGGCCATGCGGGCCACGCTTTCTTCCAGCATCTTCTTCTTGTCGAGCATGCGCAGTGCGCTGCCCAGCAGTCCGGGGCGGCGCAGTTCGCGGCCAAGGAACAGGTTTTCGGCAATCGTCATGGCCGGGGCTACGGCCAGGTCCTGGTAAACGGTTTCGATGCCCGCGCGGCGCGCATCGATGGGGCTCTTGAACTGGATGCGCTTGCCGTCGAGCAGGATCTCGCCTTCGTCGGGCACGGTGGCGCCCGACAGCGCCTTGATGAGACTCGACTTGCCCGCGCCGTTGTCGCCGATCACGGCCAGGATTTCACCGGCACGCAGTTCAAAGTCGGCGCCATCCAACGCGGTGACCTGCCCGTAGCGCTTGACCAAGCCCTTGGCCTGCATGACCAGCGGGGCGTTCGTTGTGTATGTGGAGTTGGTCATGATCAACGCACTCCTTTGCGCGAGAGTTGGTCGGTGGCCACGGCCAGGATCACGAGGATGCCGGTGACCAGGATCTGGTAGACCGACGACACGCCCATGAGCGTGAGCCCGTTGCGGAACACGCCCACAATCAGCGCCCCCACCAGCGTGCCCAAAATCATGCCACGCCCGCCAAACAGGCTGGTACCGCCCAGCACCACGGCGCTGATGGCGTCGAGGTTTTCGGTCTGGCCCGCGTTCGGGTCGCCCGCGCCGGTGCGGGCCACCGACAGCACCGACGCGATGCCGTAGAACAGGCCCGCCAGCACGTACACGCCCAGCAGCACCTTGTCGGTGGCAATGCCGGTGAGTCGTGTTGCCTCGGGGCTGTTGCCCACGGCGTACACGTGGCGGCCGGGTGCGGTCTCGCGCAGCGCAAACCAGGTGACGAGGTACAGCACCAGCATGAGCACCGCGCCCCAGACGATGGCGGTCTGCCCCAGCTGGAAGGTATTGCCCAGTGCCGTCATGCCAGCTGGGATGTCGGTGATGGTCTGCGCGCCCGAATACAGCTGCGTGGCGGCAAACGCGATGTTGAGCGTGCCCAGCGTCACGATGAAGGGCGGCAGCTTGATCTTGGTGACCAGCAGGCCGTTGATCAGGCCGAACAGCATGGTCACCGCCATGCCGCAGGCAATCGCCACAGGGGCAGAGAGGCCGTAGTCCGCCGCCATCTTGGTCATCACGATGCCGCCCAGCGCCATCACCATGCCACACGACAAATCGATGCCCGCGGTGAGGATCACCAGCGTCTGGCCAATGGCGATGACCGCCACCACCATGACCTGCTGCAGGATCAGCGCGAAGTTCTGCGCCGACAGAAAACGCTCGCTCTGCGTGGCAAAAAAGGCGCACGCCAGGATCAGCGCGATGAACGGCCCCAGCGTGGCCAGCGGCGGTAGTTTGGAAGCGGTCGAGGACATGGCGGCTCCGTGCGGGTGGACAAAGGTGGCGCTCAGAAAAAGCAGTTGTCGGTTGGGAGCCGATCGCAAAACTCAGCGAAGCGGTTCTGGCTAGGCGCTGCGTCGCAGGCAGTACGGTAGTACGACAAGACGCAGCAACGACGCCAGAAGAGTTTTGAGAACGGCTCTTACTTGGCGCCCCAGCACAGGTCGGTGCCAGTCTTCACATCCTTGCTGTCCACGCCCGACATGGGCTTGGCAGCGATCAGCGTCACGCCGGTGTCGGTGTAGCCGCTGACCTTCTTGCCGGTCTTGGCGTATTCCACGCCTGCCGCCACGCCCATCGCGGCCATGCGCAGCGGATACTGCTGGCTGGTGGCGGCGATCACACCCTTGCCCACGTCGGCAATGCCTGCGCAGCCGCCGTCCACCGAGACGATGAGCACGTTCTTCTCCTTGCCTGCGGCCTTGAGCGCGTTGTAGGCACCGGCTGCGGCGGGCTCGTTGATGGTGTAGACGATGTTGATGTCAGGGTTCTTCTGCAGGCAGTTTTCCATGCCGGTCTGGCCCTTGGCGCGGTCGCCAAAGCTGTCGGCCATGCACACCACCTCGGCGGGGCGCGACAGCTCATTGCTCTTGGCATCATTCGCCTGCAGACCAAAGCCCTTCAGGAAGCCGTTGTGCCGCTGTGCGCCCACCGGGTGGCCGGGAAACAGGTCCAGCGTGGCAATCACGGGCTTCTTGCCTGCAGCGGCGGCCTTGGCGTACTGGCCGATCAGCTCGCCCGCCTGGTAGTTGTCGGTGGCAAACAGCGCGTCGGTCGCATCCATGGGCTCGGTGGGACTGTCGAGCGCAATCACCATCACGCCGCGCGCCTGCGCCTTCTTGATCGCGGGCACGATGGCCTTGGCGTCGCTGGGGGTGATGAGGATGGTCTTGGCACCGGCGGCGATCAGGTTCTCCATGGCCGTGACCTGGCCCGCGTTGTCGCCATCGGTTTTGCCTGCGGCCGACACCAGCTTGGCACCCAGCTTCTTGGCCTCGGCCGTGGCGCCCTCTTTCATCTTCACGAAGAAGGGGTTGGTCTCTGTCTTGGTGATGAGGCCGATGACGGGCTCGGATGTCTGCGCCTGGGCCAGGCCGCAGGCCAGGGCGCCGGTGAGGGCAAGCGCAGAAAGCGCGAAAGCGGGGGTGCGTTGCATGGTGTTGTCTCCGGGTGTTGGGATGGCAGATTCCTGTCGGCCCCGTGCTGCGCGGCTGGCAGGTGAACCACTCTTGTCG
>Ga0123397_131920_pt1 | contig 9737 bp, 9 predicted proteins | sample T10HLNH4metaT_FD_89925 | JGI IMG/M metagenome (GOLD analysis project Ga0123397, IMG submission 89925) | Methane-oxidizing artificial microbial communities from Washington, USA to study methane cycling - T10-HLNH4 metaT (Metagenome... ... | reverse complement strand
GTTTTACGGACTATCGGTTACGACAGAAACTATAAAAAAGCAATCGGCCAATATCTTTACGACGAAGACGGTAACGAATACTTGGACTTGCTAAGCGGCTTCGGCGTGTTTGCGATGGGCCGCAACCACCCAACCATTATCAAAGCGCTGCAAGAAACCCTGACCTTGGAATTACCCAGCCTGGTACAGATGGATGTGTCCTTGCTTAGCGGTCTGCTGGCCAAGGAAATTCTAGCTACCTGCCCGGATAATCTGGAAAAAATGTTTTTCTGCAATTCCGGCACCGAAGCAGTAGAAGCGGCGATCAAATTCGCCCGCTACACTACCAAACGTTCGCGTATCGTGCATTGCGACCACGGCTATCACGGCTTGACCATGGGCTCACTGTCGCTGACCGGCGAACACATCTTCCGCGAAGGCTTCGGCCCGCTGCTGCCCGAATGCACCTCAGTGCCATTCAACGATTTGGCGGCACTGGAACAAGCTTTGAGCAGCAAAGACGTAGCGGCTTTCATTGTCGAGCCCATCCAAGGCAAAGGCGTCAATATCCCGGACGATAACTACCTGCCGGAAGTGGAACGCTTGTGCAAAAAATACGGCACTTTATTCGTGGCCGACGAAATCCAGACCGGCATAGGCCGCACCGGCAAGTTTTGGGCTATCGAGCATTGGGGGGTTAAACCCGACATGATTCTGATGGCGAAAGCCTTGTCCGGCGGCTTCATCCCGGTCGGCGGTGTCGCCATGACCACCCATATCATGGACACCGTGTTCAACCGTATGGATAGAGCCGTCGTCCACGGATCGACCTTCTCGAAAAACAATATGGCAATGGCTGCTGGCCTGTCCGCATTGCATGTAGTTCACGAAGAAAAACTGGTCGAAAACAGTGCCAAGGTAGGCGAAGACATCATCGCTACCATCAACGCCATGGCGCCAAAATACGAGTTCCTGAAGGAAGCGCGCGGTAAAGGCTCGATGATCGCCATCGAGTTCCAATCGCCGAAAAGCTTAGGTTTAAAGCCGCCTGGGCCATGCTGGAAGCGGCCAATAAAGGCCTGTTCTGCCAAATGATCCTGATCCCGCTATTTAAGGAACACCGAGTACTGGCGCAAGTGGCCGGTCACGGTATGAACGTGGTCAAGTTTTTACCTCCCCTGACACTGACTCAAAAAGATCGCGATTGGATTGTCAATTCCGTGGAGAAAACCATCGCCGATACGCACAACGTCACCGGTTCGATCTGGACGCTGGGTAAAAACCTGGCTGGCCACGCTCTGAAAAACAAAAAATAAGGTGCCATATATGAATTTTTTCAAACCTGCTTTGTTCGCATTGGCACTGATCGCCAGTAACACCGCTTTCGGCCACGCAGTCGTCACGCATAACTCTTTAAAACTCAACCCGGTGCCGGTCAACTTGGCCAGCCAAGTGGAGCTATCGTTCAACTCCAAAGTGGAGTTGGATTTATCGGAAGTATTCCTGGTCAGTGCCGGCGACAAAATGCAAACCATTACTGCCACACCAGGCGAAAAACCCGGTCAAGTATTGCTGCATCTACCTGCCCTGGAGCCGGGAGAATATGCAATCAAATTAAAAATATTTGCAGCTGACGGTCATCTCAGCGAAGACCTGCTGCGTTTTTTCGTTAAACAGGCGAAGTGATCCTCATGGAAGGCATTGCAAATTATTTAGACTCACTGATAGGCGGCGTCGATCTCACGTTTTACTCCATCACTATCGGTGGCTTGCTATGGGGACTGTTCGTGTTGCGCCCCTGGCATGAAGAAGCGCTCTATAACTCGGCTTTACTGAGCAAAACCGTCAACCTGATCCATTTCGGCAGCAAAGCGCTGATCATCACTCAATTGTCGAAAATCGGCCTGAAGATTTGGTTGATGGCGGCGACCTTGGGGAAATCGCCGTTTCCGGCATTTTTCCAAACCGTGCAGTTCCAAGCGGGTTTGGCGCGAGCGACTTGTGCATTTATCCTGGCCCTGTTCATCAGACAAACGCTAAAAAGTAACCCTCGTTCCAAACAATCCTGGGTGCTATCGACAGCGATTATCGTGCCGCTGGTCATCTCTGCAGCTTGGCTGGTGCATGGCGCCAGTCGTTTAGAAGATCGCGGTCTGTTGATGACACTGACCGTCACTCATCAAATGGCCGCCGCCACTTGGGTGGGCGGTATTTTTCAAATCCTGGCTTTATGGGGGCTGAAAAAACGCAAGTTAATCGCTGTCGAAGTTTGGCCGTTATTATTAAAACGTTTCTCGATAGTGGGCATCAGCGCCGTCGTGGTTTTACTAGCTACCGGCACACCGCTGGCTTGGTATTACATCCGCACCTTCCAAGGCTTTATTGGTGCGGGTTACGGCAATCTGTTATTGGTGAAAATTATCATGCTGGGCCTGGCGCTGGGCTTTGCCTGGTTGAATCGCCAAGCCGTCAATGCCTATTTCACCAGCCGTAGCCTTTATGCGCTTACCGCGCGCGTACCCTATTACATCGAAGCAGAAACCCTGATTCTGCTGACCATCCTGTTCACCGCCGCCAGTTTGGCTTCGCAACCGCCCGCAGTCGATATTCCGCATCTGACCGCCAGCTTCGAAGAAGTCTTGAACATGTTCCATCCACGCATACCGCGCTGGGAATCGCCGACTCATGAAGCCTTGATCGCCGGCGAAGCCGGACGGGTAGCGATTGTCGGTCAGATTCCGTCGGAAGCAGCCACCGCCTGGTCAGACTACAACCACAATATCTCCGGTATTTTCCTGACGACGATGAGCTTTTTTGCCATGTTGTCGTTCTCCAACCGCTTCCATCGCTGGGCGCGCTTTTGGCCAGTCGGTTTCATGGCATTGGGCGTATTTCTGTTTTTCCGTAGCGACGCGGAAAGCTGGCCGCTCGGTCCTATCGGCTTCTGGGAAAGCACCTTTAACAACGGCGAAATTTTGCAGCACCGCATCGCCACCTTGCTGGTATTTGTGCTGGGTTTGATCGAAGTCAGAGCACGGCTAAACAATAATAGCGGCTTCATGCCCTATATGTTTCCATTGCTGGCCGCGTTCGGCGGCATGATGCTGCTGGCGCATTCGCATGTCGGTTTTGAGGCCAAATCTGCCTTCTTGATTCAAGTGGGTCATACCATGATGGGCGTATTTTCGCTAATCCTGGCTTGCGGCCGCTGGCTGGAACTTAAGCTGGATTCGCCCGGCAAAAACGTTGCCGGATTTATCTCAGTATTCGCCTTATTCCAGATAGGCGTCATCCTGATGTTCTATCGTGAACCCCTGTACTGATTATGAAACAGACTAACGAATTTCCGCTGTTAGAAACCATCCAGTCCCCCGCCGACATCCGCGCACTGAAACCAGAACAACTCGAACCGCTGGCCGATGAGTTGCGTCGCTTTCTGACGCATACGGTCAGCATCTCCGGCGGCCATTTCTCCGCTGGCCTGGGCACGGTGGAACTGACGGTGGCGCTGCATTATGTGTTCGATACGCCATCGGACCAGTTGGTCTGGGATGTGGGTCATCAGGCTTATCCGCATAAGATTTTGACCGGTCGCAAAGACAGGATGCCGACGATTCGCACTTTGGGCGGCGTGTCAGCTTTTCCCTGCCGCTCGGAGAGCGAGTACGATGCGTTTGGCGTGGGTCATTCTTCGACGTCGATCAGTGCCGCACTGGGCATGGCCATTGCCTCGCAGTTGCGCGGGGAAGACAAGAAGATGGTGGCGATCATCGGTGATGGCTCGATTACTGGCGGTATGGCCTATGAGGCGATGAATCATGCCGGGGATGTCAATGCCAATCTGTTGGTGATTCTGAACGATAACGATATGTCGATTTCGCCGCCGGTCGGGGCGATGAATAATTACCTGACGAAGGTGTTATCCAGTAAGTTTTATTCTTCAGTACGCGAAGAGAGTAAGAAGGCCTTGGCCAGCATGCCATCGGTCTGGGAATTGGCGCGCAAGACCGAAGAGCATGTGAAAGGCATGATTGTGCCAGGCACCTTGTTTGAGGAACTGGGCTTTAATTATTTCGGACCGATCGATGGCCACGATGTGGAGATGTTGGTGTCCACTCTGGAGAAGTTGAAGGATTTGTCCGGGCCGGTGTTTTTGCACGTGGTCACGAAAAAAGGCAAAGGCTATGCCCCGGCCGAGAAAGATCCCTTGGCTTATCACGGCGTGCCGGCCTTCGATCCCACTAAGGATTATTTGCCTAAAGCCGCACCTTCCCCGCATCCGACTTACACGGAAGTGTTTGGTAACTGGTTATGCGATATGGCTAAGCAGGATGAGCGGCTGTTGGGGATTACGCCGGCGATGCGCGAAGGTTCGGGTCTGGTGGCGTTTTCCCAGCAGTTTCCCAAACGCTATTTCGATGTGGCGATTGCCGAGCAGCATGCGGTGACTTTGGCGGCCGGTCAGGCTTGCCAGGGAGCGAAGCCGGTAGTGGCGATTTATTCGACCTTTTTACAGCGGGCGTATGATCAGTTAATCCACGATGTGGCCTTGCAGAATCTGGACGTATTGTTCGCTTTAGATAGAGCGGGCTTGGTGGGACCGGACGGTCCAACTCATGCTGGGGCGTTTGATTTCAGTTATATGCGTTGTATTCCGAATATACTGGTGATGGCACCGGCCGACGAGAACGAATGTCGGCAGATGTTGACCACCGGTTTCAAACATCAAGGTCCGGCTTCGGTACGTTATCCGCGCGGCAAGGGGCCGGGCGTCAGCGTCGACAAAGCCCTGACCGAACTACCTATCGGCAAGGGCGAAATCAGACATCAAGGCAGCCGTATTGCGATTCTGGCCTGGGGCAGTATGGTCACACCGGCAGTGGAAGCCGGCAAACAACTGGGCGCCACGGTGGTGAACATGCGCTTTGTGAAACCGCTGGATGAAGCACTTATTTTAGAAATGGCGAAAAGCCATGATGTCCTCATCACGGTCGAGGAAAACGTCATAGCCGGCGGCGCCGGTAGTGCGGTGAACGAGTTTCTGCAGGCACAGAACATCCTGATGCCGGTGTTGAATATCGGCCTGCCGGATCGCTTCGTCGAGCAAGGCAGTCGCGAAGAGTTGCTGGCGCTGTGCGAGTTGGACACCAAGGGCATCTTGGCTAAGATTGAAGCGGTTTGTGCGTAAATATCGGAAAGGCGTATCAGCTTTTAGCACTGACACGCCTTTCAGGTTAAGCAACCCGCGCTGCAATTTTAAAACGCGTGTGGGTAAGGTGTTAGATTTCGTTATTTAGCAACCTGGGGGTTATACCATGCTGAGCATTCTTCTCGTCCCCGCCTTACACGATAATTATATTTACCTGCTACACGAACCAAACAGCGGCGAAACAGCAGTAGTCGATCCAGCTGTTTCCGCGCCAGTGGTTGATGCGCTTCAGCAGCAGGACTGGCAACTTGATTACATTTTTAACACTCATCACCACGGCGACCATGTTGGCGCCAATTTAGAACTCAAGCAGCTGACTGGGTGCAAAATCGTTGGCTCGGCGGCAGACCAAGCGCGTATTCCTGGCATTGATATTACGGTAAGTGACGGGGATGTAGTAAAACTAGGCAATCAGAAATTTCAGGTGATCGACACACCCGGTCATACTGTGGGGCATATCGTTTATTACGGCGCCGATAGTCAGGCTTTATTTTGCGGCGACACTTTGTTTTCTCTTGGTTGCGGTCGATTGTTCGAAGGCAGCGCAGAGCAGATGTGGCATTCGTTGCAAAAACTGAAAGCCTTGCCTGCAGAAACCCGCATCTACTGCGCTCACGAATATACCGCCGCCAATGGCCGGTTTGCGCTATCAATTGATGCAGACAATCCAAAGTTGCAGCAGCGCATTACGCAGGTTACCGAACTACGCAGACAAAATCTCCCCTCCATCCCGTCTACTATTGGCCTTGAGCTGGCAACCAATCCCTTTTTTAGGGCGGATAACGTCAGTATTCGCAGTAATATCGACATGACAGAACAATCAGACTTAGCGGTTTTTAGGCAATTACGCCTTTTGAAAGACCAGTTTCAATAAGTCTGGCCCAGCTGTCGATAATATTTAATTCTGCTAGACTGTTTTCCACATTTCGGCATGTTTCCCTGCCAACCTTTGGATTTTCATGAATAATACCCCGTCGATCAGCATCGTAATCCCTGCGAAAAACGAGTCGAAAAATCTGCCGTCCTTTTTACCGATGTTGCACCTGCTCTATCCGGATGCGGAGATTCTGCTGATAAACGATGGCTCGACAGACGATACCGCCGCCATCGCGCGCGCGGCCGGTGTCACGGTTATTGATCATCCTTACAGCATGGGCAACGGCGCGGCTATCAAAACCGGCGCTAGACATGCAAAAAACGATATTTTGGTATTTATGGATGCCGATGGCCAACACGATCCCGGCGACATTCCGGCATTGCTTAACAAACTGAACGACGGCTATGACATGGTAGTCGGCGCCCGAAACGCCGGTAGCCACGCCTCGTTATTCCGACGTCTGGCAAATAACTTTTACAACAAACTGGCATCAATGATGACCGGACACAAAATAGAAGATCTTACCTCCGGATTTCGTGCAGCTCGGGCCAACAAATTCCGTAAATTTCTTTACCTATTACCCAACGGTTTTTCTTATCCAACCACCAGCACGATGGCATTTTTTCGTTCCGGCTTCCCGGTGGCGTACATTCCTATCCACGCCGGTAAACGTAGCGGCAAAAGCCATATCCGGCTGATGCATGACGGTTTTCGATTTTTTATTATTATCTTACGGATCGGGGTACTGTTCTCGCCCATGCGGCTATTTTTACCCATCAGCAGCATAGTGTTTAGCTTGGGCGCAGGCTATTACGGCTATACCTATTTTACGGAAAACCGGTTTACCAATATGAGCGCGGTACTGTTTTTGTCGTCTTTATTTATTTTTCTAATCGGCATTGTGTCCGAACAAATATCCTCACTGCATTATAAAAATATCGAATAACTCAGCTCTTTATACAGCTAAAAATCAAGAATTTAGCATTGGCTGCGACCTGCCGGCAATTTCCGAACAGCTTCTTCAAGGGAAGATGGTAATTTAAATGGCGATTGCCGATTACCCGTAACTCACCGCCCTGACGCAAGACCTTATGCGCCTGCCGGAACATCTGCCAGGCAATATGATCGCCTATGGTGTGCTGTTGATGGAACGGCGGATTACAGACTATGCAGTCTGCACTGTTCTCCGGGTAATCGCTTAAACAATCGGCGACTAAAAAATCGGCCTGCCGACTATCGGCAAAAGCTGCCGCAAAATTTTCCCTGGCTGAGGCGATAGCCATAAACGATTCATCGATAAACCCAATTCGCGCGCTTGGGTTTTGTTTTGCCAACATCACGCCGACAATCCCATTGCCGCACCCCAAATCGATAAAATCGTAATATTCGGAATTCTGCGGTAGATGCTCTAATAAAAAACGCGTGCCTATATCCAGGCTATCGCGGGAAAACACGTTGGCGTGATTGCAAACGCTAAGATCCCTATTCTCCAATTGATAGCGGGTTGGGTAAGGGCTCACAGGCAATTGCAGATCTGGATCTAACCGGGCAAAAATCAGTCGGGCTTTTTTTACCGCCAAGGAAGGTTGCGTAGGCCCGATCAAACGTTCCAGCAGTTTCCATGCGGTGGGCGGCAAACTCTTCACCATGCCGGCGGCTATCACCTGGCAATCGGCTTTCAACAAAGGCTTGAGTGCATGCAGTTGATATTCCAGCAGCGCCAGGGTTTTAGGGATTTTAATCAGTAGGTAATCGATGCCCGCTTCCGGTAGCGACAAGCTATCCAACAACCGCACTTTCTCGTCGCCAATGCCATTCAATGTCAGGTTAATGCGCGTCGCCTGCTGCGAAAGCCAGGAATCGGAAACGGCGGTTGGTCGGTAAGCGCTTAGTGAAACCGCCAACGCACCGAAGCTATCGTTGAGGATGACGATATTGGCATACTCGGCAATGCCTGCGGCAGCCAAATGATTCAACAGATATTCGTCTGCAGCGTCCCAAGCCCGCAGCAGTTCATTTTTGCGAAACGGTAAGCGCTGGAGTTGAAAAATTCCTAGCGGACTAGCTAATTCCAGATCCATATTCCGAGAAAAATAACTTTGCTGTAACCCAAGGTATAAAAGGTCGATTGATATAATGACGGCATTTCAAGGAATTATGTTAGCCACCAGGCCAGCGACAATTTGTCACGCGGCAATATGCCACATTTTCAGAACTGTTTAGCTTCAGTAGACTGCAAGCAACTCTTGTATGCGCCCCGCTTGGGGAATGAGAGTTATACCCCACCTCTCTAAACGGCCGCTCCATCACACATGGGGCCGGCCGTTTTTTTTAGTTTGCCTGACGTAGCCTATCCGCCGAAGATCCGGCAAACAGGCGATAAAAGTTTTCGGTTGATTGCTCGGCTATCGTCTCGATGGATGTCCCGCGCAAATCAGCGATATGTTCAGCTACATAGCGGACATAGGTCGGGTAATTAGTTTTGCCTCGATACGGTACCGGCGCCAAATATGGCGAGTCTGTCTCAATCAAAAAACGGTCGGCTGGAATTTTACGCGCTACCTCTTTGATGGCTTCCGCATTCTTGAAGGTCACGATGCCGGAAAAAGAGATATAAAAATTCAAGTCCAAAGCCTTTTCCGCATAGGCCCAATCTTCGGTAAAGCAGTGGATAATCCCGCCAACTTGCTCCGCGCCTTCTTGCCGCAACACATCCAAGGAATCTTGCCCAGCCTCGCGAGTATGGATAATTAAAGGCTTGTTGAGTGTCTTGGCAGCGGCGATATGGGTGCGAAATCGTTCAAACTGCCATTCCAAATCGCCTTCGCTACGAAAATAGTCCAGCCCCGTCTCACCAATGGCGATCACTTTTTCGTTATCGGCCAACTGTAGCAAATCATCTAGCGAGGGCTCACGCCCATCATGAACATTAGGATGCACGCCCACCGACAAGGAGATGTCCGAATATGGCATGACTAGCTCCAGCATGGCCGGATAGGCTTCCATATCGATGGCAATACACAGCATATGCCGGACCTTGGCCGCGCGAGCCGCTTGCACAAAGGTATTGAAATCATTAGCGTAGGGCGCTAAATCGATACGGTCGAGATGACAGTGTGAGTCGATAAACATGAGTTTAGGAAAGTAAAGACAGCGGCAAAGCCCGCCCGCCAAACAGTTTACATGGTATGCGTGGAACGATCAGATTCTAATGCGCCAGCCAAATAGGTTTCAATTTTGTTACGCGCCGCACCGCCATCCTGATCACTAAATTGCACGCCAATGCCGGCTGCACGGTAGCCCTCGGCACCCGCCGGAGTCTTCCAGATAATTTTACCGGCAATCGGCAAACGTTCGGTTTCGTCCATTAAGTTCAGCAACATGAACACTTCCTCGCCCATCTCGTATTCGCGCTTGGTCGGAATAAACAATCCGCCGTTTTTCACGAACGGCATGTACGCCGCGTACAGCGCGTTTTTATCCTTGATCGATAAGGACAAGATACCTTGCCTGGGTGCTGCTGATTCTGCCATACGCTTATTGTCTATTCAGTTGCGACCAACTAATCAATAGCTGCTCGACCATCAATTGTTTATTAAGTTGCGTGTTCAATTGCGACTTGGTGGTAAGCACATTATCGTAAAACCGATAGAGGCGTTTCAATTCTAGCCG
>Ga0123397_157539_pt1 | contig 9752 bp, 8 predicted proteins | sample T10HLNH4metaT_FD_89925 | JGI IMG/M metagenome (GOLD analysis project Ga0123397, IMG submission 89925) | Methane-oxidizing artificial microbial communities from Washington, USA to study methane cycling - T10-HLNH4 metaT (Metagenome... ... | reverse complement strand
TGGGCGTGCGCTGCGTAGCGGCCGATCTCGATGACCGGCGCAGCCTGCGACGCATCGCGTCGCTCGCCCGCTGGGTGTGGCATTTCGCGCCGCCGCCGAATTCCGGGGCAGCGACCGACCCGCGCAGCCGGGCGCTGGTCGATGTGCTGGCAGGCGCCGGCCGCGTGCGGCGGCTGTGCTACATCAGCACCAGTGGCGTGTATGGCGACTGCGCCGGCGCCGTGGTGCCGGAAACCCGGCCGCTCGCGCCGGCCAGCGCACGCGGCAAGCGGCGGGTCGATGCCGAGCGCGCAGTGCGCACGCTGGCGCGTCGCGGCGTCGCGGTATCCATCCTGCGCGCGCCCGGCATCTACGGGCCGGACCGCCTGCCGCTCGACCGCCTGCGCCGCGGCGACCCGGTGCTGCGCGCCGAGGACGACGTGCATACCAATCACATTGACGCGGCCGATCTCGCCCGGCTGGCCTGGGCGGCGCTGCACCGCGCGCGGGGCGGGCGTACCTACAACGCCAGCGACGACACCCGGCTGAAGATGGCCGACTATTTCGACCGCGTGGCCGATGCCTGCGGGCTGCCGCGCCCGCCGCGGGTGGCGCGCGCCGAGGCCGGCCAGCGGCTGAGCCCGATGACGCTTTCCTTCATGAGCGAATCGCGGGTGCTGGACAACCGTCGCATGAAGCGCGAACTGCGCCTGCGCCTGGCGCGGCCCGACGTCGACGCGGTGCTGGCCGCCGCACTGAATTCCCCTTCCACGACCTTCTGACCCTGTCGACCATGCAAAGCAGCTATCTGTGGGCCAAGGCCCTGCACATCGTTTTCGTCACCAGCTGGTTCGCCGGCCTGTTCTACCTGCCGCGCATCTACGTGAATCTGGCCATGCTCGGCCCGGAGGAGGTCGCGGTGCGCGACCGGCTGCTGCTGATGGCGCGCAAGCTGCTGCGCTTCATGGGGCCGCTGTCCGGCCTGGCGGTCGGTTTCGGCCTGTGGCTGTGGCTGGGCGAGGGCATTTCCGGCGGCTGGATGCACGCCAAGCTCACGCTGGTGCTGCTGCTGATCGGCTACCACCATTACTGCGCACGGCTGCTGCGCGACTTCGAAGCCGGGCGCAACACCCGCAGCCATGTCTGGTACCGCTGGTTCAACGAAGCGCCGGTGCTGGCGCTGTTCGCGGTCGTCATCCTGGTCGTGCTGAAGCCCTTCTGAGCCATGAATACGCCTTCGAACTCCCCCAGACCCGGCGTACGCGCCGTCCGCCGCGTGGTCCGCGAAGAACCTGAGCTGAAGCCGGGCCAGCACTTCTTCTCGCCCTGTCCGCGCGGTCTCGAACCGGTGCTGGCCGACGAACTGGCCGGTCTCGGCGCCGCCGACGTGAAGGTGGTGCCGGGCGGCGTCGGCTACACCGGCGACTGGAAGCTGGTCTATACCGTCAATCTGGAAAGCCGCATCGCCACCCGCGTGCTGTGGCGGGTCGGCCAGGGGCCGTACCGCAAGGAAGACGACATCTACAAGCTGGCGTACGGGCTGCAGTGGGAACGCTGGTTCAGCCCGAAGCGCACGCTGCGCGTCTATACGACCGCGGTGCGTTCGCCGCTGAAGAGCGTGGATTTCGTGACCCTGCGGGTGAAGGACGCGATCTGCGACCGCATGCGCGAACAGACCCGTCAGCGGCCCAGCATCGACACCGCCAGCCCTGACGTGCGCGCCCACGTGTTCCTGACCGACCGCGAAGCCACGCTCTACCTCGATACCTCGGGCGAGCCGCTGTACAAGCGCGGTTTCAAGGTGGCCGCGGTCGAGGCGCCGATCAAGGAGAACCTCGCCGCCGGCATCATCATGCTGTCCGGCTGGGACAAGGTGGAGCCCTTCTTCGACCCGATGTGCGGCAGCGGCACCTTCCTGATCGAAGCCGCGCAGATGGCGCTCGACATCGCGCCCGGCCTCGGCCGCGACTTCGCCTTCGAAAAGCTCACGCCGTTCAGCGCAGGGGTGTGGAGCACGGTGCGCGACGCCGCCGCCGCGCGCGCGCAGCCGCCGCGCGAGCTGCCGATCTTCGGCTCCGACATTTCCGGCCGCGAACTGGCGCGCACCAAGGAAAACCTGCAGGCGGCCAAGCTGCCCTGGGTGGTGAAGGTGGAGGGGGCGGACGTGCTGGACCGCAATCCGCCGGCCGACCACGGCGTGATGGTGACCAATCCGCCCTACGGTGTCCGGCTGGAAGATCAGACCGCGCTGCAGGCCTTCTACCCGAAGCTGGGCGACCTGCTGAAGCAGCGCTATGCAGGCTGGCGCTGTCACTTCATCACCGCCGATCCGGACTTCCCGAAGCTGATCAAGCTGAAGGCCAGCCGCCGCACGCCGCTGTTCAACGGTGCGCTGGAATGCCGGCTGTTCGAGTACCGCATGGTCGAGGGCAGCCTGCGCGGACCGAAGCCGGACGCCGCCGGCGAACCCTGAGGCCGGCCGGCAGTCTGATAGGGCATCGCCCTTGAAAGGACTGCCGGATGCGCTTCACGCCCTGCAAGACATGGATGTGCGCCGCGCTGGTCGCGTGCGCGCTGCCTGCCGCTGCCACCGAGCCGGCCGCCGCGAACGACTGGACGTTGGCCGGCCGCCTTGGCCTGATGCAGTTCATCGTGGTGCCCGAGGCCTCCGCGCGCGACCGCGACTATTACACCCGGGTGATCGAACAGAGTTGCGGCAAGGAAGAAACCTGCTTCCTGCGCTTCTTCACCAACAGCACCGGTGCCACGCCCACGGTGCCGCTGCCCGACGCCATCCTGGCCGAACCCACCGCCCTGTTCCAGCGCTCGATCAAGCAGGCGCGCGAACAGTTCCAGTGGAGCTGCCGGCTGCAGCTGGCGGAAGCGAACTGCTTCTGATCGTCGTAGCGCTTCGCGTGCGAAGCGATAGATGGCGCGTTGCAGCATGCGATTGATGCACATCAATCCCCTACGGCCTGCAGGGCCTTAGCGTGACGGCATGAGACGTCTCAACGGTTTCACGAACGCCGTCCGGACGCCATGCCATTCATTCATCAGGGGAGCTTCACCATGAAAACCATTCTCTGTGCGGTCGCAGCAGGCGCACTTTCGCTCACCGCCGGCAGCGCCTTCGCCGCCGACGCAGCCACCGACGCCGCCATGCTCAAGCTGGCCGGCAGCAGCGGCTGTACCGTGTGCCACAGCGTCGAACCGTCGACCAAGGCGGGCGAAAAGCCGGTCGGTCCGGCCTGGCGTGACGTCGCCGCCCGCTACGCCGGCAACAAGGACGCGCAGAAGACCCTGACCCAGACCGTCATGAAGGGCTCCAACCCCTACGACAGCCACTGGAAGGGCAAGGCCGCCGGCCTCGCCATGCCGCCCAACGCGGTTGCGATCAACGAAGCCGACGCCGGCAAGCTGGTGGGCTGGATCCTGTCGCTGAACACGAAGTGAGTAGAACAACGCTGGCCGGGTAATCCGGCCAGCGCTTGCCTGAATTTTTTGCAGAAATAAGTCGCTGATGGAGATAAAACCTCGAATTTTTGCGGATCACTCTCGAAAGGTGGCTACGTATTTGGGTTTCATCGAATCCGTTGCCTGAAGGTGAATCGCCCCGGGTTTTCTAGACACCCACCTGACTCAGAATGATGCTTCATGGAGGTGTGGATGGAAACGAAGAAGTCACAGCAACGCTTCACCGAGGAGTTCAAGGTCGAAGCGGTCAAACAGGTCACCGAGAAGGGCTTCGCGGTGGCCGAAGTTGTAGTGCGCCTGGGCGTGAGTGCCCATAGCCTGTACAGCTGGATCAAGCCAGCAACTACCACGCAGAGAGCGGGAAGAGGATTACTTTTTCGCCGTAGATTCAGGACAGTCAACGCGAATCGGCAGACCATCTTTCAAGTTGAAGAACTCCTGACAGTACACTCCATCTCGCTTCGCCGACCTGCGGCCCACATCGATAGCACGCCACAACTCAGCCAAGGAAGTCTCTCCATCTGAATCCCAATCCATCTCGGATATTGAGTAGCCCGTTTGCCAGACCAAGGTGGCCACGCCAACCAAGATCAATACTGCCAGCACTGCAATTGCAGCCAGAGACCGCTTTATCTTGCCCATGGCGCACTGCTCCCAGTCGATGGTCTGCTGGCAGGATAGAAGTTGTAGCTCTGACCAATTCCGCTGTTGATGAGGTTGTTGCCGAAGTTCACGGGCAGCGGCGTGAAGCCGCCCAGATTGATCCTTATGCTTTGCAAGCAATACTGAGCCGGGGCGCCACAATTGTTGGCTACCGCGTTGTAATTGCCCTGCGGATTTTTCAAGCAGGCTTCGAACTTCTTTTCTTGCTGCGGGGTTAGCTTCAGCATCGTACCGACACCGCTGCGAAAACTATTCATGCCCATGTACTGGCTTGTCTGTCCAGTCCACATACCATCAGGACCAAAGCTATATGTCGTCCCGTTGATGTTGACAGACACGTGACCGAAGGAGGACGAACCCCAGCCCGCAGGTTGCCAGATCACAACCTCAGACTCGAGTCCGAGCGGATCAACGAAGCTCAGTGGATTCCCATTGGCATATCTATAGGTGTTGATGCCGCCCACTACCCCAATCGGATCACTGGACAGATACCTCCCCAACCTCGGCACATAGTACCGATGCCAGTTGTAGTGCAGCCCCGACTCCTCGTCGAAGTACTGGCCCGGGAAGCGTAGATACACGTAGGTCTTCTGTCCGTTGCCGTCCGGGTCCTCATTGGGCAGCGTGTTGCCGTAGCCGTCCGACTCCCACCTCCACACCACCGTGCCCGTGCGCTCACGCGCCTGCCTCGGCGTGCCCAGGTGATCGAGTTCGTAATACACGATGCGACCGATCTCGTACCCGGTGTTCGTCGCGTTCGCCACGTACTCCACCTGACCGATCAGGTTCTCGTCTGACCACGCGTAGCTGCGCAGCGGCGTGCCCGTCTGCGTCGTCTCCGCGATCAGCCTGTCCTGATCGTCGTAGTGATACACCAGCGTCTTCGCCCCCTGAGGGGCCACCGCCGTCGTCACCTTTCTCGTGCGCCGGTGCTTGTGGTCGTAGTGGTAGGTTGCCCTGAGCTGTCCGCCCCGGCTCACCGTCTTCAGCCGCCCGGCGTCATCCCATGTGTAGCTGTTCAGACCGTCGTTCGTGATCTGACCCGCTGCGTCGAGCGTCACCGCTGCACCGTTGAGCGTCGCGATCCGGTTCGTGTTCGAGGTGTAGGTCGCCGTGGTCGGCGTGCCCGGTGCGCTGGCTCCGTCCGTCGTGCGGTTGCCGTTCAGGTCGTAGGCGTGATCCCGATTGCCGGTGTAGCCCGTCTCCGTATCCAGCCGCTGGATCTCGTCGTAGGTGTAAGCGCGTGCCCCACGTGGCGTCGTCAGGGTCTTCAGGTTGCCCAGTTCGTCGTACTCGTAGCTGTCCGCGCGCACCGCACCGGACAGCACGAGCGCCATGCACAGCATCCACGCGTACCCCAGTGCTCGTCTCATGGAAGGGCTCGCTGTCTTACTGGTTGGTCAGCGTCGTCGGCGCATCCGCCGCACCGTAGCTGCCCATGCCCGCGCAACTGGCTACCGCCGTGCTGCCGTAATACACCTGCAGCGTCTGTTGCGTCGTACGCGCCAGCAATGCCGCCGCATGCCAGCGCTTGCACGCTTCCGTCGGCACAGACTTCCACGCCGTCACCGTATTGCAGACCTGCACCGGATTGTTGTTCCACGCCGCCTTGATCCACACACTGCCATCAGCGTGTGCCGTCACCGCACTGACCAACCCGGTGCAGGTCAGCGTGGCCGCATGGACCGAACCCGCCGCCAACAACGACAGCCCCATCGCAGATGCCCAACACTTGATGCGAATCTTCATGCTCTTGTCCTTTCCCTGAATGTGCTTACGGCAACAGATCGTCGATCAACTGGCTCGGTGGAATCCCGATAAAGAGTGGTCTCATCGAAGTTTCGAAACGCGCTCTGAATGGGGGATACGGCTCAAACCGCATGCCCGCCCAATAGATTCCTACCGGTAGATCGGTTGATGTGCGCACTGTGTACGTGCCGCCGCTGTCGACGCGAGTCTCGCCGAGCTTGGTTTCGGGCGTACATGGCATAGACGGCGATTTGCAGATCATCAGAACTCCACGCACTTCTGCAGGGCTTATCGTGACCTGCACCTCAATAGCCTCTCCTTGTCGCGCGTATGCCTGTGTCCATTCGAATGACCACAGTGTGCCCGGCGATGCCAGCCGACCATCGATGAGCAGACCATCTTCATTGAACTCTCGCGATACGCCGACAGAGCCGGTCCCTTGCCCTGCGGCCATGCGAGAGGATGTCAGCGTGCCCGTTGCGTCATAGGAGAGGTCTGTTGCAATCGTGCTGACCGGCTGCCCTGCTCGTGTCATGTGCAACCATTTCATGTTTCCGATCTCATCTCGACCCGAATAAAACTGGAAACGGGTCGGATCCACCCACGAGAGCACCTGACCCGACAGATCCCGCACGTACTGCGTGACGTGTGTCTGCCCGGCTTCCATGCGCGTGGCTGACACCAGGTGGCCCTTGTCGTTGTAGCTGTAGGTCGTGCTGCCTGCGCCATCACTCACCGCGCACAGCCGCCCAACGCCGTGGCTGCATCCGGCTGAGGCGTCCCAGGTGTAGGTGACCGTCTCGCTCACGGCACCTCCCGCCGAGGGCCGGTAGCTCACGGTGAGTGGCCGGTTCAGTGCATCCCACGTGTAACCCGTCACCCGACCCACCCCGTCGGTGCGCTGGGTGACGTTGCCTGCTGCGTCATGCGTGTAGATCAGCGTGCCCCGGTCCGGGCTGATCTCCTGCGTGGTGTCGCCCAGACCACTGACCGTGAATTGCGTGCTGGCGCCGTTCGGTGCCGTCAGCGACTTCAGCTGGTCCTGGCCGTCGTACTGCGCCTGGGTGACACCGCGCACCGGTTGCTGCGCGTCGTCGATCTGCCGCAACCTGCCCAGCGCATCCCACTGGTAGTCCGTCTCGCGGTTCTTGGGGTCGATGAGCTTGTTCAGCCGGTTCATCGCGTCGTGACGCTGTTCGGTCACGTTGCCAGCCGAATCCCGGCGCTTCCACGGACGGCCCAGCAGGTCGTACTCGGTGCGCTGCTGGCGCGCGAGTTGATCGCCCGCGTCGGTGACGTCGACCTGCGTGACGTTGCCGGCCGCGTCCAGCGTGTAGTGCGTGCGGTTGCCCAGTGCGTCGGTGATGTCGGTCAGCCGGTGCGCGTCGTCCCAGGTGTAGTCGTCGTAGCGGCCATCGGGCCGTGTGTGCCGCTGCAGCAGCCCCGTGGGGTAGTAGCTCCAGCTCGTCGTCGCCCCGGCCGTGGTGCGGCTGGTCAGCCACCCTCTCGGGTGCCAGGTCTGGGTGGTGAGCACACCGTTCGGGTCGGTCATCGACAGCAGTCGCCCCGCCGCGTCGTACTGGGTGAAGGACCACACCTGCCCCAGCGCGTTGGTAAGCGTCTTGAGGTCACCCTTCGTCCAGTTCGCCGTGGTGTCCGGGTAGTACTCGTAGGTGGTCACATCGGCCACGTCGGTGCGCGGGCCATTGGCCGTGAGCATCTGGCCGTGGCGGTTCCAGGTGTAGGTCCAGATGCGCGGCGCCCCACTGGCCGTTGCACTGAAGCCCGCGCCGCCTGTGGTGTCCGTCGTCGCCTGTTCCACCTGCTTGCACAGCACGGCGATCGGGACCGTGTCATACACGTACGCATCACTCGGTGCGCAACTGGCAATGGCGCCGCCCGCAGTGGGGTCCGGCCTGCCGTGATACACCCAGGTGGTGATCTTGTTTGGACGGGCTTCTCTGACCTTAAGGTCCCACAGAGGATGCCACTCGGTGCTCGTCTTGCGCTGGCTCACCGTCGGGCTGTAGCCGGCCGGACTGGCCGGGCAGGGCTCTGCGGCAACCAAGCCTTCGATTTGATACAGCGCAAGTCTTCTATTCGGATCATTCCCGTAACAAACGGTGTTCCCTGCAAAGTCGACTTTTCGATAAACACGGGCACGTGTGTCACGCAGCACTGAAGAGGAAGATGCATCGCAACCCGGTGCCCCCGGTTGCGACGAGGTGGAGCGGTAGCGCGCGCCTACTGAAGACTGATAAGTGTGAGTTCTTGTGACATTCAGCGGGTCAGTGATATATGAAGTTCCACTGTTGTCATAAGAAATCTTGTAAGTACCAATCCCATTTTGTCGGCCGGTTTCAATGCCTCTGCCGCTGCTGTCGTATCTGAACGTCGAAAAACGGCGTCCGTCTTCTGATGTTGATCCGGTTAAAAGGTGTTTTCCCCAGTCGAGCGGCGCATTTTCAGGTTCTCCGTAGTGGTAGATGGTTTGTGATCCGTCATTCCATGTAACACCAGTCAAATTTCCATTGACATTCAAGTAGTCATTTTTTCCCGATGGGTAACGAACTCGGTTCAATACGCCGTTGGCGTCGTGTTGAAGCGTCAGTTGGCGCCCGAAGTTGTCCGTCGCTGAGTCCAGCGTTCCCGGGTTGGAGTCGCCGCCTTGTTCGATGTGGATGTTATAGTCTAGTACGGTGAAGGTACCGTCTGAGTACCGACGCTCGAGTAAAACGCCTGACGGACTGAATACGCTAAGGATACCTTCGGATACATCCAGAAGGCGCCACCCCGTTCTTGCTCCGGATGAATCCTTAAGCTCTATCAAGGGGTTCGAGTTGTCCAGTTCTCGCTTCCATTCATTTGATAGCAAATTGTATTTTACGGTCTTGCCGTCCGGCAGGGTAACGGTGGCGTAGTCGTAGGCGACGGCTATCCTGGTTGAGTAGTTGTGTGACCAACCCCAGCCGAGCTCGTTTTTTATCGTTAGCGGTCCGGAGTTGTAATACCTGTTGAATTCAAGTGTGCCGCTCCCTATTTGAGGCGTGTCTTTGCTTGTTTCAAATTTGTTCCCATTTGAGTCGTTAATCGGATTTCCGGTGCAGTTTGAGGGTGTGCCAAGTTCCTTGGGTGGGACAGAGGGTTCTGCTGTTCGGATGCTGGTGCTTCCATTGGAATAGGTGTCTCCGGCTCGTACTCGAACACGGACAGGAATAATCCACGGCAAGTAGGATGAAGGGTCGTAGTAGGCTTGCCCATTAGGGGTAATTGATACGATTTGCGTGCAATACCCTGGCATTTGCTCTCTGAGGATTGCCGTTTCTTTCGTTACCCTTTCTATTACCCCTTCTACTGAAGATGCCTCAAAGTGCGGTCCCGGCATTGGGCCTGCGCAGTTCCATCCCGGATTCCACCAGTAGTACAGTGGTGCACCATGTGTGTTTGATGACGCAAGCAATAGCACGCATAGAATCGCGGGGAGTGCTCTCATTTCGATTCTCATTTTGACATGCATCTGTGTCGGGATTGGAGGAATCATTTCGGGGGAGCAATCAAGCGCGCGTTGATCGTGGTTTGTAACAGATCAAGTTGCTTTTGGTATGTCACTGGCATGTTTGCTGCGTTCGTATTGTTAATCCATCAGACATGTTGCGTATTGCGGTTCGCGAGGTTATGTGTTGGAGAAGTTGATCCCAGTGTGCGGATGGGGCTGGCAGCTAGGCATCGGTTGGATCTCCGCCGGGCCGGGCGCTTGGCTTGACTTGTCCCCCGCACCCCCTTAAGGTGCGGGTCCGCGCCGATTTGAGCCTCCAGCTTGCGGGCGCGTTATAAATGCCGCTAAAGCGAGCTGCCCACGACCCGTCAGCACGCTTTCCGCGTCCGGC
>Ga0123397_125682_pt1 | contig 9768 bp, 6 predicted proteins | sample T10HLNH4metaT_FD_89925 | JGI IMG/M metagenome (GOLD analysis project Ga0123397, IMG submission 89925) | Methane-oxidizing artificial microbial communities from Washington, USA to study methane cycling - T10-HLNH4 metaT (Metagenome... ... | reverse complement strand
GTCGCTCGAACGTCTCCGGCAGAAGTGCGCCATCGCGAGCCGATGCACCGAAGAAGACCACGCCGAAATGCAGCGGCTGGGCGGCCTTGATCGCAGTCGCGATCAGGCTCTGCAATCTGCCTGCAGCGCGCCATCGAGTACCGCCTGCCAGTCTGCCTATCTCGACCTCGCCCGAGCGGTCGCCAGTTATCAGGGCCAGCGCATCGAACCGGGTTCTGTGGCGGATCGGGAGCTGTCGGGCATACGTGCGCAGGAGGTGATGTACAGGGCGAGGATGACGAATGCGCTTGCATACAACGCGACTAACGGTGCAGCGCAGGCTGTTGTCTCTAGCCTTGCAGGGACTATTCAGCTCGGTGTGCTGATCGTCAGCGCGCCAGGGGACCCCGAAGCGCGTGCAGTACTTAGTCAGATCGCAAGAGCAGCCGGACAGTTTCTCTCCGCGCCTGCAGATACGATCGAATTTGCCATCAAGGCCAGACTAGATGAGGCGGATCGTCTTGAAGCGAGCGGGCAGACAGATGCCGCTCAGCAAATGCGAGCCGCGTTGGTCACTGACGGGCTACTACTGATCACTGGGACCGGTGCAGTTGCTGCGAAAGGTGGGCAGAGGATTCTTGGAAGTCTGGAGGCCGCGAAGACAGGATCTGGCAATGTGCTGGGCGTAGTTGGTCAGCGTCTTAGTCAGACGGTCGAATCGCATTGGCTATCTTCTCTGAGGGATCGAGGAGGGAGCATCACTGCGTTCAAGACAGCTGAGGATGTGAACGCAGCCATGGTCAAGGTGGCTGACTGGCAACCGGCGTGGCAGCCAGGCACCACCGTTGTGGAGGCCGTTCTAGCACCGGGAACGCGAGTGAGTATGGTGATAGATGAGATGAGCTACGCTGCAATACAAGCAGGAAAAACAGATAGAGCCTACGGGGGGTGGGCCACTTTCGACAGTGTTCCCGATCAGCGGTACGCGCGGGATGCGCTCGCAATTACTGAAGGCATGAAGGCTGATGTTCGGCACGTTGTTGAATTAGAGATCAATCGTCCGGTTAGTGCGCACATCGGTATTGTCGGCGCTCAATCCGGAGCCCTCGGAGGCGGCAACCAAGTGCATTTCGTGTTGTCTCCCTCCGAGCGATCAACAGTGTTCAAAGTTATCGGTCACCGAGAGCTAAGATGATTAAGCAAAAGGTTGAATGTTTCTCTTTGCATAACAACAGAGGGGAGGTTTTGCTTGACCGCGATTTGACTCGATATCGGTCCGAGACAGAAGGAGGGTTTCAAACCTTCGGCCCAGTCGTCGCTTATTCGTGGTGCTTCGACGGCGAACCGCAAGGGCTATCTGATCCAGATAGCCGACTCAGTATCAAAGTGCTCCCAGATGAATCAGGTTTCATTGCATTCGAACAGGAATTACATCCAGACAACTGTCTCCTGTTGGATGGTCATGGCCGTGAAGTCAGAAGATTGGCTGTGCCCATGAAACTTCTCGGGCACGACGTATCCGATACAGTCGAAAGGTGGTTTCGTAGTATCGATGGCCCTTATGCTGACCCTGCAACCGGACAAGCTGGAAAGTTTGGCGTCTCCGCTTGGGTAGAGTCAGTTGGCGAGATCTATCTGGAGTTGGATTTTCGTTCCGGAGAGTTCTTGTGGTGGAAGCCGATCCGCTTCTGATTATTGACCTTATCTGCCCTCCGCCGCCAGCGCCCTCAGTCCCGCCGGATCCAGTATGTCGATCTGGTTGCGCCCTAGCGCCACCAACCCCTGTTCGGCAAAACTCTTCAGCAGACGGCTGACGATTTCGCGCACGCTGCCCAGTTCGTCGGCGAGCTGCTGGTGGGTGGTGTGCAGGGTCTGGCCGTGGCCGAGCAGCAGACTGGCCAGGCGCTGGTCGAGGCGCTGGAAGGCGATGGCTTCGACCAGTTGCATCAGTTCGGCGACCCGCTCGGCGAACAGGCTGAACACGAAGGTGCGGAAGGCGGGTTCGGACAGCAGGCGGTCGAAGAGTGCGGTGGGCAGCACCAGCAGCCTGGCCGGCGTTTCGGCCACGGCGTGCGCGTTGTATTCGATGTGGCCGAGCAGGCAGGCGCTGGATATGACGCAGGTTTCACCGGCATGCACCCGGTACAGCGGCAGTTCGCGGCCGTTGGCGGATGACTTCGCCACCTTGACCTGACCTTCGAGCACGAAGGGGAAGCCGCCGCAGGGCTGGTACTCGTCGAACAGGTGGGTGCCGGCCGGCACCTCCATCATCCGGCCTTCCTTCTCGATGAGGGCGCGGGCCGCCGGCGACAGGCCGGACAGCAGCGGATAGATGGCGGTGAGGGCGTCGGCGTGACCGTTCATGACAGGGTGGCGATGACCGGGGCGTGATCGGAGGGGCGTTCCAGCTTGCGCGGGGCCTTGTCCACGGTGCAGGCGGTGCAGCGGGCGGCCAGCGGCGCGGACAGCAGGATGTGGTCGATGCGCAGGCCGAAGTTGCGGCGGAAGGCGCCGGCCCGGTAGTCCCACCACGACCAGCTCTTTTCCGGCTGGTCGAACATGCGGAAGGCATCGGTCAGGCCGAGCGCGATCAGGTCGGCGAAGGCGGCGCGCTCCGGCGGCGACACGTGGATGTCGTCCTTCCAGTCCGGGTGGGCGTCGCGGTCTTCGGGCGCGATGTTGTAGTCGCCGAGCAGCGCGAGCTGCGGATGACGGGTGAGTTCGTCGCGCAGCCAGCCGGTGAGGGCGGCCAGCCAGCGCATCTTGTATTCGAACTTCTCAGAGCCGACCGCCTGCCCGTTCGGGAAATAGGTGCATACGATGCGCACGCCATCGACCGTGGCGGCGATCACCCGCTTCTGTTCGTCCTCGAAACCGGGAATGCCGATCTGCACGTCGCTGGCGGGTGACTTCGACAGGATGGCCACGCCGTTGTAGGTTTTCTGGCCGCTGATGGCGCTGTGATAGCCGGCGGCTTCAAGTTCGGCGCGCGGGTAGGTGGCGTCTTCGGTCTTGGTTTCCTGCAGGCACACCACGTCCGGCTGTTCGGCGGCGAGCCAGTCGGTGAGGTGGGGCAGGCGGACTTTCAGCGAATTGACGTTCCAGCAGGCGATTTTCAAAAGAGACGGCTCCGTTACTGTTTTGCTGCGCCGTCAGCCGGCTCGCCCGTCACGGGCTTGGGCGCCGGCGGCTTGGCGCTGCCCTTGGCCGGGTAGCCGGCACGGTCGAGCAGCCGGTTCCAGGCGTCGGCGCTGTAGCCCATGAGCTGATCGGCGCCGGCGGCGATGGCCGGCACGCGGGCTTCCTTTACCTTGAAGCGGGCGGTGAAGGCGGCTTTCTGTTCTTCGGTGGTGATGCGCTGTTCGGTGTAGGCGATGGCCCGATCGCGCAGCAGCGCCTGGGCGGACTCGCACAGCTTGTCGCACTCGTTGCCGAACCACACGGTGACCGGTGCGTTCTTCATCGCTTCGCGCTCGGCGTAGCTCGCGCCCTGTTCGACCACGCTGGGCTGCAGCTTTTTCTCGGTGACCGAGCGTGCGTCTGGCGGCGGCGGGGTGTCGGTGTAGTGGGTGCGGCCCTGCGCGTCCTTCCACTTGTAGGTCTGGGCGACGGCGGTGCCTGCGCACAGGGCGCCGGCCAGCACGATGCAGATCAGTCGGTGCAGCTTCATGCGCGCTCTCCTCGGTGACGGCCGCTCAGTGAGGCCCCGATTCTACCCATGCCCGCTGACCCGCGGCGTGAGGCCGCCGCGGGTCAGCGGGCGCGGGGCGTGTCAGGCGGCTTCGGCCATGCCGCTGTGGCGCAGCAGCGCATCGGGGCGCGGTTCGCGGCCGCGGAAGGCCTTGAACGATTCCAGCGCCGGACGCGAGCCGCCCACCGCCAGGATTTCGTCCCAGAAGCGGCGGCCGGTGGCTGTGTCGAGCACGGTGCCGGCAGCGCCGCGCGCTTCCTCGAAGGCCTCGAAAGCGTCGGCCGACAGCACTTCGGCCCACTTGTAGCTGTAGTAGCCGGCCGCGTAGCCGCCGGCGAAGATGTGGCTGAAGCTGTTGGCGAAGCGGTTCCACTCCGGCGGGCGCACCACCGACACTTCGTCGCGCACTTCTTCCAGCAGCTGCAGCAGCGTGCGGTCGCCGCCGGGCACGAAGTCGTGGTGCAGGCGCAGATCGAACAGCGAAAACTCGATCTGGCGCAGCGTCTGCATGCCGCTCTGGAAGTTCTTCGCGGCGATCATCTTGTCGTACAGCGCGCGCGGCAGCGGTTCGCCCGAGTCGACATGGGCGGTCATGCCGGTCAGCACGTCCCACTCCCAGCAGAAGTTCTCCATGAACTGGCTGGGCAGTTCGACCGCGTCCCACTCGACGCCGTGAATGCCGGACACCGGCAGGTCTTCGACCCGGGTGAGCAGGTGGTGCAGGCCGTGTCCGGTTTCGTGGAACAGCGTGATCACGTCGTCATGGGTGAAGGTGGCGGGCTTGCCACCGACCGGCGACGGGAAGTTGCAGTTCAGGTAGGCCACCGGCGTCTGCACGCCACCGCTGACTGCGCGGCGGGTGATGGCTTCGTCCATCCAGGCGCCGCCACGCTTGGTTTCGCGCGCGTACAGGTCGAGGTAGAACTGGCCGACGAGTTCACTGCCGGCGCCACCGGCGCGCTCGATGCGGAAGAAACGTACGTCCGGGTGCCACACCGGCGCGGTATCCGGCCGGATGGTGACGCCATAGAGCCCCTCGACCACGCGGAACAGGCCTTCCAGCACCTTGTGCTCCGGGAAGTACTGCTTCACTTCCTGTTCCGAAAAGTCGTAGCGCTGCACGCGCAGCTTTTCCGACACCCAGGCCATGTCCCAGGGCTGCAGTTCGTCGAGACCGAATTCGTTGCGGGCGAAGGCGCGCAGTTCGTCGAGGTCGCGCTGGGCGTGCGGGCGGGCGCGCCTGGCCAGGTCGCGCAGGAAGTCCATCACCTGTTCCGGCGTGTCCGCCATCTTGGGCACCAGCGACAGTTCGGCGAAGCTGGCGAAGCCCAGCATCTTCGATTCCTCCACGCGCAGCGCCAGGATGCGGGCGATCAGCGGCGTGTTGTCGCGTTCGGCTTCGCCGAACTCGGATGCCCGGGTGGCGTAGGCGCGGTACATGCGGGCGCGCAGGTCGCGGCTGTCGGCGTACTGCATGACCGGCAGGTAGGACGGCATGTGCAGCGTGAACTTCCAGCCGTCGCGTTCGTCGCGCTGGGCGGCTTCGCGGGCGGCCTCGATGCTGTCTTCCGGCAGGCCGGCCAGCAGCGCTTCGTCGGTCACGTATTCGGCGAAGGCGTTGGTGGCGTCGAGCAGGTTTTCGCTGAACTTGGCCGACAGCGCGGCCAGTTCTTCCTGGATTTCCTTGAAGCGCGGCTTCTGGTCTTCGGCCAGCTCGGCGCCGGACAGGCGGAAATCGCGCACTTCGTTGTCGAGGATGCGCTGGCGCGCCGGCGACAGGGTCGCGTACTCCGCGGATTCGCGCAGCGCCTTGTACTTGGCGAACAGCGCAAGGTTCTGGCCGAGTGCGCTGTAGAAGCGGGTGATGTCGGGCAGCGTGGCGTTATAGGCCTCGCGCCAGGCCGGCACGTCATTGACGCCGTGCAGGTGGCCGACGATGCCCCAGGCGCGGTTCACCTGCTCGCCCATGTCGGTGATCGGGGCGGCGAAGCTGTCCCAGGTGGGGGCGTCCGGGCGGGCGGTCAGGTCGTCGATCAGGGCCTGGTAGCGGGTGAGCAGTTCGCCGATGGCCGGCGCCACGTGTTCGGGCTGCACCGTGTCGAAACGGGGCAGGCCGGAGAAGTCGAGCAGCGGGTTCGTGTTCATGATCAGTCTGGCGGTGTCCGTGTGGAGGTGGGCCGGGCGGGCCGTGGATGCAGCCCGGGGCGTGCGCCCGGCAGATTCTAGCTGGCCTCGGCCATCTGCCTGCTCAAGTTGGGCATTAACATGCCGAAAGCAAGCGTTACACGTCGGGCCGTGCTGCGACTGCAGCACCGATCCGCCGGCCCTGAATCTGCCGAATGCGCCGAGCCATGAGAAGACCGTTCCGGATCCCGATTGATTCCCTGCGCCCGCTGCTGAGTGCCGCTCTCATGTGTGCCGCGTCACAGGCGTGGGCGGCGGATGCGCCGGATCTGGGCGGTCTGGAGCTGGAGGACCTGCTGCAGCTCAAGATCACCACCGCTGCCCGCAAGCCGCAGTCGGTGCGTGAAACGCCGGCCGCAGTGTTCGTGATCACGCGCGAGGACATCGAACGCTCCGGTGCCACCTCGGTGCCGGAGGCGCTGCAGATGGCGCCCGGCGTTCAGGTGGGCCGCATTTCGTCCGGTACCTGGGCCATTTCGCTGCGCGGCGCCAACGGCCGCTTCGCCAACAAGCTGCAGGTGCTGGTCGATGGCCGCAGCGTCTATACGCCGCTGTTTTCCGGCACGGTCTGGGAAGACCGCGACTTCGTGCTGGCCGACATCGAGCGCATCGAGGTGGTCCGCGGGCCGGGCGGTGCGCTGTGGGGCAGCAACGCGATGAACGGGGTAGTGAACATCATCACCCGTCGCCCTGCCGACACTCAGGGCACGCTGGTCAGCACCGGCATCGGCACCGAACAGAAGGGCTGGCTCGCGGTGCGCTACGGCTTCCAGCCGGGCGAGGACCAGAGCGCGCGCATCTGGGGCAAGCGGCGCGTGATGGATGCCAGCGACCGTCCGGACGGCAGCGCCGGCTATGACGGCGGCCACGCCAGCTCCGGCGGCTTCAACTGGGACATGCGCCTGTCCGGTGGCAGCACGCTGTCGCTGAGCGGCGGCATTACCGCTGCCCACCATGGCGAGGAGCTGGACCTCACCCGCTTCCTGTTCGGCAACGCGCCGGTGCCGGGCCGCATCGAAACCCGCGAAAGCCATCTGATGGCGCGCTATGGCGGCCAGACCGCGGACGGCGCCGATTATTCGCTGCAGACCTCGTATGCCAGCAGCGGCTTCGCCATCGTCAATCCGGTCGGACCGATCGACGATGAGCGCAGCACGCTGGACATCGACTTCCAGCGGCGGGAAGCACGCGGCGCGGGTCGGCACGACATCGTGTGGGGGCTGGGCTACCGCCACTCGCGGGACGATCTGAACGTGCAGCTGATCGGCGGTTCGATACAGCCCTCGCGGCGCACCCAGACCTGGACCAGCGTATTCGTGCAGGACGACATTTCGCTGCTGCCGGAGCGGCTCAATCTGGTGCTCGGCGCGCGGGTCGAGGGCAGCAGCCCGGGCCGCACCGAAATACAGCCGACCGCGCGGCTGATGTACACGCCGGAAGGTCCGCACAGTTATTGGGCCGCGCTGTCACGCACCACCCGCCAGCCCTCGCGCGCACTGCGCGACTTTGGCGCCCGCATCGGCCCCTTCCCGCTGCCGGCGCCGCTGGCCGGCGGCTGGCTGGTCCGCAGCACCGGTCAGGGCGACGACATGCGCAGTGAAACCGCCAGCACGGTCGAACTGGGCTATCGCTATCGCCAGGGCAGCTTCACCTTCGATGCCGCCGCCTTCGCCACCCGCTACCGGCGCCAGGCCGAATACGTGGTCACCTTCGACGGCGTGGTCGCGCTGCCGGCGCTGACCCGGGTGACCGACATCGAGGTGCGCACCACCGACGACAGCCGCGCCTACGGCTTCGAACTGGCCGCGGATTACCGCTACAGCGCCGACTGGAGCCTGCACGCCGCCTATACCTATACCGATTCGACCGCGCTGGACCGGCGTTTTCCGACCCAGCTTCCGCTCACGTCCTTCTTCATCTATTCCGCCGATGCCCGGCACCGGCTTTCGCTGCGTTCGTCGTGGAACCTGGCGCCGGACTGGCAGCTGGACGCCTGGCTGCGCAGCGTGAGCAGCGTCGAGCCGAGCGGCATCGGCGGCTATACCGACGTCGACCTCCGGCTGGCCTGGCAGGTCAGGCGGGATCTCGAACTGTCGCTGGTCGGCCAGAACCTGCTGCATGCCCGCCGCGCGCAGTACGTGGCGGACACGCTGCCTTCGTCGTCACTGGCCATAGAGCGGGCCGCCTATCTGAAAGCGGTGTGGTCCTTCTGACATGCGCTCCGGATTTCGCATGACGCTGCTGCGGATGCTGTGCGCGCTGTGCGCACTGTGCGCGTGCGGCCTGATCCAGGCGCAGAGCGACGTGCTGGAGGACCCGCTGAAGGCGGCCTTCGTGTTCAATTTCGCCAAGTACGTCGAATGGCCGGAAAGCGCGTCGGGCAACGGCCCGCTGGTCGCCTGCGTGGCGAGCGGCGACGGTCTGGCCGCTGCGCTGTCGCAGTTCGACGGCCGCATGGTGGCGGGACGCAGCTTCCAGGTGCAGCGCCTCGCCACGCCTGCCGGGGCAGCCGGCTGTCATCTGGTGGTGGTGGCCGAGTCCGCGGTGCGGCGGAGCGCCGCCTGGCTCAGGCAGCTGCCGGCCCAGGGCGTGCTGACGGTGGGCGACGGCGAAGGTTTCATCGATGAAGGCGGCATGATAGGGCTGGTGCGCAGCGGTGACCGGCTGCAGTTCGACATCAACCAGCCTGCGCTGCAGCGGGCCGGGCTGCGCGCCAGTTCGCAGCTGCTGAAACTGGCGCGCAATCTGGGCGGGCGGACACGATGAAGCGGGTCGAGCGCTTTCTGGGCGAACTGGTCGACCTGCCGCTGCGCATCAAGCTGCAGCGCATCCTGCTGCTCTGCCTGGCGGCGGCGCTGGCGCTGAATTTCGCGGTGTATTCGCTGAACGGCCTGTACAACGAACGCGAGCGGCTGATCGATCAGCTCGATGCGATCGCCCGCATCATCGGTGCCAACAGCGCCTCCGCGCTCGCGTTCAGTGATCCGGATTCGGCCCGCGCCACGCTGGCAGCGGTGTCCAGCGTGCCGGCCGTGGTGCGCGCCTGGATCCTGCTCAGCGACGGCTCGCCCTTTGCCGCGCACCCGGACGATGCGCCGGCGCTGCCGCCCGCTGACGTCGGCGGGCCGGGCGGCCTGTCGGTGATCGGCGCGCCCTGGTCTTCCGACCTGCTGCTGGCCCGTCCGCTGGTGGAGGAGGGCCAGCGTTCCGGCATCATCGTGCTGCAGGCCGATCTGCTTCCTCTGTGGCAGCGCACCGCTTTCATCCTGCTGCTCAATGCGCTGTTTACCGCGCTCTCATTCGCGCTGGCCTACCGGCTGTCCACCCGGCTGCAGCGGCGCATCACCGATCCGGTGCAGGCGCTGATCGAATCGGCGCGCGCGGTGATCGATGAACGGCGCTATGACGTGACCGTACCGCGGCCGGGCAATGACGAAATCGGCCAGCTCACCGACCGTTTCAACGAAATGCTGCGCGAGATCGCGCTGCGCGACGGCGAACTGCGCGCGCACCGTGACCGGCTGGAAAGCGAGGTCGAGGCTCGTACCCGCGAACTGCGCGAGGCGAAGGAACAGGCGGAATCGGCCAACCAGGCGAAAAGCCGCTTCCTGGCCAATATGAGCCATGAGATCCGCACGCCGATGAACGGTGTGATCGGCATGGCCGGCCTGCTCGAACGCACGCCGCTGGACGAGCGCCAGCGCCGCTATCTGGACGCCATCAGCGGCTCGGCCGAATCGCTGCTGCGGGTGATCAACGATGTGCTCGATTTCTCCAAGATCGAGGCCGGCAAGCTGCAGTTCGAGCGCGTCGTGTTCGAGCCGCAGCAGGTGTTCGAGGACGTGGTGCTGCTGTTCGCGGACCCGGCCCGCAGCAAGGGCATCGAGCTGTCGCTGCGTATTGCGCCCTCACTG
>Ga0123397_137141_pt1 | contig 9794 bp, 7 predicted proteins | sample T10HLNH4metaT_FD_89925 | JGI IMG/M metagenome (GOLD analysis project Ga0123397, IMG submission 89925) | Methane-oxidizing artificial microbial communities from Washington, USA to study methane cycling - T10-HLNH4 metaT (Metagenome... ... | reverse complement strand
GGGACACCAATGCGCCGGCATTCAGGCTGGCGCGGCGCCCGAGCGTCCAGCCGTTGCTGGCGGTGGCGACCAGGGGCGTTTCGCTATCGCTGTTGCGGTAGGCCTGGTAGCGGCCAATGGCGACCGAAAGCCCCTGTGCCGTGGCGTTGCGCACCGCGCCGAACGATGCCGCCGGCACGATGAATTGCTGTCGCTCGCCGCTGGTGGAAATCACCTGCACGTCCAGATCGGAATTGCCACTGATGATGGGCACGTCGCTGATGGTGTAGGCGCCGGCCGGCACCTGCGTCATCAGGATCAGTGTGCCCATCTGCCGCACTTCGATCCGGCTCGGGCCGCTGGCGATGCCGTTGAAGCCGACGCCCGACGCCTGCGTCTGTCGCAACGCATATTCGGGAAACAGCTGCGCGCCGCGCAGCGTGCCGACCGCGAACAGCGAGCCGGCGGGCGAGATCTGGCCGGCCTGGAAGGTGGCGCGCAGGCTCGGCACGGCGTGCTGCGCATACGTGTCGCCCTGGGTGAACGTGGCGCGGCCGCCCTGCGAGTAATAGTCCTGGCGGCTGCGCAGGATCCAGTCGGCGACGTTCAGGCCCGTTTCGCTATAGGCGCGCAGGTACTGGTAACCGGAATCGCCGCCGCCGCTGCGCGAGCCGCTCAGGTTGTAATTGATCAACGCGGCGGTCCCGCCTGAAACATACTGGCCCTGGACTGCCTCTTCGGCGGGGGCGCGGGCCGACAGCGGCGTGACGATGTCGACCTGCGACTGGTTCGGCAACTGGGTGATGTCGGTTTCGGGATAGGCCTTGCGATAATCCTGGCAGCTTTCCTCGGACGTGCCGTCCGGCACCTTCAGGCCGACGCGTCGAAGCAGCTCGGGCGTGAAGCACAGTGTGCCTTCTTCATTGAAGCGCACGTCCATCGTGCCCTGGTCGACGCCGTTGACTCTCAGGCGCACGCGGCTGGTGCCAGGCAGGAAACGCGCCGTTTTGCTGAAGTAGGCGGCCGCTTCGGGGGAAATGCCCAAGCGTTGCAGGGTCTGGGGATCGAATTGCTGCGCGAACGCGGCGGCCGGGAGCGCCATGCAGATACAGGCGGCCAGGCCCGCCGCCGCGTTCTTGAGCCGATTCATCTTGAGGGTGTCGATTTGCAGGCGTTCGACAACGGGATGCCATAGCTGCCCGCGGCATAGCCGTAGACCGTGGCGGGCCAGATCGTCACGGTGCCGCTGGCGGCCGCGTGCTTGCCGGCCAGCGGCAGCTCGAAGCGCTCTCCTGGCAGCAGGTAGGTCTTGGGCAGAGGCAGGTTGACGTTGGCGCTTTCCAGCCGCGCCTGCTGCGCCAGCCGCACCACATAGCCGCTGTCATTGCACAGGCGCAACTTGTCGCCATCCACGCTGCTGGTCAGACGCGTCCACGGGTCCTTCAGTTTTTCCAGCGCGCGCGGCTGGATAATCATCGGGATATTCTGGCGAAAGGTGGTCTGCACCTGGTTGTCGGCGCCCCGCGCGAACGGGATGCCTTCGAACGCCACGCGCTTGAGGCGTTGCGTGGCCAGCGGCCCCTTCTTGGTCAGCATGAAGCGCACCAGTTGCGATTGGCCCGCTTCCAGTCGCGCCATGGGCGGGGTGGCCACCACCAATTCCTCGGTATCCTCGGCGGTATTCTCGATGGTGGTGTAAAGCAATACCGGCGCGGCGTCGGTGTTCTGCACGGTCATGGTGCCCTCGCCGGTGGCTTCATCGACGATGAGCACCGAGCTTTCCGGCACGACGCCGGCGGCGCCGGCGGGGCTGGCCAGCAGGGCGCAGGCCAGGGGAACGCAAGTCAGGAAGGGTTTCATATCAGCAATCAAAAGACGTGTTGACGCCGGCCGGTCGCGGCCTGCGGGAAAGGGCCATCGGAAGAGGGCCTACGGGAAAACGGCCGACAGGCTTATCGAGCCGTCGAGCTGGACCTCGCGGCCCAGGTACAACGTGGATGTCGGCGCGATGGCCGTTTCGATCCGCACGCCTGCCGTCAGGGTGCGGCCGCTGGCCGGGCGGCGTTGCGCGCCGCTCGCCCAGGCGATCAGGTCGGCGGCGCTGATGACCGTGTCGGACTCCAGCTCGCGCCACGTCGCGCCGCCATCGGACGAGACGATCAGGCGCGCCGGCGCGCCGTCGAGGGTGGCGGCGTCGCGCCGCCAGCGCAGCGCGAACGCGCCCAGGGGCTTGCCGGATGCCAGGCCGATACCGTGGCCGGTCTCGCCCGCCAGGCCGAGCCTGCCGCCCGCCGCGCTGCTGACCGAGCCGTCGACAGCGGATTGACGCAGCGCGAGTGCCGCCGGCTGCTCACAGCTCACCGTGACGCTGCGTTGCTGTGCGGGCAATGGCGCGGCTTCGGCGGCGCGCAACAGGCTGCGCTTGATCTTGCCGTAGTCCACCGTTGCCCCGCCGCCCAATTGGATGCGGCAGCTATTGGCCTGCGGCGCGGGTGGCGCGGCAAGGCTCGCCGCGCTGAGCAGGGCGCCCAGCAGGGCGCAAAGGGAATGCAGGTAAGGCTTCATGATCAGCCGGAACTCCCGGCGCGAGGCGGCCGCGGCCGCTAGAGGTAGACGAGCGTTATGACCGCGCCGCCCGTGAAGGGAACCTCGGTCGCCACGCCCAGCTGGGCGCTACGATCCAGGGCCACCTGGATGCGCACGGTGCCCACGAATTCACGGCCGAAGGCCGGCTCGCGCGGACCGGGCATGCTCCAGGTTTCAAGGCTGCCGTCGTCGTGGAAGAAATTGCCGACGGAGGGGTCCCAGGACTTGCCGCCGTCGCCGCTGTAGATCGACTGCGTGTCCTGCTGGTCCACCTTGAAGCCGGGCACCAGTTGCAGCGCCCAGGAGCCGATGCTGCGCCCCGAGTCATTGCGCAGCCCGTACTGGCGGCTGGGCGACCAGCTCTTGCCCCGCCCGCCGAAGAACACCATGTCCTCCTTGAACGCCACCAGGCCGGGATTGCTGTCGGTGATGGTCAGCGCCACCTTGGTCTGCGATTCGCACGAGATGCGCAGCTCCCGGTCGATGATCGGCAATTGCGTGTAGGTGTCCTTGTTCAGGTCCTTGAGCTTCACCTTGCCATAGTTGAAGGTGCCTTGCTCGGCAATCTGGAAGGTACACGCGCTGGGCTTGATCGAACCCTGCACGGCAACGTTCAGCGCAGTGCTCTGCGCCAGGGCGACCAGGGGCGTGGCCGCGGCGGCGCAGGCCAGGAGATATCGGAGTTTCATCGTGTTTTGGCCATCAGCCTGCCGGGGCGGCGAGCGTACCGGCAGGCGCGTGGATCACAGGTAGCTGAGCGTGATGGTGGTCTCGCCGCGGAACGTCAGATCGGTGTTGATCGTCAGTTCGGACTTGGGCTGGATGACGGCGCCGATCACGATGTCGCCGTTGAACAGCGAAGCCGACACCGGAACGGTGGGCGTGGCGGGGTCCGCGAATGTCACGTACGTCGTGCCATCCGACTTCAGTTGCGCGGCGTTGGCGGCGGTGTCCGCGGCATTGGCCCATGCGGCCCGGTCGCTGCTGGTCACCACCAACGCCTTGGCTTGCTTCCCATTAGCCGCCGCGGTGGTGTATTGGAAGTTGCGGAACTGGAACACGTAACGCCCGATGCGGGTGGTCGAGGTGGCCGCATCGACCAGGTCATAGATGTAGCCCTTCTTGGCTTCCGCCTGGATGCCGGTGGCCTTGTGCTCGAGGGCGGCGTCGGACGGCGTGGGCGCTTTGACCGTGCCGGCGACGGACAAGGCGACCGCGGCGTCGCCGCCATCGCACTTGATCGACAACGGTTGGACGATAGGCGCCAACGGCGTCTCCGCCTTGTCCTTGAGCGAAGCCGGATTGATCTTCTTCATATCGAAGGCGATCGCGCCGGACGTCGGGGTGCAGCTTCCCGGAGAGATGACGCCGCCGACGGCGACGTTCAGTGTCGACGGCGCGGAGACCGCGGTCGGGGCGTTCTGCGCCGATGCCGCCGCGCCGCCGGCGCAAGCCAGCACCGCGAACAGGATCTTGCGGGTGTGGGAGTGTTTCATTGTGGCTCTCGGTATATCGAAGCGTGCGTCACGCCTGACGCGTGGATCAGAGGTAGTTCAGCGTGATGGTCGCGCCGCCTTCGAACTTGAGGTCGCCGGTCAGCTTCAGGTCCTTCTTGGCCAGGATGAGCGGGGCCAGCATCAGCTCGCCTTCGAAGGTGCTGGCCAGCACCGGCGTGGTATTGGCCTTGGGGTCGGCGAAGGACACGTAATTGCTGCCGTCTTTCTTGAGCTGCGCCGTGTTCCAGCCGTTCAGATTGGAAGTGTTGTTGCTCCACGAGTTCTTGTCGTCGCTCTTGATGATTTCGGCCTTGCTGGCGACGGCGCCGGTGCCGCCGCCGGTGTACACGAAGTTGCGGAACTGCATGGCGTAGACACCGACGCGGCTGTTGCCGTCGGCCGGGTTTACCAGGTCATACAGCGAGTCTTCGTAGGTCGACGTGCCGGCCGGGTGGTTCTCCATGTTGGCGCCGTATGCCTTGGAGGCCTTGGTGTAGCCGGTCACGTTCAGCGCGATCGCGGTGTCGGCGGTGCAGGTGATCTTGACCTTGTTGGTGATGCCGCTGAGCATCGAGACCTTGTCGTTGTTCAACGACTTCGGGTTGATGCTTTTCATGTCGAAGGTCAGGTCGCCGGAACTCGGCGTGCAACTGCCCGGGGCAATCGTGCCGGTGACGCTGATCTTGAAGCTGGGCGCGGCGGCGGGCGCGGTCTGGGCCAGGGCGCCGGTGCTGGCGGCGCAGGCCACGAGGGCGGCGAAAAGCTTGCTGGTGTGGTGTTTCATATCTGTCTGAAAGCCAAAATGGGGTACGGGTCGAAGGTCGTGTCCGCCTGCGCTGGCCGTCATATCCAGGCGCGTTCGTCACGGAATCTAAGGTAGCAACCCGATACCGCAGTGCACTATCAGACAGTTCTGGTAATCCCTTGAAACCGCGTCGCGAGGGGCTAATTTCCCGGGCGCGGCGCCTGCATGATGCGCGTCAGCCACGCCTCGCGCATCGCGGCAAAATGCTGCGGCGTGAATCCGGCCCAGTCCACCGGAATCAGCTTGGCCGCCGTGCCCGTGGACAACAGAGGAATGCGCGCGCGGGCCGCCTCGCCGATCCTGGCCTTGCGGTTAGACGGCGCGTAATACATCGCTTCCGAGAAAGCCTGTTGCGCCTGTGGCCCCAGCGAATAATTGATGAAGGCCTGGGCGGCCTGGGCATTGGGGCGGTCGGCGACACGCGCGATCAGGATCGGCACCGCGATCGTGCCTTCCGCGGGCACGGTGGATGCATAGCCCGGCTGTGAATCCAGCTGGCTCTGGCTGCGCGAGTTCCACCCAACGGCCAGCAGCATCTGGTTCTGCCCCACCAGCCAGTACTGGTTGGGCCGGGGGTTCCACGTCCCCACGTTGGGGCGGAGTTTTTCGAGATAGGCGAAGCCGGCATCGAAGTTGCCGCCGCCATCTGGCGCGCCAGCCAGGCGGTTGGCCAGCATCGTCATGGCGATCATGCTGCCGTTGACGGCCGGGCTGGTGGCGATGGCGACCTTGCCGGCATACTTCGGATCCCACAGTTCCCGCCAGCTCTTGGGCGGTTGGGTAAAGGCCGACTTGGCATACACCAGCGTCATCGAGTCGTACATGGCAGGCAGCGCCCAGAAGCCCAGCTCCCGGCCCAACGCGCCGAGGTCGGCGGCATTGGGCACCAGCTTTGGATCCATCGGTTCGATCAACTTCTCGCGCTGCGCCAGGCGCGCGTTCGGCGGGTCCAGGATCACCACGTCGATCTGCGGCGAAAGGCGCTGCGACCGCAGAACCGACAGGGCGTTGCGCGAATCGCGCACCGCGTAGTAGCTCACCTGGATGTTGGGATATTGCGCTTGGAACGGGCGAATGACGGTCCGCTGGTACTTATCGTCGAACGCGTCCACGCCGTAGGCCATGACGGTCAGCCGGACTGGCGTGCTGGCGCGGGCCGTGGCCAGCGGCAGGGAGGCGGCCGTTGCCGCCAGGGCAAGGCCGAGGAACGCGCGGCGGGGCAAATCACAAGACATACTAAAGCTCCATCGTGATGATGCGGGCGCATCCGGTGCGAATGACCGTCAGCGCCCGACGACAGCACTGCCGCGTCATTTGAAGAGGTCGTGATTGACGCCGAACATGACCAGTTCGTGGTCGGTCTCCACTTCAAGTTTGCGCATGGCCGCGATCTTGTGCGTGCTGGTCGTCTTGACGCTGCGATTCATGATGCGCGCGATCTCGCCCACCGATGTGCCTGCCAGGAAATGCCGCAGCACCTCCAGCTCCTTGGGCGACAGGCGCGCAATGCGCGCCGCCGCGTCCTGGGCCTCGCCGCGCAGCCCATTGCCGGACACGGGTTGCGGCCCGCTGCGATACACCTGGTGGCGCTCCAGCGCGCCCAGCGCGGTAAGAATCTCCGTCAGGTCCCGGCTTTTGAACACCACGCCGCTGACGCCTTCTTCGTACAGGCTGGCGACGATCACTGGCGAGGTGATCATCGTATGAATCAGGATGCGCACCGCCGGAAAGTTGCGGCGCAGGTACTGCACCAACGCCAGGCCGTCGCCATAGCCGTCGTCGGAAGGCATGTTGTAGTCCGTCACGATGACGTCCGGCGCAAGCTCGCGGGTCTTGCGGATCAGCTCGGCGGCGTTGGTCGCTTCGCCCACGATCTGATAATGGGGCGCGCGTTCCAGGACATTGCGCACGCCCAGGATCACCACCTGGTGATCATCGGCCAGCAGGATTCGTGTCATTGTTTATCGCTCCTTGTGTGAGGCGCGCGGCCATCTGGCCGCCGGTCTGGTCCGGCTCGGGAGGATCATAGCTCCTTGAACTTTTCGGTCAGCTGCGCCAGTGTGCTCCGGACGGCGTTTTCCAGTACTGGCGTCAGGCCTTCCGCGGCGATCTTCTGTTCCAGCACGCCACAGAAGCGCGCCGTCTCGTCCGCATTGACCACCACCAGCGAGCCGCGCATGCGGTGCAGCGTGGATACGGCGGCGGCCGGGTCGCGGGCGGCCAGCGCCTCCCGCATCGACGCCATGTCCTCGCGCATGGTGGTATTGAAGGCCGCCCGCAACTGCGTTTCGTAGAACTCCTTGGACTTTTCGCGTTCCAGGCTGGCCTGGGGGGGCACGGTGAACTTGGCGCTGATGATGCGCGCGCAGGCGGTGCTGAGCGCATCGTGCAATGTGCGCAGGTCCACCGGCTTGACGATCCAGGCATTCAGGCCGGCCGCCAGGCCCGCCTCCCGCTGCGCCTGCAGCGCATTGGCGGTCAGGCCGATGATCGGCGCATTGGTGCTGCGCGCGCGCAGGGCGCGCACCAGCTCGTAACCGTTCATCAGCGGCATGTTCATGTCCGTGATCAGCACGTCGAATTCGTCGGCGTTCCAGCGCGCCAGGGTTTCGACGCCGTCAACGCACAGCGTGACTTCGCAGCCCAATTCCTCCAGCTGCCGCACCAGCAGGGTACGGTTGACGGGGTTGTCCTCGGCCACCAGCACCCGCAGGCCAAGGCGGCGCAGCCCGGCGTCAGGCCGGTATTCCGCCGCGGCCCGGGTGTCAGTGCCGTCGGCGTCGTCGGCATCGGCATCGGCCTCGTCGGAAGCAAGCGGGCGGCCGTGTTGCGCCATGGCGACCGCTTCGACGATGCTGTGGCGCATATGGCTGGTTACGTGGATTTCCGAGAGACTCCATTGTGGGTTGTCCGGACCGTCCGGGATGCAGGACACGCGCGCGCCATTCCATTCGATCGGCGGCAGCCGCTCCGGCAGCAGTTCCACCAGGATGCCATCGCGCTTGGCGGGCAGGGCGCCGCCCTGGATGGCCCGGGCGCTGGCGCCGGCCAGGGCCAGCCAGGCGCAAGTGTCCTGCGCCAGGTCGGCCATTGGCGCGCGCACCCACACGGGCGGGGCGGGGGCTATCTCGACGCCGGCCAGGCGCGTCGCATCGGCGTCGATGCGCAAGGGCAGGCGGAAGATGAAGGTGCTGCCGCGCCCCGGGCTGCTGTCCAGTGTGATGCTGCCTTGCATCAGTTCGCACAGGCTGTGGCAGATATACAGCCCCAATCCGGTGCCGGGCGCGGCGTGCCCCGTGCCGTAGGCCTGGTAGAAGGGTTGGAACAGCATGGGCTGCTGGTCCGCCGCAATGCCCAGCCCCGTATCGGCGATGCGCCATTCCATCAAGGCCTGGCCTTCGCCCTGGTCCGCCACCGTCAGGTCGACGCGGACCCAGCCGGCTTCGGTGAACTTGATGGCGTTGCTGATGAGATTGTTCAGCACCTGGCGGATGCGCAGGGCATCGCCATGAGCCGATACCGGCACGTTGGTGGCGATGGTCGCGAAGAACTGCAGGCCCTTGGCATCCGCGGTGGCGGCGTAGGCCTGCAAGGTCTCTTCGGTCAGCGCCGCCGGATCCAGCCGATTGTCCTTGAGCGTCATCTGGCGCGACTCGATCTTGGACACGTCCAGAATATCGTTGATCACATTGAGCAGGCCGGCCGATGAACTCTGGATGGTGCGCAGGTAGGCGCGCTGCAGATTGGTCAGCTGTGTCAGGCCCAGCAGCTCGACCGTGCCCAGCGTGCCATACAGCGGCGTGCGGATCTCATGACTCATGGTGGCCAGGAATACGGTCTTGCCGGCGTTGGCGTCATCGGCGGCGCGCTTGGCCTGTGCCAGCGCTTCCTGAACCCGCTTGTGGTCGCTGATGTCGCTGAAGGTGGCCAGGATCACCTCGTCGCCCTGATACGTCACCCGCGACGCGCTGACGCTGAGATGGCGGCCATTGATCTGGACGTCCTCGGCGTCGTCCGCGCCGGCCGCGTCGTGGGCGGCCAGCGTCAGCCGCCGGATGGTGTCGGCGTCGCCCAGCCAGGCGTCCGCCAGCTGATTCTTGGCGACGATCTGGTGATCGGACAAGCGCAGGGCGCACACCGCCACGCGCGCGGCGTCGATCACCGCGCGGTTGAAGGATTCGCTTTCCACGACCCGCTGGTGGCTGGCCTGGGCCGGCCGCACGATCAGGTTGCGATGGCGCCGGTACAACGCCATGCTGCCGCCCATGCACAGCAGGATCAACAGGCCGAAAGCGGCCAATTGCCATCCGGCTGCCTGGAAAAACTGCTGGTAGGGCACCAGGTAGGTGCCGTGCCAGCCGTCCTCGCACCAGGTCTGGATGTAGACGCCATCCAGGGCGAAACGCACGTCGCTCTGGATGGCGTCCAGGGCGCCATGTTCCTGGGACGGCGCGTGCGGGGGAGTCAAGCCCGGCGCGATGGCGAGATGCTGAAAGTAGACCCGGCCGTAGTCGGAGTCCTGGGCCAGCACATCGCGCATTTCGGTGAATGTCGCGAGCACCAGTTGGCGCTTTGGCGTTTCCGGTATCCACAGGGCGTCCGGCAGTTCGATCGGCGCATAGACGACGTAGCCGACACGGCCCTCGCCGGCGCCCGGCAGATTCACCTCCAGCCATTGCGCGCCGTCCGGGCTGGGACGCGGCGTCTGCGTGTAGAGCAGTTCACGGATGCGGTTCGCCGACAGCGGGCAGCGCCACCAGCGGTGCACATCGTCGGTCATGGAATCTTCGGAGCAGGGCACGGAAATGCTGGTCACGCTGTTCAGGTCCAGCAGGAACGCCTGCATGCCTGGCTGCTGCCAGGCGTTGCGATAGGTGCCGAACAGCGACGAGAGCGCGGCGGCGGCGGTCTGCAGTCGGCGACTGTGG
>Ga0123397_155129_pt1 | contig 9823 bp, 5 predicted proteins | sample T10HLNH4metaT_FD_89925 | JGI IMG/M metagenome (GOLD analysis project Ga0123397, IMG submission 89925) | Methane-oxidizing artificial microbial communities from Washington, USA to study methane cycling - T10-HLNH4 metaT (Metagenome... ... | reverse complement strand
GGGGCTTATCAAGCACCGTATACCGGCAGCTTTTTGCAGATGGCTTTGACTTTCTCACGAACGGCGTCGATCACCGCTTCGTTGTTCAGGTCAGCCAGGATGTCGCAGATCCAGCCGGCCAGTTCCTTGCACTCTGCTTCCTTGAAGCCGCGAGTGGTCACGGCCGGAGTGCCGAAGCGCAGGCCGGAGGTGACGAACGGGGAGCGCGGATCGTTTGGCACGGAGTTCTTGTTCACGGTGATGAACGCCTTGCCCAGCGCGGCGTCAGCGTCTTTACCGGAGATTTCCTGCTTGATCAGCGACAACAGGAACAGGTGGTTTTCGGTACCGCCCGATACAACGTCGAAACCACGCTCGATGAACACACCGGCCATGGCCTTGGCGTTTTTCACCACTTGTTGCTGGTAAGCCTTGAACTCAGGCTGCAGCGCTTCCTTGAAGCAGATCGCCTTGGCTGCGATCACGTGCTCCAGCGGGCCACCCTGGGCGCCAGGGAACACGGCGGAGTTCAGCTTTTTCTCGATGTCGGCGTTGGCGCGAGCCAGGATCAGGCCGCCACGTGGACCGCGCAGGGTCTTGTGGGTGGTGGTGGTCACGACGTCAGCGAAAGGAACCGGGTTCGGGTAGACGCCAGCGGCGACCAGACCGGCCACGTGGGCCATGTCGACGAACAGGTAGGCGCCCACCTTGTCGGCGATTGCGCGGAAACGCGGGAAGTCCAGGATCTGCGAGTAGGCAGAGAAACCGGCCACGATCATTTTCGGCTTGTGCTCAACCGCCAGGCGCTCGACTTCGTCGTAGTCGATCAGGCCGTTGGCATCGATGCCGTACTGGATGGCGTTGTACAGCTTGCCGGAGGACGAAACGCTGGCACCGTGGGTCAGGTGACCACCATGGGCCAGGCTCATGCCCAGGATGGTGTCGCCAGCCGAGAGCAGGGCCAGGTAAACGGCGCTGTTGGCCTGGGAGCCAGCGTGTGGCTGGACGTTGGCGTAATCGGCGCCGAACAGCTCTTTTGCACGGTCGATGGCCAGTTGCTCGACCACATCGACGTACTCGCAGCCACCGTAGTAGCGCTTGCCCGGGTAGCCTTCGGCGTACTTGTTGGTCAGTACCGAGCCTTGAGCTTCCATCACCGCAGGGCTGGTGTAGTTTTCCGAAGCGATCAGCTCAATGTGCTCTTCCTGGCGCTGAGCTTCTTGCTCCATGGCGGCAAAGAGATCGGCGTCGTACTTGGCAATAGTCAAATCACGGCTGAACATGGCGGTCCTCAAGGATCGGGGGCGGAAAAGGGGGGCATTCTAACCCAACCGCTTTTAGAAGGGATATGAAACACAGTCAGGTTGTGGATAAGCGGGCTTCAAGCTGCAAGCAAAAGCCGATTCGCCCTTGCTTGCAGCTTGCAGCTCGCAACTGGTCTTCATGTTTGATTGATTGGAGCTTTGGGCTCCAATCAATCAAACATGAAGAGGGCATCATTGCTGAACTGCGCTGCAAACTTGTTGGCCGGCATCGGGCGGCCGAACAGGTAGCCTTGAACCTCATCGCAACCGTGTTCGCGCAGGAAGTCCAGTTGTTCCTGGGTTTCCACGCCCTCGGCGATCACTGCCAGGTTGAGACTGTGGGCCATAGCGATGATCGCGCGGGCAATCTGTGCATCCTGTTCACCCGAGGGCAGGCCGTCGACGAAGGTTCGGTCGATTTTCAGTACGTCGATCGGGAACTGCTTGAGGTAGTTGAGCGATGAATACCCGGTGCCGAAGTCGTCGACCGCAATGCTCAGGCCGAGGTTCTTCAGGCCGTCGAGGATCTGCATCGCCTCGCAGACTTCGCGCATCAGGATACTCTCGGTCAACTCCAGTTCCAGGCAGGCCGGCGGCAGGCCGGTTTCCTTGAGAATGGTGGCGATCCGCGTACCGAGCTGACCATCCGAGAACTGCCGGGCGGAAATGTTCACCGAGACCTTCGGCACGCGCACCTTGGTCTGGTGCCAGTTTTTCAGCTGGCGACAAGCCTCGCTGATCACCCAGTCGCCGACATCCACCACCAGGCCGAGTTCTTCGAGCACCGGAATGAAGTCCCCCGGCGGCACCAGGCCACGTCGTGGATGGCGCCAGCGCAGCAGGGCTTCGGCGCCGGTCAAGCGTTTGCCGTCGCCACTGAATTGTGGCTGGTAATACAGCACGAATTCGTTTTGCTCCAGGGCGTGGCGCAAGTCGCTTTCCAGCTCCAGACGCTCCAGGGCACTGGCGTTCATGTCCGCCTGGTAGAACTGGAAGTTGTTCTTGCCTCGTTCTTTGGCGTGGTACATCGCGGTGTCGGCGTTCTTCATCAACTGGCTGAGTTCGTTACCGTCCTGCGGGCTGAGGGCGATGCCGATACTGGCGGTCACGAAGAATTCGCGGCCTTCGAGCACAAAGGGCTTCACCAGGCTGGCGAGTATCTGCTCTGCCACATGAATCGCCCGGTTCAAGGCGATTTGGCGGTTGGCTCGCGGTTGCAGGAGCAAGGTGAACTCGTCGCCACCCATGCGCGCCACGGTGTCGTCATCGTCGACGCAGCCGAGCAGGCGCGTGGCCATGTCCTTGAGCATGCGATCGCCTGCGGCATGCCCCAGGGAGTCGTTGATCGGCTTGAAGCGGTCCAGGTCGAGGAACATCAGCACCACCCAGGACTTTTGCCGTTCCGCCGCTTGCAATGCGGTGTGCAGACGGTCCTGGAACAATGTGCGGTTGGGCAGGTGCGTCAGGGCGTCGTAATAGGCGAGGCGGTGAATCCGCTGTTCGCTGGCCTTGCGCTCGCTGATGTCGGTGAAGAAGCACACGTAACTGGCCAGATCGCCCTCATCATCCAGAACGGCGGTGATGCCGACCCAGGCCGGATAGTGCTCACCATTGCGGCGCTTGAGCCAGACTTCGCCTTCCCAGGTGCTGTGCTGGCTCAGTTGCTTGAGTACATAACGCAGATGGGCTTCCTGCTGCTCGTCGACGGTCAGCATGTTCGGCAACTGGTCGAGGACTTGCTCCACCGCATAACCACTGACGCGGCTGAACGCCTCGTTGGCCTGGACGATATAGCCGGCCGGGTCGGTGATCAGGATCGCCGAGGTCGAGTGTTCAAAAACCGTAGCCGCCATGCGCAGGTCTTTCTCGGCGCGGCGTTGCTGGCTGATATCGCGACCGACCCCCAACACGCCTTCAAACGCACCGTGTTCATCCCAGACCAGTACCAGCCGCAACTCGATGGGAATCTTGCGCCCGTCGGCCCGCAGGCAGTCGAACAGGAACAATTGGGTCTGCACCTGGCTGCGCAACAAGGCCAGTTGATCGGGTTTATCCAGCGCTTTGCTGACCCGGTCCATGAGGTGGAATATGCCGGTCAACTGCTGCGGGTTGGCGATGGTCGATTGCCAGCCATTGTGGAAAATCCACTCGACTTCGTAGCCCAGCACCGATTGCACCGACGGGCTGACGTAGTTGAGTGCCATTCGGCTATCGGTGGAGAAAATCACGTCGCTGATGCTTTCAGCGAGCATCCGGTAACGCTGTTCGCTGTCGCGCAGGGATTCACTGGCTTCGATCTGGTCGGTGATGTCCTTGGCCACGCCGATAATCCGCGTGACCTGGTCGTGCTTGTCCCTTGCCAGAGCCTGCTCGCGAATCTCGAAGCGCCGCCATCCGCCGTTGTGGTGACGAAAGCGCAACTGACACTGCATCAATTGCCGATAACCGGCTTGCCTCTGGGCCTGGCGCGAACGGTGATAGAAGTCGGCGTCTTCGGGGTGCAGGAGGATTTCCCAGAAATACTCGCCCATCTGTTGCAGTTCGGTGCGGTTGTATCCCAGCGTCTGGCCCAGATGGTGGTTGCTGAAGATCATTCGTTGGCTGATCACGTCCTGCACGTACAAGTGATCGGGCACGGTTCGCACCACGTCGGACCAGAATCCTTCGCGCTCCAGCAGAGACAGCTCGATGAGTTTACGGCTGGTGATGTCGGTGATGCTCAGGATCACCGCTTTATAGTCCTCGGGATCTTCCGGCAGGCGCAGCACCAGCCACAGATGCTGGTCCCGACCACTGGCGTTCTCCAGTTTGATTTCCAGTTCAAGCTGCTTTTGCTGGTTGAGGACCGCTTCGAGCACCTGATTGCCGATGGCACTGTCCCCAAGCGGGTTGCCGTCGATCAGCAACTTCCAGGCTTGAGCGGAGGTCGTGACGTTGAGCAGTTGCAGTGCAACCTGATTGACTTCGGTTATGCGCAATTCCTGCAACAATTGCCGGCGACTCTGCGGGACCGCCAGCCACGCTTGCAGTTGTTCGGTGTTCTGCAATTGAGCCTTGTCGAATGCGTTTTTAAGGCCGGATATGTTGAGCACGCACAGTGCGACGCCGGTGCCTTCGAAGATCTCCTGATAACGTCGACGCCCTTCATGCAACTGGCGCTGGCGGCGGCGCATGTTCAGCAGGACGATAAACGGCAGCATGGAAAAGGCCAGGCCCAGCAGGCACTTGCCAATGAAGGCCGGCAGCAGTTCTTCAAGTACACGTTGCCGATCGAACAATCCACGTAGTTGCCAGTCGCTGCTGCTCAAGGGCACGGTCAGCACGCTGTTGGCCACATCGTCCTGGGTCAGCGTGCCCGGGTTGACCAGGGGAAGGGCTTCATCGCGACTGATGATCTGGTGGTTGAAGCGGTTTTCCACCAGCCACTGCGGTCGGCCGGTCACGTCAGTCAGATTGGTCAGTGACGAAAGAAACGTCGGCTTCAGGCGCAAGGCCCAGTAGCCGCGGGTACTGCCGCTGGCCTGATGCAACAGCAGATGCACCGCCGAGCCGTCGATGGCATTGCTGAAGTAGTGACGCTGGGCACCGCTGCGACGGACCAGTTCGCTCAGGAAATCGGCGTCTTCGCTGTTGTCGGCGCTGTCATTGAGGATGACTCCGGACGGGCTGAGCAATGCCAGGCTGACCAGGTCGGGCAGGGACTTTTGCAGTTTGCGCAGCAGCTCCTGCTGTTCGTCGGGACTTTGCGGTTGTTCGACGATCGGTAGCAGGTTAAGGGCGATCTGCGCGTTGAGCGCCATGTTCAGGCTGACTTGTGCGGCCAGATCAGCGGTGTAGTCGATGGTGTACTGACGCTGGTTTTTCTGTGTTTCGCGCAACTGATCCAGCAGCTGCCAGAACAGCAACGCGAGCAGCAATAGTACAAGCGTCGCCAACGCGCCTATGAGCGTTCCGCGCAGGGGAGAGCCGGGCGCCGTTAATGGTGCGCTGGTGGTCAGGGGCGAAGGGACGTTGGACAAACTTTGATCCTGCGGTTTGGCTTGACTGGCGCGACGTGCACTATAAGCCGGACGCCCGAAGGGCGGCTAGCATGCCTTGAGTTGTGGCAAAGTGCCAGTCCCGCTCGGCTGGACGGCCATCTGTCATTCAGGTAGCTTTGCCGGTTACGCGGGAGCGTTCCAGCTCCCAGGGCTTTTTCAGCGCGCACCACCTTGAACGCTTTCAATCGGGCGACGCGCACGGCCTGGCCAGGCATCGCCTGAGCCCTGATCATTCATCTGTCACTGACCCTAGGTTCTCCATGGCTCAATACGTATTCACCATGCATCGGCTGGGCAAAGTTGTGCCGCCGAAGCGGGAAATCCTGAAAAACATCTCATTGTCCTTCTTCCCAGGCGCCAAGATCGGCGTGCTCGGCCTCAACGGTTCGGGTAAATCCACGCTGCTGAAAATCATGGCGGGCGTTGACACCGAGTTCGACGGCGAAGCCCGTCCGATGCCGGACCTCAACATCGGCTACCTGCCGCAAGAGCCGCAACTGGATCCGACCAAGACCGTGCGTGAAGTGGTCGAGGAAGCCGTCAGCGTGATCAAGGACGCGCAAGCGCGCCTGGACGAGGTCTACGCCGCCTATGCCGACCCGGATGCCGACTTCGACAAACTGGCTGCCGAACAGGCCAAGCTCGAAGCGATCCTGCAGGCCAGCGACGGTCATAACCTGGAACGCCAACTGGAAGTCGCCGCCGATGCACTGCGCCTGCCGGCCTGGGATGCCAAAGTCGAACACCTGTCCGGTGGTGAAAAGCGCCGTGTGGCGCTGTGCCGCCTGCTGCTGTCCGCCCCCGACATGCTGTTGCTCGACGAACCGACCAACCACCTGGACGCCGATTCCGTCGCCTGGCTGGAGCACTTCCTGCACGACTTCCCGGGCACCGTGGTAGCGATCACGCACGACCGTTACTTCCTGGACAACGTGGCCGGCTGGATCCTCGAGCTCGACCGTGGCGCGGGCATTCCTTACGAGGGCAACTATTCGGGTTGGCTGGAAGCCAAGTCCGATCGTCTGGCCCAGGAATCCAAGCAGCAGTCGGCCCATGAAAAGGCCATGAAGGAAGAACTGGAGTGGGTGCGCAAAGGCGCCAAGGCCCGCCAGTCGAAATCCAAGGCTCGTCTGCAACGCTTCGAGGAAATGCAATCGCAGGAATTCCAGAAGCGCAGCGAAACCAACGAGATCTACATCCCGGCCGGTCCGCGCCTGGGCGACAAGGTCATCGAGTTCAAGAACGTCACCAAGGGCTACGGCGATCGCGTGCTGATCGACAACCTGTCGTTCTCCATGCCTAAAGGCGCCATCGTCGGTGTAATCGGCGGTAACGGTGCCGGTAAGTCGACCCTGTTCCGCATGCTGATGGGCAAGGAAACGCCGGATTCGGGCACCATCGAAGTCGGTGAAACCGTGCAACTGGCGTGCGTCGATCAGAGCCGCGAAGACCTGGACGGCAGCAAGACCGTGTTCCAGCAGATTTCCGATGGCTCCGACCAGATCCGCATCGGCAACTACGAGATCCCGTCGCGTACCTACGTCGGTCGCTTCAACTTCAAGGGCGGCGATCAGCAGAAGTTCGTCAAGGACCTGTCCGGTGGTGAGCGCGGTCGCTTGCACCTGGCCCTGACCCTGAAAGAGGGCGGCAACGTCCTGCTGCTCGACGAACCGTCCAACGACCTCGACGTTGAAACCCTGCGTTCCCTGGAAGAAGCCCTGCTGGACTTCCCGGGCGCTGCCATTGTGATCTCTCACGATCGGTGGTTCCTTGACCGTGTCGCCACTCACATCCTGGCGTACGAAGACGACTCCCAAGCGGTGTTCTTCGAAGGCAACTACACCGAGTACGAAGCCGATCGCAAAAAACGCCTCGGCGAAGCCGCTGCCCAGCCGCATCGGGTACGCCACAAGAAACTGGCCTGATTTGGGTCGGTGGCATGAAAAAGCGGAGCCTTCGGGCTCCGTTTTTTTTTGCCCGGGTTTTTTTCAGGAGTGCCGAGGCGAATTCATCGCTAGCAGGCTATCTCCCACAGGTTTTTTTGGGATGTCCGGGATCAGTGTTCCACCGCCGTCCTCTGTGGGAGCTGGCCTGCCAGCGATAGCGGTGTAGCTGTTGGTGCATGATCTGGATCCTGTCTCCCCATTCAGGTGCAAAATCAGCTCAAAAATCAGTCTTATTTATATCATGCGCACCATTTAATTTCACAAATGCGACATTTTGCGCTGTTCTTGTGCGCGAATCGTTTGTTAAAGTCCGGCCCAAGCGCTTCCTACGACAAAAAATTTGCCGAGACTTTTCCATGATCGAATCCGTCGAATCCTTCCTTGCCCGCCTGAAAAAACGCGACCCGGATCAGCCTGAATTCCACCAGGCCGTTGAAGAAGTCCTGCGCAGTTTGTGGCCCTTTCTCGAAGCCAATCCGCACTATCTGACTTCCGGCATCCTGGAGCGCATGTGCGAGCCGGAGCGCGCGATCGTCTTTCGGGTTTCCTGGGTCGATGATCAGGGCAAGGTCCAGGTCAATCGCGGTTTCCGTATCCAGATGAACAGCGCCATCGGCCCGTACAAGGGCGGCTTGCGTTTCCACCCTTCGGTGAATCTCGGGGTGTTGAAGTTCCTGGCCTTCGAGCAGACCTTCAAGAACTCGCTGACGTCGTTGCCCATGGGTGGCGGCAAGGGGGGCTCGGACTTCGACCCGAAAGGCAAGAGCGACGCGGAGGTCATGCGCTTCTGCCAGGCCTTCATGAGCGAGCTGTACCGCCACATTGGTGCCGACGTTGATGTGCCGGCCGGTGATATCGGCGTCGGTGCCCGCGAGATCGGTTTCCTGTTCGGCCAGTACAAACGCCTGAGCAACCAGTTTACCAGCGTGCTGACCGGCAAGGGGCCGAGCTACGGCGGCAGCCTGATTCGCCCCGAGGCCACCGGTTTCGGTTGCGTGTACTTCGCCGAAGAAATGCTCAAGCGTCGCGGTCAAACCGTTGAAGGCAAACGCGTGGCGATTTCGGGGTCGGGCAACGTCGCGCAGTACGCTGCGCGCAAGGTCATGGATCTGGGCGGCAAGGTGATTTCGCTGTCCGATTCCGAAGGCACGCTGTATTGCGAAAGCGGTTTGACCGAAGCGCAATGGCAAGCGGTGCTTGAACTGAAAAACGTCCAGCGTGGACGCATCAGCGAATTGGCCGGCCGTTTTGGCCTGGAGTTCCTCGCCGGCCAGCACCCTTGGGGGCTGAGCTGCGACATCGCGCTGCCATGCGCCACGCAAAATGAACTGGATGCCGAGGCGGCCCGTGCGCTGTTGCGCAATGGCTGCACCTGTGTGGCGGAAGGGGCGAACATGCCAACCACCCTGGAGGCTGTGGACCTGTTTATCGAGGCGGGCATTTTGTTTGCACCGGGCAAGGCGTCGAACGCCGGTGGCGTCGCGGTGAGCGGGCTGGAGATGTCACAGAACGCCATGCGCCTGCTGTGGACCGGCGGTGAAGTGGACAGCAAGCTTCACGCGATCATGCAGTCGATTCACCATGCGTGCGTGCATTACGGGGAAGAGAACGGCCAGGTCAACTACGTCAAAGGCGCGAACATCGCCGGCTTCGTCAAAGTCGCCGACGCCATGCTCGCCCAAGGTGTGGTTTAAGCCGGTTGAATGCGGATGATCTCGATCAGTTGATCGCCGGCCGGGCGTTGCCACAGCACCTCATCGCCCAGTTGTGCCCCGAGCAACGCGCGGCCCAGCGGTGAAGCCCAGTTGATCAGGCCGACCGTCGCATCGGCCTGGTCCTCGCCCACTATTTGCACCGTTTGCTCGTGATTGTGTTCGTCCGCGAACGTCACCCGGCTGCCGATCTGCACTTTCTTCGTTGAGCTGGCAGGCGGTGCCACTTGAGCGCTTTGCAGGCGCTGGTTGAAATACCTCAAGTCGCGCTGAAGATCAGCTTCGCGCTGCTTGTCGGCCAGCTCACCCAGGGCGTTCAGTTCTCCCAGCAGGGTTTGCAGCTCCGCGACCTTCGCCTGCAACTGGGTCAGGCCTGAGGGCGTAACGTAATTGGGTTGCACACTGACCTGCCGTTCGACCGGCTGATCGGCTTGCGCGGCGGCATTATCTTCATTGACGAAGGCACGACTCATGGTTTTCTCCCGATATAGGGTTTGGGCCATGGTTGCAGGCTTTTAGTTTCGATGAATGTCTGTGAGCGACCTGTGGCGACTGACGGGCCCGGGCAGCACGCTCGTCCACAACGGGGTGGCGCGCTGCCTGTGAGCTAGTAGTGATACCACTTCACCTCAAGCATCACTTCGTTCTCGGGCGTGGCCAGGTGGCTGAATTCGCGCTGGGCGCTCAGGCGCAAGCCCAGGTTGCGCGACAGTTCCCACTGCTGGTTCAGGCTCAGGCCACGACGCACTTCGCCATTGGTGAAGTAATCGCCCTTGGCCTCCAGGCTTAAGTTGCCCAGCGGATTTTTCCACAACAGGCCCGTGTTGAAACCCGCCGCCGGG
>Ga0123397_138627_pt1 | contig 9834 bp, 12 predicted proteins | sample T10HLNH4metaT_FD_89925 | JGI IMG/M metagenome (GOLD analysis project Ga0123397, IMG submission 89925) | Methane-oxidizing artificial microbial communities from Washington, USA to study methane cycling - T10-HLNH4 metaT (Metagenome... ... | reverse complement strand
CCGGGGACTATTGATTGTCTAGCGCTCGCAACGAGCAAAAATCAACGTATCACACTACTCCTGATCAAGACCAAACGCTTTGTGCAGTGCGCGCACTGCCAGCTCCAGGTACTTCTCGTCAACCACCACGGAAATCTTGATTTCGGATGTCGAGATCATCTGGATATTGATACCTTCGTCGGCCAATACTTTGAACATGGTGCTGGCGATGCCCGCGTGCGAACGCATACCGACGCCGACAATCGACACTTTGACGATACTGTTATCGCCAATGATGGTCGTGTTACCGCCCAAGTCGGCGCGCAAACCTTCCAACACTTTCTGCGCGCGGGCAAAGTCGTTGCGATTCACCGTAAAGGTGAAATCGGTCGTGCCATTCGCGGAAATGTTCTGCACGATCATGTCCACCTCGATATTCTCGGCGGCGATCGGTCCCAGGATTTTCGACGCCACGCCCGGCAGATCAGGCACGCCGGTCAAGGTCAGCTTGGCCTCGTCCCGGTTAAACGCGATGCCTGAAATTAACGCTCTTTCCATTTCTGATTCCTCGTAGGTAATAAGGGTGCCGTTGCCTTCCAAAAACGAAGACAACACGCGCAATTTGACATTGTATTTGCCGGCGAACTCGACCGAACGGATTTGTAAGACTTTGGAGCCCAAGCTGGCCATTTCCAGCATTTCTTCAAAAGTTATGCTATCCAGGCGGCGGGCTTTCGGTACCACGCGCGGATCGGTGGTATACACGCCGTCCACGTCGGTGTAGATATGGCACTCGTCGGCTTTCAAAGCCGCCGCCAACGCCACACCCGTGGTATCCGAGCCGCCGCGTCCCAAGGTCGTAATATTGCCGTGCTCGTCCACGCCCTGGAATCCGGCCACCACCACCACCCGACCGGCATCGAGATCAGCACGCATATTGGCTTCGTCGATCTCCCGTATCCGCGCCTTGGTATGCGCGCTATCGGTGAGAATCCGCACTTGCGCGCCGGTATAAGAGCGCGCCTCGCAACCGAGCTGATGCAAGGCCATCGACAGCAAAGCGATGGTGACTTGCTCGCCGGTGGACAACAACACGTCCAACTCCCGGTCGGTCGGCTGCGGCTGCAACTCTTTTGCCAAGGCCACGAGGCGATTGGTCTCCCCGCTCATCGCGGACACCACCACCACAATCTGATCGCCCGCATCGCGGGCTTTTTTCACTTTCTCGGCGACCGCCTTGATACGTTCCACCGTACCAACGGACGTGCCGCCAAATTTATAGACGTACAATGCCATGTTTTTATTGACCTTTTGGCTTTTTATTACTCCCTCGCCGTACCGGAGAGGGTTGGAGTGAAGAGAATCACCAGCGATCTCATCTTTTAGATTTGTACTTACTAAGCGATTTTTTGCTTGATACCGCCAAGATGACGAGCAATTTTAACGCGAGATACCTATTTACCCGACAAAATTATCAGGGATCAGCAGTCGGTGAAAAGAACGCATTAAAGCCCCTTGATTCAAGTCCGATTTTCAACTGATTGTCGCCGGTCCATAACAAACCGCCCATTTCGATGGTCAGCGCGACAAACAACAAATCTTTTGCATCCACATCTCTCACCAAGCCCCACGCTTTTTGTAAAGCCTCGACCGAGATACTGTTTTCATCAAAGAAATCGATATGTCGAATCAACTCATAAAGTAGCTCTAGGACTTCATCCTGGGAATGCTTACTGACCGCGCAGATTTTTTCTTTGTATTTAAACAATTCGACAAAGCCATATTTAGGCATCAACAAGGGCTGCTCCGAGCTCAACAACAATGTGGCTATATTGGAGTTTTTATTTACCAATGCCGAAAAAACGATATTGGTATCAACAATCACCGGTTTCATTTAATTTTTGCCAGAAACCTTTCCTGATTCTCCCGCCACCAATTTTCTTTCAATTCATTATCAAGCAAACTTGTATCATCATCGGTCATCTGGCTTTTAGAAATCAGCTCCTTAACGCGCAGCATTTCAATCAATCTTGTCAATTCATGAGCCGATAAAAACTCTTTGGAGAAACTTAAATTGACTGTTTTGTCTGTGGCTTGGTAAGTCAACATGGTTAGGGCCTCTTCTGGAAAACTTAAAGCCTGTCGTAATAATGTGTCGCTATCGCGACGGGTTATTTTAATGTCGGTTTCACGAACCACATCCATGTGTTTGGCCTGCGGTGCTCCGCATGCAAATCGGCTATCCTGCCGATTTGTCGGATCGACAACCGAGATACTTTTCTTTGCTTGTCCAAAGAAAAGTATCCAAAAGAAAAGACACCCGGATGCCGCTTATTCCCCGCGCTCCTCGATTTTGCCGGGTCTTGACCAAACCCTTCGTCAACTCGATGTATCCCTAAATCGCCCCTATCAGCTAAATTTGGAACCGTGCGTTCTAAGAACTTTCGATGACATCAACATGCTCGGGCATTTTTCCATTTACATTTAACCAATATTTATATCGCTCTAATTTTTCTGAGTAGATTAACCGAAAAGTATCACCCCTTACCATCCCTAATATACTATTTTCACCACCAGATACTGGTGGAATATAAATTTTTGCAAGGAATCCATACATTAAAAGTTCGTCAGAGAAGTTTTGATTATGAACAACGGAAAACTTATCCTTCTTTATATTCTCATCAAAAATAATTTCGCTAATTATAATATCTGAAATTGAAAACCAGTCATACTTATGTTTTCCTGATGCTGAAATAAACGGAACTAGAGAAGCTAAATTTACAGAATATTTTTTTCCAGAAACAACATTGTCAGCATCATTTTCATAATTAGACTTAACTACTATGTCATGCAATCGGTTAAGTCTACTATGAATATACGTAAAATCCTTTTCTTCAGTTCCTGTAAAGATACTCGGCTCAATATCAGACAAAGCCTTACTGAGTTCTGCGTTTTGCTTGCGAAGCTCATTAATTTCAATCAACAGCTCTTCGCTTGATACCTTGTCGGCTCTAACCCAACCAATTGCTGGAAACATTTTTATTGTTTTTGGCATACTTAGTGCCACAATTCCAGGCAGCTCTTTGGAGCTATTCCAGAACTTAACTAATCTGCCTGTAGCAACTTTTTCACGAAAAGATTGTAAGCGAGCACGGAGATCAGGATCGGGCTCAGATTTTTCAAAACATATTTGATTTGGCTGCTCATGCAATAATGCAATTACTTTTAATCCTCGACCGAGTGCATATTCATATTCCTGCTCGGTATAACTAATACCCTTCTCTGTTACCGAACCGTACCTTCCACCAATAATCAATAAATAATAATCACAGTCATCGATTATTCGCTTTATGAACTCAAATTGATCCTCATCAGTAGCCGGAAACAATTCCATTCCTGCAGGAATACAATCCAACTCCATCAAAGTCTGAATAACCTTATGTCTTTCATCCTTTAAATCGGCATAAGTTGAGCTAACAAATACTTGATACCTCTTTTCCAAATTGTATCTCCGCTGTTTACCAAACTAATAGGTTTGTTAGTCAGAAGACTGGATAACACTATCGAGAATCCAACCTACATGGAGGCGGGTTTTGTCCCGTATGCCGCGCCGAGCACCGAAGCTTTTGGCGGGAATAGCCCGTTAGGGGCGATGCAGGGATGCATCGCGTTGACGAAGGGGCAGGATGCCCCTTTCGGCAACCCCCGTCAAAAGCGAGGAGCGCAGGAAACAAGCGGCGTCCGGGTGTCCTTTCTTTTGGATACTTTTCTTTGGACAAGCAAAGAAAAGTATCTCGGTTGTCGGTCCGAGAACCGACTTCTAATTAAGCCGTCGCGTCAGCGACACACTCCAATCAAATAGCCTTTAAATCGAAAGACTATATGATTTCACCCTCTTCATACAAAGTCTCCGGCGCAATATCCGCCCCATTTGGCCAAGATATACTCCAGCCATCGACAAAAAACCTCTGAAAATACTGCTTATCCTTCAATGGCTCGAAAACCTCGCCATGCAGCCACTTCCAACAATCGGCAATTCGTTTTTCGCCGTTATCGAAAGTTAATTTAATTTTGTAATCGCTTAAATATTCGGCATCAACAACAACGGGCATGTACTGCATAGATTTTCTCCGTTAATTGAGAGGTTCGATTCTATCAATCTGCTTACCTTGGTTAGCTTTTTGCCAATTCTGCATCAGCTCTTCCTGATGGAGTAATGCCCATTCCTGAATCAATTTTTTGGCAGTTTTCGAGCTTATGTTGCCTTTAATCATATTTCCATCCATACCGAACACACCCCGCTGTCCTTGATATTCAGCATGAAAATGCGGTGGATTATGGTCGTTATGAAACATCCGAATGATAATTCCAAAAAACATGGATACATAAGGCATCGTAATCCACCGTTCGAAAAAACTAACCGGCTAATCGCTCTCTAACCCACTCCGGCACCGCCGCCAACGCCGCCGGCAATCCGGCAGGATCATTCCCGCCTGCCTGCGCCATATCCGGCCGGCCGCCGCCTTTCCCACCGACTTGGGTCGCGACAAAATTCACCAACTCACCGGCTTTGACTTTATCCATCGCATCCTTGGAAACGCTGGCGATCAAACTGACTTTATCGCCGCTGACCGCAGCTAAAACCAAAGCCGCGCTGCCAAGTTTATTTTTCAACTGGTCGGCCAAATCGCGCAGGGCTTTCGGATCGACGTCGTCGAGTTTCACAGCCAGCACTTTCACGCCATTAACGTCAACGGCCTGATTGGTCATTTCGTCGCCCGCCGAGCTGGCTAATTTAGACTTCAATTTTTCCAGTTCTTTTTCCAGTCCACGGGTTTTTTCCAGCAATTGGTGGACTTTATCGGCAGCTTTGTCTGGCGCGGCTTTCAGCAAGCCGGCGATACTTAGCAAAGCTTTTTCGCGATGATCTATCCAATCCAAGGCACCTTGGCCGGTCACGGCTTCCAGACGTCTGACACCGGCCGCAACGCCGGTTTCGCCGACGATTTTAAACAAGCCGATATCGCCCGCTCTATCGACGTGAGTACCGCCGCAGAGCTCGGTGGAGAACTCGCCGATTTTCAACACCCGCACTTCATCGCCGTATTTCTCGCCGAACAAGGCCATCGCGCCGGCTTTCACGGCATCATCTTTGGCCATGATTTCGGCAGCGACCGGGTTATTCAAGCGAATTTGTTCGTTAACCAAACGTTCGACGGTCGCAATTTCCGCCGGCGTCATCGGTTCGAAATGAGAGAAATCGAAACGCAAGCGCTCCGAGTTAACTTGCGAACCCTTTTGCGCCACATGTTCCCCCAAAGTCGCCCGCAACGCGGCATGCAATAAATGCGTGGCGGAATGGTTGCGCTCGGTGGCTTTACGAATCTCAGCATCGACGCTGACTTCACAAGCTTGGCCCTCGCTGAGGGTGCCACGCAACACTTTACCTTTATGTAGGAATAGTTTGCCACCCTGTTTCTGGGTATCATGAACTTCGAAAACCGCTTCACCACATTCGATGCGGCCGGTGTCGCCGACTTGGCCGCCGGACTCGGCATAGAACGGGGTTTGATCCAGAATCACCACGCCTTCGTCGCCCGCTTCCAAAGCATCGACCGGCTGGCCTTGCTTGAACAAGCCCAGAATTTGCACCGAGCCGTCCAGATGGAAATAGCCGGTAAATTCGGTGCTGCTGTCGTGTTTGATGTCTTGATCGTAATCGGCTGCGAAACTACCGCCGGCGCGCGCCCGATCGCGTTGCGCCGCCATTTCCACTTCGAAACCGGCATGATCGACACTGAGTTTATGCTCGCGAGCGAAATCGGCGGTCAAATCTACAGGGAAGCCGTAAGTGTCATACAACAAGAACACCACGTCGCCGGGGATGACATGGCCGTCCAGTTTGGCGACGCAGGCTTCCAGAATTTTCATGCCCTGCTCCAGGGTTTCCGCGAAGCGCTCCTCTTCTTTTTTCAGCACCCGCTCGACTTGCTCCTGAGCCTTAGCCAACTCCGGATAAGCAGCACCCATTTCCGCGACCAGCGGCGCAACCAATTTGTAGAAGAAGGTGTCTTGAATGCCCAAACGGTAACCGTGGCGAATCGCCCGGCGCACGATGCGGCGCAATACATAGCCGCGGCCTTCGTTGGAAGGCAATACGCCATCGGCCACCAAAAACGCACAGGAACGAATATGGTCGGCGATTACCCGCAACGAACTATTCGCCAAATCGTTGGTGCCAGCTAGCTGGGCGGCAACTTTTAACAGGTTTTGGAACAGGTCGATTTCGTAGTTGCTGTGCACACCTTGCATCACCGCCGAAATCCGCTCCAGGCCCATGCCCGTATCGACCGATGGTGCTGGCAACGGCGTCAGGTTGCCGTCCTTGTCGCGGTCGTATTGCATGAACACCAAGTTCCAGATTTCGATGTAACGGTCACCGTCTTCGTCCGGGCTGCCTGGAGGGCCACCGGCTACATGTTCGCCGTGGTCGTAGAAAATCTCGGTGCAAGGGCCGCAAGGGCCAACATCGCCCATCGACCAGAAATTATCTTTAGCGCCGATCCGCGAGAAGCGCTTGGGGTCGTGTTTGACATCTTCCAGCCAGATCGCTTCGGCTTCGGAATCTTCGTCGAATACCGTTACCCACAGTCTTTCCTTAGGAATACCCAGCTCTTTGGTGAGGAAGTCCCAAGCAAAATGAATCGCATCGCGTTTGAAATAATCGCCAAAGCTGAAGTTGCCAAGCATTTCGAAGAAGGTATGGTGACGCGCGGTATAACCGACGTTTTCCAAATCGTTATGCTTGCCGCCGGCCCGCACGCAGCGTTGACTGGTCGCTGCGCGAGTAAAATCGAGTTTCTCACGGCCCAGGAACACATCCTTAAACTGCACCATCCCGGCGTTGGTAAACAACAGGGTGGGGTCGTTGCCCGGCACCAGAGAGCTGGACGATTGCACGGCGTGACCGTGTTGGCGAAAGAATTCCAAAAAGGCGGTCCGCAATTCGGCGCTGGTCATTGTTTTCATTGTGGTTAGTTCGGTTAATTTAATTTCAATTTTTTAAATTGGATTCAATAATCACGGCCGATCAGCCGGCCCTGCATCTCAAGATAAGCCGGAAACGCAGTATCAAAACTCAACAATCTCGCATTCTCAATTAAGGCCGTGGCAATAATCAGACGATCTTGTGGATCTTTATGATGCTCCGGCAACGCCACAGCCAAACTTGCAATCGGCGGCGTAACCGGTAGGAATTTGACACAATCTGATTCAATAACATCTTCAAGCCATTGCTCGAATTCGCCACCCAATTCGATTCTTCCGTGCCGAACCAACCACGCCATCTCGAAAACGGAAATTGCGGAAACCGCTACTTCATCGGCTTGCTCGATTAAATCGACAATGCCGGACGGCAAACGCCCCGGAATCTGATTAGTCCACCAATGCCAAATATGCGTATCCAATACAATCAATCAGCCAACCCCCAGTCATTGGCGGACAGTGTGTTGATGACATCACCCAATTCTTTCACTCGCCCTGCGAATTGCGCAGGCGGTCTGCGTTTTCTAATTGGCGTAGCAGCTTGATTTTCATCCAACAATGACACCGTCACTACGATACGGTGGTGTTGCAAGTGCTTGGGAATGACAATTGTCTCGGGTGCATCGTCATACACTTGCCTAAATTGCGAAGCCGACGCTATGAGTTCATTTGAGGAATGGGCTGTCATTTTTTCTTATCTCGCTGGTTGAGATTGATGCGCTTCACTTTGTTCAGCACATCCTATCGAACTTCTTTTTTTTGTTCCAACAAACGTAGGTTGGGTTAGCGTAGCGTAACCCAACTAAAAGCTCTGTTCGCCGGGTTACGCTACGCTAACCCGACCTACTTAATTTGATTTTCAATTCCGCAAACAAGCGTTTAATCATCTCGCCGCTGAAACCGCGTTGCTGTAAAAAGCGACTACGCTTCAACCATTCATTTTGGCTCAGCAATTTTTCGTCGTCGTATTTACCCAAATACACGTCCAACAACAAATTCTGCCAACCACCCTGTTCTTCGGCTTGGGCATCTGGATCGGCGTCATTGATACCGCGCTGTTGCAATTCGTAGCGTATGCGCGTAGGTCCGTATCCGCTTTGGATACGCTGCCGAACATAACATTCGGTATAACGCTCGTCATTCTGCCAATTCTGCTCGGCCATCTCAGAGATGACCGGCTCAACCTCATCGCGATTAAATCCACGCAAAGCCAATTTGTCCAGTAACTCCCGGCGGCTATGTTCGCGCCTGGACAACAACCTCAGGCAGACTGTCTCGATCTGTTGCCGACGCTCAATCGCCGTCGACAAACTCGGCGTCGTCGTCTTCACTGACTGCTGCCGGTGCGGCCGCTAACTTGGCAAAGGCTTTTTCGCGGATAGCTTTTTCCAATTCGGCGGCCTTGTCCGGGTTATCCCGTAAGAACTGCTTGGCGTTGTCCTTGCCCTGACCGATCTTCTCGTTGTTGTAGGCATACCAGGAACCGGACTTTTGCACGAAGCCAAACTCCACACCTAAATCCACCAACTCGCCGAAGAATGACACGCCTTCGCCATAGAGAATCTCGAAATCGGCTTGTTTGAACGGCGGTGCGACTTTGTTTTTAACCACTTTGACACGGGTTTCATTGCCGATTACTTCGTCGCCTTTCTTGATCGAACCGATGCGACGAATATCCAAACGTACCGACGCATAAAACTTCAGTGCATTACCGCCGGTAGTGGTTTCCGGGTTGCCGAACATCACCCCAATCTTCATCCGCAATTGGTTGATAAAAATCACCAGGGTGTTGGAGCGTTTGATGTTGGCAGTGAGTTTGCGCAACGCTTGCGACATCAAGCGCGCTTGCAAGCCCATGTGCGAGTCGCCCATGTCGCCTTCGATCTCGGCTTTGGGAGTCAAGGCCGCCACCGAGTCTATTACCACGATGTCAACCGCGCCGGAACGTACCAACATGTCGGTGATTTCCAAGGCCTGCTCGCCGGTATCCGGCTGCGACACCAATAAGTCTTCGATATTGACGCCGATTTTTTGCGCATAGACGGGGTCCAGGGCGTGTTCGGCATCGACAAACGCCGCCGTGCCGCCCAGTTTTTGCATTTGCGCGATGGTTTGCAGGGTTAAAGTGGTTTTGCCGGACGATTCCGGTCCGTAGATTTCGATGACCCGACCGCGAGGTAAACCACCGACACCCAGGGCAATATCCAAGGACAGCGAACCGGTGGACACCACTTCGATATCGCGACTGGCGGCGACGTCGCCCATCCGCATCACGGAGCCTTTGCCGAATTGCTTTTCGATCTGCATCAACGCCGCGCCCAGCGCCTTTTTCTTGTTTTCGTCCATTTTAGTACCTGCTGTTGTCTGGCCGGTGAAAGCCGCGCATTATCCCATAGACCCTGGCTGTGAAACAGTTTTAATCGCTCTACAAACCTTAGAAAAAGCCGGCAGCGAGTTGCGGGTTGAACGGAAAATACAAGTGCAGATACGAGGCTTGCGTGGAGCCGTTGCGGAAAAAGCCTTCGCCATGCCCAAAGCTGCGTTGCGCGGTGGAGGTAGCGAACGGCTGCAGCGCGGTTTCCAGTTTGGAAAAATGAAAGCTGTGGCCGCGAATCTCGCCCTGCTCCAATTGCAGACTATGCATACCAAGGTTGGCTAACCTAGTTTGCATGGCGGCGCTACCGGATAACAAACCCACCATCGCCGCTCGATGGCCTTCCTTGTCCGCCAGACTATCCAGCAAATACAAAAAACCGCCGCATTCGGCATAGATGGCTTTACCAGCGCGATGATGCGCAGCTAAAGCCTGCT
>Ga0123397_123385_pt1 | contig 9837 bp, 6 predicted proteins | sample T10HLNH4metaT_FD_89925 | JGI IMG/M metagenome (GOLD analysis project Ga0123397, IMG submission 89925) | Methane-oxidizing artificial microbial communities from Washington, USA to study methane cycling - T10-HLNH4 metaT (Metagenome... ... | reverse complement strand
GGTGCTGGCCGGCTGTCTGGACATCAAGAGCTCGATCAAGGCGGCGCGCTTCGTGCGCTTCTGCGACGCCTTCAACATTCCGGTCATCACGCTGGTCGACGTGCCGGGCTTCATGCCGGGCACGGCGCAGGAATACGGCGGCATCATCAAGCACGGCGCCAAGCTGCTCTATGCCTACGCCGAGTGCACGGTGCCCAAGGTGACTGTGATCACGCGCAAGGCCTACGGCGGCGCCTACGACGTGATGAGTTCCAAGCATCTGCGCGGCGACGTGAACTTCGCGTGGCCGAGTGCGGAAATCGCGGTGATGGGGCCGAAGGGTGCGGTGGAAATCATCTTCCGCGAAGAGAAGAACGATCCGGCCAAGATCACCGCGCGTGAAGCCGAGTACCGCGAGAAGTTCGCCAACCCCTTCATCGCTGGCAAGCGCGGCTTCATCGACGACGTGATCATGCCGAGCGAAACGCGCAAGCGCATCTGCCGATCGCTGGCCATGCTGCGCGACAAGCAGATCGAGAACCCGTGGCGCAAGCACGGCAACATTCCGCTGTGATGGTGCGGAAGGAAGGTTGAACATGATTATGAAAATGTTGGTCGCACAAGTCGCCGCGGAGACCCGCCATGTTTGAAAAGATCCTGATCGCAAACCGCGGCGAGATCGCCTGCCGCGTCATCCGCACCGCCCGCCGCATGGGCATCGCCACCGTCGCGGTGTACTCCGAAGCGGACGCCAACGCGCTGCACGTCGAACTGGCGGACGAAGCCGTCTGCATCGGCCCGGCGCCGGCGCGTGAGTCCTATCTGGTGGCTGACAAGATCATCGCTGCCTGCAAGGCGACCGGCGCCCAGGCGGTGCACCCGGGCTACGGCTTCCTGTCGGAGAACGAATCGTTCTGCGATGCGCTGGAGCGCGAAGGCATCGTGTTCATCGGCCCGAAGACGCACGCCATCGCCGCCATGGGCGACAAGATCGCGTCGAAGAAGCTGGCCAAGGAAGCGGGTGTGAACACCATTCCCGGCTGGAACGATCCGATCGAAAGCCCGGAGCGTGCGGTCGAGATCGCGCGTGGCATCGGCTACCCGGTCATGATCAAGGCCAGCGCCGGCGGCGGCGGCAAGGGCCTGCGCGTGGCGTTCAATGACGCCGAGGCGCACGAAGGCTTCGCCTCCTGCGTAAACGAAGCGAAGAACGCCTTCAACGACGATCGCGTGTTCATCGAAAAATTCGTCGAGGAGCCGCGCCACATCGAAATCCAGGTGCTGGGCGACGCCTTCGGCAAGGTGGTGTATCTGAACGAGCGCGAGTGCTCGATCCAGCGCCGCCACCAAAAGGTGATCGAGGAGGCGCCGTCGCCCTTCATCGACGCCGACACCCGGCGCGCGATGGGCGAGCAGGCGGTGAAGCTGGCGAAGGCGGTGCAGTACCAGTCGGCCGGCACGGTCGAGTTCGTGGTCGGCCGCGACAAGTCCTTCTACTTCCTCGAAATGAATACGCGGCTGCAGGTCGAGCATCCGGTGACCGAACTGATCACCGGCCTCGACCTGGTCGAACAGATGATCCGCGTCGCCGCTGGCGAGCCGCTCACCTTCGATCAGGCCGACGTGAAGCTGGACGGCTGGGCGATGGAAGCGCGCATCTGCGCCGAAGATCCGGCACGCGGTTTCCTGCCCTCGGTCGGCCGCCTCGTGAAGTACCGGCCGCCGGTGCAGACTCAGTCGGCCACACACGCGGTGCGCGTCGACACCGGCGTCTATGAAGGCGGCGAAGTGTCGATGCACTACGACTCGATGATTGCCAAGCTGATCTGCCACGGCCGTACCCGCGACGAGGCGATCGCCCGTCTGCGCGATGCGCTGGACGACTTCGTCATCCGCGGTCCGAATCACAACATCGCTTTCGTGTCGTCGGTGCTGGGCCACGAGCGCTTCGCCGCCGGCCGCTTCACCACCGCCTTCATCGCCGAGGAGTATCCGCAGGGCTTCGATCCCGCGGCTGCCGAGTTCGAGGACGCGCCGCTGCTGCTGGCGGTGGCGGCCAGCGTGCACCAGCGCTACAACGAGCGCGCCTCGCGCATCGTCGGCCAGATGCCGGGCCACGAATTCCGCATCAAGCCGGAAGCGGTGGTGCGCCTGCGCGGCGTTGCCCACTTCGTGCAGCTGGATGTCGACGGCGACGATCACGTGGTCAGCATCGATGGCAAGCCGCATCGCCTGGTTGCCGACTGGAAGGTGTCGGATCCGGTCTATCGCGGCGAACTCGACGGCAAGACCTTCGCCGTGCAGGTCGAGCGCATCGGCCTGCGCTACCGGCTGCAGCATCGCGGCGTGCGCGTCGATGCCGAGGTGATGAGCCAGCGTGCGGCGGAACTGCTGGCGCGCATGCCGGTAAAGGCCGCGCCCGACATGTCGCGCTTCCTGCTGTCACCGATGCCTGGTCTGCTGCGCGAGGTCAGCGTGAAGCCGGGACAGGCGGTCAAGGCCGGCGAGCGGCTGGCGGTGATCGAGGCGATGAAGATGGAGAACATCCTGCGTGCCGAGCGCGACGGCGTGGTCGAGAAGGTGTCGGCCGGAGCGGGCGAGAGCCTTGCCGTCGATCAGGTCATCCTGGTGTTCGCGGCGGGTTGAGTGCGTTGTGCGGGCCGGCCCCGCACGCGACTCAAGCAATTTCGTGTTCACGTCGTTAAGCTGTCCGGATTCCTCTCCGGCGAGCTTGCAATGAACGTGTCCCCTGTCCGCAGTGCCACCTCAGTCCGCATACGGGGAGCGTACTGACATGGGGGCCCGCATCGCGGTGATCGAGGATCAGCCGGAAATCCGCCAGCTCATCCGCATGACCCTGGAGTTCGGCGATTTCGAACTGAGCGAGGCCGAAAACGCCGACATCGGCTGGAGCAAGATCCAGCAGCACACGCCTGATCTGGTGCTGCTCGACGTGATGATGCCGGGCTCGATGGACGGGCTGGAAATGTGCCGGCGTCTGCGTGCGCAGCCGGCGACGGCGCAGGTGCCGGTCATCCTGCTGACCGCGCGCGGCCAGCAGCGGGACATCGAGGCCGGCCGTGAGGCGGGGGCCGACACCTATCTGACCAAGCCATTCAGCCCGATGGAACTGCTCGACCGGATCGCTGCGCTGCTCGGAGGCTCGTCGGCGCGATGAAGGGTGACGGGCCGCAGGCCCGGAGCGCGACGATGGCAACGACCGACGCCAGCCTGCGCCACCGGCTGAACATTCCCGACTGGCTGGCCTGGCTGGCGCTGTCGCTCGGCCTGCTGGTGACCGCCGCGGTGAGTACGCTGCTGTGGGACCGTCTGAACGCCGCCACCGCGCAGCGCTTCGACAGCGAGGTCGACAAGGTGGTCGCCCAGCTGCGCCGGCGCATGGTCGCGCACGAGGAGATTCTGCGCGGCGCGGCCGGCCTGGTCCGCGCGAGCCGCGAGGTCACGCGCGACGAATGGCACGATTACGTCAATGAGCTCAATCTGGAGCGCAACTACCCGGGCATCCTCGGCGTCGGCCTGACGGTGCGTGTACCCGCGGCCGACAAGGCGTCACATGAGGCGGCGATCCGCCGGCAGATGCCCGATTACGCGATCAAGCCCGACACGCCGCGCGCCGAGTATCACAGCATCCTCTTCCTCGCGCCGTTGAACGAGCGCAACCGCAGGGCGATCGGCTTCGACATGAATTCGGAGCCGATACGGTCGGCGGCGATGAGCCGCGCGCGGGACATCGGTGACGTCGCGCTGTCGGGGCGCGTCGTTCTGGTGCAGGAGGGCAAGGACGGTGTGCAGCCGGGCTTCCTGCTGTACTACCCGGTGTATGCGCGCGGCGTCGCAGTCGATACCGTCGAGGCGCGCCGGCGCGCGCTGATCGGCTACGCCTACAGCCCCTATCGCGCGCACGATCTGTTCGGCAGTGCGCTGCGTGGCTACGCAGACCACGTGGTCGTCGCCATCCACGATGGCCGCAGCCTGGACGCGGCGACGCTGCTCTACAGCAATGCAGTCGATGGCCAGAAGCTGTCCGGTCTGGAGGACGTGCGCGAGATCGAGGTCGCTGGCCATGCATGGACGGTGCGCATGCGTGCGCCGGCCGGTTTCGGCTCCGACCACCTGGTGCTGTGGCTGGTGCCGCTGATGGGCATCGCGCTGAGCGCGGTACTTTTCCATCTGCTGCGACTGCTGGCCGAGACGGCGCGGGCGCACCGCAATGCACGGGCGACAGCGCGCGAACTGGCGCTCAGCGAGACGCGGCTGTCGGCGGTGCTCGACACCGCTGCCGACGGCATCGTCACGACCGACGAGGGCGGCATGGTGCTGACCATGAACCGCTCGGCGGCGGACATGTTCGACCGCCGGGCGGATGAGGTGATCGGCCTGCCGCTGTCTCGCCTGCTGCCGCAGTTCGACGCGGACTGGTTTGCCGCCGGGCTGCATGATGCGCAGTCGCTTACGCGCCTGACGCGACACGAGGACAGCACCGGGTTGCGTGCGGGCGTGCGGCAGTTTCCGGTGACCGTATCGGCCAGCCGCTTCGTGCACGAGGGGCGCGTCGTGCACACGCTGCTGCTGCGCGACGTGAGCGAGCAGGTGGCCGCGCAGACGCGCATGCGGCTGCACGACAGGGCGCTGGCGTCGTCGAGCGAAGCGGTGCTGATCCGCGATGTCCAGCGCACCGGTCTGCCGGTCGTCTATGTGAACGCGGCGTTCGAGCGGCTGACCGGACGCAGTGCACAGGAGGTGATCGGACGCCCGTTCTCCTACACCGCCGACGGCGACGCGGCGGATCGTGTCGGCGACGAGATGCGTTGGGCCGTCGCCCACGCCAAGCCCTTCAGCACCACGGTCGATGTGCGGCGCGCCGACGGACGCACCCTGTGGGTGGCGCTGTCGTCCTCGCCGGTGCGCGACAACGACGGTGCGGTGACGCACTACGTCGATGTGTTCGACGACATTACCGAGCGGGTCGAGTTCGAACAGAAGCTGATCCGCCGTACCAATCGCCTGCACACGGTTTTTTCACTGTCGCCCGACGGCTTCGTCACCTTCGATGCAGACGGCATCCTGACCAATGTGAACCCGGCCTTCGTGCGCATGACGCATATGGCGCAGAGCGAACTGCTGGGGCTGGACGCGCAGACCTTCGATCGGCGCATGGCCGGGCTGTCGGACCCGGCACACCCATGGCCGGAGCTCGCGCTCGACGGTTCGAGCGAGGAGGCGCAGCGGCTGTGGCTGCTGCGCCCGGAGCGCCGCGTGCTCGAGCGCAGTGCGCGCGTGGCACCGCAGGGGCGCTCGGAAACGGTGCTCTACTTCCGCGACATCACGCAGCAGTTCGAAGTCGACCGGATGAAGAGCGAGTTCCTGAGCACGGCGGCGCACGAACTGCGCACGCCGCTGTCGTCCATCTTCGGCTTTGCCGAACTGCTGCTGAACCGCGAATACGACGAAACGGCGCGCCGGCGCATGCACGGCATCATCCACCGGCAGTCGCGCGTGCTGGTGAACCTGATCAACGACCTGCTCGACCTCGCGCGCATCGAGGCGCGCGCCGGGCAGGATTTCCGCTACGAGGACCTGCCGGTCAAGATGCTCATCAACGCGACGCTGGAAGGCCTCGCGATGCCGGGCGACACGCACCGCGTATCGCTGGACATGCCGCAGTCGATGCCGCGCATCCGCGTCGACCACGAGAAGATGGTGCGCGCGCTGAGCAACATCATCACCAACGCCTTCAAGTACTCCCCGGGCGGCGGCGAAGTCAGGCTGTCGGTGACCGAAGTGACGCGCAACTCGCGCCTGATGGCGGGCATTCACGTCAGCGATCAGGGTATCGGCATGACGCCGGAACAGCAGGCGCGCATCTTCGAGCGCTTCTACCGCGCTGACCCGTCGGGCAACATTCCGGGCACCGGTCTGGGCATGTCGCTGGTCAAGGAAATCATGGACCTGCATGGCGGCGAGATCGAAATCGTCAGCGTCCCCGGCGAGGGCACGACGGTCACGCTGTGGCTGCCGGTGATGGATACCGCCACCACCTGATCCGCCTATCATGTGCGTCTGCGAGGAGGGGGCGAGCATGCGACTGGACGACGGACGGGAAAGCGAGAACATCGAGGACAGGCGGGGCGCCCGCGGCGGCCTGCCGGGCGGCGGGCGCAGCATAGGCATAGGCACCATCGTGCTGGCGCTGGTGGCGATGTATTTCGGCGTCGATCCGTCGGTGGTGCTCAATATGGGCAGTGGCCTGCCGGATGCGCAGCAGCAGGCACCGGTACAGCCGGGGGTGCAGTCGACCGGGCAGCCGGAACAGGATGGCCTGGCGCGCTTCACCTCGCGCGTGCTGGCCGACACCGAGGACACCTGGGGCGCACTGTTCCGCGCCGGCGGCGGCGAGTACCGCGAGCCGCGGCTGGTGCTCTACACCGGCGGCACGCAGACCGGCTGTGGCGTGGGACAGGCGGCGATGGGGCCCTTCTACTGTCCGGCCGACGAACGCGTCTATCTCGATCTGGGTTTTTACGACGACCTGCAGCGCCGCTTCGGCGCGCCCGGCGATTTCGCCCAGGCCTACGTGATCGCGCACGAAGTCGGGCACCACGTGCAGCACCAGCTGGGCATCGCCGAAAAGGTGCAGCGCGCGAAACAGCGTGCAGGCGAGCGCGAGGCCAACCTGCTGCAGGTCCGGATGGAACTGCAGGCCGACTGCTTCGCCGGCATCTGGGCGCACCACGCCAACCGCTCGCGCAGCATCCTGGAGCAGGGCGACGTCGAAGAGGCGCTGCGCGCCGCCACCGCCATCGGTGACGACACGCTGCAGAAGCAGGCGCAGGGTTACGTGGTGCCGGAAAGCTTCACCCACGGCAGCGCCGAACAGCGCATGCGCTGGTTCCGCCGCGGACTGGAACAGGGCGAGATGGCGGCCTGCGACACCTTCTCGGCGAAGGTGCTGTGAGAGGGGCTGGGGTAGAGGGGCTAGGGATCAGGGGCTGGGGACTGGAGGTCAGGAACCCTCGGTGCGCGCCGGACTCCGCCCCTAGCCCCTAGCCCCTCAGCCTATCCTCACCACCACCTTGCCGACGTGGGCCTGGCTCTGCTGGTGTGCGAGTGCTGCGCGCGCTTCTTCGAAACCAAACACGCGGTCGATGACCGGGTGAATCTTGTGCAGCGAAATCACCTTGTTCATGGATTCGAACATTTCGCGCGAACCGACGAACACGCCGCGCACGGTCGAGGTGGTGAACAGCAGCGGCAGCGGGTTGATTTCGCCGCCGGTCAGCACGCCGATCAGGTGCGCCTGGCCGTTCTGGCCGAGCGAGGCAATCGAGCGCTGCAGCGTGCCCGGGCCACCGACTTCGACCACGTGGTCGACGCCTGCACCACCGGTGGCATTGCGCACTTCCTGATCCCACTCCGGGTGGCTACGGTAATTGATCAGCGTGGTCGCGCCCAGCGACTTTGCCTTTTCCAGCTTGGCGTCGCTCGACGAGGTGGCGATCACCTCGGCTCCGGCCGCCTTTGCCAGCTGCAGCGCGAACATCGACACGCCGCCGGTGCCCAGCACCAGCACGCGTTCGCCGGCACGCAGCGGGGCCGGGCCTTCGAACAGCGCGTTCCACGCGGTCAGCGCGGCGCAGGGCAGCGTCGCCGCCTCCTCGAAGCTCAGGTGCGCCGGTTTGGCGACCAGCGATTCCTGTGGGAACAGGCGGTACTCGGTGAGTACGCCGGGCGCGGTGCCGCCCAGGGTCTTGCCGAAGTAAGCCGGCTGCAGTCGACCGGATATCCATGTTTCGAAGAAGGTGCCGATCACGTGGTCGCCGGCGGCAAAGCGGTCGACGCCCGCGCCGATCTCGACCACCTCGCCAGCGCCGTCGGACAGCGGGATCAGATCCTTCGAATCGACGCCGGGATACAGGCCCTGCAGGATGAACAGATCGCGATAGTTCAGCGACGCTGCGCGCATCTTGACCAGCACCTGGCCCGGACCGGGACGCGGGACTTCAGCGTCGATCATCGTCAGGCTGTCTGCATTGCACTGCTCACGATAGGCTTGATAACGCATTCGAGTGAACCTCCGTTGGATAGTGTCGTGGGCGCAGGGCTGGATCTGCGCCCGGATGGTGCCATGCCCGCGCGCGGACAGGTGTCTCGCAGGCGCTTGCCTATATAGACTGTCGGCCTGATCGAAATGCGCTGCGGACGCCACATGCCGAAACTCACTGTCTATCTTCGCTGCCTGCTGCTGGCCCTGCTGCTTCCGCTCGCCGACGTCGCGCGAGCACTGGGCCCGGGCGAGCTGGCGGTCATCGTCAATGTGTCCGACCCGGCCAGCGTCGATGCCGGCACCTATTACCGCATCCGCCGCGGCATACCGGAGGCGAACCTGATCGAGGTGCGCCTGCCGCACGACCGCGCTGCACTGACACGCGCCGAGTTCGAGGCGCTGCAGGCGGAAGTCGAGCAGAAGCTGCCGTCCGGCATCCAGGCGTTCGCGCTGGCATGGACCAAGCCATGGCGCGCCGGTTGCATGAGCATCACCTCCGCTTTCGCTTTCGGCTACGACGAACGCTTCTGCTCAGCCAGCTGCGGACCGACACAGACCAGCCGGATGTTCAATGGCGGCCGCGCCATGAGCGAGGACATGCCGATGCCGAGACCGGCCATGCTGCTGGCCGGCGAAACGGTCGAGCAGGTACGACAGCTGATCGACCGCGGCATCGCATCGGATTACAGCTATCCGAAGGGCAGCGTCTACCTGGTCCGCACCGAGGATTCCGCGCGCAACGTGCGCGCCGGCATGTTCGACGAGATCGTGCAGCAGGTGCGCGGCCTGCACTTCGAGACGCCGACCGCCGCCGAGGCGGGCGGGCGGCGCGACGTGATCGGCTATTTCACCGGTGCGGTCAGGGTGCCCGCGCTCGATACGCTCACCTTCCTGCCCGGCGCGCCGGCCGACCATCTGACCTCCTTCGGCGGCCAGCTGACCGGCAACCAGACGCAGATGAGCGCACTGGAGTGGCTGCGTGCCGGCGCCACCGGCAGCTACGGCACCGTGGTCGAGCCGTGCAACCACCTCGGCAAGTTCCCGCACCCGGGCATCCTGATGACCTTCTACGCCGAGGGCGAAACGCTGATCGAAGCCTACTGGAAGAGCGTAGCCTGGCCCGGCGAAGGCGTGTTCGTCGGCGAGCCGCTGGCGCGGCCCTTCGGTATGCGCACGACGCGCGACGACAAGGGCTGGTGGCTGGAAAGCCATTCGGCCGCCGGGCGCCGCGCGGTGGTCGAAGTGGCGCCGAGCGTGGTCGGACCGTATCGCCTGGCCGGCACCGTGCAGATTCCGGCTGGCCACGGCAGGCAGCGGCTGAAGGTGGAGGCGGGGGCGGTCAGGGTCAGGTAGCTTGGCGGGTGAAATCCCGGTAGGCGTCAGCCAGACCGCTACGCAGGGTGGTCGCGGCTCGCCAGCCCATTCCGTTCAGACGTGACACGTCCATCAATTTGCGCGGCGTACCATCGGGCTTGCTCGTATCGAACACCAATTCACCGTCGAAACCGACCACCTTGCCGACCAGTCCGGCCAGTTCCTTGATGGTCACGTCCTCGCCCACACCCACGTTCACCAGCGGCGGCTCGAACCGGCCGCTCACCGACTCGTCGCTGCCCAGCAGGCTCGTGTAGCGATCTTCCGGCAGGTTCATCAGGAAGACGCAGGCATCCGCCATGTCGTCGCTGTACAGGAACTCGCGCCGTGGCGTGCCGGTGCCCCAGATGGTGACCGTCCGGTCGCCGCGCTGCTTCGCCTCGTGGAACTTGCGCAGCAGCGCCGGGATGACGTGGCTG
>Ga0123397_110084_pt1 | contig 9856 bp, 7 predicted proteins | sample T10HLNH4metaT_FD_89925 | JGI IMG/M metagenome (GOLD analysis project Ga0123397, IMG submission 89925) | Methane-oxidizing artificial microbial communities from Washington, USA to study methane cycling - T10-HLNH4 metaT (Metagenome... ... | reverse complement strand
CTTTTTTCTGTTGGGTTTTTTCAACCTCATATTGTTCTCGGCACCGGCGTCGCGCAGCCAGGCGGCGTAGGCCGGCAGCTGGGTGCGGCAGTGCCAGCCGTGCAGCCGCGCGAGCGCCGGCTCAAGCCGCGCGCGGCCGGCGGCATCGAGCGGCACGTACTCTTCCAGCCGCCATGCGATCAGGCGGTCGGCCTGGCCGTAACCCATCTGCACCAGGCTGCAGGCGGCCAGCAGCAGCGGAAGCAGGGTGAGCATGCACAGCAGGGCAAGGGGAGGGCGCGGACGCATGGCGCTCGATCGAAGCGGGACACCCCCTAGACCGGCGACAGGCGGTCAGGTTCGCCTGCAACCTTTTTCCGCGCGCCCGCTCCCAGACGCAACGCCGCCGCCTACAATCGCGCCCATGACCCGATCGCGCCCGACGCCTGACCTGATGCGCCGACCGATTTCCCGACCGCTGCGAGGGCTGCTCGCCAGCGTGTGCGTGCTGCTCGCCGGCGGCTGCGGCGAGGTGTGGAACGATCCGTATCCGGCGGCCGAGCGCGGGCAGAACATCCTCTACACCGCCTTCACCGACCGGCCCAAGCATCTCGACCCTGTGCAGTCGTACAGCGAGAACGAGATCACCTTCACTGCGCAGATCTACCAGGCGCCGCTGCAGTACCACTACCTGAAGCGCCCGTTCGAACTGATTCCGGCCACCGCCGAAGCGATTCCGGTGCCGCGTTTCTACGACGCGGCCGGCCGCGAACTGCCGGCCGACGCGCCGGCGGTGGACATCGCCGAATCGGTCTACGAAATCCGCATACGGCCCGGCATCCGCTACCAGCCGCATCCGGCGCTGGCGCGGGATGAAGCAGGGCACTACCTGTACCACGAGGGCGGACCGGGCGAGCGGCGCACGCTGTACGACTTCGAGCGCACCGGCACGCGCGAACTGGAGGCCGCGGACTACGCCTACCAGATCAGGCGTCTGGCGCATCCGGCGCTGCATTCGCCGGTGTTCGGACTGATGAGCGACTACATCGTCGGCCTGAAGGAATACGGCGACACGCTGAAGGCGGCGGCGAAGTCTCTGCCGCCGGGCCAGTGGCTGGACCTGCGCCAGTACGACCTGCCGGGCGTACAGGTGATCGATCGCCACACCTACCGCATCCGCCTGAAAGGCAAGTACCCGCAGTTCCTGTACTGGCTCACCATGCCTTTCTTCGCGCCGGTGCCGTGGGAAGCCGACCGCTTCCACAGCCAGCCGGGCATGGCCGAGCGCAATCTGACGCTGGACTGGTATCCGATCGGCACCGGCCCTTACATGCTGAGCCAGAACGACCCGAACGCGCGCATGGTGCTCACGCGCAACCCGAACTTCGGCGGCGAAACTTACCCGTGCGAGGGTGAGCCGGGCGATCGCGAGGCCGGCCTGCTGGCCGACTGCGGCAAGCCGCTGCCGCTGACCGATCAGGTCGTGTTCACGCGCGAGAAGGAACAGATTCCGTACTGGAACAAGTTTCTGCAGGGCTATTACGACGCCTCCGGCATCAGTTCCGATTCCTTCGACCAGGCGGTGCAGTTCGGCCAGACCGGCGAGGTGAGTCTGAGCGACGACATGAAGGCGCAGGGCATCGAGCTGCAGACTTCGGTGTCCACCTCCACCATGTACATGGGCTTCAACATGGCCGATCCGCTGGTCGGCGGGCTGGGCGAGCGCGGACGCAAGCTGCGCCAGGCCATCGGCATTGCGCTGGATCAGGAGGAATTCATTTCCATCTTCCTGAACGGCCGCGGCCTGCCGGCGCAGTCGCCGCTGCCGCCGGGCATCTTCGGTCACCGCGACGGCCGCGAGGGCGTGAACGGCTACATGTACGACTGGGTCGACGGCCAGCCGCAGCGCAAGTCCATCGACGTGGCGAAGAAGCTGCTGGCCGAAGCCGGCTGGCCGGACGGCCGGGACGCGAAGACCGGCGAGCCGCTGGTGATCAATCTGGACACCACCGGCACCGGGCTGGGCAGCAAGGCGCGCATCGACTGGCTCACCAAGCAGTTCGAAAAGCTGGGCGTGCAGCTGGTGGTGCGCAGCACCGACTACAACCGCTTCCAGGACAAGATACGCAAGGGCGCGGCCCAGCTCTTTTTCTGGGGCTGGAACGCCGACTACCCGGACCCGGAGAACTTCCTGTTCCTGCTCTACGGCCCGCAGTCCAAGGTGAAGGCGCAGGGCGAGAACGCGTCGAACTACGAGAACCCGGAATTCGACCGTCTGTTCGAGCGGATGAAGGCGATGGAGAACGGCCCGGAGCGGCAGGCGGTGCTCGACCGCATGCTGGACATCCTGCGTCACGACGCGCCCTGGGTGTGGGGCTTCCACCCGAAGAGCTACGGGCTGGAACACAGCTGGGTGCATAACCGCAAGCCGTCGAACGTCGCCAACAACACGATGAAATACACCCGGGTCGATCCGGCGCTGCGCGACGCGAAGCGCGCCGAGTGGAACCGGCCGGTGCGCTGGCCGCTGTTCGCCTTCGCGGCGCTGCTGCTGGCGCTGGTGTGGCCGGCCTGGCGGCACTGGAAACGCTCGGAACAGGCGCGCGCGGTGGAGGGGCAGGCATGATCGCCTACATCGTCCGCCGGCTGCTCTATGCGATTCCCATCCTGATCGGGGTGAACCTGATCACCTTCGTGCTGTTCTTCGTCGTGAACTCGCCGGACGACATGGCGCGCATGCAGCTGGGCGCCAAGCGGGTGACGCCGGAAGCGATCGAGAAATGGAAGGCCGAGCGCGGCTACGACCGGCCGCTGGTGTGGAATGCCGATGCGCCCGGACTGGCGAAGGCGACCGACACCATCCTGTTCGACAAGTCGGTGCGCATGTTCGCCTTCGACTTCGGGCGTGCCGATGACGGTCGCGACATCGCGCTGGAAATCCGCAGCCGCATGGGGCCCAGCCTCGCGATCGCGCTGCCCACCTTTCTGCTTGGCCTGTTCGTCACCGTCAGTTTCGCGCTGCTGCTGGTGTTCTTCCGCCACACCGCGCTCGACGTGGGCGGCGTTGTGCTGTGCGTGGTGGCGATGTCGATTTCCGGGCTGTTCTACATCATCGGCGGCCAGTACCTGGTGAGCAAGGTGTGGAATCTGGTGCCGATTTCCGGGTACGCGCCCGGGCTGGACGCCGGACGCTTCCTCATCCTGCCGGTGCTGATCAGCGTGATCGGCGGCATCGGCTCGTCGGCGCGCTGGTACCGCACGCTCTTCCTGGAAGAGATCAACAAGGACTACGTGCGCACCGCCCGTGCCAAGGGGCTGTCCGAACTGCGGGTGCTGTTCCGCCACGTGCTGAAGAACGCCATGATCCCCATCCTCACCGGCGTGGTGGTGGTCATCCCGATGCTGTTCATGGGTTCGCTGCTGCTGGAAAGCTTCTTCGGCATCCCCGGTCTGGGCAGCTACACGATAGACGCCATCAATGCGCAGGACTTCGCAGTGGTGCGCTCCATGGTGTTCATCGGTTCGGTGCTCTACATCGTCGGCCTGCTGCTGACCGATCTGTCCTACACGCTGGTGGATCCGCGGGTGAGGCTGAAATGATGGAACTGCTATTCTGACCATATGGTCAGAATTTTAGGGGGCGTCATGCGTACCGTACCGATCGTTGAAATGAAATCGCGTCTCGCGGCCCTGCTGGCCGATGTGGCGCGTGGCGAGGAAATCGCGATCACCCGGCATGGCAAGGTGATTGCCCGGCTGATCCCCGAACCCGAACGACGAGCGGCCGACGCGTTCGCTTCGGTCTGGGACAGCGACGAGGCGTTCGATATCGAAGCGCCGCAGGACAGGCCGCCCGCTGACGTAGCGCCGATCGACTGATGCGTCATCTGCTCGACACCAACATCTTCATCGCTGCGCTCAAGGGGCGCAGCGAAGTGCGCACGCGCCTGCAGCGGCTGCCGCTCGCGGACCTGCTGCTGTCGCCGGTGGTGCTGGGGGAACTGGAGCTCGGCGTCGCGAAAAGTGCGTGGCCGGAACGGAATCGCGCGCGCCTCGCCGACGTGGTGCAGCACCTGACCGTCGTTCCGCTCGATGCCGAGGCGGCGCATCACTACGCCGACATTCGCGCCGTGCTGGAAAGACGCGGTACGCCCATCGGTGCGAACGACCTGTGGATCGCCGCCCAGGCGCGCGCGCTGGGTGCCGTGCTGGTGACCGACAATGTGCGGGAGCTGGGGCGGGTGGATGCACTGAAGATCGACAACTGGCTGCAATCATGAGCTTCAAGCCGCTGTTCCTGTGGTCCGACATCCTGCTCTGGTCGCTGCTGGCCGGCTGCGTGGTGCTGGCGTTCTACTGTCGCCGGCACGATTACCTGCGCCGTGCCTGGCGGCGGGTCGGCGAGTCGTCGGCGGCGATGGCGTCGGCCACGCTGCTGACCGCCTTCATCGCGGTCGGCCTGCTCGACTCGCTGCACTACCAGCCGCGCCTGCCGGCGAAGGAGGGCAGCACCGAAGTGCAGTACGCACCCGAGGTGCTGTCGGCGCTCGACGCGCTGCTGGCCGACCTCCGGCTCAAGAAGGAAAAGACCTACTCGGCGCCGCTGGCCACCCACGCCTTCGCCAAGGAAACGGTGGAACGCGACGGCGTGCAGACCCGCGACTTTCCGCGCCTGCAGCACGCCGGCCGGCATCTGGACGACCTCGCGCAGCATCGCGATGACCTGATCGCCCGCGCCGCGGCCGGCGCCTTCCGCGGCGCGCTGGTCTGGGCGGCCTTTACCGGCATCGTGGTCGGGCTGATCGCGTTGTCGCGCCGCACGCGCTACGCCGACACCTGTCGCGCGGTGTGGCGTCCGGCGCTTTCCGCGAGCCGGCCGGTGGCCTGGCGTGCGGTGCTGCTGACCACCGCAGTGCTGTGCGTCGCCGGCGGCGTGATGGCCGGCTGGGCCGACGGCTATCACGTGTTCGGCACTGACAAGGTGGGGCAGGACGTGCTCTATCTGTCGCTGAAATCGGTACGCACCGCGCTGCTGATCGGCACGCTCACCACGCTGGTCACGCTTCCGCTGTCGATCGCGCTCGGGCTGATCGCCGGCTTCCGTAGCGGCTGGTGGGACGACGCCATCCAGTATCTCTACACGGTGCTGAACTCGATACCCGGCGTGCTGCTGATTGCCGCCATGGTGCTCATGATGCAGGTGGTGATCGACACCCATCCGGAGTGGTTCGAAACCGCCGCCGAGCGCGCCGATGCGCGGCTGCTGGCGCTGTGCTTCATCCTCGGGCTGACCTCGTGGACCGGCCTGTGCCGGCTGCTGCGCGCCGAAACGCTCAAGCTGCGCGAACTCGATTACGTGCAGGCGGCGCGCGCCTTCGGCGTGGCCGACGCGCGCATCATGGCGCGCCATCTGCTGCCCAATCTGATGCACATCGTGCTGATCGCGCTGGTGATGGACTTCTCCGGCCTGGTGCTGTCGGAGGCGGTGCTGTCCTACATCGGCATCGGCGTGGACAGCACCCAGAACAGCTTCGGCACCATGATCAACGCTGCGCGGCTGGAGCTGTCGCGCGAGCCGGTCGTGTGGTGGTCGCTGGCCGCCGCCTTCGTGCTCATGCTGGCGCTGGTGCTGGCCGCCAACCTGTTCGCCGACGCGGTGCGCGACGCTTTCGATCCGCGCTTCCAGTGGCGGGCGCGCCGCATGCCGAGGAGGGCTACCGCATGAATGCGCCGCTGCTCGAAGTGCGCGGGCTTACCGCCGAACTCGATACGCCGGCCGGCATCGCGCGCGCGGTGGACGCGCTGGATCTCGATCTGCAGGCCGGCGAAACGCTCGCTCTGCTGGGTGAATCCGGCTGCGGCAAATCGATGACTGCTGCCGCGCTGATGCGTCTGCTTCCGGATGTCGGCTATCTCGCCGCTGGCAGCGTGCGCCTGTCCGGCCGCGAACTGACCGGGCTCACCGAAGCGCAGATGCGTGAGGCGCGCGGGCGCGACATGGCGATGATTTTCCAGGAGCCGGGCACCAGCCTGAATCCGGTGCTCACCGTGATGCAGCAGATCGGCGAGGTGCTGGCGGTGCATCGCGGCCTGCGCGGCGCGCCGGCACGCGCCCGGGCGCGCGAACTGCTGGAGGCGGTGGGCATTCCGGACGCCGCGCGCCGGCTCGACGAATACCCCTTCCAGTTCTCCGGCGGCATGAAGCAGCGGGTCATGATCGCGATGGCGCTGGCCGGCGAACCGAAGCTGCTGATCGCCGACGAGCCGACCACTGCGCTGGACGTGACCATACAGGCGCAGGTGCTGGACGTGCTTGCCGCGCTGCAGCGCGACCGCGAGATGTCCATGCTGCTGATCACCCACGACCTCGGCGTGGTGGCGCGCATGGCGCACCAGGTGGGCGTCATGTACGCCGGTCAGCTGATCGAGCGCGCGCCGCGCGCCGCCTTCTTTGCGCATCCTGCGCACCCGTATTCGCAGCTGCTGTTTGCCGCGCTGCCGGACACCGCGCGCCGCGGCGGCGTGGCCACCGAGCTGGCGACGATTCCGGGCTCGGTGCCGCCGCTCACCACCGATTTCCGGGGCTGCCGCTTTGCCGACCGCTGTCCGCGCGCCTGGGCACGCTGCCGCGAGGAGCTGCCGGCCTGGCACGACGCCGGTGAGGCACACCGGGTGCGCTGCCACCTCCACGACCCGGCGGAAGCCGCGCGTCTGGTACAACTCGACGGCATGGATCGCCGAGGCGCGCCGGCCGCCACGGCAGAAGCGGGGGCGCCGCTGCTGACAGTGCGCGACCTGAAGGTTCACTTCCCGATCCGCCGCGGCATCCTTCAGCGCACGGTGGGCCATGTCAGGGCGGTCGATGGCATCTCGCTCGACATCCGTGCCGGCCGCACGCTGGCACTGGTCGGCGAATCCGGCTGCGGCAAGACCACTGCCGGCAAGGCACTGCTGAAACTGATCGACGCCACCGCGGGCAGCATCACGCTGGATGGGGTGGATCTGGCCCGCGCCCGCGGCGATCAGTTGCGCGCGCTGCGCGCCCAGGTGCAGATGGTGTTCCAGGACCCCTACGGCTCACTGAATCCGCGCATGCGGGTGGGTGAAATCATCGCCGAGGGCATGAAAACGCTGGGCCGGCCGGGCGATGTGGCGGCGCTGCTGAGCCAGGTCGGGCTGCGGCCGGACATGGCGGACCGCTATCCGCACGAGTTCTCCGGCGGCCAGCGCCAGCGCATCGCAATCGCGCGCGCACTGGCGGTGCAGCCCCGGCTCATCGTGTGCGACGAACCGACCTCGGCGCTGGACGTGTCGGTGCAGGCGCAGATCCTGAACCTGCTCGGGCGGCTGCAGCGCGAGCTGGGTCTGGCCTATCTGTTCATCACTCACAACATCGCGGTGGTCGAGCACCTCGCGCACGACGTCGCAGTGATGTATCTCGGGAAAATCGTCGAGAGCGGGCCGGTGGAGCAGGTGCTGCGCGCGCCGCGCCATCCCTACACCCGTGCGCTGCTGTCCGCGGTGCCGCGCATCGATGGCGTGATGCAGGCGCAGAAGCTGGCCGGCGACCTGCCTTCACCGGCGAATCCGCCGTCCGGCTGCGCCTTTCATCCGCGCTGCCCCAAGGCCGGCGCGCGCTGCCGCAGCGAAACGCCGCTGCTCGAACCGGCCGGGAATGGAGTGGGGCATGCGGGGGCGGGGCACACCGGGGCAGCACACACGGTGGCCTGCTGGTTCCCGGAAGACTGATCCTCGCGCGGGCGGGCAGCGCCGGGTGAGGCGGTGGCCAGGCACCCGTGCGTGCCTGAACCTTACTTCGCGGTCTTTTTCGGCGCCGGCTTGGCGACCGGTTTCTTCACCGGTGCGGCGGTCTTCTTCGCGGGCACCGCACCCTGCTTCTTCGTGACCGGGGCCGCACTCTTGCGCGGGGCGGCCGGCTTGGCCACCTGCTTGCCGGATGCCGCCTTGCCGCTCACCGCGGGTGTCGGCGCAAGCGGCACGGTCACCCAGCGGCCGTTGCGCTTCACCCGGCGGGTCTGCACCTTGTCCGCCGACAGCCGGGGCGCTTCCTCGACGCTGAGCCCGGTTTCCGGCGACAGCTCCGTGCCTTCTTCCGGCACCAGCAGCGTGCTGCCCGGACCCACCTTGACCGTGGGTGACAGGCCGTTGAAGCGGCGCAGACGCCATTCGCTGACACCGAAGCGCCGGACCACCGACGCCATCGTTTCCTTCGGCCCCAGCGTGTAGGTGCGCCAGGCCGAGCCGCTGGGCGCGCTGGTGTCGCGGCTTTCCAGATTCGACATGAAGGTGTCGACCGCGTGCGCCGGCAGCACCAGCTGGGCGCCGCCCTCGCCGGTGCGGATGACCGGCCGCTTGTGCTGCGGATTGAGCGCCTTGATCTCGGCCACCGGCACGTCGGCCAGCCGCGCGGCGGTGGCGAGATCCATGGTCGGCGCTTCTGCCACCAGCGCGAAATACGGCTTGTTGGCCACTGGGTCCAGCTCGATGCCGAACAGTTCGGGCTGCGCGATGATGTTCTTCAGCGCCTGCAGCTTGGGCACGTAGTGGCGGGTTTCCGCCGGCATGTTGAGCGAGGCGTAGTCGGTGGGCAGGCCGGCCGCCTGATTGCGCATCACCGCGCGGCCGACCGCGCCCTCGCCCCAGTTGTAGGAGGCCAGCGCCAGATGCCAGTCGCCGTGCATTTCGTAGATTTTCTGCAGATATTCCAGCGCGGCGGCGGTGGAGGCGACGATGTCGCGACGGTCGTCACGCTGGGCGTTCTGTTCGAGCCCGTACAGCTTGCCGGTCGACGGAATGAACTGCCACAGGCCGGAGGCCTTGGCTACCGACAGCGCTTCCGGGTTGTAGGCGCTTTCCACCATGGGCAGCAGCGCCAGTTCGGTCGGCAGGCCGCGCTTCTCGATCTCCTCGACGATGTGGAACATGTAGCGCCGGCCGCGCTCGGTGATGCGGCGGAAGTAGTCCGGGCGGTTCAGGTACCAGGCCTGATGCTCGGCCACCAGCGGGTGGTTCAGGTCGGCCATGCCGAAACCCTTGCGGATGCGCTCCCACAGGTCGTCCGGCGGCACCGTCAGATCGACCGGCTTGACCGCGTCGGTCGCGCCATCGACCACCTCGGTGGCCTTGGGAAAGGGGATGGGTTCGGCACTGCCCGGCTTGATGCCCGGCGTGGTGCGGGCGGCCCCGTCCGCGGGTCGACGGGCTGCAGGGCGTTCGCCCGAACGGGCACCCGGACTGGCCGATGCACCCGGCGGCGGGTCGGCTCTGTCCTCGGTCACCACGCCGGTGGCGGCACAGCCAGCCAGCGTGGCGGCCGCAAGCACGATCAGCGAGCGGCGCAGCAGGGATGCGATGAAAGACGGCATTGTGGCGCAGAAGCCAAACCCCGAATGCTAGCCAGCCTGACGGTGCAGCGTCAAACCGGGGTGCGGGCAGGGGACGGCAGGTAAAGTGCATGACGGTGCATCGACCCCGCTGCCGGCCATCGGTTTCAGGCGCCGTGAAGACAGGGGCGAGCGGGCCCGCTGCACTGCCGCTTGCCGTTGGCGTAGGCAGCGTTATGATGGCGGGCAAAAAAACGGGTGTTCACATGAAAGCGCTGGTCATCGAGGACTCTCAGACGGGGCTTGCGGTCGTCAGCCAGCATCTGGAGCGCATGGGCATACAGCCGATCGCCGCCACCGACGGGGAGAGCGGCGTGGCGCTTTTCCGTGAGCACAACCCGGACATCGTGCTGCTCGACGTGGTGCTGCCGGGCATGGACGGTTACGAAGTCGCCCGCCGCATCCGCGCCATCGAACAGTCCGGCGAATGGACGCCCATCATCTTCCTGACCGCCCGCACCGCCGACACGGAT
>Ga0123397_118947_pt1 | contig 9918 bp, 7 predicted proteins | sample T10HLNH4metaT_FD_89925 | JGI IMG/M metagenome (GOLD analysis project Ga0123397, IMG submission 89925) | Methane-oxidizing artificial microbial communities from Washington, USA to study methane cycling - T10-HLNH4 metaT (Metagenome... ... | reverse complement strand
TGGATGGTGTTCGGCGCGCTGCTGCTGGGCGCCACCATCGTGCTGTGCGAAGGCACGCCCGATTACCCCGACGCCGGCCGTATGTGGCGTATCGTGCAGCGCCACGGCGTCACCCACCTCGGCCTGTCGCCCACCCTGGTGCGCCTGCTGATGGGCAGTCGTGACGCGGTGCCGGCCCCGGGCACGCTGGACACGCTTCGCGTGTTCGGCTCCACCGGCGAGGCGTGGAACGAGACGCCCTGGCTGTGGCTGTTCGAAACGGTGGGGCAGAGCCGGCGGCCCATCGTCAATTACTCCGGCGGCACCGAGATCGGCGGCGGCATCCTTGCCTGCTTCCCGGGCCTGCCGCAGACAGCGTGCGGCTTCAACGGCCCGATACCGGGCATGGCGGCGGACGTGGTTGATGCGGAAGGGCGACCGGTGCGTGGCAGCGTCGGCGAACTGGTGCTGCGCGCGCCGTGGCCGGGCATGACCCGCGGCTTCTGGAACGACCCGGACCGCTACGAGGACACCTACTGGGCCACGCTGCCCGGCCTGTGGGTGCATGGCGACTGGGCCAGCATCGACAGCGACGGCTACTGGTTCGTACACGGCCGCAGCGACGACACCATCAAGGTGGCGGGCAAGCGTCTCGGGCCGACCGAGTTCGAATCGGCGCTGGTGTCGCACCCGCTCGTCGCCGAGGCGGTGGCGGTGGGGGTACCGGATGCGATCAAGGGCGAGGCGGTGGTGTGCTTCGTCACGCTGCACGACCCGCGCAGCGGGCCGGAGGGCTGGAGCGTGTGGGAAACCGAACTGTCTGACCACGTGGCGCGCCTGCTCGGCAAGCCGCTGCGACCGGCACGCATCCACGCGCTGGCCCAGATCCCGAAGACGCGCAACGGCAAGATCCTGCGCCGCGTGGTCCGGAACGCCTACATCGGCCGGCCGATGGGCGATCTGTCATCGATGGAGAACCCGCGTTCGATCGAAGAGGTGATCAGCCTGCGCACCGCCCGCGTCTGAGTCCGACGCCCGGACGTCCGATAACCGGACGATAGCCGTACGGACTTCGTACGGTTTTCGGACGCTTGCCGGGCGTCCGGGTGGACGCCTGCGCGTCGAATGTTTCAGTTCATTGAAAAGAAAGATTTTTCCTGCGTTTTGCGGCGCCATCTCCAATGGCCCACTCCTTGCAGGGATATGACCACCTGCCGACCCCTGCAGTCCCGGGTCGGCCGTTGCGGAGGACGCTGTTCGTGAATCAGACATCCGATCCGGTAGTGATCGTTTCCGCCAGCCGTACGCCGCTGGGCGGCTTTCTCGGCGGCCTGGCGTCGCTGACCGCTCCCGAGCTGGGTGCCCGGGCGATTGAATCGGCCGTCAGCCGGTCCGGCATCGACGCCGGCCGCGTCGATGAGGTCTACATGGGCTGCGTGCTGCCCGCCGGCGTGGGGCAGGCCCCGGCCCGACAGGCCGCCCTGGGTGGCGGTCTGCCCGAATCCAGCGCCTGTACCACGGTGAGCAAGGTGTGCGGCTCCGGCATGAAGGCGGTGATGCTGGCCCATGATGCGCTGCGCGCCGGATCGGCCGACATCGTGGTCGCGGGCGGCATGGAGTCGATGAGCAATGCGCCGTATCTGCTGGCGCGCGCCCGCGCCGGCTATCGTCTCGGTCACGAACGGGTGATCGATCACATGTTCCTAGACGGTCTGGAAGACGCCTACGGCGAGCGCGGCACGCTGATGGGCGTGTTCGCCGAGCGCTGTGCCGGGCGCTTCGGCTTCGGCCGCCAGGCGCAGGACGACTGGGCGCTGCGTTCGCTCGAGCGGGCACTGGAGGCCGACCGTCGCGGCGCCTTCGACTGGGAAATCTGTCCGCTGAAAGTGGCCGGCCGTGGTGGCGCCACCGAGGTGGTGCGCGACGAACAGCCGCAGAGCGCGCGGCCGGAAAAGATTCCCGCGCTGAAGCCGGTGTTCCGCGCCGACGGTACCGTGACCGCCGCCAATTCGAGCTCGATCTCGGACGGCGCGGCCGCCTTGGTGCTGATGCGCGCCTCGACCGCGCACGCCGCCGGCCTGAAGCCGCTGGCCACGCTGGTTGCCCAGGCCGGTCACGCCGGCCCGCCCGCGGATTTTCCGGTGGCCCCGGTAGACGCCATCCGCAAGGTGCTGGACCGCGCGGGCTGGCGTCGGAGCGAAGTCGATCTGTACGAAATCAACGAAGCCTTTGCCGTGGTGACGCTGGCCGCCATCCGCGAACTGGCGCTCGACCCGGATACCGTGAATGTTCATGGCGGCGCCTGCGCGCTGGGGCACCCGATCGGCGCCACCGGCGCCCGCCTGCTGGTGACGCTGATCGGCGCGCTGCGTCGCACCGGTGGCCGGCGCGGTGTGGCCAGTCTGTGCATTGGCGGAGGTGAAGCGACTGCAATTGCACTGGAGTTGCTTAATAATTGAACTAACCTGATGAGATTGGCGGCGCGCAGCCGCCCCCGGACGCGCACGCCGGGCGGACCGTTCCGAGTGCGCGGGAGCACATGGTTTTCAAACAAGCCCGTGAGACGGCATGCCTCGAAGCATGCTGCTACACAGGTCAGGAGGAGTCGGAGCACGCGTGCATCGTCCCGCCCGGGCGATGTAGGCGGGACGCCGTCTACCTCCACCACAAACAGGAGGTAGCCATGGAGTTGAGGGACGACGATCAGAGCCAGATGTTTTCACGTCCGGAACGCGACCGCGACGTGATGACCCACTGGGAACGCCTGCTGAGTGGCGAAGAGTGCAGCTCGGACGCGCTGCGCAGGCTGATCGACGATTCCTGGCGCCGCTGCCTGAATGCCCACGTCGATCCCGGCAAGTTCCAGGCGCCACCGCCGCTGAGCGAGAACTCGCTGTATTCGCTGCAGCAGAAGCACGGTGACCTGCTCACCGCCAGTACGCCGGTGATGGCGATGGCACGCGATTTCCTGGCTGAAACCGGAACCATCATGGTGCTGACCGACCACAGCGGCACCATCCTGAGCCTGGAAGGCGATCCGGGCACCCGCGATGAAGCGGGCGTCATGAACATGATGCCGGGCGCCAGCTGGAGTGAAACTGCCTGCGGCACCAACGCCATCGGCACCGCGATCGCGGTGCGCCACCCGGTACAGATCCATTCCGCCGAACACTACTGCGCCGGCATCAAGCGCTGGACCTGTTCATCCACCGTCATCCTCGACCCCTACGACAACAGCGTGCTCGGCGCGATCGACGTGTCCGGGCTGCAGCAGACCTACAACAAGCACAGCCTGGCGCTGGTGGTGGCGACCGCGAGCAAGATCGAGGGCCGGCTGGCCAAGCACGAGATGGGCATCCGCTTCCGGCTGCTCGAACGCTGCATGCACCGGCTGACCCACTCGACTTCGGACGGCGTCATCGTGTTCGACCGGCGCGGCAATCCGGTCAAGGCCAACGAACGCGCCGAACAGGCGCTGAACCAGCTGGCTGAGGGGCGCATCGGATCGCGCCGGCTGGATCTGGCCTCGCTCACGCTGGGCCACGCCACCGACGATGGCCTGCCGGCCGGACTGCAGGGCTGGATCGCGCCCGAGTGGCTGGAGCCGGTGATCGAGAATGGCCAGCGCATCGGCACGCTGCTCACCATCCCCATCTTCAAGCCGCGCGCGCCGCATGGCGTGGCTGCGCCGGCGGCCGAAGCGAGCAGCGCGCCGCACGAACCGAGCAAGCTGGACTGCGTGGTGGGCAAGGACACCGCGCTGATGGAGGCGGTCGAGCGGGCGCGCCACCTGTCCCGCTCGAATGTGCCGGTACTGCTGCTGGGCGAGACCGGTGTCGGCAAGGAAGTGTTCGCGCGCGGCATCCATGACTGCGGCAGCGCCAAGTCCGCGCCCTTCGTCGCGGTGAACTGCGGCGGTCTGTCGCGTGAGCTGCTGGCGACCGAACTGTTCGGCTATGCCGAAGGCTCCTTCACCGGAGCCCGCCGTGGCGGCATGATGGGCAAGATCGAGGCCGCCAACGGCGGCACGCTGTTCCTGGACGAACTGGGCGAAATGCCGCTCGACATGCAGCCTCACCTGCTGCGCGTGCTGGAAGAGGGCGAAATCTACCGCCTCGGCGAGAACGCGCCGCGCAAGGTGAAATTCCGCCTGATCTGCGCCACCAACCGCGATCTGCGCAAGGAAGTGACCGACGGCCGCTTCCGTATGGATCTGTATTACCGGGTCGCCGTGACCAGCGTGCGCATTCCGCCGCTGCGCGAGCGCCTGGGCGATATTCCTGCACTGTCGCGCGCGCTGATGGAGAAGCTCGCCGCCCAGCATGGCGTGCCGGTACCGGTGCTGACCGGCGTCGAACTGAACGAACTGTCCAGCTATTCCTGGCCGGGCAACGTGCGTGAACTGCGCAATGTGCTCGAATCCATGCTGCTTACCGGCGAGCGCCCGCGCGCGCTGATGGCGCCGGAGGCAGTGCGCGGCATACGCCCGTTCGAGTCGGTTGGCGGGATGGAACAGATCATCTCTTCCGCGGTGGAGCACCGCGAAAGCCGGCGGCTGGAAGAGGCGGAGCGCGACGCCATCCTGAACGCGATCGACGACAGCCACGGCAATATGGCGCTGGCCGCGCGTTCGCTGGGCATCGCGAAGAGCACGCTCTACCTCAAACTGAAGAAGTTCGGGCTCGACGCCCTGGTCGAGCGCGCACGCGAGGTGCACGCCAAAGGGCACTGAGCGTCACGGCCTGAGCCGGCGCAGCCCGGCTTCCCGCCGCTCAGGTGGTCCGGCGCCCGGTGCAGCCGTCGCAGGTCGCCCGGGCGTGCCTCAGGTCAATCCAGCGTATCGCCGCGCGGCGGCAGACCGAGCTTTTCCAGCTCTGCTTCCTCGTCCGGCTCGTACAGCCGCGAGCGGGTCAGGAAGCGGACGCCTTCCGGCGATTCGATCGAAAAGCCGGATCCGCGACCCGGCACGACGTCGATGATGAGGTGGGTGTGCTGCCAGTACTCGAACTGAGCGACGCTCATGCAGAAGGGCATGCCGCCGATCTCGCCGAGTATGTAGTCGGAGCTGCCGAGCTTGAATTCATTGCGCGGGTAGCACATCGGAGCGCTGCCATCGCAGCAGCCACCGGATTGATGGAACAGCAGCGGGCCGTGCTTCCGGGCGAGCCGGGCGATCCATTCAAGTGCTTCGGGGGTGGCGGTGACGCGGGTGACCATGGTTCTCCTCCTGCCTGTGTCCGGGTGATCTCTGCCGAGTGACCGCGCAGGGTGGCCGACGTTCGGCCGGTCCGTGCGGTTTCGTGCTTATTCTGCTGGTATGAATTGCCGTGCGGCGCTCAGACCGCGTGCAGCATCCAAACAAAAAAGGGGCGCCGGAGCGCCCCTTTCTCTTACCACTGCATCAGAAGAAGCCCAGCGCCTTCGGCGAGTAGCTCACCAGCATGTTCTTGGTCTGCTGATAGTGGTCCAGCATCATCTTGTGGGTTTCACGACCGATGCCCGACTGCTTGTAGCCACCGAACGCGGCGTGGGCCGGGTACAGGTGGTAGCAGTTGGTCCACACGCGGCCGGCCTGGATGTTGCGGCCGAAGCGGTAGGTGCGATGCACCGAACGCGACCACACGCCGGCGCCGAGGCCGAACATGGTGTCGTTGGCGATCGCCAGGGCGTCGGCTTCGTCCTTGAAGGTGGTCAGTGCGAGCACGGGGCCGAAGATCTCTTCCTGGAAGATGCGCATCTTGTTGTGGCCCTTCAGCACGGTCGGCTGAATGTAGTAGCCGCTGGCTTCCGATTCGGCACGCTTGGCGCCGCCGATCAGCACCTCGGCGCCTTCCTTGCGGCCGATGTCGATGTAGGACAGGATCTTCTCGGCCTGATCCGAACTGGCCTGGGCGCCGATCATGGTGTCGGTGTCCAGCGGGTGGCCGCCGCGCACCTTGGCGACGCGGGCGATGGCGCGCTCGATGAACTTGTCGGCGATCGATTCCTGCACCAGCGCACGGCTCGGGCAGGTGCAGACTTCACCCTGGTTCAGCGAGAACATCGCGAAGCCTTCGAGCGTCTTGTCGAAGAAGTCGTCGTCCTGGTCCATGATGTCGTCGAAGAAGATGTTCGGCGACTTGCCGCCCAGCTCCACGGTCGACGGGATTATGTTCTGGGAAGCATATTGCAGGATGAGGCGGCCGGTCGTAGTTTCACCGGTGAAGGCGATCTTGGCGATGCGCGGGCTGGTGGCCAGCGGCTTGCCGGCTTCAATGCCGAAACCGTTGACGATGTTCAGCACGCCCGGGGGCAGCAGGTCGGCGATCAGTTCGGCCACGACCATGATGGACACCGGGGTCTGCTCGGCGGGCTTCAGCACGATGCAGTTGCCTGCGGCGAGTGCCGGTGCCAGCTTCCATGCGGCCATCAGGATCGGGAAGTTCCACGGGATGATCTGGCCGACAACGCCCAGCGGCTCGTGGAAGTGGTAGGCGACGGTGTCGTCGTCGATTTCGGACAGCGAACCTTCCTGGGCGCGGATGCAGCCGGCGTAGTAGCGGAAGTGGTCGATGGCGAGCGGGATGTCGGCGGCCAGCGTTTCACGGATGGGCTTGCCGTTGTCCCAGGTTTCGGCGACAGCCAGCATTTCGAGGTTGGCTTCGAGGCGGTCGGCGATCTTCAGCAGGACGGCTGCGCGGGCGGCCGGCGAGGTACGGCCCCAGGCGTCGCGGGCCTTGTGGGCGGCGTCGAGAGCGAGATCGATATCGGCGGCCTGCGAGCGGGCTGCCTGGCAGAAGACTTTGCCGGTGACCGGGGAGATGTTGTCGAAGTATTGTCCTTCGACAGGCGCCACCCACTTGCCACCGATGAAGTTGTCGTAACGGGGCTTGAAGGTGATTTTCGAGCCGGGTTGACCGGGATCGGCGTAACGCATGTATTTCCTCCTCGAGTTGTCGATTGCCCCTGCGGTCGGCAACAATGCACGACAGAACAACACAGGGTCACCGCGCACGCTACTGCGTCGCAGGTAGGTATCCGGTAGGTAGTGGTGGAGCGAGACGAATGACGGGTTCTGTGGCACATCTTGCGGCACGCCGCCGCCGTATCGAGTCGATACGGCGGGGTGAGCGCACGCCGGGCGAACACATCGTCGTGGTGGGTATGGACATCGCCGGCTCATGGCAGCGATCGCGCGAGGCGGTGTCTGAAACATGTTCTGCCGCGCCTATAGAGGACACGGTATCGGACTGGACCCAGACGCCGTACGGACAGGCGGTCACCTCCTGCGTCGATGAACTGGAAACCGTGGCGCGCGAGAGCGGCATGGTGGCGGCGGTCAGCGATGCCGAAGGCTGTCTGCTGTGGACCGGCTGCAGCCGCAGCATGCGCAACCGGGCCGAGCGGGTGCACTTCGTGCCCGGCGGCCGCTGGGACGAGCGTTCGGTCGGTACCAATGCACTGGCGCTGGCGCTGCGCTACCGGCGGCCGGCCAGCGTGTTCTCGGCCGAACATTTCATTCCGGCGGTACAGGACTGGGTGTGCTACGCCGCGCCGGTGCGCGACGCGACCAGCGGAGAGGTGATGGGCGTGGTCGACCTGTCGACCACCTGGAACAAGCATTCCCCGCTGGCGCTGCATGCGGTGGAGCGTTTCGCGCAGCGGGTGTCGCAGGCACTGCAGTCGCTGAGCCACATGCCGGTGCTGCGCCTGCGCACGCTGGGCACCCCGCAGGCGGTGCTGCAGGGCAGGGTGGTGCCGCTGTCGCCCCGGCAGCTCGAAATCCTCTGTCTGCTGGCACTGCACCCGGAAGGTCTGGATCTGGAGCGCATGCACGCCGCGCTGTACGGCGATCGGCCGGTCGGTGTCGCCACGCTGAAGACCGAGGTGTCACAGCTGCGCGAGCGGCTGGGCGGCGCAATCGGCTCGCGGCCTTACCGGCTGCTGGTGAACTGGCAGGCCGATTTCCGCGATCTGGAACAGGCACTGGACGCGGGCCGCATCGAGAACGCGCTCGGCATCTACCGGGGCGCTTTCCTGCCCCGCACCGAAAGCCCGCTGCTGCGCGCATGGCGGGACTGCCTCGAATCCCGTCTGTCCGAAGCCATTTTCCGGGTGGACAATCCGGACGTGCTGCTCAACCACCTCGGCCAGGCACCGGAGGCGGTCGATGCCTTGCAGCGCCTGAGCGAACTGCTGCCGTCCGATCATCCGGGCCGGACCCTGCTGGCGCGTACTTTCGGAGAGGTCTGATCGCGGTTTCCTCTGGCACGTGGCAGGGCCTGCGGGCGGTCAGGATGTCAGGGGCGGGCGCAGGGGCAGGGCGCAGGGCGCAGCGGTAGGGAAAGACCTGCAAGCCGGTCCGATGCGTCCGCGTCCGGCCCGACGCCCCGAATGCCGCAGGCAGTAGCCGCCTTACATCACCTTCACCGCACGCCCGATGTACAGGATGGGGCCGGTCGGCTTGCCGATGGGCGAGCCGTATTCCGGTTCCAGCGTGATTTCGAACAGCTGGTTGTGTTCCAGCGGCGGCAGTTCCTTGAGCTGAACGTCGAGCGGTCGTCCCGGCTGCACCAGCCCCAGAGACACTGGCCCCTTCCAGTCTTTGCCCTTGGTCCAGAACTGCAGCGCCTTGGCCTGCGGGATTTCTGTCACGCCCAGAGGTATGAGCTTGAGCGACTGGGTCGTGCTGGCCTGCACCACCCAGCCCGGCGCCTTGTCTTCCGGCGCCACCAGCACCACCATGAATTTCGGTTCGGCCGCTTTCTGGGCGCCCGGCAGGCCGACTACGGCCAGCAGCATGGCGGCGGCGAATCCGGTGGCGGCCAGGGTGCGCCAGAAGGCGAGGCTGTCCCACAGACGGCCTGCCAGTGAAACGTCGCTGACGCCTGCACCGGCGGTACGGGCAGCCGGCCACAGCGAGCGTTCGATCCGCGCCCACAGCGCGGGGGGCAGCGGTTCCGGCTCCACCATCTTGGTCAGCGGCAGCAGCCGCTCCTCCCAGTAGGCGACGCGGGCGCGCAGGCCGGCGTCGTGTTCGAGATTCCGTTCCACCGCAGCGCGCTGCGGGGCGTCGAGCAGGCCGAGCACATAGAGGCCGGCGACATCGTCTTTGGGCTGCAGATCGCTCACGCCATGCACTCCTTCAGCGATTGCAGGCCGCGGCGTATCCACGCCTTCACGGTGCCCAGCGGCGTGGCCAGACGTTCGGCGATTTCACTGTGCGTGCAGCCTTCCAGATAGGCGAGCAGGATGCTGGAGCGCTTCGGACCGTCCAGGCGGCCGAGGCAGTCGTAAAGCAGGCCGGATTCGGACGCCAGCAGCACCTGCTCGTAGGGGTCGGGTACCGATGCGGCGCCGTCCTGCCCGGCCTGGTCGATCAGCGACTCGTCGGCCGGGGTTTCGCGCGCGTGGTCCCGGATGTGATTCAGCGCGCCGTGGCGCACGATGCTGTAGATCCATCCCCGCCCGCTGCCGCGCGTGGCGTCGAAGCTGGCCGCCTTCTCCCAGACGCGCACGAAGGCGTCGTGCACCACGTCCTCGGCGATGTCGCGGCGGCGCACGATGCGCAGCGCGACCGCGAGCAGACGGGCGCCTTCCAGCTGATAGATGCGGTGCAGCGCAGCGCGCTCTCCGGCCGCGCAGGCGCTGAGCGCGGCTTCGTAGTCGAATTCGTCCATGCTGCGTGTCATCGTGATGCCTTGAGCGGGTTTGGGGCAGAGCTGATCCGAGCTTCTCACGCCTCTACCCGCGGAACAGCGGTGTGGATGCAGTCTCCACACAAATTTTCAGAGCGGTCCATGGCCGGTCGTGTTGCGCTGCGAAAAAGACTTGCAAACATACACGCGTGTCTGTAAAGTTCGCCGCTTCGTGCTTTCCGCGTTGGCTCCCGCCGATGCATTCCCGGTTAGGTCCGGCGCTGGCACGATAAAGTTATCGTCCCTGGCCTGTCTTTTTCTC
>Ga0123397_107355_pt1 | contig 9931 bp, 13 predicted proteins | sample T10HLNH4metaT_FD_89925 | JGI IMG/M metagenome (GOLD analysis project Ga0123397, IMG submission 89925) | Methane-oxidizing artificial microbial communities from Washington, USA to study methane cycling - T10-HLNH4 metaT (Metagenome... ... | reverse complement strand
CGATCACAACCCAGTGATCGGGCGTTCGTGTTTCTAAAACACCAAAATCACGCCCAACACACAACGCGGCGCGCAACAGCATGCTGGCAGCCTCAACTTTTCAGTATTCCGTTGTCCGGGTTCCTTCTCGAACGGCTGTAGAAACAGAAGAGACAGACATCTGAAGCATGTCTGCCTCTTTTCAGTAAGATTTTCGTCAATCTCACCAGCGTTGTTTCAACTCCCTTTGCCTTGAGCCAGTTCATTCAAGGCAAATGCATACGCTTCCGGAAAGTCGATCTGAGCAGCGACGGGGCTGGTCTGGATCTGACGATAGAGTCCAAATTGTGTCTTGTACTTGAGGCTGCCTATTGCGAGCGGGCCGATGCTCAGGAAATGCGCGGGGCCAACGTCTACAGGAACGGCTTTGTCGTTGACGCCGATGCCCTCAATCCCCGAAGGAGGCACAGCGTTCGTGTCTGCGCAGGCAATGAGCTTGCCCCCGGCCTGAAGTACCTCGGCGTCGAGAATGCGTATCCCGGCTTTTGCAGCGCTGATCGCGATCTCCGTGTCGCTTACGATGTTCACCTTATCTCGGTGAGTTTCCGCTGAGACCCATTCGACTTCTGCCTCGTAGCGTTCGCAGAATCGCAATGCCGCTTTGGCGTCATCGTCTGCGGTGAGCTGACACAGACGTGTGCGTGCGCCCTGACGCGCAGCAAGGATTGCAGTGCACAAACCCACCGGCCCCGGACCGAATACCGAAACCGTCCGTCCGCTCAGGCCTGCACCCGTGCGTTCTTGCACCGCCTTTTCGACCAAAGCAACCACGGCGGCGGAAGTCGTGTAGGCGCCGTTTGGATCCGCAAATACTCCAACCTTGAATTCGCCGACCATGGCGCCTCTTGCCGACTGAAACATGTCGGTCGCCATGTGCACATCCCGTCCGCCGATGAATATCCCGGTATCGTTGAACCGATTGGGTGGCCTGCAGAAGATGGCGTCCTGAACCAGTGCAGTTACGTTTTCAGGACGGATGCCGGTCAGTGGAATCACGAGATCGAAGCCCGCATCCGCTGCGATGGTGACGTCGAACGGACTGATATTGCTGCCGGGCACAAGAAAATAGAGTATGCGCTGGGTCATCTTGTTGTCTCCTCTGTCCACCATGGCATGTGGCTGAGGCCTGCCCGCGCGGAATGCAGCGGAGTCGACCTTCAGACCTGTCATATCGACGAGGGGTAGGGCAACTTGAATGAAGGAGACGCATCGGCCCCTGGTCTTTCGGACTGGATCGAGACGGCGGCGCTATGAATGGACAGAGTGAGTGGGCCGGTGCGTCAGACCTTTTCGTCCTTTCCGAACCTCAAAGACCGTTCCTGGCGTGCGGCGACAGGAATGTCGCTTCCAGGGCTTGTAGTCCGGTATGGAAGGGTTACTCTGTCAGCTCTTGACACCGTCCGGCGCTCACGAGGCGACGGCTTAAGGGAGGACCGTCATGTCAAAGCATCAGAAAACCTTTCAGCTCACCATCCGGCACATCGATCTGATTGAGGATGCGCTGCGAGACCAGATCGGTCGACTTGCACACCCTGCAATCGCAGAGGGGATTGCCTCTGCCAGCGCGGAGAATGATGCGTTGATCCACGAGCTGAATGAGCTGCTGGGCAGCCTGCACAATCAGAAGATCTTCTACAGCCAGGTGAATCGTACGGGCGTTCCTGCAGGCTAGTTTTCTATGAAGCAGGGCTAATGCCGCCCAGGCGCTTCCGGGTTGTGTTGCTTCCGCTCACCAGACGGCGTCGCAGGCGAACAGTACGCGTCGCTGTTGGGTTCCTTCTGCAGGCGGGGAGCGGTGTACCGCGCCGAGTCCGCTGTTGCCGGGCCAGCGCTCGCCCTTGAGAATCAGGATGTCGCCTGTGTTGGCGCGATGAACGGCCGCCCGCTCGCGGATCACGTGGTCGCTGCCCAGTAAGCGGCGATCAGTGCCTGCCTCGTCCAGCCATTCCGTGCCGGGTCCCCGCCACGTCGTGATCAGACGCAAGGTGACGTGATCGACGTGCATGCGCGGACACATCGGCTGATCGGGCATTTCGATCCGTATGCCTGTCTTGGGGCAACCTGTCAGATCGGCGAGCAGTTCAGACAGGCGTTGTATCTCACTCTGCAGCGCGTCCCGTCCAGGGAGATCGGGAAGCGCATCTTCGGGTAAGGGGTCGCCAGGGAGGACTACGCTGCGAACGCAGTTCAGCCTGATGCCAGCTTCATCGAGCGCATTCAGGTAGCTCTGAATACCGTGTGGTACGGCCCGATGCAAGCGCACCAGGTTGACCAAAGGCTCAAGGATTCGCGAAAGATCCGCGAAGGCATCCGCGTTTTCCCAACGGACGGATGGGATGGGAGGAAGCTCCAGAGAGCGGATTCTTTTTTGCATTTGATAATTCATTATCAAATGATACTGCAGGATGAGCGAGAGTGCGGGCCATCCGGATGTTCTTCTGCCGGCGGCGTTCACCGCTGACTCGGGCCCGATCCATCGGGCACTTCGGATGGTCGGGCTCGGTCAGTGTTCGTGAAGAGGGGAATGCGTGGGCGAGGCCGCGCTGCTGTCATGAAGGCAGTCGCTGCAGCGCCCGAACAGCGTCACGTCGTGCGCTTCAACGGTGAAGCCTGCAGGCGCAAGTGCGTTCCAGTCCGTCGTGCATTCGGCGATATCGAATACCCGGTCGCACAAGGTGCATTTGAAGTGATGATGGTGGCCGAGATGAGCCACTTCGTAGCGCGCCGGTTCGCCGGGAAGGCTCACTTCCCTGATCCGGTGCTCCTGCAGCAGGGACTTGATCGTCCGATAGACGGTCGCCAGGCCGAGTGCAGGTGCTTCGCTGCGCGCCATGCCATGCAGCTCGGTGGGCGACAGCGGCCGGCCCGCGGCTTCTATTGCACCGAGAATGGCGACACGCTGTCGGGTATTGCGCTCCACGTCGTTCAGGCCTCGCCAGGTACGGCTTCACCGGTGTGCAGATGCATTATCTGCCATCCGTGTTCGGTGGCGTGGGCGCGCAGCGTGGGATCGGGGTCAACCGCCACGGGATGGGTGACGCGGCTCAGCAGCGGCAGGTCGTTGAGCGAATCACTGTAGAAAGTCGTGCGCCGGAAGCTGCCGAAATACAGTCCCAGTTCTTCCAGCCAGCGCTCGACCCGCTCGATCTTGCCTTCGCGGAAAGCTGGCGTGCCCCGCGGCTTGCCGGTGAACTGGCCGTCGGACTGTGCGGGAATGGTGGCGACCAGATGCGGAATGTCCAGCTCGCGTGCGATCGGACCGGTGATGAAACTGTTGGTGGCGGTCACGATGGCGCACAGCGCGCCGCTTTCCAGATGAACGTTCACCAGACCGCGCGCGCCGTCGGTGAGTCGCGGACGAATCTGGCTGGTCATGAATTCCGCATGCCAGGTATCCAGCTGTTCCCGAGGATGACGGGACAGCGGCGCCAGCTGGAAATCGAGAAATTCGTGGATGTCCAGCGTACCCGCCTTGTACTGTTCGTAGAAGGTGGTGTTGCGGGCTTCATAGACCTCGCGGTCGAGCACGCCCTTTGAAATCAGGAATTGCGCCCATTCGAAATCCGAATCGCCGGCGAGCAGGGTGTTGTCGAGGTCGAAAAGTACCAGTTCCATGAATCGTGTCCGTATCAGATCAGTCTTGTCTGCATGACTTCGCGCAGCAGGGGCAGGGTTACCGGGCGCTGGCGGGTCAGTGAGTGTTCGTCCAGCAGGTCGAGGATGCCGAGCAGCGAGCGGATGTCGCGCCGGCCGTGCCGCAGCAGGTAGTCGAAGACCTCCTGATCGACTTTCATGCCTCGCGCGGCCGCGTGCGCGTGCAGCAGTTCGATGCGTTCCTCGTCGTGCAGCGGCTGTATGCAGAAGGGCAGCATCTGCCCGATGCGGGTGCGCAGATCCTCGCGCAGCGGCAGGTCGCGCGGTGCGCTGTTGCCGGCCGCCACCACGGTCACGCCACGGGCGTGCGCCAGATTGACGGCACGGAACAGTGCGATCTGCGCATCCGGTTCAAGCAGATGGATGTCATCGAACAGCCAAAGTTTCGCGTGTGTCGCTTCGAGCGCGCCGATCAACGTGTCCGCCGCGGTGAAGTTGATCTGATCGACTTCCAGATAAAGCCCGCGCGCTTTTGATTCCGCGGCCAGGGCGCGCAGCAGATGGGTGCGGCCGCTGCCGCTGTCACCCCACAGATACACGGACGAGCCCGGCTCATCCCCAGCCATCGCGCGCAGATGGGCCAGCAGGTCGCGATTGCCGCCGGCGACGAAATTGTTCAGGCTGGGGGCGGCGATCGGTCGGATGTCGAGCAGCAGCTGACGCATCATTCGATGATCTTGGGCGAGTCGCCCTGATAGAAACCGCTGGCCAAATAATGCCGGCGCACTTCGCGCAGTCCGACCAGAAGCGCCGCGGAGGCGGGCAGCGCGACCAGCACGCCGACGAAGCCGAACAGCTGGCCGAAAGCCATCAACGCAAAAATCACTGCCAGCGGGTGAAGGCCGATCCGGTCACCCACCAGCCAGGGGGTGAGCACAAAGCTTTCCAGTACCTGACCCAGACCGTACACGATGGCCACACCGATCACGGGTGACCAGCCCTGGAACTGCAGCGCCGCGACCAGAAGCGACAGCAGCAGGCCGCTGGAAAATCCGACGTACGGAATGAAGCCGAGCAGGCCGGAAAGCAGGCCGAGCGGCAACGCGTAATCAACGCCCGCGATCCACAGACCGATGCTGTAGAACAGCGCCAGTGCCACCATGACCGACAGCTGGCCGCGCAGGAATTCCGCCAGCACGGCGTCGATCTCGTCGGCCAGCGACAGCGTGCGTTCCAGCCACGGACGGGGTACCAGCTTGCTGACCCGCTGGCGCAGTTCACGCCAGTCGCGCATCAGATAGAACATGACCACCGGCGTCAGCAGCAGATTGGCCATTACGCCGAGAATGACGGTGCTCCGGCTGCTCACGTACTCCAGCACGAGCATCAGGTAATCCTGAGCGCTGCTCCAGTTTTTCGCGATGAATTTCTTCAGGCTGTCGACGTCGAGTTTCAGGCTGATGCCGAAGTGCGTTTGTAGCCAGGGAATGAGCTGATCGTGCGCGGCGGTCAGATAGGTCGGCAGGCGTTCAATCAACGTGCGTACTTCCTGCTGTATCACCGGTACCAGGATGAGCACCAGACCGACCAGAAGCCCGATCACCAGCAGGATGGTGAGCACCACCGCGAGCGTACGGGGCACGCCGCGCCGGTGCAGCCGATCCACCAGCGGTTCGAAGATGTAGGCGAGCACCAGGCCGAGCATGAAGGGCGACAGCGTCGGTCCGAGCAGCCACAGCACGCCGACGATGGCCGCACCGACACCTGCCCACAGCAAGGTTTGTTTGCGGTTGATGCCGGGAGAGGTCATGGCAGGGGCGGGCAGGGGTAGAATGCGCACCCTTGGGGCGGAATGCGCGAATGCGGTGCAAAAACGCCCCGCAGTTTAGCAAGATTCCGCTGCAATCCCGTCCATTCATCCTGTTTTCACGGCGCCTTGCGCCCCATATGTCATGACTTCATCCACTGATTCCCGAGCCCCTCTCAGTTACGCCGCCGCCGGTGTGGACATCGATGCCGGTGATGCGCTGGTCGAGCGCATCAAGCCGCTGGCCAAGCGCACCATGCGTCCGGAGGTGATCGGTGGCATCGGTGGTTTCGGCGCACTGTTTGAGGTGTCGAAGAACTACCGCGAACCGGTGCTGGTGTCGGGTACCGACGGCGTGGGCACCAAGCTCAAGCTGGCCTTCCAGCTCGACGGCCATGACACGGTGGGTCAGGATCTGGTTGCGATGAGCGTGAACGACATCCTGGTGCAGGGCGCAGAGCCGGTGTTCTTTCTTGACTACTTTGCCTGCGGCAAGCTGGATGTCGATACCGCCGCACGCGTCGTCGGCGGCATCGCTCGTGGCTGCGAACTGGCGGGCTGTGCGCTGATCGGCGGTGAAACGGCCGAAATGCCGGGCATGTACCCGGCCGGTGAATACGATCTGGCCGGCTTCGCGGTCGGCATCGCAGAAAAGAGCCTGCTGATCACCGGCGAAACCATCGCCGAAGGCGATGTGGTGCTGGGTCTGGCGTCCAGCGGCGCGCATTCCAACGGCTATTCGCTGCTGCGCAAGATTCTTGAGCGCGACGCACCGGATCTCAATGCGGATTTCCACGGCCGCACGCTGCGTGAAACCGTGCTCGAACCGACCCGCATCTACGTGAAGCCGCTGCTCGCGCTGATGAAGGAAGCGCCGGGCCTGGTGAAGGGCATGGCCCACATCACCGGCGGCGGTCTGCTGGACAACGTGCCGCGCGTGCTGCCGGCCGGCCTGTCTGCCCATATCGACGCGTCCGCCTGGCCGTTGCCGCCGCTGTTTGCCTGGCTCCGCGAGGCGGGCAATGTAGCTGAACAGGAAATGTACCGCGTGTTCAACTGCGGTATCGGCATGGTGGTGATCGTGTCTGCGGCGGATGCCGACCGTGCGGTCCAGTCGCTGACGACCGCCGGGGAGACCGTATACCGCATCGGTCGCATCCAGCGCTGCGCAGTGGGTGAGGCGCAGACGGTCGTCCGCTGATACAGGCTTCGGGGGCGCCTGCGCCCCCTGGCCCGTGCGGCGGATGACTGTTTTCGATCATCCGGGCAATAAAAAACCCGCCGACGGCGGGTTTTTTATTGCACTTCGGCCATCCCTGTGGATGGCTGGGAAACTTACTTCAGCTTGGTTTCCTTGTACATCACGTGCTTGCGCGCCTTGGGATCGAATTTCATGATCTCCATTTTTTCCGGCGTGGTGCGCTTGTTCTTGTCCGTGGTGTAGAAGTGGCCGGTACCGGCAGTCGATTCCAGCTTGATCTTGTCGCGTCCGCCCTTGGCCATGACGTCTTTCCTTCCTGTCTATGCCGGCAGAGCCGGATTGGTTAATCCGGCGCGGCCGGAAATGCGTGCTGTTCGGAACGCGGGGTTCCGGATCAGATCTTTTCGCCGCGAGCGCGGATTTCCGCGAGCACGGTTTCGATACCCTTCTTGTCAATCGTGCGCAGACCCTTGGTGCTGACGCGCAGGCTGATGAAGCGGTTTTCGGACTCCAGCCAGAAACGGCGTTGCTGGAGATTGGGCAGGAAGCGGCGCTTGGTTTTGTTGTTGGCGTGGGAAACGTTGTTGCCCACCATCGGCGACTTCCCGGTAACTTGGCAAACGCGGGACATGTTTCGAGCTCCAGAATCGGAAAAGCTCGCGATTATAGCGGATCGATCCCGGTTTGTTCAAGTTCTTCAGAGCATTCCGCGTTCGGCGAACGAGCAGCTTGCGCCGCTGCCGATGATGACGTGGTCCAGCACCCGCACATCCACCAGTGCCAGCGCCTGCTTCAGCGTCTGGGTCAGAAGCTCGTCGGCGCGCGAAGGCTCGGCCAGGCCGGACGGGTGGTTATGCGCCAGGATGACGGCCGCCGCGTTGTGCGCCAGCGACAGTTTTACCACTTCGCGCGGATAGACGCTGGTCTGCGTGAGCGTGCCGCGGAACAGTTCGACCGCGCGCAACAGGCGGTTCTGAGCGTCCAGCAGCATCACCATGAACACTTCGTGGTTCAGGCCTGCCAGCCGCAGCATCAGCCAGTCGCGCACCGTCTGCGGAGAGGTGAAGGCGTCGCGCTGTTCCAGCTGTTCGTGTAACCCGCGGCGGGCCAGTTCGAACGTCGCCTTCAACTGTGCGGCCTTGGCGCTGCCCATGCCCTTGACTCGGCACAGTTCGGCGACGCTGGCGTTGTGCAGACGGACCACGCTGCCATCGAAATGGCCGAGCAGGTCCTGCGCCAGCTCGACCGCCGATTTCCCCGCCACGCCCACGCGCAGGAAGATGGCCAGCAGTTCCGCTGCTGACAGGGCCTCCGCGCCGTGCATCAGCAGCCGCTCGCGCGGTCTGTGGTCCTCGCTCCAGTCCTTGATCGCCATCGCGTTACAATCCGTGGTCGAACTGGCGCAGGATACACCATTGTCATGAATGCACAGCCCGAGCTGGCCGGACGTTCCGTCGTGCTGGCCGTCACCGGCGGTGTCGCGGCCTACAAGGCGGCCGAACTGGCCCGCCTGCTGATCAAGGACGGCGCGCACGTGCGCGTGGTCATGACCGAAGCGGCCGGTCATTTCGTCGGCGCCGCCACCTTCCAGGCCATTACCGGCGAACCGGTGTGGACCGACCTGTGGGATGCGCGCATGCCCAACGGCATGGCTCACATCGACCTGAGCCGCGATGCCTCGCTCATCCTGATAGCCCCGGCCACCGCGGACTGCATCGCCCGTCTGGTTCAGGGCCGCGCCGATGATCTGCTGACTACGCTGTGTCTGGCACGCGACACCGGTTGTGCGCTGATGGTGGCGCCGGCCATGAACCGCCAGATGTGGGAACACCCGGCCACGGTCCGCAATATGGATACGCTGAGGGAGGATGGAGCCCTCGTGGTGGGCCCGGCCGCAGGCGAGCAGGCCTGTGGCGAAGTGGGTCTTGGCCGCATGGTCGAGCCCGAGGTGCTGCTTGAGGCCGTGCGTGCTCATTTCACGCCCAAGCGCCTGCTCGGGCAACGCGTGCTGATCACGGCCGGGCCGACCTCGGAAGCCATTGATCCGGTGCGGGTGGTGACCAACCTCAGTTCCGGTCGCATGGGCTATGCGCTGGCGCTGGAGGCCGCCAGAGCGGGCGCCTGCGTCACCCTGGTGAGCGGCCCTACCGCACTGCCGTGTCCATACGGGGTCGAACGTGTCGACGTGCGCAGCGCCGCTGAAATGCATGCGCAGGTGATGACGCGCTGCGCCGGATCGGATCTTTTCATCGCGGTCGCGGCGGTCGCCGATTACCGTCCTGTCGCGCCCAGCGCGCAGAAAATCAAGAAAAGTGCCGACACCCTGTCGATCGACATGGTGCGCAACCCCGACATTTTGGCCGCTGTCGCATCGAGGCCGGATGCACCTTTCTGTGTCGGCTTCGCCGCCGAGAGCCACGATCTGGACGCCTACGCCCAGGGCAAGCGCGTGGCCAAGAAGCTGCCGCTCGTGGTCGGCAACCTGGTGAGCGATGGTCTCGGCAGTGATGACAATCAGGTGGTGCTGTATGACGATCACGGCCGCCATCCTCTGCCGCGTGCCGCCAAGACCGAGGTGGCGCGCGCCATCCTCGAACATGTTTCACGTCTGATGAAAGAAGCCTGATGTCCGTGCTCGACTACAAGATTCTCGATGAGCGGCTGCGCACGCTGCAGCCCGCCTATGCCACGCCAGGTGCCGCCGGGCTGGATTTGCGCGCCTGTGTCGACGCTTCTGTCGTGCTCAGACCGGGTGACACCTTGCTGGTGCCCAGCGGCATCGCCATCCATCTTGAGGATCCGGGTCTGGCCGCACTGGTGCTGCCGCGCTCGGGTCTGGGACACAAGCACGGCATTGTGCTGGGCAACCTGGTGGGCCTGATCGATTCCGACTATCAGGGGCAAATATTTGTGTCTATGTGGAACCGCGGACAGCACGAATTTGTCCTTGAGCCGTTGGAGCGGATCGCGCAGCTCGTGGTGGTGCCGGTGGTACAGGTCCGGCTGAACGAGGTCAGCGATTTTGCTGCGTCGCAGCGTGGTTCTGGCGGTTTTGGCTCAACCGGTAGCCGTTGATCGGTTGAAGGCTTGAGACTCTTTTTTTAATCAGGGCTGCACGGTAAGCTTGCGAGTTCTGGAAAGCGCCAGCCATAAGCCGACACTTATTCCCGGTCCTTCGCAGGTCATGTAATCCTATTGACCGGACTGATCGTTTTGCCCACTTGCAACACCCATCAATCAATTGAGGAGAGCTGATTGTGATTCGTAAACAACTCGCCGCCGTCGTGCTG
>Ga0123397_152481_pt1 | contig 10002 bp, 7 predicted proteins | sample T10HLNH4metaT_FD_89925 | JGI IMG/M metagenome (GOLD analysis project Ga0123397, IMG submission 89925) | Methane-oxidizing artificial microbial communities from Washington, USA to study methane cycling - T10-HLNH4 metaT (Metagenome... ... | reverse complement strand
GAGCGCAAAGGACACGACCATGAATCTCAAGGGCAAGAAGGTCACGCTGCACGACAACACGCTGCGCGACGGCATGCATCCGAAGCGCCACCAGATCACGCTGGACCAGATGCTGGCGGTGGCGCGCGGCCTCGACGAAGCGGGCATGCCGCTGATCGAGGTGACGCACGGCGACGGCCTCGGTGGTGCGTCGGTGAACTACGGCTTCCCGCTGCACAGCGACGAGGAGTACCTCTCCACCGTCATCCCGGCGATGAAGAACACCAAGGTGTCGGCGCTGCTGCTGCCGGGCATCGGCACCGTCGACCACCTGCGCATGGCGCACGAGCTGGGCGTGCACACGATACGCGTGGCCACCCACTGCACCGAAGCCGACGTGTCGGAACAGCACATCGGTCTGGCGCGCAAGCTGGACATGGACACCGTGGGCTTCCTGATGATGGCCCACATGATCGAGCCGGACAAACTCGTCGCGCAGGCGAAGCTGATGGAAAGCTACGGCGCCAACTGCGTGTACGTGACCGACTCCGCCGGCTACATGCTGCCGGACGACGTGACGGCGCGCGTCACCGCGGTGCGCCAGGCATTGCGCCCCGAAACCGAGATCGGTTTTCACGGCCACCACAACATGTCGATGGGCGTGTCGAATTCGCTGGCGGCGATCGAAGCCGGTGCCAGCCGCATCGACGGCTCGACCAACGGTCTGGGGGCCGGTGCCGGCAACACGCCGCTGGAGGTGTTCGTCGCGGTGGCCAACCGGATGGGCATCGAAACCGGCGTCGATCTGTACCGCATCATGGACGTGGCCGAAGACCTGGTGCTGCCGATGATGGAGCACCTGGTGCGCATCGACCGCGACTCGCTGACGCTGGGCTATGCCGGCGTCTACTCCTCCTTCCTGCTGTTCGCCAAGCGTGCCGGTGCCAAGTACGGCATCGCGCCGCGCGACATCCTGATGGAGCTGGGTCGCCGCGGCATGGTGGGCGGTCAGGAGGACATGATCGAGGACACCGCGATCACGATGGCGCGCGAGCGGGCGACCGCGGCGGCGGAGGGCTGAACGATGAACCTCGACCGCACCACCATTGCGCTGCTCGCCGAGCGCCTCGAGAACTGCGAGCTGGAAGCGCGCGACACCACCAAGATCACCGACGACCACCCGGACATGGACTGGGAGGACGCCTACGCGGTGCAGGACGCGATACGCGCCCGCAAGCTGGCGCGCGGCGCACGCATCGTCGGCCTGAAGGCGGGGCTCACCTCACGCGCCAAGATGAAGCAGATGGGCGTCGAAGACCCGGTGTTCGGCTTCCTGGTCGATGACTTCGCGGTCGCCGACGGCGGCGACATCGACACCAAGAAGCTCATCCACCCCAAGGTCGAGCCGGAGATCGCCTTCGTCACCAAGGCGCCGCTGCGGGGCCCGGGCTGCCACATCGCCGCGGTGCTCGCTGCCACCGACTTCGTGGTGCCGGCGATCGAAATCATCGATTCGCGCTACCGCGACTTCAAGTTCGACCTGAAGAGCGTGGTCGCCGACAACTGCTCGTCGTCGCGCTTCGTGGTCGGCGGTACCGCCACGCCGGTCGAAGGTCTGGACCTGCGCACACTGGGCGTCGTGCTGGAAAAGAACGGGCAGCCGGTGGCGCTCGGCGCCGGTGCAGCAGTGCTCGGCCACCCGGCGGCGGCGATCGCGATGCTGGCCAACATGCTGGGCCGGCGCGGCGAGGAGATCCCGGCCGGCACGCTCATCCTGTCCGGCGGCATCACCGAGGCGGTCGCGGTGGCGGCCGGCGACAGCGTCAGCCTGCGCATCCAGTCGCTCGGTTCGACCAGCGTCCGATTCGTCTGACCGCCCTTCGCAATCAGGAGAAACGAACCATGCCATTCGCACAGATCAACCTGATCGAGGGCCGGACCGAGGACCAGAAGCGCGCCGTGATCGAGAAGGTGACGCAGGCGCTGGTAGAGGCGGTCGGCGCACCGCGTGAAGCGGTGCGCGTGATGATCGTCGAGGTGCCGAAGTCCCACTGGGGCATAGGCGGCGTCAGCGCCAAGGACCTCGGGCGCTAGCCGCGCACCGCCAAACGACTTAGCCCATCGACGACCCGGCCGCAGAGCCGGGCAAGGAGGAGAAATACATGAACCATCACGGATTCAGGGCGCTGGCCGTCTGCGCTGCGCTCGCCCCGTTCGCAACAGGCTGCACCCAGGCCCCCGACCTGTCGGCCGCGCGCGCCGAGGCGCAGAAGCCGGTACAGCGTTACGACGCCATCCAGGCGCTGGCCGCGCACGGCGAGAAGGTCGCGGCCGGCACCCGCAGCGGCGCGGTGCTGGTGTCTTCAGACGGCGGCCGCAGCTGGACTCGGCAGCCCATCGCCGGGCCGTCGTCGATCACCGGCATGGACGTGTGCCCGGACGGCCGCTTCATCGCCATCGATTTCTACCGGAAGCTGTGGACGGCCGACGCCCAGCTGTCCGCCTGGACCGCGCAGCCGCTGGAAGCACCGCACACCGCGCTGGCCGTGCACTGCGACCGTCAGGGCCGCTGGTGGGTCGCCGGCACCGGCGCGCTCATCGTGCGCAGCGATGACCAGGGCAAGAGCTGGGTCAAGACCGACCTGCAGGAAGACCTGCAGATCACCACGGTGCAGATGGTCGACGAACTGAACGGATTCGCCACTGGCGAGTTCGGCACAGTGGTGGTCACGACGGACGGCGGTCAGACCTGGGCCAAGCGTGGTGCGCTGCCCGAGGAGTTCTACCCGTACGCGGCGCTGTTCGTGTCGGCCAGCGAAGGCTGGGTCAGCGGGCTGGCCGGGCAGGTGGTGCACACCACCGACGGCGGCCTGACCTGGACGCCGCAGCTGAATCGCGCCGGCGCACCGCTGTATCGCATCTTCATGCACGCCGGCGCACCGCACGCGGTCGGCGCCGGTGGCGCGGTGGTGCGTCTGCAGGGCGAGGAATGGGTGGCCGTGGCCTACCCGGACGCCCGGCCGGTCCCGCTCGCGGCCGGCACCTCGGTCGCCGCGAACAACACCCTTCTGATCGGCGGGCCTGGCGGCCTGCTGCGTGCCGTCGCCGACGGTGGCTCATCCAAAACCGGAGCCGCGAAATGATCGCCCCGATCCGCAAGTCCATCACCCACTCGCTGCACAAGGCCGAAGAGTGGATCTTCGCCAACCCGAAGATCGTGCTCAGCCTGATCTTCCTGGCAACGCTGGCTTTCGCCGCGGCGCTGCCCAAGCTGCGCATCTATTCGGATTTCTCCGACCTGCTGCCGCAGGAGCACAGCTACATCCAGACCTACAACCGCATCAAGGAGAACTTCGGCGGCGCCAACATGATCGTGATGGCGATCGAGGTCGAGCAGGGCACGATCTTCAACAACGACACGCTGAAACTTGTGCATGAAGCCACGCAGGGCGTGGACAACCTGCCCAGCGTGAACCACAACCTGGTGTCCTCGCTGACCCACCGCACCGCGCGCAAGGTGTTCCTCAGCCCCGAGGGCAGCTTCGTGTCGCAGCCCTACTACGACCCGGCGAAGAACTACTCGGCCGACGAGCTCGCGCAGATGCAGCGCGACGTCATCGCCAATCCCAACCTGTTCGGTCTGATGGTGTCGCCGGATTTCAAGGCGGCGCTGATCAAGGCGCAGCTCAACGAGAGCGAGCTCGACTACGTCGAAACCTTCGCCGCGCTGCAGAAGGTGCGCGACACGCTGGCGCGCGACGGCCACAAGGTGCACGTGACCGGCAATCCGGTGCTGACCGGCTGGGTCTATACCTACCTCGACCAGATCGTGCAGATCCTGGCATGGACGCTGGCGCTGCTGGCAACGCTGCTGATCGTGTATTTCCGCCGCCTCTATGGCATCGCGCTGCCGCTGCTGGGCATTGCGCTGTCGTCGATCTGGGGCCTGGGCTTCATGGCCATGGCCGGCATCAACCTCGAACCGCTGTCGCTGCCCATTCCCTTCCTGATCGCCGCCCGCGCCACTTCGCACGGCGTGCAACTGGTGGTGCGCTACTACGAGGAACTGGCCATCGTGAAGAACGGCAAGCAGGCCGCGCGAAACGCGCTGGATGCGCTGTTCCGCCCTGGTTCTCTGGCCATCATCGTCGACGCGGTGGGCATCGCGGTGCTGGTGCTGGGTGCCGCGCCCTTCAACTACAAGCTCGGCCTGGCCGCCGGCTTCTGGGGTTTCTCGGTCATCTTCACGGTGCACTTCATGGTGCCGCTGGCACTGACCGTGCTGCCGCAGCCGAAGACGATGGAGAACGCCAACGAGGGCGTGCGCAACTTCCTCGGCAACGCGATGGCGCGTACCGGCGGCACTGACGGTGGCGCGCGCGCCATCCTGTTCGCGTCGCTGGCCTGCGTCGTCGTCGGCAGCTGGTACGTGGCCAAGGTGCAGCTCGGCGAGTCCGAACCCGGCAGTCCGCTGCTCAACCGCGACCACGACTACAACGTGTCGACGGCGGCCATCAACACGCTGTTCCCCGGCTCGGAAGAGCTGCACATCGTCGCCCGTACCGAAGAGAAGGGCGGCATCAAGCGGCCCGAGGTGATGCACGCGATCGAGCGCTTCCAGGCGCACATGCTGTCCGACCCGACGCTGGGCGGCGCGCGTGCGTTGCCGGGCGTGGTGCGCGTGGTGAACCAGCTCACTCACAACGACGATCCGCGCTGGGCGCAGATACCGGACAACGCCGACGAGGTGGGCGGCCTGATGTTCGCCTATATGGCGTCCAGCCCGATTCCGGGGGCGCTGAAGGAGTACATCAACCCGGACGAGAACGAAGCCAACATGGTGTTCTTCTACAAGGACCACCAGGCGGAAACCATCAACCGGGTGGTCGCGCTCGCCGAAGAGGGCAAGGCGCGCATCGAGGCCGAGGTGCCCGGCCTGAAGATAGAACTGGGCGGCGGCATCATCGGCGTCACCGCAGCGGCCAACCAGGCGCTGCACACCGACCACATGATCATCATTCCGGCGGTGATGCTGCTGGCCTTTCTCCTGGTGATGGCCTACTACCAGTCGCTGCACGCCGGCTGGCTGATGGTGCTGCCCATGCTGTTCGCCACCGTCATGACCTATGCCTACATGGGCTGGGCCGACATCGGCATCAGCGTGAACACGGTGCCGGTGATCGCGGTCGGCGTCGGCGTCGGCATCGACTACGCGGTGTACTTCATGGACCGCATCCGCGAGGAAATGGCGGTCACCCGCAACATCCATCGCGCCGTCGTCAATGCGGTCGCCACCACAGGCTACGCCGTGTCCTTCACCGCCGCGACGCTGATCGCCGGTGTCGTCATGTGGATCTTCATGTCCGACCTGCGCTTCCAGTCGGATGCCGCTGTCCTGCTGTCCTTCATGCTGGTCGTCAATGCGCTGGCCGCGATGCTCATCGTGCCTGCCTGGTGCGTGGTGTTCCGCCCGCACTTCGTGGTTGCCACCCACTACGACGAGGACGGTGTGCTGGAAGAGGACGACGCGCCGCGCGAGGTCGCCCGCGCGGCGGCCTGACCGATAGCTTCAATCCGCCGGGCGGGTGTCCGTCCGCCCGGCCACAACAGAGAGAGTCAGCAGTGCGATAGCAGGACAAACAGGAGGAGGACAAGGTGGACACATACAAGAAGAGGAGCCACCTCGCGGCCCGTGTCGGGCTGGGAGGGGCACTGTGCGCACTCGCCGCACTGAACGCGATGGCGCAGGACAACCTGCCGGACCTGGGCAGCAGCCAGGACAAGTGGAAGGTCGACGTCTATTACGAGAACGACACCCGTTTTCGCGGCAAGGACAACACCAACCGCACTGTCGGTCTTTCGAAGTTCCGCAACACGCTGCAGATCGAGGCGGACAAGGCGCTCGGCAACGGCTGGGAGTTCCATGGCGTGCTGCGGGGCACCTTCGACGGCGTCTATCGCATCAACGACGACCAATACGGCAAGGAGGCCGGCGGCGCCATTAACCTGGACACCACCGATCCGGCCGGCGCCTTCGGTGGCACGCGCTCGACGCCGCACGGTCAGGGCGTGGTCGGTGACAACGGCCTGATCGACACGCCCTCCTTCGGCTTCGATCTGAACCGCAACCCGAACGACGGCCTGCGCGTGCTCGGCGATCGCTGGCACGATGTGGAGGGCGGAGCCGCCTTCGGCGTGCCGGTGCGTCCCTGCGACTACGACAGCCGCGGTTGTACCGACTTCGGTGGCTATGGCGACAAGAAGCGGTCGGAACTGGAGTCACCCGAGTTCAATTCGCGTCTGGATTTCATCCGCGAAGCCTATGTGAAGAAGACCTTCGCGCTCGATGATCAGCGCTCGATCTTCCTCAAGATCGGCAAGCAGCAGGTGGTGTGGGGCCGCACCGACCTGTTCCGCGTGCTCGACGTGATCAACCCGGTCGATTACTCGCGAAACAACATCTATGACGAGCTGGAAGACATCCGCATTCCGATGTGGATGGTCCAGGCCGAGTACCGCATGGGCGGCAGTGAAACCATGCAGGAGCGCAACCTGCAGGTGGTGTGGAACTTCGACCAGTTCCGCGCCAACAACCTCGGCCAGTGCGGCACGGCCAACGTCATCCTCGACGCCGGCTGCTTCTTCCGTGGCATGAAGAACCTGTGGGACAACGGCGGCACGGTGGCCAACTTCGCCAACATTCCGGGCGTGCCTGGCTCCTATCTCGCGACAGACTTCGGCCCCGGCCAGATCGGTCTGGCCGACGTGCATCTGCCGGGCTGGAAGCTGAAGAACACGCAACTGGGCGTGAAGTACGAAGGCGTGACCCAGAGCGGTCTGTCCTTCTCGCTGAACGCACTGACCTACCGCTCGCAGCTCCCAAGCCTGCGCGGTGGGCGCCGCGGCACCAACGGTTTCACCGGCGAGTTCCGTGACTCTTGGCCCTACCTGATCTCGTTCGACATGCACTTCCCGCGAGTGAACCTGATCGGCGGTTCGATGGACTTCGAGTGGGAAGCTGCCAACGCGGCGGTGCGCGTCGAGGCGGCGCTGACCGACGGCGAGGAATTCGCCAACACGTCCAAGCCGGAGCTTTACTCGAAGAACAACGTGTTCCGTGCGGTCATCGGTGTCGACCGGCCGACCTTCATCCCCTTCATCAATCCGCGTCGCACGACGCTCATTTCCGGTCAGCTGTTCTACCAGCACATCTTCAACCACGACGACCAACGCGGCCCGATGGGCGGCCGCATCGGCATCCCGGACTGGGAGGACAACGTGATCGGCACGCTGCTGATCAAGGCCTTCCTGAAGAACGACCGTCTGAGCCCGCAGATCATCTTCGCGCATGACTTCCGCGCGCAGGCGACGGTGGCCGCTCCGCAGGTCGAATGGCTGCTCAGCGACAACCTGAAGTTCGCCATCGGCGCCAACGTGAAACTGGGCAGTGACAACGATCGCTACAAGTACGACGACTGCCGCGCCTGCAATCCGTGGCCGCCCTTCACCTCGGGCAATTACGGCGGCGATCCGACCCAGGCCTTCTCGCGCGGCCTCGCCGGCCTCGAACCTCTCGGCCGCTTCCGCGCCGGCCCGATCGGTGCCGCGTGGGCCGAGGACGAGATCTACGCAACCCTTCGCTACAAGTTCTGACCTTCCACCGCAGTGCCGGGGCGTGCGCCCCGGCTTCACAGGAGACGCACGCAATGAACAAACTGATCGCCGCCGGCCTGCTCGCAGCCGGACTGTGCACCCAGGCCTTCGCCGCCAGCGAAGCCGATGTCGAAACCGCCTTCGAGCCTTACAAGAAGGGCTTCCCGACCTTCCCCGGTCTCAGTGCCGGCATGACCATCAACAAGGACAACGTCGACCAGTTCAAGGACGCGCTGGACGCCGGCATGTACATGGTGGTGAAGAACGGCTGGTACCAGATCAAGGTTGGTGAAACGCTGAGCTTCCCCAACCCCAAGGGCTACGTCGAGGCGACCCGGAAGAACCTGAACAAGACAAAGCTTGGGGCCAAGACCGGCGAGATCGAAGGCTTTGCCGGTGGCCGGCCTTTCCCGGAAGAGCCCAGCACCTCCGACCCGCGCGCCGGCGAAAAGGTGGCGTGGAACTTCAAGTACGGCGCGAACTGGGGCGACAACGCCGCCATCCACCCGTTCTACTGGAAGTACCGCAACATGACGACCGGCCAGCTCGAACGGACGCTGAAGTTCAATTTCTTCTTCCTGAACTTCAAGCACCGCACCGACCACGCGCCGACGCCCGAGGTATCGCCTAACGCGGCCAATCTCTACCGCGCCATCTACGCCCAGGTGCTGGAACCGCAGGATCTGAAGAACACCCAGCTGCTGATACAGAAGTACGAAGACGACACCAAGTTCGACGACGCCTACCTCTACCTCGGCTTCCAGCGTCGCGTGCGCCGCCTGGCGGCAGGCCAGGTGACCGACTCCTTCCTCGGCTCCGACCTGATGATCGAGGACTTCGAGGGGTATGAGAGCCGGGTGTCCGACATGCAGTGGAAGTTCGTCGGCACGAAGAACCTGCTGATGCCCTACTACAAGCACAATGACATGAAGCTGTCGGACGAATTCAAGGAAGAGGACGGCTACAAGTACGTGAGCTTCACCGGTCAGGGCGAATGCTTCCCCGACATCACCTGGCAGTTGCGCAAGGTGCACGTCGTCGAGGCGGTGCCGGTCAACAGCAACCACCCGGTCGGCAAGCGCATCATGCATTTCGACGCGCAGGTCTATGGCGCGTCGCGCACGCTGGTGTACGACCGCAAGGGCGAGCTGTGGAAGAGCTGGACCATCGGCAAGGCGCACCCGGACTTCCACCTGCCGATCAACAAGGGCACCGGTGTTGCGCTCGACGACTCCTTCTCGATGGTGGACGTGCAGGCCAAGCACTGCACGACCGGCCAGTTCAAGGGCAAGGTCGATCCCAAGCTGAGCCCGGCCAACCTGTTCCAGGTGCAGAACATGCGCGGCGGCAACTGAAGCCCGCCCCCGTCACGCCTGTCCGCGTGACGCCAACGATGATGTGAGCAGTACTCCTCGTTCCCGCTCGTCGGGAAGCACCCCGCCCCGGTACCCCCCGCGGCGGGGCTTTTTTTCGCCGCTGTCGCGTGCGTCTGTCGTGGTGCCGCGGCACTTCTCCATATGCGGAAATGCGGATTTCACAAATCCGGAAGTGCCGTCCGGAGTGCGCGGTGAATGCCGCGCTGATATTTGTAATCGACATCGAATCAATGGCTTGCGCTGCAGGATGAGCTTGGCACGCTCGTTGCAAAACCGGAGTCGGCGTGGCCTGACGGCCGCGCACGACAAGAACATCCGGAGGAAGAATGCAGCACAGTCCCCGCGCCGCGCTTTGGTCGCGCGCCCATGCCGAAGGTGCCCGCACATGAGCGCGCCGAACATCCCGGTCGTCGTCACCCGCCACGCGCGGGTCGCCGACGACATCGTCCACATCGTGCTCGAATCGCCGGCCGGTACGCCGCTGCCGGCCTTCGCGGCCGGTGCCCACATCGACGTCGAACTGCCGAATGGCCTGGTGCGCCAGTACTCGCTGCTCGGCGACCCGGCGCAGGCGCGGCAGTACGAACTGGGCGTGCTGCGCGAAGCGACCGGCCGCGGCGGCTCGCGCAGCGCGCACGACGACCTGCACGCCGGCATGCACATCCGCATCGGTGTACCGCGCAACCTGTTCGCGCTGCTGCCGGCGCGCCGTTCGCTGCTGTTCGCCGGTGGCATCGGCATCACGCCGATGCTGGCGATGGCGCAGCAGCTGGCGCACGGCCGCTCCGACTTTACCTTGCACTACTGCGCCCGCTCGCCGGCGCGCGCCGCCTTCCTCGACCGGCTGCGCGATGCACCCTGGGCCGACCGCGTGCGCCTGCATTTCGACGACGGCGATGCGCGGCAGAAGCTTGATGCCGCGGCCGTGCTGGCCGCGTCCTCGGCCGACACGCACCTGTACGTATGCGGGCCGACGGGTTTCATGGACCACGTG
>Ga0123397_112831_pt1 | contig 10046 bp, 10 predicted proteins | sample T10HLNH4metaT_FD_89925 | JGI IMG/M metagenome (GOLD analysis project Ga0123397, IMG submission 89925) | Methane-oxidizing artificial microbial communities from Washington, USA to study methane cycling - T10-HLNH4 metaT (Metagenome... ... | reverse complement strand
CGGGGATACACGCGCGGGCTGTCAGCCGAGCGCGAGGCCCGCGACGATCTGGCCGCTGAATTCGCGCAGTTCCGCGCCGAGGTGGCCACCCAGGGGCGGCAGGCGCAAGCCAGAACCGCGGCCGAGATCACGAGACAGGAGACCATCAATGCCCAGACACATACCGCCTATGGCGTCGCGCTCGATCGCCTGCGCGCTCTGCACGCTGCTGACCGCCTGCGCCTCGCCGCCGATACAGCACGTGCCGGTGGCAGTGCAGTGCCCGCCGATACCGCGGCCGCCGGCCGAACTGATGCAGCCGCTGCCGACGCTGGACCTGATCCCGGTGGAGATGCGGCCGCCGAAGCTCCGGGCACGCTGACGGAGCGCTGTCAGGCCGCGACACTGCAATGCGTATGGCTCCAGCACTGGATCGATGAGCAATCCGCCGTCGTGCCCTGAGTGCGCGCGGCTGCGCGACAAGATCGCCGCGCTGCGGGAGGATCGCAGCGAGTGGCGGGCGATCGCCGTCATGCTCATGGGGCTATGCCGCACGCTGCGGGACATCGCGATCCGGCGGTGATGGCGGGGCGGAGGCTGGAAATATTAGACAACCGTCTAATATTCGCCCCACCAACGGCATAAATGAAAACGGCCCACATCGCTGTGGGCCGCTTGGCATTTGGCTCCCCGACCTGGGCTCGAACCAGGGACCTACGGATTAACAGTCCGGCGCTCTACCGACTGAGCTATCGGGGAAAAGAGACCGCAATGATAGACATCGTTTGTGGGTGCGTCAAGTTTTTGGTGAGGCATTTTTTCCGGTCGACTGCGCGGTCATTCCGCGGGCGAGTCGATTTATGATCGCGTCACCGGAGGTCGTTTTGCGCCGGTCGCATCCGCAACCGTGACCTCAGTCCGGTGCGTCAGGGTCATCCACGCGCTCCTGCACCCATGAACGAAAACGCTGTTTACGTGAAGACCGAGGCTGGCGAGGAGGCGGTGACAAAGCGCACCATCGTCCAGCGCAATCTGCGGTCCATACTCATCATGGTCGATGGGCGTACGCCGGTCGGCAGTCTTGCCCAGCAGTTCGGCGACCCCATGATCGTCGAAGGTCTGATCGGTGAGCTCGAACACCGCGGGCTGGTGCGTCGCCTGGACGCAGCGGCCGGCGCAGAGGTCGAGGACCGTGCGGAACTGTCCTCGATGCTGGTGGATATCGAAGATCTGGTGAGCCAGCCGATCACGCCTGTGGCTGACGACATCCGCCGTGCGCATGAAAAGTCGTCGACGCCCGAATCGCCGGTGCTGGAAGAGTTCGCGATGGCCTTGCCCGAACTGACCGCGCCAGCGGCGGCCGGCGCAGCCGCGCCGGCTGCGCTGCCGACCGACGATGTGCGCAGCGCCATCCGGCGCGCGATGATGTCGGCCTCCGCCGCCGAGCCGGCGCATGCGGACGGTCCGGAAGGGCCGTTGCGCCGCCTCTTCAATCTGTTTGCCGGGCGCGTGGGCAGCAGTGAACGGCGAGGCCCGCCGGGGTCGCTGTGGCGGCGTCTGTTCATCGGTCTGGTGGTTTTCCTGCTGCTGCTGGTCGCCACCTTCTTCCTGTATCCGTACAACCGCCACCTGCCTCACATCGAGGAGCTGGCGACCGAGCTGCTCGGGCATCCGGTGCATATCAGCAGCGTGTCGCCGAGCCTTCTGCCGGAACCCTCCATCGCGCTAGAGGGCGTGACGGTGGGCGCGCGCAAGCAGCTGCAGATCGGTGCGGTGAAACTGTTGCCGCGGGTGTCGACACTGCTGTCGGAGCGCACCGTGCTGCGGGAGATCCGCATCGAGAATGCAGGGCTGGATGTGTCTTTCCTGCCTGACCTGTCCCGCCGTCAGGACATCAACTGGGCGTCGCGCTGGGTGAAGGTCGAGCGGGTGCGCGTGGTCGAATCCAGCCTCACCCTGCTCGACGGAGCGATCGGAAAGCTCGCTGGCGATCTGGCACTGGACGACAATGGCGTGCTGACCCGGCTCTCGCTCAACACTCCGAACGGAGGGCTGAAGCTGCAGGGGGTCAATGAGTCGGGCGTGTGGAAGGTGTCGATGACCGCGCTGGGCTGGGAAACGCCGGGCCACCCGTCGCTGCTGTTCGACGTGTTCGAGGCGCAGGGCACGCTCAGCAGCCGGCGTCTGCAGCTCGACAAGGTGGATGTGAAGCTCTATGACGGCTATGCCACCGGCACGGTCGGGCTCGATTTCGGCGATGCGCCGCACTTCGAGGGTCAGGTGATGACCTCGCGCCTCGGTCTGGCTGGCCTGCTCAAGGTGCTCGCGCCGACGCTGCGACTGACCGGTGACCTGTCGATGTCGCTGGCGCTGAGCGCACAGGGCGGCGACTTTGAAACGCTGCGCAGGAATCTGCGCGGCAATGGCACGCTGGGTGTTCAGCGCGGCCATATCGAACGGGTGGATCTGGTGCAGGCGGTGCGCATTCCCCGCCCGGGCGGCGTGCGCGGCGGCAGCACCCGCTTCGACCGGCTGGAAGGCGAGGCAACGGTCGATGGCAGCGGACTTTCGCTGGCCCGCGTAGTGATGGAGTCCGGCCTGGTGGGCGCGCAGGGTGCGCTCCGTCTGGCGGACGGTCGTCTCGACGGACGGCTGGATGTGACCCTGCAGGGCTCGGCCACCACGGTGCGCGCGCCGGTGGCGGTCGAAGGACCGTATGCCGATCCGGTGGTGAAGCTGCTGCGCTGACGCGGTATCCGGACGACAGCGGGGCGGTCATTGTCCGCACGGCACGGCGGCCGGTCCGCCGTATAGTGTCGCCTCTCCGAATCGTACGGGTGCAGCACCATGACCATACTGGTAACCGGCGGAGCCGGCTTCATTGGCAGCAATTTCGTGCTGGACTGGCTTTCGTGCAGTGACGAGCCGGTCGTCAATCTGGACGCGCTGACCTACGCGGGCAACCGCGCCAATCTGGCTTCGCTCGACGGCGATGCGCGCCACCTCTTCGTGCACGGCGACATCTGCGACCGCGACCGGGTCGACCGCCTGCTCGCGCAGCACCGTCCGCGCGCCATCGTTCATTTCGCCGCCGAATCGCACGTCGATCGCTCGATTCACGGGCCGGGCGAATTCATGCGCACCAACGTGACCGGTACCTTCACGCTGCTGGAGGCCGCACGCGGCTACTGGGGCACGCTCGAAGGGGAAGCCAAGGCGGCGTTCCGCTTCCACCACGTGAGCACCGACGAGGTGTACGGCTCGCTCAAGCCCACCGACCCGCCGTTCGCGGAGACCAATGCCTACGAGCCCAACAGCCCGTACTCGGCCAGCAAGGCCGCGAGCGACCACCTGGTGCGCGCCTGGCACCACACCTACGGCCTGCCGGTGCTCACCACCAACTGCTCGAACAACTACGGCCCGTATCACTTCCCCGAGAAGCTCATCCCGCTCATCATCGTCAATGCGCTCGCCGGCAAGCCGCTGCCGGTCTATGGCGACGGCCAGCAGGTGCGCGACTGGCTGTACGTGAAGGACCACTGCGCCGCCATCCGCGAAGTGCTCGCGCGCGGGCGGCTGGGCGAGACCTACAACATCGGTGGCTGGAACGAGAAGCCCAACATCGACATCGTGCGCACCGTGTGTGCGCTGCTCGACGAAATGCAGCCGGATGCAGCCGGCCCCTACGAGCGGCTCATCACCTATGTGAAGGACCGCCCGGGCCACGACCGGCGTTACGCCATCGACGCGCGCAAGATCGAGCGCGAACTCGGCTGGAAGCCGGCCGAAACCTTCGACACCGGCATCCGCAAGACCGTGCGCTGGTATCTGGACAACCAGCCCTGGGTGCAGAACGTGCTCAGCGGCAGCTACCGCGACTGGGTGAACACGCAGTACGGCAGCGCGGAGCAGGGCGCATGAACATCCTGCTGTTCGGCAAGGGTGGTCAGGTCGGCTGGGAACTGCAGCGCGCGCTCGCCCCGCTGGGCCGGGTGACCGCGCTGGACTTCGACAGCGCAGGTGAGCTCAATAACAACCTGAGCGGCGACTTCAGCAACCCGGACGCGGTCGCCGCCACCGTGCGCACGCTGGCGCCCGACCTCATCGTCAATGCCGCCGCCCACACCGCGGTGGACAAGGCGGAAAGCGAGCCGGATCTCGCCCGCCTGATCAACGCCGTCACCCCCGGCCGCATCGCGCAGGAAGCGCGTGCGCTCGGCGCCCACCTCATCCATTACTCCACCGACTACGTGTTCGACGGCAGCGGCAGCGCTCCGCGAGACGAAGCGGCCGCCACGAACCCGCTCAGCGTTTACGGCCGCACCAAGCTCGAAGGCGAGCAGCTGATCGCCGCCTCGGGCGCCACGCACCTCATCCTGCGCACCAGCTGGGTCTATGCCGCGCGGGGCGGCAACTTCGCCAGGACCATGCTGAAACTGGCGAAGGAGCGCGAGCGGCTCACCGTGATCAGTGACCAGATCGGTGCGCCCACCGGCGCCGAACTGCTGGCCGACGTGAGCGCCCATGCCGCGCGCGCGCTGCGCCAGAACCCGCAGCTTGCCGGTCTTTACCACTGCGTCGCCGCAGGCGAAACCTCCTGGCACGGCTACGCCAGCCACGTGATCGAGCGTGCCCGTGAGGCCGGTCACGCGATCAAGGTTGAACCGGACGCCATCCTGCCCATCCCGACCACCGACTACCCCACGCCCGCCACCCGGCCGCTCAATTCGCGGCTGGACACCCGCCGGCTGCGCGACACCTTCGGCCTCACGCTGCCCGACTGGCAGCAGGGCGTGGATCGCATGCTGGCCGAGATTCTCTGAAACCTCCTCTGAAGCGCGTGAGCGCGCGATCAGACCGAACCCAGGAGTACCCCATGACACGCAAAGGCATTGTCCTCGCCGGCGGCTCCGGCACCCGGCTGCACCCGGTCACCATCGCGGTATCGAAGCAGCTGATGCCGGTCTACGACAAGCCGATGATCTACTACCCGCTGTCCACGCTCATGCTGGCGGGCATCCGCGAAGTGCTGATCATTTCCACCCCGCAGGACACGCCGCGCTTCCAGACCCTGCTGGGCGACGGCTCGGCCTGGGGCATGAAGATCGAGTACGCGGTCCAGCCCAGCCCGGACGGTCTCGCGCAGGCCTTCATCATCGGCGAGGACTTCATCGGCGGCGCTCCTTCGGCGCTGGTGCTCGGTGACAACCTCTTCTACGGCCACGAATTCGCGCACGACCTGAAAGCGGCCAGCGCGCGCGAGGCCGGCGCCACCGTGTTCGCCTACGGCGTGACCGACCCGGAGCGCTATGGCGTGGTCGAGTTCGACAAGGCGGGTCATGCCATCAGCCTTGAAGAGAAGCCCGCCAAGCCGCGCAGCCGCTACGCGGTGACCGGCCTGTACTTCTACGACCATCAGGCCAGCACCATTGCCAAGAGCCTGAAGCCCTCGCCGCGCGGCGAACTCGAGATCACTGACCTGAACCGCGTGTATCTGGAGCGCGGTGAACTGGAAGTGCAGGTGATGGGCCGCGGCCACGCCTGGCTGGACACCGGCACCCACGACTCGCTGATCGAAGCCGCCCAGTTCATCCAGACGCTGGAGAAGCGCCAGGGCCTGAAGATATCGTGCCCGGAAGAGATTGCCTGGCGTCAGGGCTGGATCGACGCCGATCAGCTCAAGCGCATCGCCGCCCCGCTCGCCAAGAGTGGCTACGGCCAGTACCTGCTGCGCATCGCCGACGAACAGGTGTTCTCATGAACGTGATCGAAACCGGCATCGCAGGGCTGCTGGTGCTCGAACCCAAGGTGTTCGGCGATGCGCGCGGCTTCTTCATGGAGAGCTTCAACGCGCGCACCTTTGCCGAGGTCACCGGCGTGAAGGCCGACTTCGTGCAGGACAACCACTCGCGCAGCGGACGCGGCGTGCTGCGCGGGCTGCACTATCAGGTGCAGCAGCCGCAGGGCAAGCTGGTGCGGGTGGCGCAGGGCCGGGTGTTCGACGTGGCGGTGGATCTGCGCAGGTCCTCGCCTACCTTCGGGAAATGGTACGGCGTGGAACTGAGCGGCGAGAACCACCGGCAGTTCTGGGTACCGGTCGGCTTCGCGCACGGCTTCTACGTGCTGAGCGACAGCGCGGACTTCCTGTACAAGACCACTGACTACTACGCACCGCAGCACGAGCGCAGTCTGGCGTGGAACGACCCGACGGTGGGCGTGCAGTGGCCGCTCGATGGCGAGCCGCTGCTGTCCGCCAAGGACCTGGCGGGCAAGCCGCTGGGGCAGTGCGAGGTGTTCGAGGGGCTTTGAGGCGGGGAGGGAGCATCCCTGGCGATGCAGCGACCTTGCCGGGATCGGGCGCGTGATCACGCGCTGTTCCGGTGTGGAGGCTGCCATCGCGGCGAGGCGCCGCTCCCACAGGGATCAGAACACCCGGGCGGCGCCAGGCTCCGTGGGAGCGGCACCTCGCCGCGACGAGGCCCGTGGCCACGGGATGCTCTGGGCGCGAAGCCGGGGTGAGCATGGTTCGCCGTCTGCGGAGCCGGTCAGCCCGGCAGAGGAGGCGCGTACCACCGCGCCCGCGGAGGGCGCCAGCGATCAGTCCTCGTTGTCTTCCGAGGTGGCTGCTGCCTTCGCGGCCTTGTCCGCAGCCAGCATCCGGGCGCGGGTTTCCGGCGTTTCAAGACTGACCCGACCGATCACGCCGTCGCGGTAGTCCTGCAGCAGCGTGAAGGCGGCCTTTTCCAGATCCGGTGCGCCGCCCTTGATGCGGTAGCCGCGCCGGGCGGCGATGTGTTCGATCACCGCCACACCGTCCATGTCCGGCGTGCAGCCGTAGCGCGCAGCCATCATCTGCGGATAGCGCGCCTGCAGCAGGTTGCCGAGAAAGGTCGCCACCTCTTCGTCGATGATGGCGTTGCGGCCGATGGCGTGGCTGGCCGCCAGCATCAGGCCGTCGCTCTCGTGCTCGATCTTGGGCCACATCAGGCCCGGGGTGTCGTACAGCGTGAGCCGCGGGTTCAGGTGGATGCGCTGGATGCTCTTGGTGATGGCCGGCTCGTCGCCGGTGGCCGCGACCTTTTTCTTTACCAGCGCGTTCATCAGCGTCGATTTGCCGACGTTGGGAATGCCCATGATGATGAGCCGCAGCGGCTTGAGGTTGTCGTCGCGGTGCGGCGCGAGCGACTGCGCGAGTGACTGGATGCGGCCCGCGTCCCCCGGCTTGCGTGCGGAAATCGCCACCGCCTTGGTATTGGGCTGGCTGTTGAAATGCTTGAGCCAGGCCGCGGTCACGTCCGGGTCGGCCAGATCGGCCTTGTTCAGCAGTTTCAGACAGGGCCGGTTCCGGTGCGTGCGGATGGCGTGGATCATCGGATTGCTGCTTGCCTCGGGCACGCGCGCGTCGAGCACCTCGACCACCACGTCGACCGATTTCATCGCGTCGGTCGCGTGCTTGCGCGCGGAGGTCATGTGACCGGGGAACCACTGGATGGCCATGAAAGGGGAGGTAAGCGGCGGGAAAGCAGGTGATTGTACCGGTCCGTCGAACCGTCGCGCCGTGTGACCGGTCAAAGGCGCATTCCGCCCCCGAGACCGACCATGCTCGTCCGCCTGATCTATGCCAGCCGTGTCCACCCGGACCTGACCCCTTCGGACATTGACCACATCCTCGCGCGCTCGCACGCGAACAATGCGCGCGACGGCGTGACCGGTGCGCTGTGCTACACCGGCGGCGTGTTCCTGCAATGCCTGGAAGGTGGGCGCAGGGCGGTGAATGAGGTCTATCACCGCATCGCAGGTGACCCGCGCCACACCGATCCGGCCATCCTGTCGTTCAGCGAAATCGTGGCGCGCGAGTTCGGCGACTGGGCGATGGGCTATGTGGCGCACACCGCCGACAACCGGGCGCTGTTCCTGAAGTACTGCCCGCTGCCGCAGTTCGATCCCTACACCATGAGCGCGGCTTCGGTCGAAGCGCTGCTGCAGGAACTGATGGGCGTGGCGCGCTGGCGCACCGCGCGCTGAACGCCGCCGCTTTCAGTCCGCGGTCAGTGCCGCGCCGTCCGAACGCGGGTCCGACGCCCCCTCCAGGCGGCCGTCCGGATGACGGACAATGAGCCCGGCGTGTCCGGCGCTGTCGTCGAAATCCGCCAGTTTTTCAACCGTGTGGCCGCGCGCGACCAGTTCGTCGAACACCTCCGGCGGCAGACGGCCCTCCAGCTTCAGCGTTTCGCTGGCCGAACCCCAGGTGCGGCCGAGCAGCCAGCGCGGCGCGGATACCGCCTCCTGAACGCCGAGCCCGCACAGCAGGTGACGCAGCAGCACCTGGGCCTGGAACTGCGGCTGACCGTCGCCCCCCATGCTGCCGTACACCACGGTGCGCCCGTCCTTCAGCTGCGCCAGTGGCGGATTCAGCGTATGGAAGGGCTTGCGGCAGGGTTCCAGCGTGTTGAGCGCGCCGGCCTGCAGAGAGAAGCTGATGCCGCGGTTCTGCCACAGCACGCCGGTGTCGCCGGCCACCACGCCACTGCCGAACTCGTGATAGATGCTCTGGATGAAGCTCACCGCACGACCGTCGCGGTCTACGGCGCCCATCCAGACCGTGTCGCCCGGCGCGGTCCGGACCCGGCCGCCGGCGCGTTCGAGATCGATGCCGTCCGCCAGTGAATCCAGGCATTCCGGCGTGAGCAGCGCCTGCGGGTCCACCCGCATGCGGGCCGGATCGGTCAGGTAGCGGTCACGCACCAGAAACGCCTGGCGGCTGGCTTCCACCACCCGGTGGATGAAATCGGCCGACTGGTCGCCCAGGCCGTCCAGCCCGACACGCTCGAGCTGGCCGAGGATGAGCAGCGACAGCAGCCCCTGGGTCGGCGGCGGCACGTTGTACATGTGGCCGAGCCGGTGTTCGAGCATCAGTGGCGTGCGCCACTGTGCGCGGTGGGCATGGAAGTCGGGCAGGCGCAGCGGGCTGCCGGTGCGTTCGAGGGCGCTCGCCATCTGCCGGGCCAGATCACCGGTGTAGAAGTCGCCCAGTCCGGTCCGTGCAAGATGGGCCAGCGTATCGGCCAGGCGCGGCTGGTACAGGGTCTGACCGGCAGCGGGCGCTTCGTCGCCCGGGAGGAACTGCAGCGCGAACCCGGGCTGTCCGCCGACTTCGGCCTGCTTGGCCTTCAGGCTGCGGGCCAGATTCGGGCTGACCGCCACCCCGTGACGCGCGTGGTGTTCGGCGTCGCGCAACAGGCGCGACAGCGGCAGTCGCCCGCCGGCTTCCGCCGCCGCCTGCTGCGCAAGCTGCCAGCCGGACACCGTGCCGGCGACAGTCAGCGCGGCCAGCGGTCCGCGGGTGGGGATGCGGTCCTCGACGTCGTGGTCCATGTACCAGTGACGGCTGGCCAGCGAAGCGGCGCCGCCGCATGCGTCGATGGCGCGGGGCTGCTCGCCCGGTTCGGCGATCAGCCAGAAACCGTCGCCGCCGAGCGCGTTCATGTGCGGATACACCACGGCGATCGTCGCAGCCGCGGCAATCATCGCTTCGATGGCGTTGCCGCCTTCGCGCATCACGTCGCGCGCGGATTCGGCGGCCAGGTAATGGGGGGCAACGGCGATGCCGCCTGCAGGTGCGGTCATGGTCTGCTCCGGTAGGGTCGTCGGCACGTCCGGCGCGATTGCCCCAGATGCCCTGTGCCGCTATGGTGCATCAGACTGGCCCGATGCGCACGAAGCGGGCGCGCCGGCGGGTGTTTCCCCCGCAGTGCGCCGTTTGCGGCGCGCGCTGCTGCGGCATGCATCTTGCGGAGCCGTCGCGCTGGCTGCTTTCCCGATCTTTCATTTCCGGCTCTGACCGATGCTCGATCCACGTTCCCCGATGGCGCGTCTTCGCCATGTCTGGCTCCGCCTCAGTTCTCTCATCCTGCGCCGCCGTCATTACGCCTACTTGAAGGTGTGGGCGGGGCGGCTGGTGCTAAGACTAAACAGACACCATACAAGGTGCCATAATAAACCCTATAAATAAAAACCCGCGCAAACCGCAATAAACCGGAATATGACAAAAGACAAAACTACCCCTG
>Ga0123397_134409_pt1 | contig 10058 bp, 7 predicted proteins | sample T10HLNH4metaT_FD_89925 | JGI IMG/M metagenome (GOLD analysis project Ga0123397, IMG submission 89925) | Methane-oxidizing artificial microbial communities from Washington, USA to study methane cycling - T10-HLNH4 metaT (Metagenome... ... | reverse complement strand
GTTTGTAATATAATGGCGTTTACGCAGCGATAGTGGCGCATCGATTTGTATTTAAGGTTTTATAAAAATGGAGATTCTAATGTCAACCCAGTTTTTTCGATTTATTCCGCTGTTGGCGCTAAGCCTAAGCGGACTGTTTTTCGTGTCTCCGGCAGCCGCGCAATCGCTAACATCCTGCACGATGACTTACAAGTTAAGTGGTTGGTCACTCGTTTATAAGCAATATGATGGCCTTGGTAATATCAGTTGTAGTAACGGACAGCGGGCACAAGTTGCACTGGCTTCCAAGAGCATAGGTTTTACCATCGGTAAATCGGAAATAGAGGGCACCGGGGTGTTTTCCGAAGTGAGAAATTTGAATGAAATCTATGGCAGCTTTGTCGCTTTTGAAGGGCACGCCGGCGCCACCAAGTCGATAGACGGGCAACTGCTAACCCGCGGCGAAATCTCTTTGGCACTCTCCGGCAAGGGTCGCGGTATAGACATTGGCGTCACGCTGGGCGCTTTGACTATCTCGCCTAGATGATCGGTTTTTACGTTGCCAGTGCTTACCGGTAAGGTTCGAGATTTTGCTGATTATGACAATGATAGGTAAGCTGTGCCGTATATAGTCCGAGATCAGGCAGGTGCAATTGTGCAACTGCGCGACAGCGGCGACGAGTGGCTCGATGTCGACCACCCGGAAGTAGCGGTATTTTTGCAGAAGGTCCCAAGTGATAAGGCAAGGGAAGCCTTGTCAGCCACCGATAACGATATGGTCAGAGTGATAGACGACTTGGTGGATTTACTGGTGGCCAATCAGGTATTGATTTTTACCGAGCTTCCTGAACGCGTGCAAACCAAGTTATTGGCAAGGAAACAACTCAGAAAGGATGTGAATGCCTTGCAAAATTTGATGATAGACGACGAAGGGTTGTTCTAGGCGATGGCTGATGGCTTAGCAACGCAGCGCGCTGTTGGTTTTGTCGCCTATTGGGATGTCATCCTGCATAGTGAGGGATACCCAGTACTTTCATCAATAATGGATTCTTTGTGAAAAACTCTTTTTTTCTGGTCATACCCCAGCAAAAAAATGATCCCCAATTATCGGCGTCGTTTACCGACGATGCGTTACGGCAATGGATTGCGGAACTGCCGACTGCCAATCCCGGTCTGGCTGCCCGTTTGTTCTACGAGTTATTGGGCGAATTGATTTCGGTGGAAATGCCGGCGGCAAAACGCTTGCATGCCTTGGAGTTACTCAGAGACAGCTTTTACTTGATCGACGATTATTTGCGCTCGCGACTGATCAAGTTTGGTTTCCCCAAGGGTGAAAGCGAAAAAAAAATCTTCGGCTTGGCCTGCGCAATCGAAAGACAATTTACCATCGGCTATTGGAGCGTGGTGAAGGATTTGACCCGCCGCGAAATCGGTTGGTTACAGGGTAAGTCTACCGCGCTGGCGATACAGCGCACTATCCGGGGCTTGAGCCGGATAGTGATAAGTCACTACATGATGAGCTATCCGGTGCCGGACTGGATCTGGATCGATTTGCACTCGTTGTATAAACTCGCCGTGAAGCTGGATAAGGCTAGCTCTAAGGTGGCAGACCAGGGCGGTATATTCAGCAAACTGTCGTCAGTCGAAGACAGCTATAAACAAATATTGCTGCTGAGTTTGGCCTACCCATCCGGATTGATGCAGAAAGAGTTTCAACTGGTTTATGAGTTTTTGGAGAAAATCAGCGATTTTCTGCAAATCGAAACCAAACCGGTAGCCGAGCAAGCCGTGCAATGCGCGATTTTAATGGACGAAGACTTGCCGCCGGCGTTTTTGCTCAGTGGCACGCAAACAGATCGCAGGTCGGACTCGGCCATGCTTTACCTGAATCTGACCAAGTTGGGTAAAGTGATCAAGCAGGCAGACAAGTTGTGCAGCAAGGACGAAGCGCGCTTTAGTTCGCTGGAGATCGATAAAAATAATCATCAAAAGCTATCGGCGGAACTGTTCGACTATCTGATGCAGCGCTGGCAAGGGAAGGAGCCGCAAGGGACGGTATATTTTGCTGATCGGCTGGATAGATATGTGGCTATTGGTTTGGAAACGACCTATGATCTATTGGAAACCGGTAGGCCCGGTTTGGAAACCGGTCTGGAAATACGGGCCGAGACTGACTCCGAGCGCGCCTTGTCTTGTAATTTCCAAAAGGAAGGCGTGCTGTCTATCGGCAGCTTGGTGAGTTTCCGCAAGATAGACGCGATGCCGCAACAACGCTCGCTCGGCGTGGTGTGCAAAATACTGCTCCCCAAGCAGGATTCCAAGCTGATATTCGAGGTGATGGTAATCGCCGCCCAAGCTTTCCCGGTGGCTTATCAGGCGCTGGAGGCGGACACCGACGCGGAGCGCAAGAAAGCCTTAATCTATGGCATAAGAGATAACGAAGGCGAAAAAAGCTTTATCATCATGGATTCTTTTCGCTTGAAAGACGGCGATTTATTGCGAATGTTTATGGGACATGAGAATTTTCCCATCATTTTGAACGGCCGCAGAAATATCGGCTTGGGCTACTGGCAGTTCGAATGCCGGCGTATTCTGGACGACGTCATTCCCACGCAGAACAAGAAGAAAGGCTATGATTTTATATAACAAAGACGATTGCCGGCCGGTTCCGACAGGGAATAGGCGGCAGAACCCAGCAAGCAGATTCAATGACATCAAATACCGATCAGACAGCTGATTTTAACGCACTCGTCGATCCGCACGCCCAGCGTGAGGCCGAAAAATACGAGAACCCCATACCCAGTCGCGAGCTGATCCTCCAGCTTATTCAAGAAGCCGGCAAGCCGTTACGCCGCCAACAAATCGCCCAACAATTTGCTCTGGAAACTCCCGATGCCTTGGAAGCGCTACGCCGCAGGCTGCGCGCCATGGAGCGTGACGGTCAGTTAAGTTTTAACAGCCGGCAAAAATATAGCCTGGGCTCCGGGGATAACACCATCGCCGGACGGGTGCTCGGCCATCCGGAAGGCTTCGGTTTCTTGAAACCCGATGACGGTAGCGAAGACTTGTTTTTGTCGCCGCGGGAAATGAAGCCGCTGATGCCAAATGACCGCGTAATCGCCCGGGTGGCCGGCATTGATAGACGTGGCCGCCGTGAAGCGGCAGTGATTGAAATCAGCGAACGCAATACGCATCAAGTGGTCGGCCGGTTTTTTACCGAGGGCCGCGTGGCTTATGTGGTGCCGGATAACAAAAAAATCGCTCACGAAGTGTTGATTGCCAAGGAAGACGTTGGTCATGCCAAGCAAGGTCAGATCGTGGTGGCCGAAATCATTCAGCAACCTAGCCAGCATTGCCAGCCTTTGGGCCGCATCACCGAAGTACTGGGCGCGCATATGGCACCTGGCATGGAAATCGAAATGGCGATTCGCTCGCACGATTTGCCTAATCAGTGGCCGGACCAGTTACTGGAAGAAATCAAGGAACTAACCCCACAAGTGCCCGAGTCCGCCAAGCAGGGTAGGGAAGATATTCGCAAGTTGCCCTTGGTAACCATAGATGGCGAAGATGCCCGAGATTTTGACGATGCCGTCTACGCGCAGAAAACCCCAAAAGGCTGGAAACTGTTGGTAGCGATTGCCGACGTCTCGCACTATGTAAAAGTCGATACCGCTTTGGATGCCGAAGCTAAAAATCGCAGTACCTCAGTATATTTTCCGGAAAAAGTGATACCGATGCTGCCGGAGATACTCTCCAACGGTTTGTGTTCATTGAACCCGGATGTGGATCGCTTATGCATGGTCTGCGAGTTGCTGATCAACGAAGAAGGGAATGTCCTGCGTTCGCGGTTTTTTGAAGCTGTGATGCGTTCTCATGCGCGTTTGACCTATACCGAAGTAGCAAAAATGCTGGTGGATGGGGATCAGAAACTGGCGAAAAAACATGCCGCTTTATTGCCGCATCTACAGACCTTATACGGCTTGTATAAAGTGATGCGCAATCAGCGTGAGTTGCGCGGGGCGATGGATTTCGACACTCAGGAGACCAAGATCGTCTTTGGGCCGGAGCGCAAAATCGCGGAAATAGTACCTCTGCAACGTAACGATGCCCATAAGTTGATCGAAGAATTTATGATCACCGCCAACACGGCAGCGGCGCGGTTTTTGAACAAGAAAAAAATGCCGCGCCTGCTGCGGATTCACGACGGCCCCGGCCCGGAAAAATTACTGGCGCTGAAAACCTTTCTCGGCGAACTGGGCTTATTTCTGGGCGGCAAGGCTCAACCCACGCCATTGGATTACATGCATCTGCTGGAGTCGGTAAAGGAGCGTCCCGACGCGCATTTGATTCAGACCATTTTGCTGCGCTCCATGTCGCAAGCCGTCTACAGCCCGGAAACCAAAGGCCATTTCGGTTTGGCGCTGGATGCTTATGCGCATTTCACCTCGCCGATCCGCCGCTACCCGGATTTGCTGGTGCATAGGGCGATTCGCCACTGTTTGGCAGGCAAATCGGTGGATAGTTTTCATTACACCCATCCCGATATGGTGTTGTTGGGCGAACATTGTTCGGCGAACGAGCGCCGCGCCGACGACGCCACCCGCGATGTGGTGAGCTGGCTGAAATGCGAATACATGATGGACAAAATCGGCGAAGAGTTCGACGGCGTAATTTCCGCTGTGACCGGTTTTGGGTTTTTCGTTGAATTACAATCGATTTACGTGGAAGGCTTGGTGCACATCGCCTCCTTGGTACAGGATTATTTTGCCTTCGACGCCAGCAAACACCAGTTATACGGCGAGCGCACCGGCGTGCGTTACCGCTTGGGCGATATGGTCAAAATTCGCGTGGTGCGGGTTAATCTGGACGACAAGAAAATCGATTTCGAGTTGATACAGTCGGGTAAGAAAATCGCCAAAACCAAGTCATCTTCCAGCCGTAAAAAAGTTGCAGCTAACAGCAAAACTGTTAAATCAGATAACGATAAAAAAGCCCCAAGTAAGCCAAAAGCCAAAAGACGCCGTCGCTCATGAATTTAACCCAATTGTTTGGCATTCATGCGGTGCAGGCCGCGTTGGATTATTCGCCACAGAAAATTCGCCGTGCCTGGATCGATAGTCAAAGGCAGGATGTGCGTCTGAAGCAAGTGATTGACGATCTAATCAAGCTTGGCATCAATCCGGAAAAAACCGAGCGCAAAAAACTCGAAAAGATGGCCGACGGCAAAAATCACCAAGGCATTGTGGTGGCCGTGGAATTGCCGGCGATGCGCAGCGAAGACCAACTCAAGCACGATGTCGAAGCGCTAACCACTATGCCGTTTTATCTGGTGCTGGATCAAGTGCAAGATCCGCATAATCTCGGCGCTTGTCTACGCACTGCGGATGCAGTGGGCGCGCATGGCGTTATCGTTACCAAAGACAATGCCGCCGGGATTACGCCGACGGTTTGCAAAGTAGCCAGCGGCGCGGCGGAAACGGTGCCGGTGTATCAGGTTACCAATCTGGCCAGGGTGCTACGCTGGTTGAAAGAGCAGAATATCTGGATCATGGGCGCGGCCGGCGAAGCCGAGCAGACGGTGTTTCAGACGAAGCTGGATATGCCCCTGGCGGTGGTAATGGGTACGGAAGGTACCGGCATGCGCCATTTGACCCGTCAGCATTGTGATTTTCTGGTGAAGATTCCTATGGCTGGACAGGTGGAAAGCCTAAACGTATCGGTGGCGGCTGGCGTATTGTTGTACGAAGTGTTTCGGCAGAAACTGCTTGCTTAAACGGCATGAAGCGAATTTTCTATGCGGCGGCGGCTCTAGTTGCTAGTGCGTTAAATTCTATTGCTCATGCCGAAATTGATGCACGAGCGATTGCCTTTAATTGCCGGAATTGTCACGCCGAGTCGAGCTTGGATGCCAAAAGCTCAATCCCTTCTTTAAAAAATTTATCCGCACAACAGATCCGGCAAGCCTTGCTGGATTTTAAATACGATAAAAACCCAGCCACATTGATGCCCCGTCTGGCTAAAGCTTATAGCGATGCTGAACTTGCGGCTGTTGCGGAATTCTTGAGTCGAAATTAATGGCTGGGTTATCCCGCAGACGTTTTTTGCAAGGCGTTGCCGGCTTGGGAGCGGGCGTTCTTAGCGGTTGTGGCGGATTGCCGCTCCGTAGCGGTGCCAAAGCTCATGTCGTTGTGGTCGGTGGCGGCTTCGGTGGCGCGACGGCGGCGAAATATCTGCGTTTGCTGGATGCGAATATTCAAGTCACGCTGATCGAACCCAAAGCCAAATATGTCACTTGTCCTGGCAGTAATTGGTTGTTTGCCGGTTTGGCGAACCTCGACCAGTTGACAGTCGATTATCAGTCTTTGCAAGACAGTTATGGAGTCAAGCTGTTAGTTGATCGCGTTAGTAGTTTGGGCGCTGCACAAAGGCTATTGCGCTTGGTCGGGGGACAAAGCGTCACTTATGACAGGTTAATCATGTCGCCTGGCATCGATTTTCGCTGGGATGCGATGGCCGGTTACGATCAGGCTGCCGCAGAGCAATTTCCGCATGCCTGGCAGGCCGGTCCGCAGACCTTACTGCTGGCGCGGCAACTACAAGCGATGCCGGATGGTGGGGTGGTGTTGATGGTCGTGCCGGCCGATCCTTATCGGTGTCCGCCCGGCCCTTACGAGCGGGCCAGTATGATGGCTTATTGGTTGAAACAGCATAAACCGCGTTCGAAAATACTCATTCTCGATGCCAAGCGCAGCTTTTCCAAACAGGCGCTGTTCGAAGCCGGTTGGGCGAAACATTACGGTTACGGCACCGCCAATAGCCTGATCGAGTGGCATAGCTTGGCGGATAATCCTTTGCTCGAACTGGATAAGCAGAATAGGATGCTGACTAGCGAATTCGGCGACAGCTTCCGGGGCGATGTTTTGAATATCATTCCGCCGCAAACCGCCGCACAAATCGCCTTGCAGCAGGGTTTGACCGATAGCACCGCTTGGTGTCCGGTTCGGCCGTTGACCGGGCAATCGTTATTTGACGAGTTTATCCATGTAATCGGCGATTCCGCGCACTACGCGCCCATCCCTAAATCCGCTTTTGCCGCGAATTCCGAAGCCAAAGCGTGTGCGTTGGCGGTGACGAGCTTAATCAATCAGACCCCCATCGCTGAAGCGCATTGGCTCAATACCTGCTATAGCCTGATCACGCCTGAGCACGGCATTTCCGTGGCCGGAGTTTACGAACTGGACTCGGCCAACGCGATTGCGCCGGTGAAAGGAGCTGGCGGCGTCAGTGCGCGAACGGATGGCGAAGCGGCCGCTATGGAAGCGGATTATACGCGTGCCGTTTATCGGAGCTTGATTGCCGATACATTTGGTTAATTTGATCATAAATGTTTTATTTCAATAGTTTGTGTTAGTTTTTTGTAATTTTTTTTGAATTGTTTTTCCTTGCAATTGAAACTGAATAAGAAAGCAATTTTTCGGCCAGAATTTACGAGTATTTACCATTGAAGGCGCGGGAATCCGAAAACAGCGTGTTACAATCGCGCCTGTTCCTTTTCCATGGTTGACTGCGTGAAGAAAAAACCGCTATTACAAATACTGTTGTTGAGTATGCTGTCCGGCAAGGCCGCTCATGCAAGCAGCTTTGTAGTTGAGGATATTCAGGTCAAGGGCTTACAAAGAATTTCCGCCGGTACTGTCTACAACTATTTGCCGGTTAATGTCGGCGAAACCTTTTCCGAAGACAAGCAAGCCGCGGCCATCAGAGCCTTATTCAACACCGGATTTTTCAAGGATATATCGCTGGAACGCGATGGCGGCACGCTGGTGGTGAATGTGGTCGAGCGGCCTTCGGTCGCGAAAGTGGTTATCGAAGGCAACAAGGACATCAAAAAAGAAGATTTGACAGAAGCCTTGAAGAAAATCGGCTTGGCGGAAGGCAAGGTTTATAACAAGCAAATCCTGGACAAGGTCGAACAAGAACTGCGCCGGCAATATTTCAGCCACGGTAAATACGGCCTGAAAATTAAAACCGAAGTCTCGGAATTGACGCGTAATCGGGTCGGCATTCATATCGATATTTCCGAGGGCCGGGTTGCCAAAATCAAGCAAATCAATATCGTCGGCAGCAAATCCTTTGCCAACGATCTGTTGCGGAAAGAATTCGAATTAAGCACTACCAACTTCCTGTCTTTTTATTCCAAAGACGACCAATATTCCAAACAAAAGCTGTCCGCGGATTTGGAAAAACTGCGTTCGTATTATCTGGACCGCGGTTATATCAATTTCTCCATCGAATCCACTCAGGTCGATATCACGGCTGATAAAAAGGAAATTTACATCACTATCAACGTCAAGGAAGGCGATGTGTACACCTTGGAAAAGGTCAAACTGTCCGGTGAGTTGATTGTGCCGCCGGAAGAGTTGATCAAATTGGTTAAAGTCGGGCCCGGCGAGATTTTCTCCCGGAAAAACGCCACCGAAACGTCTAAGTCTATTTCTGACCGATTGGGCGACGAAGGCTACACCTTTGCCAACGTGAATATGGTGCCGGAAATTAACGAGCAGCAAAAAACCGTGGCGATGACCTTCTTTGTCGATCCGGGCAAACGTGTGTATGTGCGACGAATTAACGTCAAGGGCAACACCAAGACCCGTGACGAAGTGATTCGCCGGGAAGCTCGGCAGATGGAGTCCAGTTGGGCGGCCAGCAGCAAGATCGAGCGGACCAAGACCCGTTTGGATAGATTGGGTTATTTTGAGGAAGTGGGGGTGGAAACCCCGCCTGTAGTGGGTTCGGCCGATCAGATCGATGTCAATTACACCATCAAGGAAAAAGCCTCCGGTAACTTGCAGGCCGGTGTCGGTTACTCGCAAGTGCAAGGGATTATTTTTAACGCCAACGTGTCGCAAGACAATATCTTCGGTACCGGTAAGCGGCTGGATTTTGCGTTCAACAACAGTAGTATTCTGACGCGTTATAATCTGGGTTTTTCAGATCCTTATTACACGCTGGATGGCGTGGCGATGGGCTACAACCTGGGTTACACTTCTAGAAATGCCTACGCGGCTAACTTGGCGGCTTACAACACAACGATCACGAATGCCGGTGTCAACTTTGGTATTCCGCTGAATGAGTTCGACCGCATTGGTTTCGATATTGATTTAAAGCGCACCGAGATTGAAAATACTAACTTATCGTCGGACACGATTCTAAAATTCTTAGGGTTTCAGAAGGGTGACAACATTTCGGCTATCCGGTCGAAAAGCTTTGATACGCTGTCCACTTCTGTGGGTTGGACTCACGATACTTTAGACAGAGCCACCTTCGCTCATAGCGGTGGTCAGCAAAGGCTGTCCGGATTGATTACCGTACCCGGTAGTGATTTGGAATATTTCAAAGTCGGCTATAAACATCAGCATTATTTTCCCTTGTCCAACGACTTTACCTTCCGCTTGTTGGGTGAGGTAGCGCATGGCGGAAGCTATGGTGGTAGTTCGGGTTTGCCTTTTTTTGAAAACTATTTTGCTGGTGGTACGGGTGACGTACGGGGTTTTATGCAAAATACCCTCGGTGTCATTGACACCAACGACATCAACACCGCCAATACTTACAACCGTCCTATCGGTGGTTCCACAAAAATGATTGGCAAGGCTGAGCTGTTTTTCCCTGTGCCGTTCTTAAGCGATCTGAAATCGGTGCGGATTGGCTCGTTTGTTGACGCTGGTACGCTGGCACCCGGACTTAGTACCGGCGATTTGCGCAAGTATTTCCGGTATTCGGTTGGTTTGTCCGGCGAATGGTTGTCGCCGTTTGGGGCCTTGGCAGTGAGCGTCGCCCAACCACTGAATTCCGAGAGTACCGATAGAACTCAAGCCTTCCAGTTCACCTTCGGCTCGGGATTTTAGTTTAGTTTGAGCCTGTTTTGCCCTATAATCGCCTTTGCGTTCTGTCTTAAACTCAAAAAAAAATTAACCGGAGATGGTTTTGACCATGAAAAATAGAATTTCTTTGTTTCTAATGCTGATGATTTTTGCTGGCGTGAGTCACGCAGAGCTGAAAATCGGTTTTGTCAATGTGGC
>Ga0123397_133247_pt1 | contig 10093 bp, 7 predicted proteins | sample T10HLNH4metaT_FD_89925 | JGI IMG/M metagenome (GOLD analysis project Ga0123397, IMG submission 89925) | Methane-oxidizing artificial microbial communities from Washington, USA to study methane cycling - T10-HLNH4 metaT (Metagenome... ... | reverse complement strand
GGCTTCGGCCGCGTCGTGTGCTTCCGCCACCGGAGCGCGCTGTGACTCGCCGCGAGCCGTTTGCGCGGATGACAATCAGCGCCAGTGCGCTCGCGCCCAGCGTGACGGTGCGCGAGGTCGCGTTGCGCAAGCCCGCATCGATCGCAACGCTGGTCAGGCGCTACAAGGTCGGCACGCATGGCTTGCCCTTCGTGTGCTCGATCGACGGCTTGTACTACGGCCGCGCGGAGTGGCCGACGCGCCGCGTCGAGGCCGGCGAGCACGTGATCTTCCGCAGCGTGCTGCAGGGCGGCGGCGGCAGCAATCCGCTGAACCTGGTCATGCAAGCGGTGCTGGCGGTGGCCACCGGCGGCGGCTCGATCTGGGCCCAGATCGGCACCTTCGCCATGAGCGTGGTCAAGGGCATGGTGGTGAACTCGCTGCTGAACCTGCTGCTGCCCTCGCCGAAGCAGCCGGCGGCAGCCACCAGCCGCGCAATGGCCTCGCCCAGCCCGACCTACACCTTGCAGGCGCAAGGCAACAGCGCGCGGCTCGGCCAGCCGATTCCCGTGCTGTACGGCCGCCACCTGATCTTCCCCGACTACGCGGCCGACCCTTACGGCGAGTTCCGCGACAACGAGCAGGATCTGTTTCAGCTCTTCTGTGTGTCGCAGGGCCAGGTGGCGATCGAGCAGCTGCGGATCGAGGACACGGTGATCACCGGCACCCTGGGCGCCGACGGCTACTACCGGTCCGATTCGCCGTTCACCGGTGTGGTCTGGCAGATCGTGCCGCCGGGCGGCACGGTGACGCTGTTCCCGGCCAACGTCAGCACGTCAGGCGAGGTCGCTGGCCAGAAGGCCGAGAAGGACGAGACGCTGGGCCCGTTCGCGGTCAATGAGCCCGGCACCGTGATCGACCGCATCGGTTACGACGTGGTGTGCCCGAAGGGCCTGTACTGGTTCCGCGACGACGGCACGATGGACCCGCGTACGGCCACGTTCACGGTCGACGCCCAGCAGATCGACGACAGCGGCAACCCGCTGGCGGCGTGGTTTCAGCTCGCGACGCATTCCGTGTCGAAGGCGACGAACACCGCACAGCGCTTCAGCTGGACGAAACAGGTTCCACTGGGCCGCTATCGCGTGCGCCTGACTCGGGTAAATGACCCCGAAACGAGCACCCGCGGCACCAGTGACCTGCACTGGGCAGGCGTACGCGGTTATCACCCCGGAAACCAGGCTTACGGCGACGTGACGATGCTGGCGCTGCAACTGCGCGCCGGCAACCAGATCAGCGAGCAGAGCGCGCGCCGTATCAACCTGATCGGTCAGCGCTACCTGCGCACCTGGCACCCAGAAACCGGCTGGACGCCGGCGCCGGTGGCCACCCGCAACCCGGCGTGGGCGCTGGCCGACATGGCACGCGCACAGTACGGCGGGCGCCTGCCGGACAGCCGCATCGAACTGAGCACGCTGTACGAGCTGGCCGCGCTGTGGGAATCGCGCGGCGACCGCTACGACGCCGTGCACGACACGAAGGGCACGTTGTGGGAGGCGCTGACGCTGGCCGCGCGTGTCGGCCGCGCTGCGCCCTACACCCAGTACGCCAAGCTCTTCTTCGTGCGCGACACGCCGTCGACGATGCCGGCGATGCTGTTCAGCGACCGGAACATCGTGCGCGGCTCGATGCGCGTGCGCTACATCGTCCATAGCAGCGAGACGGTGGACGCCGTCGAGTGCGATTACATGGACGAAAACACCTGGTCGGAAAACCGGGTGCTGGCCAAGCTGGCCGACTCGGCCGCCGAGCAGCCCGCGCGCCTGAAACTGTTCGGCGCTGTGCAACGTCTGCATGTGTGGCGCGAGTGCATGCACATGGCAGGCGCGAACCGGTACCGGCGCGCCGTCATCACGCTGTCGACCGGCAAGGAGGGGCTGATTCCGCGCCCCGGCACGCTGTGCGCGATACAGCACCGCCGGCCGAAGTGGGGGCAGAGCGGCGGTGACCTGGTCGCGTTCACTGGCGCAAACGACGACGGTGGCGTCGATATCGGTGGCGTGCTCACCCTGGAGCGTCCAGTCGAGTTTCTGGACGCGACGCCTCATTTCGTTGCCTTCCGCGGTCGGCGGGGCGAAATGCATGGGCCCTACCAGGTCACCGCCGGTGCCGACGCGCAGCACGTCGTGCTTGCCGAGGCGATCGACGACTGGCAGCCCTATGTAGGCGCCAACGGCGAGCGCACGCACGTGGTGTTCGGGCCTTCGAACAGGATGTGGATCAAGGCGCGGCTGATCACGCCGATCCGCCCGCGTACCGAGACAGTCGAGCTGGCGTTCGTGATCGAGGCCGACGAGATGGCCGATATCGACGCCGGCAGCCCGCCGGCGGAAACGCCGGTGTTCAACCTGCCGACGATCCCTGATACGCCCTCGATCGGCGGCGACATCCTCGCTGTGCCGGGCGGCGCGCCGGATCTGCCCACGCTGGCGCTGTCGTGGCCGGGCGCGGTCGGCACGAAGTTCTACCTGGTGGAACACAGCTACGACAACGAGTCGTGGGTGCCGGTCGGCCAGCCGACGGCGCCCAGCTACACGATGCAGGTGCAGCGCGGCATGAGTTACGTGCGCGTGGCGCCTGTGGGCCGAAATCAAGGGCCGTGGGTCTACGCGAGCGTCGATGTGCAGGGCGGCACCGACACCGCAGAGCCTGGCCAGCCGGATGACCCGACGGCCGCGGCGTTCCAGACCACTATCGTCGTCGAGTGGCCCGAGCATCTGCGGCCGGATATCCGCTACATCGAGATCTGGCGATCGCCGTCGGCCACCTTCGCCGCCGGCGCCCAGCTCGACATCGTCGACGGCAACGTGCGCCGCTACGCCGACCCGGTCGGCACCAGCAACGCCCAGCGCTGGTACTGGTACCGCCTCATCAACACCCGCGGCGAGCCCGGCCCGTGGTCACTGCCGGCGAACGCAACGACCACGGCCGTAGGCGGCGTGACGGTCGTGGCCAACGTGCCGACCAGCAACATGGGCGACATCGTCTTCGTCAGCACGCAGCAGAGCCTGTACGAATGGCAGGGCACCGCTTACGTCAAGGCGCAGCCGACCATCGCTGCGAACAAGATCCTTGCCGGCACCATCACGGCTGCGCTGCGGATGGAGGCGGCGGAGATCGTGGGCGGCACGCTGGACATCGCCGGCAAGTTCAGTGTCGACGCCAACGGCAATGTGCTCATCCGCAGCAGCGCCAGCGGCGCGCGTGTCGAGGTCAGGAACAATGTCATCAAGGTCTTCGACGACAACAACGTGGTGCGCGTGAAGATCGGGGATCTGTCCCAATGAGCTGGGGCATCGAAGTCCGCTCCGAGGATGACGTGGTTCAGCTCACCAGCGAGGCGTCATCGCTGCTCTTCGTCGACTTCATCGAGCACATCGGCGCGGCCGGCGCCGTGTTTGCCTGGCCCGACCTGACCGGACGCCAGATCATGCTGATGGCCGTGCCTTATGTGGCGTGGCCGTTCTATGCGATCAGCTACCCGGGCGGCGTGCCGACGGTGACCACCACCGAACCGGAATGGGGCTCGGGGATGTCCAGCAACTTCGCCTACGTGTTCCTGATATGAGCTACGGATTCGAAGCGATGGACGCTGCGGGCCGGGTGCTGCTGTCGCACCGGGTCGGCGGTTACGGCTACAAGGGCACGTTCGCCGCCTCGTTGTATTCCGATTTCCTGACCTACACCTCGTGCGGCGAGCGATCGAACTCGTTCTACTGGATGCAGGGGCGCGGGAATTACAGGGCTTTCCTGCCGAAGAGCCAGTTTCCCAGCCCGCCGCTCGTGTTCTTCGAACTCCCGACCTATCCAGATGGCTGCGGCGTGGCGGGCATCTTCGAAGAGTCGTCGCAATGGGTCGTTTCATTTCTGTCGACGGTGCAGCCGGTGGTGCACGCCTTCGGCGTCTTCACGAACGAACCGAAGAGCACTGTGGGCGCGGGAATTCAGGTCTTTGACTCGAATGGTCTGCTTACTTTCGACAGCATCGCCCGGCGTCCCTTGCAGCTGCTGCAGCCGCCGCTGGCCATCGCTCAGCCTGCAATCAGTTGGCCACTCGTGGGGACGATCACCTACGGACGTGCCACGGTCACCAACGACACCACGTGGACGCCTGCAGTCACGCTGCCCAGCACTGTGCTGTGCTCGGGCGTCGCACTTTGGGAAGCGCTGTATGAGCCCGACACGATGGGCGCCGGCGGGAAGACCAACTATGGCCTGCACGTTCAGACCTGGTGGCGACTGCTAGGCCGGGACGGCAACAACATCCGCTTCTTCGGATACCAGTACAAGAACTGCCAAAACGCGACGGGTTGGCTCAATCCCTACACGCATCCGCGCGCGTTCAACGGTCACCTGATGCTTGCCGACAAGGCGCTCTACATATGAGCCGCAGCGTTCGCCTCGATGCGGCTGGCCTCAGCGAGTACGGCCTGATACCCGATCAGGTCGCCTGGGCTGATGAGGTGTGGATCGGGTCGGTGTGCATAGGGCTGGCCGGCGCCTGGGCATCCGGTCGTGTTCCATTGGCCCTGATTCGGAGCTTCAGGGCGCACGCCCTAGGCCTTCCGGTATTGGTCAATCACCTTCTTGGGGTTGATCCGGTCATCTACGTCAGCACCGGCGAATCGGCGTGGCTCGACTACTGCGTTCGCGCCGGTGGTGTGCCGATGGCGCGATTTCCAACGCTTGGGGTGATTTACGCGATCAGTCGTCAGCGCTGCACCTGGTGGAAAGGCGCCCGCGACCCCGACAACCTTCCCGTTCCCGATGGAGACTCGCGATGGATACCTCGCGCCGTTGTTCGCTTGCCGTCCTGATTGCCCTGCTCGCCGGCTGCGCGCTCACGCCGCCGGCGTTCAAGGCGCCGCCCGAGCTGAGCGAAGCCGAGGCCATCCAGTGGTATGCCGGCTGCGACAGCGGCGTGCATGTGGCCAGCTTCGGCCGGCTCGGGTCATGGAGCGCATCGAGCGGCCGCGCCTGGTCGCGCGGTTACGTGACCTGTCGTGACCGGTACGTTCTGCTGCAGGCGAAGCGGCGAGAGTAGGCCGAGGTGCTATCTTCAGTCCGTCGTGCCGGCCGTTGGTGCAGGCGACTGGATTGGCAGGATCGAAGAATGGCTGGGCGATGGGAAAAGCGTTGGTCGCACCGCGCTCCCTTCTATTTCAAACCCTCGGGATACGGTTCGACTTCGAGCAATGTGGTCTTCGACGCCGAAGGCCGATACATCTGCGGTCACGTCCATGCCGACATCGGCGCGCTGTTCGCGGCAGCCCCAACGATGTACGCGACGCTTCACCAGATCGCGGAAACGATGTCCGACGACGATCCGAGGAAGGATCTGATCAATCGAGCGCTCGCGAGGGCTGACGAGATCGATGGCGTCGCAACTCTTCCGCCACCTCGCAGAGATTGACCATTTCGTCACGCGTGATTCTGTTCAGCGGGGAATAATTTCGGCAAGGTCCATTTATCTCGCGTTTGTGCCGAATTTTTCTCGCGCGGCTTCACCTGAGCCAGGGTTTTGTGGGAGGGGTCCTCTGACCCCGACTGCGGCCGGCATCGAAGCCAGCGGACGGCGATGGCCCTGTCGCGGCCAAGGCCGCTCCCACAGGGATCGCGCCCGACCCGCGGCCGAAGTCGGGCTTTTGTGGGAGGGGTCTTCTGACCCCGACTGCGGCCTGCGTCGAAGCCAGCGGACGGCGACGGCCGTGTCGCGGCCAAGGCCGCTCCCACAGGGATCGCGCCCGACCCGCGGCCGAAGTCGGGGTTTTGTGGGAGGGGTCTTCTGACCCCGACTGCGGCCTGCGTCGAAGCCAGCGGACGGCGACGCCCGTGTCGCGGCCAAGGCCGCTCCCACAGGGGGATCGCGTCCGACCCGCGGCCGAGGCCGTTCCCACAGGAAACTGACCTACATGCCGTTGTAGATCGGCCCTTCCCCGCCCTGCGGCGTGACCCAGGTGATGTTCTGCGTCGGGTCCTTGATGTCGCAGGTCTTGCAGTGCACGCAGTTCTGCGCGTTGATCTGCAGCCGCGGGCCGGTCTGCTCGCGGATGATTTCGTACACCCCGGCCGGGCAGTAGCGCTGCTCGGGCGCGTCGTAGGCGGCGAGGTTGACGGTGATCGGTATGCCGGCGTCGGCCAGCCGCAGGTGACAGGGCTGGTCCTCTTCGTGGTTGGTGCTCGACAGGAAGACCGACGACAGGCGGTCGAAGGTGAGCACGCCGTCCGGTTTCGGGTAGTCGATCGGCGTACAGCTGGCGGCCGGCTGCAGTGAGGTGTGGTCGGCGGTGTTGCGCAGCGTCCACGGCACGGCGCCCTTGAACAGCAGCTGTTCGGCGCCGTACAGGAAGGCGCCCAGCCACAGGCCTTTCTTCATGTAGGGCTTGAAGTTGCGGGTGCGGTAGAGCTCGTCGCGCAGCCAGCTGATGCGGAATTTCTCCGGGTAGGCGGCGAGCGCGTCCTGCGCGCGCCCGGCGGCAATCGCCTCGACCGCCGCGTCGCCGGCCAGCATGCCGCTCTTGATCGCGGCGTGGCTGCCCTTGATGCGCGCGGCATTGAGGAAGCCGGCGTCATCACCGATCAGCGCGCCGCCCGGGAACACCAGTTTGGGCAGGCTCTGCAGGCCGCCGGCGGTGATCGCCCGCGCGCCGTACGACAGGCGCTGCCCGCCTTCGATGTGAGTGCGGATGGCCGGGTGGGTCTTGTAGCGCTGGAATTCCTCGAACGGCGACAGGTGCGGGTTGCTGTAGTTGAGCCCGACCACGTAGCCGATGGCGACCAGATTGCCCTTCAGGTGATAGATGAAGCCGCCGCCGTAGGTGGCGTTATCCAGCGGCCAGCCGGCGGTGTGCACGACCAGGCCCGGCTGGCTCTGTGCCGCCGGTACCTCCCACAGTTCCTTCAGACCGAGGCCGTAGGTCTGCGGGTCGACGCCGTCGCGCAGATTGAAGCGCTGTTCGAGCTCCTTGCCCAGGTGGCCGCGGCAGCCTTCGGCGAACAGCGTGTATTTCGCGCGCAGCGCCATGCCCGGCTGGAAGTTCGGCCCCTGATCGCCCTCGCGCGTGAGGCCCATGTCGCCGGTGATGACGCCGGCGACCTTGCCGTCCTCGATCAGCAGCTGGGCGCCGGTGAAGCCGGCGAACACATCGACGCCCAGCGCTTCCGCCTGCTCGCCCAGCCATTTGACGACATGGCCGAGTCGCACGATGTAGTTGCCGTCGTTGTGGAAGCTCTGCGGCAGCAGCGCGTGCGGCACCGGGCGCGCACCGGTTTCCGACAGGAAGAGCATGCGATCTTCGGTGACCGGCGTGTCGAGCGGCGCGCCCTGAGAGGCCCAGTCCGGCAGCAGTTCGGTCAGCGCGCGCGGGTCCATCACCGCGCCGGACAGGATGTGGGCGCCGACCTCGGCCGCCTTCTCGATCACGCACACCGACAGTTCGATGCCGGCCTGTGCCGCCTGCTGTTTCGCGCGGATCGCCGCCGCCAGCCCGGCCGGGCCGGCGCCGACGACCAGCAGGTCGAATTCCATGGACTCGCGTTCGATGTCGCTCATTCGTATTGTCTCGGGTGCGGGAGCGGACAAGGCCGCCTACAGGCCGATTCTCGCCGATCAGGTGCCGGCCCGCGCGTGCGGGCCGGGCATGTCAGGATTCCTGCAGGTTCTGGATGGCCCGCGCGAACTCAGCCCTTGCCGCCGGCGCGCGCGAAGATGCCGGCCACGGCGTCCTGCAGGTCGGCTGGCAGCACGACCACCTTGGCGTTCGGCGATTCGCCCAGCTTGTTCAGCGCGGCGATGTACTTCTCGCCGAGCAGATACATCATCGGCAGCTGCTGCTCGCCCAGCGATGCGGTGACGCGACGGATCGATTCGGCGCTCGCCTCGGCCAGCGTGACCTGGGCGGCGGCGTCGCGCTTGGCCGACTCCAGCCGCGCCTCGGCTTCGAGAATCATCGACTGCTTCTGACCTTCGGAGCGCGTCACCATGGCCTTGCGCTCGCGCTCGGCGCTGGCCTGCTGCTCCATCGCGCGCTGCATCGAGTCGGACGGATTGATGTCCTGGATCTCGACCGACTTCACGGTCAGGCCCCAGTCGATCGCCTCGTCGGCGATGCTCTCGCGCAACCGCACCTTGATCTTGTCGCGGCTGGACAAGGCCTGATCGAGGTCCATCTCGCCGACGATGGAACGCAGCGTGGTCATGATCAGGTTGCGGATCGCCTCGGAGAAGTCGGTCACGCCATAGACCGCCTTGACCGGGTCGGTCACCTTGATGAAGGCGACCGCATTGGTGCGGATGACCGCGTTGTCGCGGGTGATCACCTCCTGCTCCTGCACGTCGAGGATGATGTCCTTGGTCACCACCTTGTAGGCGACGTCGTCGAGATAGGGAATGATGATGTTGAGGCCGGGCAGCAGCGTGCGCAGATACTTGCCCATGCGCTGCACCACCCACTCCTCGCCCTGCGGCACCACGCGCAGGCCCTTGGCCAGCGTGACTGCGACGAATACTACCAATGCAATGACGACGATCAGTCCGGAACTCATGGGCAATCCTCCCTCAGGTTTTGTTGATGTGCGTGCGCCCGACCTTGAGCAGCGAGCCCTCGACCGACAGTACCTTCACCCGCTCGCCGACCGGCAGCGTGTCGTCGGCGATGCAATCCCATACGTCGGCGCCGAGCAGCGGCTTCTGGAAGCGCACCTGGCCGCGACCGAAGGGGGTGATCTCGTGCACCACCAGACCCACCTCGCCGAGCACGTCACCGGCCGACATGCCGGAGTGCGTGCGGTGCTGGTCGGCGCGGAAGACGCGGAACCACGCAAAAACCAGCACGCAGGACAGCACCGCCCACAACGCGAGCTGCAGCGTCAGCGACAGTGTGGGCACCGCCCACAGCAGCAGACCGATGCCGATCGCGGCAACGCCGAACCACAGCACCACCATGCCGGGCACGGCCAGCTCGATCACCAGCAGTGCAAGACCGGCGACCAGCCAGTGCCACCATTGAATATCCATATTGAAAGTCCGCAGTGAATGCCGGCGCAGTCTAGACGCTGCAGTCGCCGAGCGCCATCAGGTGAGCGGCCACCGCCGGACCGATGGCCGGCAGACCGTAGCCGCCTTCCAGCGTAGACACGATGCGCCCCTGCGCCGACGCCTCGGCGATGTCGCGCAGTTCGTGCGTGATCCAGCGATAGTCGGCGGCTTCGAGTTCGATATTGGCCAACGGATCGTCGCGCAGCGCGTCGAAGCCGGCGGAAATCAGCACCAGCTGCGGCCGGAAGGCGCGCAGCTTCGGCAGGGCAACCTCTTTCCAGTGTCGGCGGAAGGCGTCCGAGCCCTCGCCCGCCGCCATGCGCAACGGGATGTAGCCCGCTCGCTCGGGAAACTCGCCGCGCGGGTAATACGGGTGCTGGAAGCTGTCGGCCATCAGCACGCGCGGCTCGCGCCTGAACATCAGTTCGGTGCCGTTGCCGCGGTGCACGTCGAAATCGGCGATGGCGACGCGCTCGATGCCGTGCGTCGCCAGCGCGTGTGCGGCGCCGACCGCGACGTTGCCGTAGATGCAGAAGCCCATCGCGTCCCCCGGCTTCGCGTGGTGGCCGGGCGGGCGCGTCGCGCAGAAGACCGCCTTCGCCCGCCCGCTCATGACCAGATCGACGCCCTGCACGACGGCGCCAGCGGCGCGCGACGCAGCGGCCAGCGAGCCGGGCGACATCACGGTGTCGCTCTCCAGCTTGTAGGTGCCGGTCTTGGGCGCCACGCGCTCGACTTCGTCGAGATAGGCGGCGTTGTGCACGCGTTCAAGCTGGGCGCGGGTGACCAGAGGCGCCTCGACGCGCTGCCACTTGCGCGTGACGCCGGTGCGCTCGAGTTCGGCGAGCACGGTCTGCAGCCGGGCCGGCGATTCGGGGTGACGGTCGCCCGGACGGTGGTCCAGACAGTCGGGATGGGAAATCAGTACGCAGTCCATGGCCACAGTGTAGGCGGCCTCGGCGTCGGCGTGGCGCGCCGGGCACGCACAAAAAAACGGGAGCCGCAGTGCGGCCCCCG
>Ga0123397_143265_pt1 | contig 10105 bp, 9 predicted proteins | sample T10HLNH4metaT_FD_89925 | JGI IMG/M metagenome (GOLD analysis project Ga0123397, IMG submission 89925) | Methane-oxidizing artificial microbial communities from Washington, USA to study methane cycling - T10-HLNH4 metaT (Metagenome... ... | reverse complement strand
TTTCTCTTTTCTTTAGGGTTTTAAATAGTTATAGTGTTTTTTTGTTATACTGTCTTAGCGAGTAGTTTATTAGACTTTTGTTGACTATTGTTGGTCCTTTTATTTCTGCGTCGCCCGCCTCGACCACCGGCAGACCGCGCTGCGCCGCGACTTCGCGCGCCAGCGCCGGGCTGTCGGCGGTGACGACCAGCGCGCGTGCCGCGAGGTCGTCGAGGTAAAAGGCCAGTTCGGCCTGCCCGTACTGCGGATTCAGCGGAGCGCAGGCGGCGGCGCGCATCGTGCCCAGCACGGCCAGCGCCATGTCGATGCCGTTGGGTGCGATCACCGCCACCCGGTCGGTCGGCGCGATGCCGAGCGCGCGCAGCCGCTGCGCCAGCAGGCGGGTGCGCCGGGCAAGTTCGCTGCGCGACAGGCTGCTGCCATCGCTGCGCAGCAGCGCTGCGCGGTCACCGGCATCGGCCGCCAGTGCTTCGATCAGCGCGGCGACGGACAGCGGTCCGGCTTGGGTGGGTGCTTCGGGCATCGTGGCCTCTCTCCTCGGTACGGCGTCGTCGGACCTTCGCGCTCGTATCGCCGTGATGGTAGGGGCGTACAGCGAATTGCCGAGTAAATATTTGGGAACGAGGAGCGGTCACCGCTGCCGCGAGCGGTCAGTCGTGAGGTATTGCGCGGATCGGGGCACCTTCGGGTACGCTGCGCGGCTTGTCGCACCGCCGTATCCATCATGAGCGCGCCCGCTTCCTCGATCCCGTCGCCCCGTGTGCTGTCCGTCATCCCGCCGATGACGCAGCTGAACACGCCCTATCCGTCCACCGCCTACCTGACCGGCTTCCTGCGCTCGCGCGGCGTCGATGCGGTGCAGGAGGATCTGGCGCTGGCGCTGGTGCTGGACCTGCTGTCGCGCAACGGTCTGGCCGCACTGCGCGAGGCCTGCGACGCGCTGCCGCAGAAGAAGCGCCCGCGCGCCGCCGCCAGTTTCGCGGCGCAGCATGCGCGCTACGCGGCGACGATGGCGCCGGTGCTCGCCTTCCTGCAGGGGCGCGATCCGACGCTGGCGCACCGCATCGTGTCGCGCGGCTTTCTGCCCGAGGGGCCGCGCTTCGAATCGCTGGAGGCCTACATCGACCCGGACGGCGGCGATCCGCTGGCCTGGGCCTTCGGTGCGCTGGGCGTGCAGGACCGTGCGCGCCATTTCGCGACGCTCTACCTGAACGACGTGGCCGATGCGATACGCGAAGCGGTGGACCCGCGCTTCGAATTCGTCCGCTACGCCGAGTCGCTGGCGCAGAGCCAGCCCAGCTTCGATCCGCTGGCGCAGGCGCTGGTCGCCGCGCCCACCCTGGTCGACCGCGCGCTCGACCGGCTGACGCGCGAAGCGCTGGCGCGCCATGCGCCGCGGGTGGTGCTGCTGTCGGTGCCCTTTCCCGGCGCGGTGTACGCGGCTTTCCGCATCGCGCAGACGATACGGGCGGTCGATCCGTCCATCGTCACCGTGCTCGGCGGCGGCTTCGTCAACACCGAACTGCGCGAACTGAGCGAGCCGCGCGTATTCGACTTCTTCGATTACGTGACGCTGGACGCCGGCGAGCGGCCGCTGCTGGCGCTGCTCGACCACCTCGCCGGCGGCCGCTCGCGACAACGGCTGGTGCGCACCTTCCTGCGTGAAAGGGAGGGGGGCGGCGGCGCGGTGAAGTATGTGAACTTCGTCGAGCCGGACATTCCGTTCGACGAGGTCGGCACGCCGACCTGGGCCGGTCTGCCGCTGGACCGCTACCTGTCGCTGCTGGACATGCTCAATCCGATGCACCGGCTGTGGTCGGACGGGCGCTGGAACAAGCTCACGGTGGCGCACGGCTGCTACTGGAAGAAGTGCAGTTTCTGCGACGTGAGCCTCGACTACATTTCGCGCTACGACGCGGCCAGTGCGAGCACGCTGGTCGATCGCGTCGAAGCCATCATCGCCGAGACCGGGCAGAGCGGTTTCCATCTGGTCGACGAGGCGGCGCCGCCGAAATCGCTGCGCGCCTTCGCCGCCGAACTGAAGCGGCGCGACGTCAGCATTTCATGGTGGGGCAATATCCGCTTCGAGAAGTCGTTCACGCCGGAGCTGTGCCTTGAACTGGCCGACAGCGGCTGCATCGCCATCTCGGGCGGACTGGAAGTGGCAAGCGACCGGCTGCTGCAGCTGATGAAGAAGGGCGTATCGGTCGAGCAGGTGGCGCGCGTCACGCGCGGCTTCGCCGACGCCGGCATTCTGGTGCACGCCTACCTGATGTACGGCTTCCCGACGCAGACGGTGCAGGACACGGTCGATGCGCTCGAATACGTGCGCCAGCTGTTCGAGCACGGCTGCATCCAGAGCGGCTTCTTCCACCGCTTCGCCTGTACCGTGCATTCGCCGGTCGGCATGCACCCGGAGGACTACGGCGTACAGCTGCTGCCGCTGCCGCCGGTCACCTTCGCGAAGAACGACGTCGGCTTCATCGACCCGGTCGGCACCGACCATGACGCGATGGGCGCGGCGCTGAACAAGGCGCTGTACAACTACATGCACGGCATCGGCCTGGACGAGGACGTGCGCGCCTGGTTCGGCGGTCGCGTGCCGAAGACGCGCGTGCCGCGCCATTTCATCGAGCGCGCGCTGGGCTGAGGGCGGATCAGTCGAGCAGGCCCGGCAGTTCGCTGCGTGCCAGCAACAGCCGTATCTGGGCGCGCAGCAATCCTTCCTCGAGCTCGATCCGGCGCAGGGTTGCGCGTTGCTGCGCGCGCAGGGCGTCTATCAGGTCGGCCGGCCCGGCACTGTCGTTCCGGTAGGCGTCGCCAGCCAGCCGCAGCAGCGCCTGCAGGCGCGGTCCGACCTCGGCATCGAAGGCGGCCAGCGCGTCACTGCGCATCGCCACCTCGATCTGGTTGCGGCGGGCATCGAGGTCGATTTCGGCTTCCAGCAGCTGGCGCTGCAGCCGCGCGCCGGCAGCCAGTGCGTCGGCGCGATCCACGGCGCCGTCGCGGCGGTCGAACAGTGGCAGTTCGACCGACACGCTGACCCCGTCGGCGATACCGTAGGGCTCGCTGGTCCAGCTGCGGATGAGGCCGAGCGAAACCTGCGGGAAGCGTTCGGCGCGCGCCGCTCGCCCTGCCGCCTCGGCGGCGGTCTCCTCCAGCCGCGCGGCATGCAGCGCCAGATGGTCGCTGCGTTCGCCGCTGCGTTCGCCGTTCGCAGCGACCAGGTCGAGCGGGTTCAGCGGGACGACCACCAGGGTGCGCCAGTCCGCGATGTCGAGCATGTCGGCCAGACGCTGCCTGGCGGCGGCCAGTTCGGCGTCGGCGGCGGACAGGGCGGCGCGCCAGTCGGCGCGTTCGAAGGCCAGCCGCTGTTCGGCGTACGGGTGCGCGGCGGGGTTCATGCTCGCACTGGCGACGATGTCCTCCAGCCGGTTCAGCCCGACGGTCGCGGCGGCCTGCCGTGACTGGGCCGCCTGCAGCGACACGAAGGCGAGTGCGGCGTCGGCGGCGCGCGTCATCCGTGACACCGCCACGCGAGCGCGCGCCGCGTCGACCGCGCGCTCGGCCGCATCCATGCGCGCACGTCGCTGTCCGCCCAGCAGCAGCGGTTGCTCGATCGCCACGTCCTGCTGACGCGAGCCGTCGAACATGGTGCTCGCGCGGCCGGGTCGCAGCCGGCCATAGCTGATGACCGGATTGGGGTGGGCGCTGGCGCTGCGCCGGTCCGCTTCGACGGCCGCGAGCGATGCCGCGTCGAGCGCGCTCTGCAGCTCGGCGTCGCGCGCAAGGCGCAGCGCGGTGCGCAGATCGAGCGCACTGTTCGCGGTGCAGACGGTCGGCGCCAGTGCGAGCAGCAACAGGACGCCCACGCGGGCGGCCCCTGCAACGATTTCGTGAAAGCGGGTCAAAGCGGCTGCGGCTGAACGTGAAGAAAGCGCGGCAGGCTAGCTGCCGGGGCCTTACAAAGTTCTTTCATGCAGTGCCGCGCCATGCCGCTTCTGATACACGGATTCAACGATGCGATTACTTCTGGTCGAGGACGACGACGCGCTGCGCAAGACACTTACGCAAGCATTGCGAGGCGCTGGCTATGGCGTCGATGCGGTCGGAGACGGACGGAGCGCCGACGGCGCCCTGCTGTGCGGCCACTATGCCATGGTGGTGCTCGATCTCGGTCTGCCCGATACCGACGGCATGCAGCTGCTGCAGCAACTGAGGCAGCGCGGCGACCGCACGCCGGTTCTGGTGCTGACCGCGCGCGACAGCCTCGATCAGCGCGTGCTTGGCTTGCGCCAGGGCGCCGACGACTATCTGACCAAGCCGTTCGCGCTGCCCGAACTGGAGGCGCGCGTAGCCGCGCTGATCCGGCGAGCGGGCGTGGGGCCGGCGCGTCTGTCGCACGGCCCGCTCGAATTCGATCCTCTCACCCGGCAGGCGCATATCGGCGGTCGTGCGCTGGAACTGTCGGCACGCGAAGCCTCGCTGCTCGACGCGCTGATGCAGCGACCGGGCGAGGCGGTGATCAAGTCCCGACTGGCCCACACGCTGGGCGATTGGGGCAGCGAACTGGGCCATAACGCGATCGAGGTGTACGTCCATCGACTGCGTCGAAAGCTGGAGCCCTTCGGCATCCGCATCCGCACATTGCACGGTCTCGGCTACCTGCTGGAGAAACCCGATGCGCACTGAGCGTGCCACGCTCAGACGAGGCCTGCTGCGCTGGCTGCTGCCGCCGATACTGGCGCTCACCGTGCTGTGGGTGTGGGCGACACACGGCGTGGTGCTCCACTTTGCCAATCTGGCGCACGACCGCGCGCTGGAGGATTCGGCCAGGACGCTCGCCGGTCAGGTGGTCCCGGACGGTGCAGGCCTTGCCGTCGATCTGCCGCCCGCAGCGCGTCGGATGCTGGAGTTCGACGAGATCGATACGGTCTATTTCAGCGTCACCGACCGCAGCGGCCGCGTCTGGGCCGGCAATCGTGCGCTGCCGGCAGCGGACATCGAAGTCGATGGCGATGCGCACCTCTACGACGGCACAGTCGATGGCCGGCGCGTGCGGCTGGCCGAGTTCGTCACCCGTGGCGAAGTGCGGGACCATGACCTGCTGGTGCGTGTGGCCGAGACGCTGAACAAGCGTGAACTGATGGCGCAGGAGGTGATGACCTACATGCTGGCGCCGCAGGCTGTTTTCGTGACCGGACTTGCGCTCTTCCTCTGGTACGGGGTCGGGCGCGGTATCGCGCCACTGCAGCGGGTCAGTGCAGCGATCGCCCGTCGCAACCATGCGGACATGGGCCCGATCGACGAGCAGGGGCTGCCAGCCGAGGTGTTCGAGCAGGTGCATGTGATCAATCAGCTGATGGAGCGGCTTGGGCATACGCTGGATGCGCAGAAGCGCTTCATGGCCGATGCGACCCACCAGCTGCGCACGCCGATCACGGTGTTGCGCACCCAGGTCGAGCTCGTACTGCGTACCGCCGAGGGTCCGGAGCGCGAACGCCTGCTGCGCGACATGGATGCCGCCTGCGCACGGCTTGCGCGGCTGGCCAACCAGTTGCTCAGCCTGAGCAGGGCGGAGGCTGGCGCGTCGCTGGCCCGCGCGCCGGTCGTCGTGAGCACGATGGTCGAGGACGTGGTGGCCGCGCTGATTCCGGCGGCGCTGGCGCGGGGCATCGAAGTGAGCGTCGACATCGAACCCGGACTGCCTGCGCTGCAGGGCGATGGCGTGCTGCTGCCGGAAATGCTCGCCAACATCGTGGACAACGCGATCCGCTACACGCGATCGCCGGGCGAAGTCGTCATCCACGCACAGGCGCATGACGACCATCTCCTGCTCAGCGTCAGCGACAGCGGTCCGGGCATTTCCATTGTCGAGCGGGCGCAGGTGTTCGAGCGCTTCCGCCGCGGCACCGCCGCCCGTGCCGAGGGCAGCGGCCTCGGCCTTGCGATCGCGCGCGAGATTGTTCAGGCGCACGGCGGTCGCATCGATCTGGCAAGTGGCGCCCGCGATCGCGGCCTGCAGGTGACGCTGACGATACCGCTGTCTCCCCAGCTGCCGGATCCATCCGCGACGGGGTCATAGCCGCCAGCCGCGATTCCTGTCTGGCTGAACACCGCGCCGTCGGGGCGGGTACGCTGCGCTCGCATCCGCATCCCGGTGACACGTTGCGCACGCGCGACTTCTGCCCGCTGGACGTGCCGTGCTGCGCTGCGTATGCTTTTTCCAGGGGGTGGTGTGTCGCGCCCCTGCCCGTTCCGCGTAACCGGAGTCCTGCCGTGTCGTCCGCATCCTTCTCCAGCGTTCCCCTCAGTTCGCGTCTGCTGCGCACCATTCGCGACGTGGCCATCGACAACGCACGCCAGCTGTTGCACGAAGCGCCGCTGCTGTTGCGTCACCATCACCACGCGCGCGCCGCGTTGCTGGCCCGGGTGGCCATCGAGGAGGTGGGGCGTGCGGTCCAGGCGTTCGATGCGCTCGGTCGCAACGTGACGGACGAGGCGGTGGCGATGCGGGTGAAGCTCAATTTCGAGGATTACGCGAAACGTCTCAACGCCGCGGTGTTCCCGCTGCTGCTCGAAGAGCCGCAGCGGCGTGACGAGGTGATGGCGCAGATCGACGATCTGGTCGAGGCCGGCCAGAACCCGCGCGATCCGGCGCTCTACACCGGCGTTGATTCGCTGACCGGCCGCGTCACCACGCCCAATGGCTCTATCGGGCCGGCCGCCGCGTCGCGCCGCGTTGCGCTGGCGAAGGACATTTTTGCGCGCGGAGAGATGCTGGTGCTGTTCACGCCGCCCAAGCTGCGCACCCGTGCCGAGGACCGCGCGTTCGCGCTGCGGCCGGGCGAGCTGATCGCCGCCCGCCAGGGCGTCGAGGCGTGGGAGGTCTACATCGAGAACATCCGCGCCGGCGACGCGCGCTTCGATTCCGCGCTCGACGAAATGCGCCGCCGCACGACCGACGGCGAGCGCTGACCACGCGCGTCAGCCTTCCGGCTTTTCGTCCCAAAGCGAGGCGACGGCCGGGCCGGGCGCATTGAAACCGAAGTGCCGATAGATGGCGGCGGTGGCGATGCGGCCGCGCGGCGTGCGCTGCAGATAGCCCTGCTGGATCAGGTAGGGCTCCAGCACGTCCTCGATGGTGTCGCGCGATTCGCCGATGGCGGCGGCGAGGTTGTCCACGCCGACCGGGCCGCCGTCGAACTTGTCGATCACCGCTTCGAGCAGCTTGCGGTCCATCAGGTCGAGGCCGACGCTGTCCACGTCCAGCATCAGCAGTGCGGCGTCGGCCACTTCGCGCGTGATGGTGCCGTCGGCTTTCACCTGCGCGTAGTCGCGACAGCGGCGCAGCAGGCGGTTGGCGATGCGCGGCGTGCCGCGTGAGCGGCGCGCGATTTCCAGACTGCCGGCGTCGTCGATCGCGCAGTCGAGCAGGCGCGCCGAGCGGCGCACGATGAGCGCCAGTTCGTCGGCCGAGTAGAATTCCAGCCGGGCGACGATGCCGAAACGGTCTCGCAGCGGGTTGGTGAGCATGCCGGCGCGCGTGGTGGCGCCGACCAGTGTGAACGGCGGCAGGTCGAGCTTGATCGAGCGCGCGGCCGGGCCTTCGCCGATCATGATGTCGATCTGGAAATCCTCCAGCGCCGGGTAGAGGATTTCCTCCACCACCGGGCTCAGGCGGTGGATTTCGTCGATGAACAGCACATCGTTCGGTTCGAGGTTGCTCAGTATCGCCGCCAGGTCGCCGGCGCGCTCCAGCACCGGGCCCGAGGTCTGGCGCAGATTGACGCCCATTTCCGCGGCAACGATGTGGGCCAGCGTGGTCTTGCCGAGGCCCGGCGGGCCGAACAGCAGCACGTGGTCCAGCGGCTCGCTGCGACCGCGGGCGGCGGCGACGAAAATGTCGAGCTGGTCGCGGATCTTCTGCTGGCCGATGTATTCGTCGAGTCGCTTCGGCCGCAGCGCGCGCTCCAGTGCGTCTTCCTGCGGGCCGGCGGGTGCTGCCGACACGATGCGCGGACCGCTGGGCAGGGAATCGGTCTGGATGGCCATGCGCTTATACCTCCGACGGGTCGATCCAGCGCCATTCGCCCGGCGCCAGATCGGCCGGCAGTTCCAGACGGCCGACCGCGACCCGGTGCAGCGTCTCGCAGCGGTTGCCGGCGGCGGCCACCATGCGCTTGACCTGGTGGTACTTGCCTTCGCCTATCGTGATCGACAGCTGGTTCGCAGCGATCTGTTCGACCGCGTGCGCGGCCACCGATACGCCGGGCGCGTCGTTCAGTTCGACGCCACCGCGCAGTGCGGCGAGCTGGGCGTCGTCGACCGGGTGCTTGGTGGTGGCGACATAGCGCTTCAGCACGCCGTGCTTGGGCGAGGTGAGCTTGTGAATGAACTGGCCGTCGTCGGTCAGCAGCAAGAGGCCGGTGGTGTCCTCGTCGAGCCGGCCGACGCACTGCACTGCGCGCATCACCAGTGGCGACGGCAGCAGCGTGAACACCGCCGGGTGGTGCTTGGGCTTCTGCGAGCATTCGTAGCCGGCCGGCTTGTGCAGCATCACGTAGGCTTTTTCGTGATAGCGCCAGGGCTGGCCGTTGACGGTGAATTCCAGGCCTTCGGGATCGAGTTCGACGAAGGGGTCGTCGATCATTTCACCACCGACGGTGACGCGTTCGAGGCGCACCAGCGCGCGGCATTCGCGACGGGTGCCGAAGCCCTGGCTCTGCAGGATGCGTTCGAGTTGCATATCAGTGGTTTCCGCCCACGTAGGGGTTGTATTTGCGTTCCTCGCCGAAGGTGGACATCGGGCCGTGGCCGGGGATGAAGCGGATGTCGTCACCGAGCGGGAACAGTTTTTCGCGGATGGAACGGATCAGGTCGCCGTGGTTGCCGCGCGGAAAGTCGGTGCGACCGATCGAGCCGGCGAACAGCACGTCGCCGACCTGGGCCAGACGGCCGGCGCGGTCGACGAACACCACGTGGCCCGGCGTATGGCCGGGGCAGTGCACCACGTCCAGCGTCACCTTGCCCACGGTCACGGTGTCGCCGTCGGCCAGCCAGCGGGTCGGCACGAAGGGTCGACAGGGCGGGAAGCCGAACATCTGCGCCTGCACCGGGAAGCCGTCTATCCAGAACTTGTCGTCCGGATGCGGGCCTTCGATCGGCAGCCCGAACTGTTCCGCCAGGTCCTGCGTGGCGCCGGCGTGGTCGAGGTGGCCGTGGGTGACCAGAATCTTTTCCAGCGTGATGCCGTGGCGCTGCACCTCGGCCAGCACGCGGTCGAGATCGCCGCCCGGGTCGACGACGGCGCCCTTCATCGTTTCGTCGCACCACAGCAGGGTGCAGTTCTGGGCGAACGGGGTGACCGGGATGATGGCGTGCTGGAGCATGGGCGAGGCAGTTGCGAGAAAGCGACATTGTACGTGGCGGCGGTGCGCCATCCGACACGGCGGCTTACAGCTCGGGCAGACAGAAACCGCGGCGGCGGGTTAGGCTGGACGCGACGGCATTCATTCCGAGGCAGCGCATCGTGATCGATCTTCATTTCTGGCCGACCCCGAACGGTTACAAGGTATTGATGTTCCTCGAAGAAGCGAACGTCGAGCACCGCATCGTGCCGGTCAATATCGGCGCCGGCGAGCAGTTCCGCCCGGAATTCCTGGCCATCTCGCCGAACAACCGCATGCCTGCCATCGTCGATCACGCACCGGCCGACGGCGGGGCGCCGCTGTCGGTGTTCGAGTCGGGCGCCATCCTGCTGTATCTCGCGGAAAAGACGGGCAAGTTCCTGCCGGCCGATCTGCGTGCCCGGGTGCAGGCGCTCGAATGGCTGTTCTGGCAGGTCGGCGGCCTCGGGCCGATGGCCGGGCAGAATCACCATTTCGTCCAGTACGCGCCGGAGGCGATCGCCTACGCGATCAAGCGCTATGTCGACGAAACCGGCCGCCTGTACGGCGTGCTGAACAAGCATCTGGCGGACCGCGCCTTCATCGCCGGCGACGACTACACGATCGCCGATATGGCGAGTTACCCGTGGGTGGTGCCGCACAAGCGCCAGCAGATGGATCTGGACGATTTTCCGCACCTGAAGCGCTGGTTCGAA
>Ga0123397_127092_pt1 | contig 10123 bp, 7 predicted proteins | sample T10HLNH4metaT_FD_89925 | JGI IMG/M metagenome (GOLD analysis project Ga0123397, IMG submission 89925) | Methane-oxidizing artificial microbial communities from Washington, USA to study methane cycling - T10-HLNH4 metaT (Metagenome... ... | reverse complement strand
GGACTCCCGTCGGGTGGGCTGTCCGGCGACGGTACAAGATTCCGTTGGCGAGTTGAAGCCCGGTCGCCGGGCCGCATGTTGCTGCGCCGCAAGCGGCTGCCGTGCGAATCCGGGATAATCGCGTCATGGTTTCAGTTGTGCACTCCCTCTCCAGCGCCGACGCGGCGCGCACCACCCTCGAACTGCTGACCGACGGTCTGGGCGACGCGGAAGCGGAACTGCTGCGCACCGCGCATGACCGCGTGATGCCGCTGTACGCCGAGCGCGCGCTCGGCACCGGCGAACCGATCGGCGAGCACGTGCTCGGCCAGGCGCTCATCTGCGCCTCGCTGCGCCTCGATCTGGAAACCCGGCTGACGGCGCTGCTGTTCCCGCTGCACGAGGTGCAGGAGGACGCCGGCGAACAGATCGCCACCGCCTACGGTCCGGCGGTGGCTGAACTGGTGGCCGGCCTGCAGCGGTTGGACAATCTGCGGCTGATCACCCGCGCGCACGCGTCGCAGCAGGTCGCCGGCCAGGACAGCGGCGGCAACCAGGCCGAAGTGCTGCGCAAGATGGTGCTCGCCATGGTGGCCGACGTGCGCGTGGTCATGCTGCGGCTGGCGTCACGGGTGCAGACCCTGCGCTGGCTGACCGCGCATCCGAACGATGACCGCCTGCAGCTTGCGCGCGAGTCGCTCGACATCTACGCGCCGCTGGCCAACCGGCTGGGCGTGTGGCAGCTCAAGTGGGAACTGGAAGATCTGTCCTTCCGCTTCCTGGAGCCGGACACCTACAAGCGCATCGCCAGGCAGCTGGACGAAAAACGGGTCGAGCGCGAAGCCTTCATCGCCGAATCCATGGCGCGGCTCAAGGCGGAACTGCAGGCCGCCGGCATCCAGGCCGACATCCAGGGCCGGCCCAAGCACATCTACAGCATCTGGAACAAGATGCGGGCCAAGAAGCTCGAGTTCTCGGAGGTGTACGACGTGCGCGCGCTGCGCGTGCTGGTCGAGTCTGTGCGCGACTGCTACGGCGCGCTCGGCGTGGTGCACCAGCTGTGGCACCCGCTGCCGCGCGAGTTCGACGACTACATCGCCCAGCCCAAGGGCAACAACTACCAGTCTCTGCACACCGCGGTGATCGCGCCGGACGGCCGTTCGCTGGAAGTGCAGATCCGCACCTGGGACATGCACCGCCACGCCGAAATGGGGGTGGCCGCACACTGGCGCTACAAGGAAGGGTCCGGGCAGGACAAGGACTACGACGACAAGATCGCGTGGCTGCGCCAGCTGCTGTCCTGGCGCGACGAAATCGCCGACCACTCCGAGTGGGTGGAACAGTTCAAGCGCGCCGCGCTGGACGACACCATCTATGTGCTGACGCCGCAGGGCAAGGTGATCGATCTGCCGGCCGGCTCCACCCCGGTCGATTTTGCCTACCGGCTGCATACCGACCTCGGCCACCGCTGCCGCGGCGCCCGGGTCAACGGCCAGCTGGTGCCACTGAACACGCCGCTGGACAACGGCCAGCGGGTGGAAATCATCGCCGCCAAGCAGGGCGGCCCTTCGCGTGACTGGCTGGTGCCGCAGCAGGGCTACATCTCCACCCACGGCGCCCGCCAGAAGGTGCGCCGCTGGTTCGCCCAGATCGAGGAAGGCGAAACGCTGGCGCAGGGCCGTGCCTGGCTCGCCCGCGAACTGGCGCGCGAGGGCGCCACCCAGACCAGTCTGGAAGAGCTGTCGCACAAGCTGGGCTACAACAGCGTGGATGCGATGCACATCGCCTGCGCGCACGGCGAGGTCGGCCCGCGCGCCATCCATGTCGCGCTGAAGGGCGAGGAACTGCCGCCCGAAGAGCCCGAAATCAAGCCGCGCGCACCGCGTGCTACCGGCGAGCGCGGCGTGCTGGTGGAAGGCGTGGGCAAGCTGCTCACCCAGCTTGGCCGCTGCTGCAAGCCGGCGCCGCCGGACCCGATCTCCGGCTTCGTCACCCGCGGCCGCGGTGTGGCCATCCACCGCAGCGACTGCCCGAACTACATCAATATGGTGGCGCGCAACCCGGAGCGGGTGATCGACGCGCAGTGGGGCGAAGTGGCCGGCCGCGATCCGGACGCGCGCTTCGCTGCCGACATCCACGTCGAGGCGCACGACCGCCAGGGCCTGCTGCGCGACATATCCGAAGTGCTGTCGCGCGAGAAGATCAATGTCACTGCGGTCAGCACGCAATCGAAGGCCGGCATGGCGCGCATGAACTTCACGGTGGAAATCGTCGGCGTCGGCCAGATCCAGAAAGTGCTCGGGCTGATTCGCGACGTCGATGGCGTGGTCGAGACGCGGCGCGGCTACTGAGCCGGGCCGGGTCGGCGCCCTCAGGCGTAGCTGTCGGTGACGCGTGAAGGGGCGTCCTGCGTCGTACGGGCGTACATCGCCAGCGCGGCGTCCGCAGCGCGCTGGACGTCCGTGGTGACCTCGCGTGCGGGTGGCGTGCTGCCGCGGGTGTCTTGCGCCAGTTCGGTCTGGGCATCCAGTGCCATGCGCGTCGCCTGTGCGGCCACCGCAAGGTCCTGGCCCGAGGGCTGGGCCGGCGCAAGCGCAGCGGCACGCACCTGCCGTGCCCGCTGCAGTGTTTCTTCCGGCGTGCGGCCGGGGGCCGTGTCTATGCTCACTTCCCCGCCCACCGCGTAGTCGACGCCGTCCGGTCCCCGCTGATAGCTGAAGCGCGCGCCCGAGGTCGCCAGTCCGCCGGACGCCGCAAGATGCGCCTGTTCGTGCTGGCGCACTTCACGGTCGCGGGCCTGCAGCTTGCGCAGCACCGCTTCGTCTTCCGCGCTCAGCGCCTGCGTTGCTGAGGGAAGGGACGAGCGGTTGCCGGTACCGGCCGCGATCGGAGCAGTGGCGGACAGCGATGAGGACAGGGCTGAAAGCGACATGGTCGACACCGGACAGGTCGCGCCGCAGCGCCGGCGCCTTTACGGTATAGACCGGCGGACCGAAAAAAGCCTGAGGGCGTGGCGGGCCCGCAGATCCGGCTCGAGAGGGGGGGCTGGAGTGCCCCGGGCGGCCTTACCGCGTCGATTGCCGACCGCACCTCTACCCCGGTGTGTGCCGCAGCGCGCGGTGCTGTACCGTGATCGGCCGGTTCTTCAGACAACCGGTCGCCGCCAAGTCATTGATTGAATGGCGGCCCCAACAGGAATCGAACCTGTACCTACCCCTTAGGAGGGGGTTGTTGTATCCATTCAACTATGGAGCCGCAGGGCCGCGATTGTAACCGCGGGGCGGCTCAGCGCACGAGCACGTAGCGGTATTCGACCGGCGGAAGGTCCGGGCGCACGTGGCGGTAGGGCAGGGCAAGCCGGGTGCCTTCGCCTACGCCGCTCCGCTCGAGCAGCTCGCCCGCCGCCGCTCCCCGGCCGATCACCAGACGCGGGCCTTCCGGCAACAGCGGTGCCGGGGCGCCTGCCTTCCAGACGGTCACCGGTGCATCCGGGAAGCGCAGGCGCAGCACCCCGCCGAACACGGGCGTGTCGGTCACGATGGGCAGGTGGCCGTCGTAGCCGGCAGCGCGCAGCGCGGTGGCCAGTTCGAGCGCCGGCTCGTTCAGTTCGTCCGGCCGGTCGCGCCAGCCATCGAGCAGCGGCCGGCCGGCCGCCAGTGACAGGTAGAGCAGGCCGAACACCACCAGGACGCCGCGCAGCACGCCCAGTCGCGGGCTGTCGGCCAGATGCGGCCGGCTGCTGAAGAACATCAGCGGTGCGACGAACAGCAGCGGCTGCAGCCAGCGACCCTTGAAATGGGTGGCGCCGCCGACGAACACCATGGCCAGCATGAACAGCGCGAGCCCGATGAGATAATGGCGCCAGAAGCGGGGCCAGGGGCTGGCCGCATCGCGGCGGAAAGCGGCGCGGCCGAACACCAGGGCGAGGATGAGATAGAGGCCGGCCACGGTGGCGGCGATCGCACCGGCCAGGCTGGTCAGCCCGCGCAGCGGACCGCCGGCGACCGCACCGCCGCTGGTGTTGAGCTTTTCCAGCGTGCGTGCGCTGGCGGCCTGCCAGTGGTCGATCAGCCACAGGCCGTGCGGCAGGAAAACCAGCAGTGCGACCGCGCCGCTGGCGATGAGCCAGGGGTTGAGCCAGACCGCGCGCGCGTCGCGCCGCAGCAATACGGCCAGCGCCAGCGCCGCGGCGAACACCGCGTAGCTGTACTTGGACAGCATGCCGAAGCCGGCAAGCAGCCCGAGCGCGATGTACAGTGCCGGCCGCGGGCCTTCGTCGAGCAGGCGCACCACGACGTAGAGCGAAGCGCTGGCCAGACAGGTGACCAGCACCGAATGGGTGAGATCGCGCTGCGATTCCCAGCCGATCTGCGGGATGAGCAGCATGCAGGCGGCAGCCAGCACCGCCAGCGGCGGCGCGACCAGACGGCGGGCGGCCAGCCAGGTGCAGGTGTAGGTGGTGGCCAGCAGCAGGTTCTTCAGCAGCGCGAGCGCCGGCACCGATACGCCGAGAATCTGGAAGAACGTCCATTGCAGCCACGTGTAGAGTGGCGGCTGCGCGCCGTAGCCGGCGGCCAATTGCTGGGTCCAGAGCACCTGTTCGGCTTCGTCCAGTTCGAGCGCGTCGGACGCGAACACGCGGGCGGCCAGGTGGGCGGCGAAGTAGAGCGCGAGCAGACCGAACAGCGTCCAGCCATTCGATACGGATGTGCGGGATGAGGGCATCGTGGTCAGGCGGGTGCCCGTGAGCGAATATTTTGAGCCGGTCGCGACGCGACCGGCGTGTTTTTGAAAGGTTGTCGAAATTGTATCAATCCCCCACGGTCGTCACCGCGGATGACGCGGCGCGCAGCTACGCGGTCGATATTTCCGTCGTGATTCCGGTGTTCAACGAGGCGGAAAACCTGCCGGATCTGGTGCGCCGTGTCGATGAGGCCCTCACCCCGACCGGCCGCAGCTTCGAACTGATTCTGGTCGATGACGGCTCGCGCGATGGCAGCGGCCGGCTGCTGCTGAAACTGGCGAAGGACCGCCCGTGGCTGCAACCGGTGCGGCTGGTGCGCAACTACGGCCAGTCGAGCGCGCTGCAGGCCGGTTTCGACCGGGTGCGCGGCCGCTATGTGGTGACGCTGGACGGCGACCTGCAGAACGACCCGCTGGACATTCCGGCGCTGATCGACCGGCTGGACACCGATCCGGACGTGGACATGATTTCCGGCTGGCGCAAGCAGCGGCAGGACAAGGCGCTGTCGCGCCGCCTGCCGTCGGTGATCGCCAACAAGCTCATTTCCAGTTCGACCGGCGTGCATCTGCACGACTACGGCTGCGCGCTGAAGGCCTACCGGCGCGACATCATCGACCGCATCCGGCTGTACGGCGAACTGCACCGCTTCATTCCGTCGCTGGCGCGCGACGCCGGCGCGCGCATCGACGAAGTGCCGGTGCGCCACCACGCGCGTACCCGCGGTGTATCGAAGTACGGCATCGACCGCACCTTCCGGGTCATTCTCGACCTGGTGCTCATCATCTTCTTCATGCGTTACCGCCAGCGGCCGCTGCACGCCTTCGGCGCGCTCGGCCTGTGGCTGGCCACGCCCGGACTGGGCATTCTCGGCTGGCTGGGCCTGGTCAAGCTGGCCGGCGAGGACATCGGCGGCCGCCCGCTGCTGATGGCCGGCGTCATGCTGCTGCTGATGGGCCTGCAGCTCATCGTGGCCGGTCTGGTCGGTGAACTGCTCATCCGCATCTATCACGAGGGGCGCGGCCGGCCGCAGTACCACGTGAAGGACGATCACGCCCGATGACGCGCGCTGCGCTGCTGCGCGTCGTCGCGGCCGCCGCGCTGCTGTTCGCGGTGGTGCGGCTGGCCGATCCGGCCGCATTGCAGACCGCCCTCGCCGGGGCGGACTCTGGATGGCTGGCCGCCGGTTTTGCGCTGGCTCTGGCGTCCAACATCGCCTCCGCGCTGCGCTGGCGTCTGCTTACGCAGTGGCTGGGCGCGGCGGTGCGTCCGCTGTTCGCGCTGACCACCTACTTCAGGGCGATGGCGCTCAATGCGCTGCTGCCGGGCGCGGTGGTCGGCGGTGACCTGTTCCGCGCGCTGGCACTGCGGCAGGCCGGCCTGCCTTCGCTGGATGCCGGGCTGTCGGTGGTGCTGGACCGGGTGAGCGGCCTGTGGGTGCTGCTGTCCATCGGCGCGTTCGCGCTGCCGTTCGCGCAGGACCATCTGGTGATCGCGCTGCCGTGGCCGCCGGTGCTGCTCGACGTGCTCGCGGTGGCCGGCGGTGTCGTGCTGCTGGTCGCCCCGCTGGCTCTGATCGCGCTGCGGCTCGACCCGGCGGGCGGGCGCATCATGGCCGCGCTGGCCCGCGTGCAGTCGCGGCTGATGCGGCCGCAGGCGCTGCGCCAGTACGCGCTGCAGATGGGCGCTTCGCTGGCGGTGCAGGCGCTGTCGATCGCGGCGCTGGCTTTCGGTGGCCGTGCGGTCGGTCTCGACCTCCCGGCCTCGGTGTGGATCGCCGCCGCCGCACCCATCTTCCTGATGGCCGCGCTGCCAGTCAGCGTCGGCGGCTGGGGCACGCGCGAAGCGGCCGCAGGTGTCGCGCTGGCGGCTTTCGGCGTGCCGGCGGCGCAGGCGGTCGGGGCTGCGCTGATCTATGGCCTGTACGGCCTGACGCAGGCCGCGCTTGGCGGCCTCATGTTCGCGCGTCGCGCGGCGCCCGGCGCCGGCTGACTTCCGCGTGAAGTGAGGGCCGGGAGAGGGCGGGGCGTATACTGCGCGCCCGCCTTCGCATCGCCCTCATTCCGTCATGCCGCTGATCACCCTCGATAACGCCTGCCTTGCCTTCGGCGACCTGCCCCTGCTGGACCACGCCGTGCTGGTGGTCGAGCCAGGCGAACGTCTGGCGCTGATCGGCCGCAACGGCACCGGCAAATCCAGCCTGCTCAAGATCCTGGCCGGCGACGCCCGGCTGGACGACGGCACCGCCTGGCGGCAGCCGGGCATCAGGATCGCCTATGTCGCGCAGGAACCGCAGTTCGCGCCGGGCGCCCGGGTGTTCGACGCCATCGCCGAAGGGCTGGGCGAACTGTCGCAGCTGCTGATCGACTACCACGACGTGGCCGAGGCGGTGGCCCATGGCGACGAAGGCAAGCTCGACCGCATGGCGGAACTGCAGGACGCGCTGGAACACCACCAGGCGTGGCGCTTCGAACAGCGCATCGAACAGGCGCTGGTGAAGCTCAACCTGCCGGGCGACGCAACCGTGGAGTCACTGTCCGGCGGCATGCTAAAGCGCGTCGCGCTGGCGCGCGCGCTGGTGTCGGAGCCGGACATGCTGCTGCTGGACGAACCGACCAACCACCTCGACCTCGACGGCATCGCCTGGCTGGAAACGCTGCTGAACGACTTCCGCGGTGCGAGTCTGGTGATCACCCACGACCGCCGCTTCCTCGACAGCTTCGCCACCCGCATCATCGAGCTGGACCGCGGCGTGCTGCGGAGCTATCCCGGCCGCTACGCCGAGTACGTGGCGCGCAAGGTGGACGAACTGGCGGCCGAAGCGCTGGAATCCGCGCGCGCCGACAAGCTGCTGGCACAGGAGGAGGTATGGATACGCAAGGGCGTGGAAGCCCGCCGTACCCGCGCCCAGTTCCGTGTAAAGCGGCTCGACGAACTGCGCGCCCAGCGCGAGGCGCGCCGCGACCAGATGGGGCGAGCCAAGCTGGAACTGGACCGCGGCGAAGCATCGGGTCAGCTGGTGGCCGAACTTGAAGGCGTGAGCAAGCGCTACGGCGAGCGGCCCATCGTGCGCGACTTCTCGACCCGAATCGTGCGTGGCGACAAGGTGGGCCTGATCGGCCCGAACGGCGCCGGCAAGACCACGCTGCTCAAGCTCATCCTCGGCCAGCTGGAGCCGGACGAAGGCCGGGTGCGCACCGGCAGCCGCATACAGGTGGCCTATTTCGACCAGTTCCGCGCCCAGCTCGACGAATCGGCCACGCTGGCCGAAGTGATCAGCCCGGGTTCGGACTTCGTCGAGATCGGCGGCAAGCGCATCCACGTGATCGGCTATCTGGGCGATTTCCTGTTCCCGCCGCAGCGCGCACGCGCCAAGGTCGAATCGCTGTCCGGCGGCGAGCGCAACCGGCTGCTGCTGGCGCGCCTGTTCGCGCGGCCGGCCAATGTGCTGGTGCTGGACGAGCCGACCAACGACCTCGACATGGAAACGCTGGATCTGCTGGAGCAGCTGCTGCAGGACTACGACGGCACCGTGCTGCTGGTGTCGCACGATCGCGCCTTCCTCGACGCGGTGGTGACCCAGACCATCGCCTATGAAGGCGAGGGTCGCTGGCGTGAATACGTCGGCGGCTACAGCGACTGGGTGGCGCAGCGCGCCACGGCGCCGGCCGTACCGGCGAACGTGACCGCGAATGCGGCGACGAAGCCCGCGGCGGCCGTCCCGGTGGTCAAGGCCGACAAGCCGGCCGCCGCGCAGAAGACGAAACTGAGCTTCAAGGAACAGAAGGAACTCGATGCGCTGCCGGACCGCATCGCCACGCTGGAGGCTGAGCAGGGGACGCTGACCGATCGCCTGTCCGGCGGCACGGTGAGCGGTCAGGATGCCGCGAAGCTGTCGACCCGTCTGGGCGAACTGGCCGCCGAGATCGACGCCGCGATGCTGCGCTGGGAAGAGCTGGAGTCGCGGCGCTAGGGCGTATGCCCCGCCGCACGACGCGAGTACTGTGCCGCGGTGAACGTGTTCCGGACAGCCGGTGCGCGTGCGGCCATGTCGGCGATTTTGACAGTCTTCGTGACGCAGTTAATGGGTAAATTTCCCGTGTAGTATTTCTGAAACAAAATCATGAGGCTGCGTGTGCGCCCCATTGTCTGGCTCACGATTTGCTATAGCTGCGATACCGGTCGGGAAAATTTCCCGGGTTTCGGGCAAACAATAATCGGAGACAGATCATGGACAAGCGTGCTTACACCCGGAGGCTGCGGGCAGCTACCGCGCTGACTGCGCTGTCGGCGGCGATGGCCGCCACTGCGGCGCCGACCGTCAATCTCGGCAATGTCGGTTACGTCACCTACGGCGACGCACGCTCCTATTCGCTGCCGATTGCCGGTCTGGAGGTGATGTCCGGCCCGGGTCAGATCAGCGTGTTCACCAAGCTGGGCCTGGGTGCGGACGGCCAGCTCGGCAATACCAATGCCGGTGTCGATGACGCCTTCGAAACGCCCAACGCCAATACCGTCGAAGGTTTCCGCACCACGACCGCCAACGAGCCCAACAGTCTGGCCGGGCAGCTGGACGGCAACTGGGACCGCCCGGGCTGGTGGGATGCCAGTCTCTCGGCGCTGAATGCCGAACTGAACCTGAGTTCCAATTCGCTGGTGTTCTTCTTCGCCAACAACGAAATCGGCAGTGGCGAAGACCGCGCCAGCCTCGCGGCCTGGATGCGGGTCGAAATCACCCAGATCAGCACCAATTCCATCCTCGGCCGTTTCGACCTGAGCAACGATTTCAATCAGGACCACGTGTCGACCTACGGTGGTCTGCCCACCTTCGACGGTTCAGGGGGGTCGGGCATCATTCTGGGCGATACCGGCCTGTACACGGCACCGGGGGCGCTGACCGATGCCGGCCGGCAGGACCCCTATCTGGCCGATTTCGTGCGCTCCGGTGGCCCGGTCTGTCTGCAGTCGGTGCCCGGCGGTGAAATCATCGTCGACTGCGCGGGCAGCTACACCCGCAAGGTCGAGCACAACCTCGGCGGCGACCGCGCGGCCTACGCCATCGTGATGCCGGAGCTGGACCAGATCGTCACCAACCTGATGAAGACCCCGGGTGTAAATCTGGCCGACTACGCGATACACGTCGATTACCGTCTGGGCTGCGGCAGCGAGACCGGTTTCAGCGCCATCCGTGCGCAGCCGAAGCAGAACCAGACCGTGGGCGACTGCCCGGACAAGTACGCGCTGAACGGCGGTGACGAAAAGCTGTTCCTCGGTACCCAGGCGGTGACGCCGGACAATCCGGTACCGGAACCCGGCGCGATCGCGCTGACCGCCGCTGCGCTCGGCGCAATGGCCTGGGCACGTCGCCGTCTCGGCTGATTGCCGCCTCCCCCAGGAAAAAAG
>Ga0123397_152200_pt1 | contig 10196 bp, 8 predicted proteins | sample T10HLNH4metaT_FD_89925 | JGI IMG/M metagenome (GOLD analysis project Ga0123397, IMG submission 89925) | Methane-oxidizing artificial microbial communities from Washington, USA to study methane cycling - T10-HLNH4 metaT (Metagenome... ... | reverse complement strand
GCCGCACTCATCAGCCCGACTGCGGCGCCGACCACCAGCGGTACCCAGACGCTGCCGGGCAGCGCGGTCGGATTGGCGAGGATGGCGAGCGCGGCCAGCCAGCCGACCGCTACGCCGAACACCGCGTGCGCCAGCACCGCCAGCAGCGCCGACGGCGCGTGCTGCATGCCGCCCAGATGGAAGAAGGCGGCCCATGCGATCACCATGGGCCACATCGGCAGCGGTGCGGACTGCATCGAGAAGGTCATTGCGACCGCCAGCATCACGTTGGCGCAGACCAGTGCGGCGAGGGGTTTCATGTGCGGACTCCTTCGGTGGGCGCGCGCCGGCCCCTGCGGCCCGGACGGGCTGCATGCGGTGACGTGCGGAAAGGGCGGCGACGGGTGCCGCCGCGGTTCAGGTGCGGCCCTGCTGCACCAGTTCGGCGTAGGCGTCCGGCGAGAGCACGCCCAGTTCGTCCGCGATGTGGCGGTCGCGCTCGGGCAGTACGTCCTGCAGCCCGTCGATGCGTTTCCACTGCGCCGGCGGCGTCGGGCAGCCGGGCTGCGGCACGTGCTTCGCGTCCTCCACACGGCGGTAGCGGTGGATGTAGCGCGGGCAGTTGATGAAGATTTCCGCCAGCTTCACCCGCACCACGAATTCGGCACCGTGGAAGGCGGGCGAACTGCCCTCCAGCAGCGGGTCGTCGCGGCTCACCGTGGCGTCACCATGCACCCGCACCCGGTGCGGCGTTTCGAAATCGATGAACAGCAGGCCGATCTTCGGGTGGGCGGTGATGTTGCCCATGGACAGGAACATGCCGTTGCCGTCGAAGCTCGGGAAAGCGAGCGTGCTGTCGTCGATCACCCGCACGAAGCCGGGCGCGCCGCCCTTGTGCGACACCGTCGGGTAGCCGCGGTGGTCGATGGTGGTGAGGAAGAAGAAGTCGCGCGATTCGATGAAGGCGCGGTGTTCCGGCTGTATCGCCGGATGCACGATGAATTCGGCCACCCGGTCGGCCAGCGGCTGCATGTCGAAGTCATCCTGCAGCGCGCGATGCTGCGCCCCGTAGAGCTGGCTCATGTCTCCTCCTGAGTCACGAAAGCTGTCCGAAGGTCGGACAAGCGGTTTGTTCATGCTCTTGTTGTTTGAACAGGATGCTAGTGTTCATGTCTGTGAGCGGCAACAGGCCGGGGATACATAGGTGTCCGGATAGCGGACACCCGCTTGCGACGCAGAGCGCACGGAGCACGGGGCATGGCGGAGGCGGACAACCGGACGAAGCAGGGACGCGGCGCGCAGCATGCGGATGCGGGCGAGGTGCCGGCCGGCAGCCTGCACCGCGCGCGCCTGCTGGTCACCACGATCGCGCGCGGTTCGCGCCGCGGCAGCGCGCTGACCGAACTGGTGGCGCGCACCGGCCTGCCGCGGGCGACTATCCATCGCGTGCTCGACATGCTGATGGACATGGGCTGGGTCGAGCGCGATCCGGTGACCCAGCGCTTCAACCTCGGGCGCGACCTCGCCGCGCTCGGCTATTCGGCGATCAGCCGGCAGCCGGTGGAGCGGGCGGCGGCGACCGAACTGAGCGCGCTGGCGGAGGCGCTCGGACAGGTGGTGTTCCTGAACCTGCGCAGCGGGCTGGACAGCGTGTGCATCGGCCGCTACGACCCGCGCTCCGACATACAGATCGGTCGCGGCGACGTCGGCCTGCGCACCGCCTTCGGCGTCACCCAGAGCTGCATCGCCATGATGTCGCGGCTGCCCGAGGACGAGGTGTGGGAGGTGGTGCGCATCAATCTGCCGCGCTACCACCGGGTCGAACGCTATGACGAACTGCGGCACCGCGAGGCGATCGCGCGTGCGCTGCGCGAGGGCTGGAGCTGTTTCGACGGCATGGTGCTGGACCGCAGCACCGGCGGTATGGGCGTGCCGCTGTGCGACGCCGCCGGCTATCCGGTGGCGGGCGTCGGCACCACCTTCATCAGTGCCTGGCTGGATGAGGCGGGGCGCGCCGACTGCCGCGCCCGCATGGAACGCGCGGCCGCGCGCATTGCGGCGCGCCTGTTCGACCTGCCGCTCAGCGGGTGATGAAGTGCACCGCGGTGAGCAGCGTGCCGACGAACAGCGCGGCGCCGATCACCGCACCGCAGGCGATCTGCAGCGGCGTGAGCTGCACCGTGTCCTGGTCGTGGCCACTGCGCTTGCGTACGCCGAAAAAGCTCCAGAACACCGTGGTGGCGACGCGCCACGGCGTCGGACGGGCGGGGGTGGGATGGACGGGTGCCATGATGAAGACCTCCTTGTGCAGGCTGACACCGTAGCGCGCGACGGCTCGCCGGCACAGTGACAGACGGTGTCCGGTCAGACCGGCACAGATCGGGCAAGTTGCCCCGCGCGCGCGGATAGAATCCGGAGCATGAAGCGCGGCACCAACCTCAAACTCACCCTCATGGTGCGCATCACGCTGCTCGCGGTGGTGATCGGCGTGCTGGCGTCGGCTGCGCTGATCTGGCGCACCACATCGCGGCTGCAGGCCGAGGCTGAGCGCAATGCCGATCTGGTGTCGCGGCTCGTCAGCGATCAGATGTCGCGCCAGCTGAGTGGCCTCGAACTGAATATCGGCAAGCCCGACCTGTCGCGCTTTGCCGAGTTTTCCGAAGTGACCCGGCTGTGCGTGCAGTACTTCGATCTCGAAGGCCGGCTGTCGGCCAACAGCTGCACCGCGGACGGCACGCGGCCCGGCGAGTACGCGCCCGAGTGGTTCCGCGAACTGATCCGCTACATGCTGAACCGCCGCATCGAGCGCGGCGCCGCCATCGAGCAGGACGTGGCCGGCGAGCCGGGGGTGCGCGTCGGGCGCCGGGTGCTGTGGTACCAGCCCTATGGCGTCGGTCTGGACGTGGGCCGTGCGCCCGGCCTCAAGATGGGCGAAGTGCTGATCCGGGTCGATGCCGACCGCGAAAGCGGCGCGGTGTGGCAGGAAATCCTGCGCCTGCTCGCGGGCGCCGCGGTGGCGGTGCTGGCGTTCAACCTGCTCATCTACCTGTCGATCAGCCGCGCGCTGCGGCCGGCGTCCGCGGTGCTGGACGGCCTCGGCAAGCTGGAGCGCGGCGATCTGGATGCGCGGCTGCCGGCCTTCGAACTGGCGGAATTCGACCGCATCGGTTCGGTGTTCAACACGATGGCGGAAAACCTGAAACAGAAGACACGCGAACAGCAGCGGCTGGCGCAGATGCTGCTCACGGTGCAGGAGGGCGAGCGGCGCCGGCTGGCGCGCGAACTGCACGACGAATTCGGACAGAGCCTGGCGTCGATCAGCGCCGAAGCGGCCTGCGTCGTGAACGAGGCCGACCGGCCCGCGCCGCAGCCGGAGGCGCTGCGCGACAGCGGTCAGACCGTGATGCGCACGGTGAGCCGCATGATGGAATCGCTGCACGGCATTCTGCGCCAGCTGCGCCCGGTCGGTCTGGACGAATACGGCCTGATCGCCGGGCTGGACCGCATGGTCCGCATGTGGGACGCGCAGGCGCGCGGCCGCTGCCGCTACTCGCTGGAGGTCGAGGGCGATTTCGCCGACCTGCCGGACGACATCGCGATCAATCTCTACCGCATCGTGCAGGAATGTCTGACCAACGCGGCCAAGCACTCCGGGGCCACGGTGGTCGAGGTCAGGCTGGAGCGGCGGCCGGTGCGCGACGACATCCGGCTGCGGGTGATCGATGACGGCGTGGTGCGCGGCCCGGTGCTGGCGGTGAAGCAGCCGGAATCCGGCGGCTTCGGCCTGATCGGCGTGAATGAGCGCGTGGTGGCGCTGGGCGGCCGCGTGCTGCTGTCGGCGCGCGAACCGCAGGGACTGGTGGTGGATATCGAAGTGCCGTGGCGACTGGGCACGCAGGTGGAGGCAGCATGAACGGATTCGCACCGCTGGTCGACGCGCCGGTCGGCATCCTGCTGGTGGATGACCACGCCGTGGTGCGCGAAGGCTACCGCCGGCTGATCGAACGTCACCCGCCGCTGCACATCGTGGCCGAAGCCGGGTCCGGCGAGGAGGCCTACCGCCTGTACACCGAACTCGCGCCGGATCTGGTGGTGATGGACATCACGCTGCCCGGCGCCAGCGGCATACAGACGCTGCAGCGCATCCTGGCGCGCGACCGCGATGCGCGGGTGCTGGTGTTCACCATGCACCGCGACGCCACCTTCGTCGAAAAGGCGCTGGAATCCGGCGCGCTTGGCTATGTCACCAAAAGCTCGCCGCCGGATCTGCTGGTGCAGGCGATACGCGCGGTGCATGCGCGCCGGCAGACGCTGAGCCCGGACGTGCAGGAAGAACTGGCGGCGCTGCGCCGCGCCGGCATTTCGGGTCGCAATGCACTGGCCGCGCTGAGCGCACGCGAATTCGAAATCCTGCGCATGCTGGTGGCCGCCAGGTCGCGCGAGGACATCGCGGACACGCTGCACCTCAGCCTGAAGACCGTGCTCAACATCCACTACCAGATCAAGTCCAAGCTCGGCGTGTCGACCGATATCGAACTCATGCACGCGGCGCGGCAGCTCGGGCTGATTGACTGAGCGCGTTGCATCGCCGCGCTCACCACAAGCTCGCGCAGTCGGTGGCCGGGGGGGGCTGTGGGAGCGGCGCCCCGCCGCGATCGGGCGTCTGATCAGATGCTGTCTCCATGCCCGGGCTGCAATCGCGGCGGGGGCGCCGCTCCCACGAAAAACTCGCCCGGTTCGTTGCCCGAGACCCGTGGGCGCGGCGCCTCGTCGCGATCGGGCGTCTGATCAGATGCTGTCTCCATGCCTGGGCAGCAATCGCGGCGGGGGCGCCGCCCCCACGAAAAACTCGCCCGGGTCGTTGCCCGAGACCCGTGGGAGCGGCGCCTCGCCGCGATGGGGCGTCCGATCAGACGCTGTCTCCATGCCCGGGCCGTAATCGCGGCAGGCGCCGGTCCGCTTACTTCCGTCGCGTCGTCGCCTTGCGCGGCTTGAGCAGCGGCGCCAGGTAGTGGCCGGTGTGCGAGCGCTCGACCGCGGCCACCTGTTCCGGTGTGCCGCTGGCGATGATCTCTCCGCCGCCGGCGCCGCCTTCCGGGCCGAGGTCGATGATCCAGTCGGCGGTCTTGATCACGTCCAGATTGTGCTCGATCACGACGATGGTGTTGCCGGCGTCGCGCAGCCGGTAGAGCACGCCGAGCAGCATGTCCACGTCGTGGAAATGCAGGCCGGTGGTCGGTTCGTCCAGGATGTACAGCGTGCGGCCAGTGTCGCGCTTGCTCAGTTCCAGCGCCAGCTTCACCCGCTGCGCCTCGCCACCGGACAGCGTGGTGGCGCTCTGGCCCAGACCGATGTAGCCCAGGCCGACCTCGACCAGCGTCTCCAGCTTGCGCGCGACCGTGGGCACCGCGTCGAAGAACTCGCGCGCCTCGTTCACCGTCATGCCCAGCACTTCGTGGATGGTTTTGCCCTTGTAGCGGATGTCCAGCGTTTCGCGGTTGTAGCGCTTGCCGTTGCACACGTCGCAGGGCACGAACACGTCGGGCAGGAAGTGCATTTCGACCCGCACCAGACCGTCGCCCTGGCAGGCTTCGCAGCGGCCGCCCTTCACGTTGAACGAGAAGCGGCCCGGGCCGTAGCCGCGCGAGCGCGCTTCCGGCGTGCCGGCGAACAGCTCGCGTATCGGCGTCAGCAGGCCGGTGTAAGTGGCCGGGTTCGAGCGCGGCGTGCGGCCGATCGGCGACTGGTCGACATTGATCACCTTGTCGAACTGTTCCAGCCCCTCGATCGCGTCATGCGCCGCCGGCAGCGCGGCCGAGCCATAAAGATGGTGGGCGGCCGCGGTGTACAGCGTGTCATTGATCAGCGTGGACTTGCCGGAGCCGGACACGCCGGTCACGCAGGTGATCAGGCCGAGCGGAATCGACGCGTCGGCGCCGCGCAGATTGTTGCCGCGCGCGCCGCGCACGTGCAGCCAGGCCTCCCCCGGCTGGGTGCGCTTCTTCGGCACCTCGATCTGTTTGCGGCCGGACAGGTAGGCGCCTGTCAGGCTGTCTTCCGACGCCTCGATGTCGGCCGGCGTGCCCTGGGCGATCACCTGGCCGCCGTGCTGGCCGGCGCCCGGGCCCATGTCCACCACGTGGTCGGCCATTTCGATCGCTTCCTGGTCGTGCTCGACCACCACCACGGTATTGCCGAGGTCGCGCAGCGTGTTCAGTGTGCCCAGCAGGCGCGCGTTGTCGCGCTGGTGCAGGCCGATCGACGGCTCGTCGAGTACGTACATGACGCCGGTCAGGCCGGAGCCGATCTGGCTGGCCAGACGGATGCGCTGCGCCTCGCCGCCGGACAGCGTTTCGGCCGAGCGGTCCAGGCTCAGGTAGTCGAGCCCGACGTCGATCAGGAAGCCGAGCCGCGCCGCGATCTCGCGCATGATGCGGGCGGCGATGGCAGCGCGCGCGCCATCCAGTTCCAGTCCCTCGAACACCTGCTGGCAGGCGCGCAGCGGCAGCGCCGCCAGCTGCGGCAGCGTGTGGCCGCCCACCTTCACATGGCGCGCGTCCGAGCGCAGCCGCGTGCCCTGGCAGTCCGGGCACACCTTTGTATTGCGGTACTTGCCCAGTTCCTCGCGCACCACCACCGAATCGGTTTCACGGTAGCGCCGCTCCAGATTGGGCACCACGCCTTCGAAGGCGTGTTCGCGCACCGTGGTGCGGCCGGATTCCGACAGGTAGCGGAAGGGAATGCGCTCCTGGCCGGAGCCGTTCAGCACCGTGTGCTGCAGCTTCGGGTCCAGCTGGTCCCAGGGCGTATCGACGTCGAATCTGTAGAAGGTGGCCAGACTGGCCAGCAGCTGGAAGTAGAACTGGTTGCGCCGGTCCCAGCCGCGGATCGCGCCTGAGGCCAGCGACAGGTGCGGATGGGCGACGATGCGCGCCGGGTCGAAGAAGGTGACCATGCCCAGGCCGTCGCAGCTGTGACAGGCGCCGGCCGGGTTGTTGAACGAGAACAGGCGCGGCTCCAGCTCGGCCACGCTGTGGCCGCACACCGGGCAGGCGAAGCGGGCGGAAAAGAGCTGTTCGGCGCCGCTGTCCATGTCCAGCGCGATGGCCCGGCCTTCCGCCTGCTGCAGCGCGGTTTCGATCGATTCCGCCAGCCGCTGCCGCGCATCGGCGCGCACTTTCAGGCGGTCGACCACCACGTCGATCGAGTGCTTGATGTTCTTGTCCAGCTTGGGCAGCTGGTCGATGTCCATCAGCTTGCCGTCCAGCCGTACCCGCACGAAGCCGCGCGATCGCAGGTCGGCGATCAGTTCGGTCTGTTCGCCCTTGCGCTCGCTCACCACCGGCGCAAGGATGGCCACGCGGCTTTCTTCCGGCATGGCGAGCACCGCATCCACCATCTGCGACACGCTCTGCGCGGCCAGCGGCGCGCCGTGTTCCGGGCAGTGCGGCGTGCCGACACGGGCGAACAGCAGGCGCAGGTAATCGTGGATTTCGGTCACCGTGCCCACGGTGGAGCGCGGATTGTGGCTGGTGGCCTTCTGTTCGATCGAGATCGCCGGCGACAGGCCCTCGATCAGGTCCACGTCCGGCTTTTCCATCAGCTGCAGGAACTGGCGCGCGTAGGCGGACAGCGATTCGACGTAGCGGCGCTGGCCTTCGGCGTACAGCGTGTCGAAGGCGAGCGAGCTCTTGCCGGAGCCGGACAGCCCGGTAATCACCGTCAGACGGTCGCGCGGAATGTCGATATTGACGTTCTTCAGATTGTGGGTGCGCGCACCGCGTATGCGTATCCAGTCCATCAGCCAGCCCGGTTCACAGCGAACCGGCTATGAAAACCCATTTCGCCAGGAAAGGCGAGCGTCGCGGTGCGCGCCCGCGGTGCGCAGGCCCCTGCCGCTTGCTAGAATCCGGGCTGCCTCTTTCCCTGCAAGCCATGACTCCCCCGATCAAAGACCGCATGACCCGCACCGAATGGCGTGCGGGCGTCACGCTGGCCTTCATTCTTGCGCTGCGCATGCTCGGCCTTTTCCTCGTGCTGCCGGTGTTCTCGGTGTTCGCGCGGACGCTGCCCGGCGGCGACAACATCTTCATGGCCGGTCTGGCTTTCGGCGTGTTCGGTCTCGCTCAGGCCTTCATGCAGATTCCGTTCGGCATCGCTTCCGACCGCTTCGGCCGCAAGCCGGTCATCGTCATCGGTCTGCTGCTGTATGCGGCGGGCAGCCTGCTGGCGATGTGGGCGCCGGACATCCACTGGATGATCGCCGCCCGCATCCTGCAGGGCACCGGCGCGATTTCCGCCGCGGTGACCGCGCTCGCCGCCGATCTGGTGCGCGACCAGCACCGCACCAAGGTGATGGCGATGATCGGATCGACCATCGGCCTCGTGTTCGCCGGTTCGCTGGTGCTGTCGCCGGCGCTGTACGGCTGGGTGGGCATGGACGGCATGTTCCTGTTCATCGCGGTGCTGGCGCTGACCGCGATTCCGCTGCTGCTGAAGGTGGTGCCCGACCCGGATCACGCGCCCGAGGTGAAGCCCACGCCGTTCGCGCGGGTGATCGCCGACCGGCAGCTGATGCGGCTCAACTTCGGCATGTTCACGGTGCACATGGTCCAGATGGCCATGTTCCTGATGGTGCCGCTGGCGCTGGTCGAGGTAATGGGGATGCCGGTGGCCGAGCACTGGACGCTCTACCTGCCCATCGTGCTGGCCAGTTTCGTCGTCATGGTGCCGGCCATCGTGTGGGCGGAAAAGCGCGCGCGGGTCAAAACCGTCTTCCTGGCGGCCATCGTCACGCTGATCGCCTCGCAGTTCGTCTTCCTGGCGCAGGTGGGCCTGATGTGGGTGCTGGTGGGCGGCCTGTTCGTGTTCTTCATCGCCTTCAACCTGCTTGAGGCGCTGCTGCCTTCGCTGGTGTCACGCATCGCGCCGCCGGCCGCCAAGGGCGCTGCGCTCGGCGTGTTCAATACCGCGCAGTCGGTCGGCGCCGCCACCGGCAGCGCCATCGGCGGCGCGATCGCGCTGCGTTTCGGCGCCAGCGGCGTGTTCGGCTTCTGCATCGCGCTGGCGATCGCCTGGTGGCTGTGGGCGCGCAGCATGCAGCCGCCGCCGGTGGTGGCCCTGCGCGAATACGCGGTCGGCGATCATGTCGATATCGAGTGGCTGCGCGAGCGCCTGCTCGAACTGCCGGGCGTCCGCGAAGCCAGTGTTGAACGGGATCGCCGGATGGCGTATCTGAAGGTGAATCTGGAACTGTGGGACGAAGAGGGCGTACGCCGGCTGCTGGACGCGCCGGCGGCTGCCTGAGATTCATATGGAATAATGGTGCGGCGCCTTTCCGGTGCCCGGCGCCGCTGTCAGAAACCAAATTCACGCATCTCGCGGGAGGAAAATCATGGCTTCAGTGAACAAGGTCATCATCGTCGGCAACCTGGGCCGCGATCCGGAAACCCGCTACGCGCCCAACGGCGACGCCATCTGCAACATCACGGTGGCGACTACCGACAGCTGGAAGGACAAGCAGACCGGCGAGCGCAAGGAACAGACCGAGTGGCACCGCGTCAGCTTCTACGGCCGGCTGGCCGAAATCGCCGGTCAGTACCTGCGCAAGGGCTCGCCGGTGTATGTCGAAGGTTCGCTGCGCACCCGCAAGTGGCAGGACAAGGAAGGCCAGGACCGCTACACCACCGAAATCCGCGCCGAACAGATGCAGATGCTGGGCAGCCGTCAGGGCGCCGGCGGTGAAGGCGGCGGCAGCGGTGGCGGATACGGCGGTGGTGGTGGCGGTTACGGCGGTGGCGACGATTTCGATCAGGCCCCGCCGCAGCGCCAGTCGGCCCCGCGTCAGGCGCCCAGCCGCCCGCAGAGCGCGCCGTCCGCACCGCCGGCATCGTCCGGTGGCGGTTTCGGCGGCATGGACGACGACATTCCGTTCTGATCGTCACCTGAACGCGAACGGCGCCTGCGGGCGCCGTTTTCATTTGCGATGACCCTCTACGAAGACCTCGCCGACCGCACCGCCCGGCAGATCGCCGACGGCGTGCTGCGCCCGGGCGACCGGCTGCCGTCGGTGCGTCAGGCCTGCCAGGCCAACGGCCTGAGCCCGATCACCGTCACCCAGGCCTACGCGCTGCTGGAAAGCCGTGGCCTGATCGAGGCGCGGCCGCGTTCCGGCTACTTCGTGCGCGCCCGCCTCGGCCGCGCGCTGCCCGAACCGG
>Ga0123397_140922_pt1 | contig 10283 bp, 7 predicted proteins | sample T10HLNH4metaT_FD_89925 | JGI IMG/M metagenome (GOLD analysis project Ga0123397, IMG submission 89925) | Methane-oxidizing artificial microbial communities from Washington, USA to study methane cycling - T10-HLNH4 metaT (Metagenome... ... | reverse complement strand
GTGTATGCGCTGGTGCAGACCGACGCCGGCTGTCTGGTGCTGGCCGAGGCGCTGGTCGAACAGAGCCTGAAGCGCTTCGGCCGCGAAGGCCGCGTTCTGGCCACCGCAACCGGCGACAAGCTGGAGCGCATCGCCTTCCATCATCCGCTGTACGAGCGCGAGTCGCCGGTCTTCCTGGCCGACTACGTAGGCATCGACGCCGGTACCGGCATCGTGCATTGCGCGCCGGCCTATGGCGTGGATGACTTCAACTCCTGCATGAAGAACGGCCTGACCGTGGCCGACGTGCTGAACCCGGTGCAGAGCAACGGCGTGTATGCCGAATCGCTGCCTTTCTTCGGCGGCCTGCACATCTGGAAGGCAAACCCGGTCATCGTGGACAAGCTGGCCGAGGTCGGCGCGCTGTTGTCGCACGAAAAGATCCAGCACAGCTACATGCACTGCTGGCGCCACAAGACGCCGCTGATCTACCGCGCCACCGCGCAGTGGTTCGTCGGCATGGACCTCAAGCCCGAGGGCGGCCCCAGCCTGCGTGAATCGGCGCTGGCCGCGATCGAGAACACCGACTTCTACCCGGACTGGGGCAAGGCGCGGCTGGCAGCAATGATCGCCAACCGGCCGGACTGGTGCATTTCGCGCCAGCGCAACTGGGGCGTGCCGATTCCGTTCTTCATCCACCGCGAAAGCGGCGAACTGCATCCGCGCACGGTCGAACTGATGGAAGCGGTGGCGCAGCGCGTGGACGCCGAAGGCATCGACGCCTGGTTCAACCTCGACGGCGCCGAACTGCTGGGCGCCGACGCGGCGCAGTACGAGAAGATCAGCGACACGCTGGACGTGTGGTTCGATTCCGGCGCTACCCACTGGCACGTGCTGCGCGGCTCGCACGCCGACCTCGCGCGCACCGACGGCGGACCGGTGGCCGACCTCTACCTCGAAGGTTCGGACCAGCACCGCGGCTGGTTCCACTCGTCGCTGCTGACCGGCTGCGCGATCGACGGCCAGGCGCCGTACAAGGCGCTGCTGACCCACGGTTTCACGGTCGATGCGCAGGGTCGCAAGATGTCGAAGTCGCTCGGCAACGGCATCGAGCCACAGGAAGTCGGCAACAAGCTGGGCATCGAAATCCTGCGCCTGTGGCTGGCCTCAACCGACTATTCGGGCGAGCTGTCGATCTCGAAGGAAATCCTCGATCGCGTGGTCGAAACCTACCGCCGGCTGCGCAACACCGTGCGCTTCCTGCTCGCCAATATCGCCGACTTCGACGCGAAGGCGGACATGCTGCCGGCCGACCAGTGGCTGACCATCGACCGCTACGCGCTGGCGCTGACCCGCGACCTGCAGGCGCGCGTGACCGCCGACTACGAGCAGTACGAGTTCCACCGCGTGGTGCAGGCGCTGCAGCACTTCGCGTCGGAAGACCTCGGCGCCTTCTACCTCGACGTGCTGAAGGACCGGCTCTACACCACCGCACCCGGCTCGCACGCCCGCCGTTCGGCGCAGTCGGCGCTGTGGCACGTTACGCACACCCTGGTGCGGCTGATGGCGCCGGTGCTGGCTTTCACCGCCGAGGAAATCTGGACCGTACTCGGCGACAAGTCGGCCGACAGCGTCATGCTGACCACCTGGCACGAACTGCCGGAACAGGCGGACGAAGCCGCACTGATGGCGCGCTGGACACGCATCCGCACCTTGCGCGCCGAATCGGCCCGCGTGCTGGAAACGCTGCGCTCGGAAGGCGGCATCGGTTCGTCGCTGCAGGCCGAAGTCGAGGTGCGCGCTGCCGGCGAACTGCACGACGACCTCGCGTCGCTGGGTGACGATCTGCGCTTCGTGCTGATCACCTCGGCCGCGACGCTGAAGAAGGTGGCGAGCGAGGCGGAGCAGGGCGTCACGGCGACGCCGAGCGCACACGCCAAGTGCGCCCGCTGCTGGCACTACCGCGCAGAAGTCGGCAGCAATGCCGAACATCCGGAACTGTGCGGCCGTTGCGATGCCAATCTGCACGGTGCGGGCGAAGCCCGCGAACACGCCTGAACGGAAGCCGATGAACGCACGCCTTGCCGGCTGGCTCGCCCTGTCCGCCTTCGTGGTCGGGGTGGACCAGCTCACCAAATACCTGATCACGCAGTGGCTGAGCTATGGCCAGAGCTGGTCGGTCACCTGGTTCTTCGATCTGGTGCTGGTGTACAACCCGGGTGCCGCCTTCAGCTTCCTGGCCGACCACGACGGCTGGCAGCGCTGGTTCTTCATCGTACTGACGTCCACAGTGTCGATCTGGCTGATCATGCTGATGCGCAAGCACGTCGCCGAAGTGGTGTTGCCGCTCGGTCTGGCACTGATACTGGGCGGCGCGATCGGCAATCTGATCGACCGCGTCGTGCTCGGCGCCGTGGTCGACTTCCTGTATTTTCATGCCGGGAGCCGAGGCTTCCCGGCCTTCAACGTGGCTGACTCGGCCATCACAGCGGGCGTGGTGCTGATGCTGGCAGACCAGTTCGGTCTGTCGGACCGCTTCGCCCGCGCGGAGAAACAAGCATGAACGACACCGTCAAACCCGACAGCCTGGTCACGCTGCACTTCCGCGTCGCGCTGCCGGAAGGTGGTCAGGCGCTGATCAGCACCTTCGAATCGACGCCGGCCACGCTGCAGCTGGGAGGCGGCGAGCTGGCACCGGCGCTCGAAGCGCGTCTTGCCGGGCTGGAAGTGGGCAGCCACCATGTGTTCGAGCTGGCACCGGGCGAGGTGTTCGGCGAGCACAAGGCCGATCTGGTCGAGCGCTTTGCGCGCCGCGACATTCCGGCCGACATCGAACTGGACGTGCATTCGGTGATCGAATTCACCGATAACGACGGCAACAAGTTTCCCGGGCTGGTGCGCGAACTGGACGAGCAGTCCGCGCTGATCGACTTCAACCACCCGTTGGCGGGCCGCGCCGTGCGTTTCGAGGTGGAGGTGATCGGTGTCTCCTGAGGGCGAGAACATGGACGTGCTGCTGGCCAATCCGCGTGGCTTCTGCGCCGGCGTGGAGCGCGCGATCGCCATCGTCGAGCGCGCGCTGGAGCAGTACGGGGCGCCGATCTATGTGCGCCACGAAGTCGTGCATAACAAGTTCGTCGTCGACAGCCTGCGCGCCAAGGGCGCCATCTTCATCGACGATCTGACGCTGGTACCGGAGGGCGCCACGCTCATCTTCAGCGCGCACGGTGTACCGCAGGCCGTACGTCACGATGCGTCGTCGCGTGGCCTGCGCGTGTTCGATGCGACCTGTCCGCTGGTGACCAAGGTGCACGTCGAAGTGGCCAAGATGCGCGACGCCGGCCGCGAGATCGTCATGATCGGCCACAAGGGGCACCCGGAAGTCGAGGGCACCATGGGACAGTCGGAAGGCGGCATGTATCTGGTCGAAACCGTGGCCGACGTGCAGTCACTTCAAGTGACCGACCCGGACAAGCTGGCCTACGTGACGCAGACCACGCTGTCGGTCGATGACGCGCAGATCATCGTCGACGCGCTGCGCGCCCGCTTTCCGACCATCGTCGGTCCGAAGCGTGACGACATCTGCTACGCGACGCAGAACCGTCAGGATGCGGTCAAGTTCATGGCGCCACGCAGCGATCTGGTGCTGGTGGTGGGTTCGCCCAACAGTTCCAATTCCAACCGCCTGCGCGAAGTGGCAGAGCAGTTCGGCGTACCGGCGCACCTGATCGACAACGCCAACCAGATCGATCCCGCGTGGCTGGCAGGACGCAAGCGCATCGGCGTCACCGCCGGGGCGTCGGCACCCGAAGTGCTGGTGGATGCGGTGATCGCCCGGTTGCGCGAACTGGGTGCGGCATCGGTCAGGACGCTGGATGGCACGCCGGAGAACGTGAATTTTCCGCTGCCGAAGGAACTGGCTCAGCCGTGATCGGGCTTTGCGTGACGGCACTCCGTTTCATATACTCGAAACCATGAAATCTCCGCTCAACCGCGAACAGACCATTGATCTGCTGCGCGCTCACGACATCAACCTGACGCAGCCGCGCATCGACATCGCCTGCGTGCTGTTCTCGCGCATGGAGCACCTGTCGGCCGACCAGATTCTGGCCATGGTCAACGAACGAGACTTCGCCGTCTGCGTCGAAGGCGACTGTCTACAACACGCTCAAGGTGTTGCGTGAGGCCGGGCTGATCCGCGAGGTGATCGTCGATCCGACCAAGGTGTTCTTCGATCCGAACACCGAACCGCATCATCACCTGTACGACGTCGTGACCGGCTGCCTGACCGATATTCCGAACAGCACCTTGCGCATCGAGGGCATGCCGCAATTGCCGCCGGGCATGGTGGCCGACGGTGTAGACATCGTCGTGCGCGTGCGTCCGGGCGTCTGAGTGCGGCGAAATTACCGCTTTCTGCGCTACCTGAATTGATTTTGAGCCCTTCAGCGGCTATCATGCGCGCTCTTTATTGCCGCTGTAGCTCAGTCGGTAGAGCAGCGCATTCGTAATGCGAAGGTCACCAGTTCGATTCCGGTCAGCGGCACCAGTGAAATGAAACAGAAAAGCCAGTTCTTGCGAACTGGCTTTTTTGTTTTGTGCGGCCGGGTTCCATGAAAAAACAAGGGGTTGCAGCCTCGCGGCGGCAACCCCTTCGATTTGATCAGCGCGGTGTGCGCTCAGCCGTTCACCTGCAGGCTGTCGCCAGCGACGTCCTCACTCAGCGCCAGTGGGACACTGAGACTGCGCAGCGCGGCGGTGACGTGGTGCATCGGTGCGATTTCGTGACGGAACAGGTAGGCGAGCACCTTGCCGTTGCTCCAGGTGTCGGGCAGCGCGATGCGCACGGTGTGCGCTGCGCTGGCGTCCAGTGCCGTATGCACGAGCCAGGCGCCGATCTGTTCGCGCAGCAGGAAACGGGTCTTCAGCGGGCTGGTGGCGAGCGACATGCCCGGTGCTTCGGACAGGCGGATGGCCAGGGCGCGTGCCAGCGGGATCCAGTCGGATTCGACCTGCTGGCCGTGGCAGGCGGCGAGAGCGGCGTGTTCCCGCTTCAGGAACTCACACAGCAGCGCTGCCAGTTCGCCAGCCGTCCAGTTGCGCAGGCCCGGAGCAGCCGGGGCTGCATCGTGCGCGGACGTGCTGTCATGATGCGCGGCATTCGCCGAGAAGCGCGGCCAGCTCGCCCGCGTACGGGCCGGGGACAGTTCTTCGCCAGCGCCTGGTTGGCGCGCGACGACGACCCCTTCGTTCAGACTTGCACCCATGGCATACCTTTTGAGTTGTTGATTCGATGGTAATGCTGCGATGTGTCATTCTTTGGAACTTAGGTCACCCGGACTAAGGGTTTACCCGGATGCTACTTTTCCTCCTATCACGGCTTCCTCGACCTCCGTCACACCACCCGCGCTTGGCACGATGCGCCGGAAACGGCCGTGTGGCTTGATGCAGACCGAGGGAATCCCGCAACCCGGAACTTGTCCGAACCTGCACCTCTGGTGTTATCGACACGGAAGTTAACAAATGAAGAACTCTTTTTCGCGCGCCATCCACCTTCGTGATTACGTCGCTCCCGCCTGGTGGGTGGACGAGGTCGAGCTCGACGTAACCCTCGTCGACGACGGTACGGCCCTGGTTGCTGCCGTCATGATGTTGCGCCGCAACGAATCGGTGCCACGCGCACCGCTGCAGCTCGACGGGGAGGCGCTTGAACTGCTGCAGCTCAGCGTCGATGGACGCGCGCTGCCCGCGCCGGCCTCCTTCGTGCGCGAAGGCAGACTTGAACTGGCCGATCTTCCCGACCGTTGCCGTGTCGCGACGCAGGTGCGCATCAAACCGGACGAGAACACCACGCTGTCCGGCTTCTACCGCTCGAAGGACGGCTACTTCACGCAGTGCGAGGCAGAAGGCTTCCGTCGCATCACCTGGTTCCCGGACCGTCCGGACGTCATGTCACGCTACACCGTGACGCTACACGCCGACAGGGCGCGCTTCCCGGACTTGCTGGCCAACGGCAACCTGGTCGCGAGCGGCGACGAGGAGGGTGGTCGCCACTGGGCGCGCTGGGTCGATCCCTTCCCCAAGCCCTGCTACCTGTTCGCCATGGTCGCGGCGAAGCTCGACCGCCTCGACGACAGCTATACGACGGCATCCGGCCGCAAGGTCGATCTCGCGATCTATGTCGAGCCGGGCAAGCTGGACCAGTGCGATTTCGCGATGCATGCACTGAAGAAGTCGATGCGCTGGGACGAACAGCGTTTTGGCCTGGAGCTCGACCTCGACCGCTACATGATCGTCGCCGTCGGTGACTTCAATATGGGGGCGATGGAGAACAAGGGCCTCAACATCTTCAATACCAAGTACGTGCTCGCGCGGCCGGACATCGCCACCGACGTCGATTACATGAACATCGACCGCGTGGTTGCGCACGAGTATTTCCATAACTGGACAGGCAACCGCGTCACCTGCCGCGACTGGTTCCAGCTGTCATTGAAGGAAGGCCTGACCGTTTTCCGTGACCAGGAATACGGGTCGGATGAATACTCGCGCCCGGTACAGCGCATCCAGGAAGTGCGCGGGCTTCGCGCGGCGCAGTTCCCGGAGGACGCCGGGCCGATGGCGCACCCGATACGGCCCGCCAGCTACGAGGAAATCAACAACTTCTATACCGCCACCGTCTATGAGAAGGGGGCCGAGGTGGTGCGGATGATCCACACGCTGCTCGGCGAGGATGGTTTCCGTCGCGGCATGGATCTGTATTTCGAGCGGCACGACGGACAGGCAGTCACCTGCGATGACTTCGTGTCGGCGATGCAGGACGCATCAGGCGTCGACCTGACCCAGTTCCGCCGCTGGTACGAACAGGCCGGTACGCCGCGGCTGAAGGCCGAAGCCGCCTTCGATGCCACCAGCGGACGATGGACGCTGACGCTGACCCAGTCGAACCCGGAAACCGCCTACGAGAAACGTCTGGCTGAGGAGGGGCTGAAGTTTGCCCGCGGTCCGCTGCACATTCCGGTGGCGCTGGGCCTGCTGAGTGCGGATGGACGCGAAATCCTGCCGACCACGGTGCTGTCGCTGACCGAGGCGACGCAGACCTTCGAGTTCGATCTGTCTTCGCACGCGCTCGCGTCGGCGCCGCTGCCGTCGCTGCTGCGCAATTTCTCGGCACCGGTGGCGCTCGATTTCGATTACGGCGATGTCGGGCTGGCGACCTTGATGGCGCACGACAGTGACGAATTCAACCGCTGGGAGGCCGGACAGCGGCTGGCAACGCGATTGATGCTGGCCGGTGTGGCGCAGGTGCAAGCCCGCAGTGAGCCCACGGTGCCCGATCTGTTCGTCGATGCCTTCGCTGCGGTGCTGGCACAGGCGGACGCCGATCCGGCCTTTGCTGCCGAGGCGCTCACGCTGCCATCCGAAGCCTGGCTGGGCGACCAGATGGCGGTGATCGACCCGGACGCCATCCACCGCGTGCGCACGTTTTTCAGGCGCACGCTGGCCGAGCGGCTGCGGCCGCAGTTCGAGGCGTTGCTGGCGCGTCATGTCGTGTCGGGCGCCTACGCACCGGAACCGGCGGCGATGGGCCGGCGCGCACTGCGCAACCTCGCGCTCGGCTACCTGATGACGCTGGACGACAGTGCGCTGCAGCTGCGCGCGCTGGCGCAGTTCCGCGACGCCGACAACATGACCGACCAGTTCGCCGCGTTCTCGCTGCTGGCGCACAGCGAAACGCCGCTGCGCGAAGTGGCGCTGAACGAGTTCTATGCACGCTGGAAGGACGAGGCGCTGGTGGTGGACAAGTGGCTGGCGGTGCAGGCGACCTCGCCGCTGCCGGACGCCCGCGCCCGCGTGCGCGAGCTGATGGCGCACGAGGCCTTCGACCTGAAGAACCCGAACAAGGTGTATGCGCTGGTGCGCACCTTCTGCGCCGCCAATCCGCTGCACTTCCACGCCGCCGACGGCTCCGGCTACGCCTACGCCGCCGGCGTCATCCGCGAACTGGACCCGGTGAATCCGCAGGTCGCGTCGCGGGTGGCCCGGGCTTTCGACCGCTGGCGTCGCTTCGATGACGGCCGTCAGGCCCACGCACGCAAGGCGCTGGAGAGCATCCGCGACCTGCAGGGGCTGTCGGCCGACGTGGCCGAGGTGGTGGGTCGGGCGCTGGCCTGACACCGTGCTGCGGCCCGGCAGGGCCGCAGCCGCCGCGGATCAGAAGCGATAGGTGGCCGAAGCGCGCACCGTGCGCAGCGTGCCGAGGAAGCAGTCACCGCGTGACAGGCAGGTTGTGTAGTACTCGCGGTCGGCGATGTTGTCGACGTTGAGCGCATAGCGCCACTGGCCTGTCCGGTAGGCGAGCAATGCGTCCATCAGCGTGATCGAAGGCGTACGCAGGCTGTCGGTGCCGTCCCAGCTGGCGCCGATGTAGCGTACGCCGCCGCCCACCTCGAACTGACCGGGCAGGTCGAAGGCGGTGAAGCGCTTCACCGCCCAGGCGCTCGCCATGTGTTCCGGAATGCTGGCGAGACGCTTGCCGAGATCCGCCGCGTTGCTCTGGGTGATCTCGCTGTCGGTGTAGGTGTAGGTCGCGATCAGATCGACGCCGCCCGCCAGGCTGGCCTGCGCTTCCGCCTCGACGCCACGTATCGTCGCCTCGCCGACCTGGATGCGGTTCAGCGCGTTGTTCGGGTCGGCGGTCAGGCGGTTCTTCTCCTTCAGCTCGTAGGCGGCCAGCGTCAGGAACAGGCGGCTGCCCGGCGGCTGGTACTTCACGCCGACTTCCCACTGTTCGCCTTCGAGCGGCTTGTAGGCCTCGTTGTAGAAGTTGAAGCCGGCGCTCGGGTTGAACGATTCCGAATAGCTCACGTAGGGCGCCCAGCCGTTGTCGAACAGGTGCAGCAGGCCGGCACGCCAGGTGGTGGCGTGCGTGTCAATGCGCGCCGACGCCGCGTCGAGATCGTTGTTCTGGCGCGCCCAGTCGCGGCGTGCGCCTATGGTGGCGATCCAGCGGCGGTCTATCTTCAGCTGCTCCTGCAGGTAGAAGCCGCTCTGGTAGAGCTGGGTGTCCGGCTGCCGCGCCAGCGCAGGCACCGTGTAGTTGCCGTAGACCGGCGCATAGACGTCGATCGCCGGCGCGTTGCCGCGACCCATTACCGAGCTGGTGAGTACGCGCTGGAAGTCGAAGCCGAACAGCACCGTATGCTCGAACGGTCCGTGCGAGAAGTTCGCCTGCAGTTGCGTGTCGGCGGTGAGCGCCTCGACCTCGGGCTTGGACACGTAGATCGTGCGGTTCAGCGTACGGCCGTCCGGGTTCAGTACGGGGGCCGGGCCGAAGCGGCTGTAGACCGACTGGTAGGTGACCTGGCTGTCGGAATGGCGCACGTTCTGACGCAATGTCAGCGCGTCGTTGAAGCGGTGCTCGAAGCGGTAGCCGAAGGCCTGCTGCTCGCCGATGTAGCGGTCGAATCCCGGTTCGCTGATATTGGTGCGGAACGGAATGCGGCCGTTCGGCGCCGGCAGCACGGTGCCCTGGTGCGGGAAGAAGAACTGCGTCGTGTTCGTGTGATCGCGCTGCAGATTGGCCCACACCGTCAGTTCGGTGTCGGTGCTCGGGCGCCAGGTCAGCGAGGGCATGAACACCATGCGGTCGTCCTGTGTGTGGTCGACCTGGGTCTCCGCATCCTGGCCGACCGCCACCAGCCGGTACAGCCACTTGCCTTCGCTGTCGAGCGGGCCGGTCGAATCGACGGCCAGACGCTTCAGGCCGTTGTTGCCGACGACCGCCTGCACTTCGTGCTGGGCCTCCGCCAGCGGGCGCTTCGACACCAGGTTTACGGTGCCGCCGAAACTGCCCTGGCCGTACATGATGGAGGAGGGGCCGCGCAGCACCTCGACCCGCTCCAGCGTGTAGACGTCCGGACGGATGTTGTTGTAGCTGCCGAACAGCATGCGCAGGCCGTCCTGGTACTGAGTGAAGCTGGCGCCGCGCAGTTGCGCCCAGTCGCCGCGATTGTCCAGTCCATAGGGTTCAGCACGAGCGCCGGCGGTGTAGCGCAGCGCGTCCTGCACCGACACCACCGACTGCGCTTCCAGCCGGTCGCGCGTGATGACCGAGATCGACTGAGCGGTTTCGACCAGCGGCGTGTCGGTCTTGGTGGCCGAGGCGCTGCGCTTTGCGACGTAGCCGCGGACCGGGCCGTCGGCCTTTTCGGTGGCGCGCGCGTCCTCGACCTTGACGGCCGGCAGGGTGGGTACGTCGGCGGCGTGGGCGCCGTGCGTCCAGGCCAGCAGCGCGAGACTGACCG
>Ga0123397_117967_pt1 | contig 10290 bp, 8 predicted proteins | sample T10HLNH4metaT_FD_89925 | JGI IMG/M metagenome (GOLD analysis project Ga0123397, IMG submission 89925) | Methane-oxidizing artificial microbial communities from Washington, USA to study methane cycling - T10-HLNH4 metaT (Metagenome... ... | reverse complement strand
GTTCTTTTTTCTGAGAGAAAAGGTTCAGCATGGTTTTCACAAAATTCTTATTGAACTCTGAGTACAGCCATGAGGTTCTCAGGATAATTGTTTTAGGATTAATTTCCAGAGCAAGTTCTTCACCTTTTCTTTTTGATTCTCCATATACGCCTATCGGATTTGTAAAATCATCTTCCGAGTATGGCAGATTTGTGGTTCCATCAAAAACATAGTCTGTAGAAACATGAATCAGGGTCGTTTTATAATCTACACACGCCTGGGCAAGATGAGCTACCCCATAAGCATTTACTGCAAAAGCTTTTTCTTTTTCTGTTTCAGCCAGATCTACCGCTGTGTATGCTGAAGCATTAATGCAGTAATCAGGTTTGTTATCATAAAAGAAGTCATTCACCTGGTCTTCATTGGTAACATCAAGAGTGGATGAGTCTGTAAATAAGAATTCATATTGATGTTCAAAGTCTGGAGCTATTTTTCTAATGCAGTTTCCCAATTGTCCGTTGCTTCCTATTACTGCTATTTTTTTCATTTATATATTATTAATTTTTAAGTTAAAATCTTCAATAAGAGTTGCTGATTAAGAATTTTTTGCATTTTGGCTTCTTAAAAACTTCACTCTTGACTGGAAGTCTTTCTGAATCAAATCTACATAAAACTTGTCGAAAATTTCTTTGACATCTTCGGGATGAACTTCAGATTTTCTTGTTTTAACATTGAAATAAATAACAGTTACCCAAAGTACGGCATGGATTGTCTTTTCATCTAAACTTTTCATAAGGATTTCCACTTTTGCCGTTCTATCCTGTACATCGATGGTTTTGCTGCTGATTACTACCTGTGTGTTATATCTTACTTCTTTTAAATAGGCTATTTCATTTTGAATAGCAATCCAGGTACAGCCGGTTTTCTTGGTATATTCTTCATAGGTAAATCCGTAGAATGTTTCCACATGATCTTCTCTGGCATTGAACATATAATCAAGATATTTTACATTATTCAAATGTCCGATCGGATCGCAGTCACTAAATCTAACTTTTACCGTAGTTGATACTTCTTTTTCCATTCCGCAAAAATAAAAAAACCACCTCTAATAGAGATGGTTAGTTTTATAAATCTTTGTTAATTTGCTGAAATTATTGAACTCCAAGTTCTTTCTTTACAGCTGGAGTAGCATCTGGTCCTGCTTTATAAAGGAATGCAGTTGAGTTAGCATCCATAATATAATCGTATCCGTTAGCTTTAGCTACTTTTTCTACTGCATCGTTCAGTTTTTTCTCAACTGGACCGAAAGCCAAATCCTGCTTAGCTTGTAGATCTTTTTGAGCTTTGTCCTGCATTTGCTGGATTTCTTCAGCTAATTTTTTCATTTCAGCTTCTCTTGCTGCGTTTTCGTCAGCTGTTTTTTTCGGAGCTTCTGTTTGATATTGCTGATATTTAGTTTGAGCTGCGTCAGCTTTTTTCTTAATCTCAGCTTGTTTAGTATCTAAGAATGTTTTAAGATCAGCATCTGCTTTCTTTTTCTCCGGCATAGCGTTAAGAACTCCCATTACATCTAAAGTAGCAATTTTTTGAGCTTTTGCCATACCTACAGATACAACCATCATTACTGCTGCAAATAATACACTTAATTTTTTCATAACTGGTAAATAAATAATTTAATTTGTTTTTAGATTTTAAAATATAGCAAAAGTTAATTTTTAAACTTATTTTTTGCCTTTGCTATTTGTTTTTTCCTTCTTATCTGTTCCTTTCAACAAAACAGACAATACTTTCTCGGTGTAATCATATTTTGACTGAAGGAAAATAACACTAATGTTATTGCTTTTATCAAGAACTATGCCCAATCCATTTTTTTCGGACATTGTTTTGATGGCTCCCCAGATCTGGTCCTGAAAAGGCAAAACAAGGTTTGTTCTCAGTTTTGTAATTTCACCGTTAGCTCCAAAACGTAAGCTAGTAGTCGTTTTAATATTTTTATCGAGGTCTACAACTTCTTTTTCTCTCAGTTTAAGCTGGTCACCTATCAATAATACTTTTTCACTTTCAAAAGCAGCTTTTTTTCTTTCATATTCAGATTGAAGACTTTGAAGTTCTGACTCCCAGGTATCGATCTGAGAATTCAATCTTGCTTCAGCTTCTTTATACTGAGGTAATTTATTTAAAATTTCATTAGTATCCACTACTCCTATTTTCTGGGCATTGCTGAATCCAAAAAGCAATAGTAATGCGAACGTGAAAATTATTTTAAAGTGCTTCATATTTGTAATTATAATGTTTGGTTCATCAAGAAGTGGTTTCTCCATCCTGACTTGTCACCTGATAATGTTTTATCAAGACCTAGTGCGAAGTCAAATCCGATTAATCCAAATGCTCCCATATAAACTCTTACTCCTATACCTACTGATCTTTTCAATTGGAACGGGCTGTAAGAACTCCATGAATTCCATACGTTACCTCCTTCAGCAAATGTCAATGCATAGATTTTTGCAGTCTGGCTCATTGAGATCGGGTATCTTAATTCTAAAGTAAATCTGTTATAGATTGTACCACCACCTGTCTGAGTAATATCATCTGCCTGACCTCCTTCTGTGCTGGCATTTTCATATCCTCTTAAAGGAATCAATTCTCTACCGTCATATCTACCTCCGAAAAGACCTGTACCTCCCATATAGAATCTTTCAAATGGCGGAGCTCCCAGTTTACTGTTATATCCGTCCATGAATCCCATTTCTGCAGAAGATCTCAAGACCAGTTTTCCAACGATTTCATTGTATACATCTGCCTTGAATTTAATCTTATAGAATTCCATCCACTTATACTTGTCAATAGCTGACATTGTAGAATAATCTTTCTTTTTAAACAATGAGTATGGAGGTGTCAGTTTTGCTGAAAGCTCAATATTGGATCCCATTGTCGGGAAGATTGGGTCGATACCTGCTGAGTTTCTGCTCAACCCTAAGTTCACACTGAAGTTATTGGCAGTACCATTCGTTTCTGTAGTATTTCCAAACTGGAATGGATAGTTATTGAAATCATACTTCTGGAACTGTAATCCTGTGTACAATGAGAAATAATCATCCGGCCAGTTCAATAGTCTGTTTAAACCAGCTGAAGCAGAGAAGATATTAAGCTTCTGAGCTGCTCCATATTGATCCGTATATCTTACTCTGGAGTTATTCAAACTTACAGAAAGGGCTGTTGCTCTTGTACCAAATAACCACGGCTCTGTAAATGATACCCCGTAATTTTGGAAATACTGTCCTGCCTGCACCTGAATAGAGAACGTTTGTCCGTCTCCCTGAGGTACTGGTTTGAAGTCTTTAAACTTAAGGAAGTTCTTTAATGAGAAGTTATTAAAAGTTAATCCTAAAGTACCAATGAAGCTGTTACCACCGTAACCTGCCTGCAGCTGTACTTGGGAAGATCCTTTTTCTACAAGCTTCCAGTTAATATCAACAGTGTTGTCCTGCTGGTTTGGCTGGATATCCTGTCCGATCTGCTGAGGGTCAAAGAATGACATCCCTGCTAAATCGAAATATGTTCTTTTAATTTCCGTTTTCTTGAATAGTTCTCCCGGTTTTGTTCTCAGTGCTCTAAGGATAACGTGGTCATGGGTTGTAGTATTCCCCTGCCATGTTACTTTATTCCAGGTAGCCTGCTCACCTTCATTAATTCTAACTTCAAGGTTTACAGCATCTCCTGATACCGATTTTTCAACAGGTGTAACATTGGAGAAAAGGTAACCGTTGTTCATGTAAACAGATTTGATATCTGAATCATCTTCTTTACCTCCATCTTCTCCAACTTTTTTGTTGAATCCTACTGCATCGTAAATATCTCCTTTCTTGTATCCTAATAATCTCTGTAAATATTCTGTAGCGTATACTGTATTCCCCGTGAATGTAACGTCCCCGATGTAATATTTTTTACCCTCATTAAGTTTTACATTGATTTCGTAGTTATTTCTTTTGTTTCTCCACACTGAATCTGAAACAATTTTCGCATCTCTATATCCCAGGGAGTTATAATAATTGATAAGACCTTGCTTATCTTCCTGATATTTATCTTCAATGAATTTTGAGGATTTCAAAATACCACCAATACCAAAACGTTTTTGTTTTGTTTCTTTGAAAGCTTTGTTTCTAAGCTTTCTATCGGTTACATTTTCGTTTCCTTCAAATTCAATATGATCAATCTTAATTCTTTTTCCCTTTTCTACATTAATAGTCCAGTCTACTAAAGCAGGATCTCCTGCGTTTACTTTATCCTGAATACTGATTTTAGCATCTGCAAAACCTTTCTTAATATAGTCTTTAGGGACATTTGTTTTAAGACTAGACACTAAGTTTTGAGTAATCTTAGTTCCTGGTTTAAGGTTGTTATCCTTTGCCAGCTTTTCACTCTTAGATTTACCAATTCCTTTTCCTGCAAATTTCACTTCTCCAAGTTCTTTCAGATCCTGCAGGTGAAATTTCAGAACGATTGTCTGTCCTTCAATGCTTTGAACATAAACTTCCACTTCAGAAAAAGATTGGGTATCCCAAAGTTTTTTAACAGCATTGCTGATTTTCTGTCCCGGAATGTCTACGCTTTCTCCTTTAGTAAGACCTGTAAATCTTAAGATCTGAGCTGGTGTATATTTTTTTACCCCATCTACAACGATGTCTTTAAGTGTATAAGTGCCTGCCTCATTTTCTGCGTGGACAGCATTATTTACTTTTGTGCTGTCTTGTGGAGTTACTTGTCCATAAAAATGTGCAGAAGCAGCAAACATAATGATGGGTAATAGTCTAAACTTCATTTTATCGAGTCTTTCTTTTCTTAAAATTTTATTGGCCTTTTACTTGCTCACCGGTTAAACCGTATCTTCTTTCTTTGTTTTGATAATCTACAATACATTGAAAGAAAATATCTTTGGTAAAATCCGGCCACAGAACATTTAAAAACTGTAGTTCTGCATAAGCGATCTGCCAAAGCAGGAAATTACTTATTCTTATTTCACCGCTGGTTCTGATCAGTAAGTCTACAGGAGGAAAATCTTTTGTATAAAGGTAGCTTTCAAATAAACTTTCGTTAATATTTTCTATCTCTACTTTTCCTTCTTTTACATCAGAACTTATATTTTTAACGGCTTCCAGCATTTCATTTTGTGAGCCATAGCTTATAGCTAATACAAGGTTTCCTTTTGTGTTTTCTTTTGTGAGTTCTACCACACGTTCCAACTGCTCTTTTACCAAAGCAGGCAGTTTATCAAGGTTCCCTATCACATGCATTCTCAATCCCTTGCTGAAGATTTCTTCTGCTTCAAGCAGTAATGTTTCTACCAGCAGGTTCATAAGGGTATTTACTTCTTCGGTTGGACGACTCCAATTTTCTGAAGAGAATGTATAAAGTGTTAAGTAAGGGATATTAATCTCATTACAGGCATTAATAGCATTTCTTACTGCATTAATGGCATTTTTGTGACCGAAAGTTCTTTCTTCGCCACGAGATTTTGCCCATCTTCCATTACCATCCATAATGATGGCTACGTGTTTTGGTAAATTCTCAGAATTTATTTTATCTTTAATCAACGACATATTATTCACAATAACATGGAGGCCTTCCGAACGAATACGTGAGCCCTAAGCTAAACGTATTCATCCAATCTTTAGATCTGCCATCTCCAATATTTCTCTTATTAATAAACTCTGTTTCTCTTTCTTTAGAAACCGCATAATAATTTCCTGACTGTAATAATGAACCTCCTGTTGCAGGGTCCAAAATATCAGCATTAAAAGAAGTTTTTACATCTTCGGAAAGGATCTTACTATGATCCAGCTGATCCGTCAATGTATATCTGAATGTAGCTTCTGCAAATATTGCCCAGGAGTGGTTGAATTTATACTTCAAACCTACCCCAAAAGGAATATGCATCGTTACTTTTTTCCCTAATGAATACTCTGTTCTTGTGGTGAAGTCCAATTCATTGATTGGAGCCTGCGCCACCCCATCTGCATCTCTTCTGAAATCATTCACAAGATTTGCTTTAGGAGCATCAAACATTAAAGCACCAACACCTCCGAAGATATAAGGGCTTAGCATGCTGATCTGCTCATTATTTACCGGGAAAAAGTTATACTCAAACATTAAACTCGCCTCATACACATTATTTTTCCCATATGAGTTTCTATTTCTTCTATAATCTTCTTTCGCAGCTTTATCACTAAACTGAACCTGGTTGTATCCTAAATCCAATCTAACGGTCTGATGCGGGTTAAAATTAAATCTATATAACAAACCTCCATAAAATGGGATGCCCCAATCTGACACTCTGTTTAAATCCAACGGCTTCTGTAAAATATAATTTGTCCTTCCTACATCTCCCACTAGGTTACTCATACCTAGACGAACTCCCAATTCGTTTCTTTGTGCTTTAACACTTACCACTCCAAGGAAGGCAAGGAAGCTAAACAATAATTTTTTATTCATAAAAGAATATGGATTTATGGTTATTTTAAAATTTAATTTTTGCAAATATAAAACATTTTTATATTAATGATAATCTTAATGTTTAGTTAAAAATAAACAAAAAAACATAATTTGTTATAAAGTAAACGGCAAAGTGGCAAAAATATTCTTTTTTTCATAGAATGAAAATACATTAAATATGAAAAAACCCCCATTAAATGAGGGTTTAATGCTTTATTTTTTATTAAATAATACCTGTACTTTATTTCTGATCCTTATCAACAATGGTTCTTTATAATTTTTATCTTCATCAAAATATCCGTAACCATAGCCGTAGCCATAACCGTAACCGTAGCCTTGTTTTGTATTATAATCATTATAAACAAGTCCTAAATTGTCAATCTCATCATTATGATACTTATCCGTGATCATTTTCAGCATGTACTTTTCTGTGTATTCATGGCGCACAACATAAATATTGGCATCAGAATGCTTCATAAGCTCATATGAATCTGCCACTAATCCTACCGGTGGTGAATCTATAATAATGAAATCATATTTTTCTTTCAGTTCTTCTATAAATTTGATATTTCTCTGGCTCATTAAAAGCTCAGAAGGGTTTGGCGGGATAGGTCCTGAAGTGGCAACATCCAGATTTGGGATTTTTGTTTTGTTGACAATCTGATCAATTCCCACTTCCCCGGTCAGATAATTTGAAATACCATATTTATTATCAATCTTGAAGTCTCCAAAGATTTTTGGTTTTCTAAGGTCCATTCCCAATAAGATTGTTTTTTTATCACTTAATCCAATTACAGATGCCAGATTAATGGAAATATAAGTTTTTCCTTCTCCTCCGATGGATGATGTGATTAATATGACCTTCCCTTTTTGATCTTCATTATCCATCAAAAATCTCATATTGGCTCTTATTCCCCTGAATGCTTCTGATACGGATGATTTTGGCTGCTCCAGAACAGTAAGCATATTTTCATTGTTGTTATTTCCGATAACCCCAAGAAGCGGAATTTTTGTAGCACTTAAAAGGTCTTTAATATTTCGGATCTTGTTGTCAAACACCTCACCAATCAGGATAAATAATAGTGGAAGCAGTAACATTCCAGAAATAATAGCCGTTTTCGCCAATTTAACATTAGGCCCAATTGGTCTTTGTCCTAAATTTTTAGCCGGGTCAATGACCGTTATATCAGACTGATTGGTAGCCATTCTCATCTGGGTATCACTCTGTCTGCCCAAAAGACTGTTATAAGTAGCTTCAATCATGTTATAGCCTCTCTCTGCGTCCAGATATCTTCTTTCTTTTTCAGGATAAGTCGCTAAATCAGAATTGGCACCAGCCATTTCACGGTCTATCTTATTGATTTCTTCATAATATCGGTTATAATAGCTTCTCAAACTATTGGACGACCCCATTCTTGCCTCATCAATAAGCCTGTTGATTTCTCTCATAGGCTCTGATGACGGTTTATAAATAGTGGCCATTTCAGCTTTTTTGATATATAAAGCTTTAAGTTCAGAAACCGTTGCTGTGAAAACACCATCTTCAAAACCTGCCGCATTTGTTCCGATCATTTTATCAAAATTCTGAGACTGAAGTGTGTTCTTGATATTATTCAGAGAGCTGATTTTACTGATGATATCAGCTTTTTTAGCTTCAAGTTCTTTTATTTTTTCGAGAGATTTTTCATCTCTGTCTTTAATATTATAAAGTTTTTCTGAAGTCTTTAAATAATTAAGCACATTTGCGCTTGAATCAAGTTTTTTACGGATATTCCCAAGGTTGTCTTTTAAAAAAATATCCGTATTCTTATTAACGATATTTTTATCAGCAAGTCTTTTTTTCTGCAGCTCTGCAACAGATTTATTCAGGAAATTAACTGTACTATTAAGGTTGTATCCTTTTTTAGTAATAATCATAATAGACCTGATTTCTTTGTCAAAGTCTACTCCTGTAGTAGAAACAATTTCATCTACACTCTGGTTTACAGAGTTCAGATTGATAATAATATTATCCAGCTTAATTTTGGTAGCAACAGGATTTTGAAGCAGCCTGAATCTCAGGTTAGGCGAATTATACCACTCATTAATTTTGATGGTTTTATCCGCTGGCCTGCTATAAGCGTTAATATCCTGGAATCCTTCTACTTCATAGTTATATAAGTTCGTTGATTCTCCTTCTTCAGGCAAAACCACTTCATATGCTCCATTTCCTTTCGGTATCAATGTAATAGGATAATTGATCTGCTGAAGGTGCTTTTTATCAATCTGAAGAAAAACAGGTGAATCATCTTTGTCCAGGTAAGTAGATTTTATAAGCCCTTTGGTAGAATAGTTTACAAAAAGATCTAATTCTTTTACCAAAAATTCGTTATGAGATCTGGATAAAAGCATTTTCTTCAAATAAAGCCCATCCTGATTTCCTGTATCTCCCCAAATGAAGTTAATAGATTGGTTAGATTGAGTTGGCAGAAACTCCGAAGCTTTACTGGAGGTACTTAATGATAAGTCTGATGCATAAATATTTTGTGCATAATATTTACTGTATACCCACGCTATGGCATAGCCAATGATAAGCATTAATACAAACCAGTACCAGTTTTTAAGAATCCTTTTTAAAAAGTGTTCTAAATCAAATAAGGCAAATGTCCCGGATTTATCTTTCTGAGAATTAGTCTTCTCTGTAGTGTTTACTCTTTCTGGAATCATGACTAAAGATTTTTAAGGAGTAAATAAATAGATAATGCAGTAGTAATTACAGAAACTCCTGTAGTCAAAGTCTGGATCGGGTCTTTTCCGAATCCATTCAAGCTTTTCGCTCTTGTATTCAGATAGATTTCATCTCCGTTCTGTATATAATAATAAGGAGAGTTCATAAGATCTTCACGGGTAAGATCTATTTTTGCAATTTTGATTCCTTCTGGAAGCTTTCTGTGAATAACGACTTCTCTTTTATCAATAGTTCTGTTCAATCCACCATTAATGGCCAATGCCTCAGTAATGGTAAGGGTATTTTTGTGGACTACTTTTTCGCCTGAAAGTCCTGTAGTTTCCACATCACCAAGAATATAATATGTAATACCGTCTGTATTCAGTCGTACTTCAGATTTACCTTCCTGGAAATTTTCATTTACTTTATCCTGTATTTCTTTTGTAATATCGTCAAGAGTTCTTCCTTCAGCTTTTACATATCCTATCCCGAACACATTGATATCACCATTGGAGTCCACCTTCAGTCCGTTAAAGTAAAAATTCATATTTCCACCTCTTCCACCTCCGGAATTAGCACTCACTACACCTGCTGCACTACCACCTCCTGATATTGCAGAACTTATTGCCCCTCCGCCGGTAACTCCGCCTGAAGTATTGTAAGAGGAATAAAACTGTGCTGCATCTCCTTTGGGAGTAGTCACAATATTAAGATTAAGGATGTCGTTTTTAGTAATCCTGTACACGGGAATATTGTACGGGATAAGACCTTCTTCGTTAATGACAAGACTTTCGCTTGGCTGCAAGTACCTCACATCTTTTGTTGTGATACATGAGGTAACTAAAAAAGGGAATATTAAAAATAAATATTTAAAATTCTTCATCATATTTGAATATTGTTTACAAAAGTAATATTTAATTGTTAATTTTTGTTATTTCTTAATCGATATAGCAAATCTGGCAGATAAGCTCCGAAAAAGCCTAATGAAATAATCACCAATAATAACAGATTGACATTAATATGTCTTAAATAATAAGCAACTCCCACAATCATCAAATAGTAAAGAATGATATAAAAAGTAGATCTTCTGTGGGTAAGATTTAGCTTCAACAGCT
>Ga0123397_136710_pt1 | contig 10324 bp, 7 predicted proteins | sample T10HLNH4metaT_FD_89925 | JGI IMG/M metagenome (GOLD analysis project Ga0123397, IMG submission 89925) | Methane-oxidizing artificial microbial communities from Washington, USA to study methane cycling - T10-HLNH4 metaT (Metagenome... ... | reverse complement strand
GCGGCAGCTTGCCCGCGTCGTCGTAGTACACGCCCACGCCCAGGTTCACCTTGGTGGTGCGGGTATCAGCGTTGAAGGCTTCGGTCAGGCCCAGGATGGGGTCGCGCGGGGCCATCTCGACGGTCGAGAAGACGGACGGGTTCATGCGTGCTCCGGTGTGCAGGGTTGGTGTGCCCGGGTCGGGCGGTGCGTCGTGCTATTAAAGATAGGTCGAAAAAACGACAACAATCGCGCTAATGTCCGCTTTTGCCTGAACGCCGCCGAAGTCCTGCGGTCATCAGGCTGCAAACGATTTGTGCAACGCAAAATTCTACCATGTCGGAAACTGTCGCCGCACCCGCCCTGTTAACCTTTGACAACAGTCCCTATCGCCTCCATCAGCCCTTTCCGCCGGCCGGTGACCAGCCGGGCGCGATCGACAAACTGGTCGAGGGCATCGAGGACGGGCTCATGTTCCAGACCCTGCTCGGCGTCACCGGTTCCGGCAAGACCTACACGATGGCCAACGTGATCGCGCGCACCGGTCGCCCGGCCATCGTGATGGCGCCGAACAAGACGCTGGCCGCCCAGCTGTACTCGGAATTCCGCGAGTTCTTTCCGGAAAACGCGATCGAGTACTTCGTGAGCTACTACGACTACTACCAGCCCGAAGCCTATGTGCCGTCGAAGGACCTGTTCATCGAGAAGGACAGCGCCATCAACGAGCACATCGAGCAGATGCGGCTGTCGGCGACCAAGAGCCTGATGGAGCGGCGCGACGTGATCATCGTCGCCAGCGTGTCGTCGATCTACGGCATCGGCGATCCGGTGGATTATCACGCGATGATTCTGCATCTGCGCGAAGGCGGCACGCTGCACCAGCGCGACATCATCGCGCGGCTGGTGCAGATGCAGTACCAGCGCAACGACACCGACTTCAAGCGCGGCACCTTCCGGGTGCGCGGTGACGTGATCGACATCTTCCCGGCAGAACACGCCGAGAACGCGCTGCGGGTGTCGCTGTTCGACGACCAGATCGAGGAACTGTCGCTGTTCGATCCGCTGACCGGCCAGGTGCGCAGCCGCATCGGCCGCTTCACCGTCTATCCGTCCAGCCATTACGTGACGCCGCGCGCCACCGTGCTGCGCGCGATCGACGCCATCAAGGCCGAACTGGAGATCCGCTCGAAGGAATTCGTAAGCCAGCACAAGCTGGTGGAGGCACAGCGCATTGAGCAGCGCACCCGTTTCGACCTCGAAATGCTGAACGAGCTCGGCTTCTGCAAGGGCATCGAGAACTACTCGCGCCACCTGTCCGGCCGCCAGCCGGGCGAGCCGCCGCCGACGCTGATCGACTATCTGCCGCCGGACGCGTTGATGTTCATCGATGAGTCGCACGTCACCATTCCGCAGATCGGCGGCATGTTCAAGGGCGACATGGCGCGCAAGACCAATCTGGTCGATTTCGGTTTCCGGCTGCCGTCCGCGCTGGACAACCGGCCGCTCAAGTTCGACGAGTTCGAGAAGCTGATGCCGCAGACCGTGTTCGTGTCGGCCACCCCGGCCGCCTACGAGGCGGCCAATCAGGGGCAGGTGGTGGAGCAGGTGGTGCGGCCGACCGGCCTGGTCGATCCGGTGGTGGAAATCCGCCCTGCCTCGACCCAGGTGGACGACCTGCTGGGCGAGATCCGCAAGCGGGTGGACGCTGGCGAGCGCGTGCTGGTGACCGTGCTCACCAAGCGGCTGGCCGAGGACCTGACCGACTACTTCAGCGAGAACGGCGTGCGGGTGCGCTATCTGCATTCGGACATCGACACGGTCGAACGGGTGGAAATCATCCGCGACCTGCGGCTGGGCGAATTCGACGTGCTGGTGGGCATCAACCTGCTGCGCGAAGGTCTGGACATCCCCGAGGTGTCGCTGGTCGCCATCCTCGACGCCGACAAGGAAGGTTTCCTGCGCTCCGAGCGCAGCCTGATCCAGACCATAGGCCGGGCCGCGCGTCACCTGAACGGCACCGCGCTGCTGTACGCGGACAACATGACCGACTCGATGAAGCGGGCCATCGCCGAAACCGAGCGCCGGCGCGCCAAGCAGATCGCGCACAACGAGGCCCATGGCATCACGCCCAAGGGCGTGGTCAAGCGCATCAAGGACATCATCGACGGGGTCTATGACCAGGAAGAGGTGGCGCGCGAACTCAAGGTGGCCGAGGAGCACGCGCGCTTCGAAGCCATGAGCGAGAAGGATCTGGCCAGGGAAATCAAGAAGCTCGAGAAGGAAATGGTCGAGCATGCCAAGAACCTGGAGTTCGAGAAGGCGGCCGAGGCGCGCGACCGGCTGTTCAAGCTGCGCAGCGGCGCCTTCGGCGCGGCCGCGCACTGACACCGTGGCCGCACGGCAAGGGCGGCGGGGCGCTGCGGCGCCCGTCGGCCCCGGCCGGTGCTGATCCCTTCATTCCGCTGAGTCCTTCATTCCGAAATCATCCCGCTGCCGGGCGGAACTTGCCGCGCCGGCCGCACTCCCTGCGAACATGGTCCACATCACCGCTTTCTTCCGCCCTCTGCTCGTCGCACTGCTGAGCCTGCTGCCCGCGCTTGCGCCGGCCGCCGAGAGCGCGCCGTCCACCACCCCGCGTGCCACTGTGTCGCTGCTGTCGGCCAGCGATGCGCTGGCGCCCGGGCAGACCGTCGAACTGGCCCTGCATTTCCGCTTCCAGCCTGGCTGGCACATCTACTGGATGAACCCGGGCGATGCCGGTCAGGCGCCGCGCATCGAGGTGTTCGCGCCCGCCGGCAGCACGGTGGGCGATGTCCGCTGGCCGGCACCCGAGCGCCACGTCGACGGACCGATCACCACCTTCGTCCATCAGGGCGACGTGCTGCTGCCTTTTCCGCTGACGCTGCCGGCGTCGCTGTCCGGCACCACCGCGCTGTCGGTGAAGGCCAGCTGGCTGGTGTGCAAGGACATCTGCATTCCGGAAGAAGGCGTGTTCCGGCTTGAACTGCCGGCCGGTGCGGCTGAGCCCGGCAGCGACGCGCCGCTGTTCGAGGCGGCGCGGGCGGCCGCGCCGGTGCGCACCGACTGGCAGGTGTCGGTCGACGCGACCGGCCAGCTCACGCTGCGCGGCGCTGGCGCCGGTACGCTGAAAGCGGCGGATTTCTTTCCGGCGGACTGGGGGCGGATCGAACACGGCGCCGCCCAGACGCTGACGGTCGAGGGCGACCGGGCCCGCATCGCGCTGGTGCCGGGCGCCGAATTCGATGCCGCCAAGCCTCTGGAGGGCGTGCTGCGCGCCACCGGCGCCGACGGGGTGGAGCGGGCGCTGTGGCTGTCCACCGCGGATCAGCCGGTCGTCCGCACGCCGGTGGTGATGCTGGCCGCCGGCGACGCGCCGCCTTCGTCGGGGGGGACTGCACCGCCGATCCAGTCCTCGGCCGCAGGCGAAACCGGGGGGCTATGGCCGCTGCTGTTCGCCTTTGCCGGCGGCCTGCTGCTCAACCTGATGCCCTGCGTGTTTCCGGTGCTGGCGATCAAGGCGCTGTCCTTCGCCCGAGCCGGCGGGGGCGAGGCGGCGCGGGTCAGGCGGCATTCGCTGGCCTACTGCGCCGGCGTGGTGCTCAGTTTCGTCGCGCTGGCCGGCCTGCTGCTTGCGCTGCGGGCCGCCGGAAGCCAGGCCGGCTGGGGCTTCCAGTTCCAGTCGCCGGTGTTCGTCGCGGCCATGGCCACGCTGCTTTTCGCCATCGGTCTGAACCTGTCCGGTGTGTTCGACGTGGGCGGACGCCTGGCGTCGGCGGGCAGCGGGCTGGCGGAGCGCGGCGGACTGGCCGGCAGCTTCTTTACCGGCGTGCTGGCGGTGGTGGTGGCCACGCCCTGTACCGCACCCTTCATGGGCGGCGCGATCGCAGCGGCGCTGAGCGCCCCGGCCGTGGTCACCGTGGGCATCTTCGTCGCACTCGGTCTGGGCATGGCGCTGCCCTATCTGCTGCTGGCCTTTTTCCCGGCGCTGGCCCGGCGCATGCCGAAGCCCGGTGCCTGGATGGAGCGGCTGAAGCAGGCGCTGGCCTTCCCGATGTATGGCGCGGCGGCCTGGCTGGTGTGGGTACTCAGCCAGCAGAGCGGCGCGGATGGCGTGCTGCACGTGCTGGTGGCCCTGCTGCTGGTGGCGCTGGCCGCCTGGCTGGCCGGCAGCGCGCAGCGCGGCGCGCCGAGAGCCTGCCTGTGGCGGGCTGCGGCCGTGCTGGCGCTGGTGATCGCTGCGCTGGCGGTCGGACGCACACCCGCAGCGCAGCCGGTCGCCGCGGCTTCGGCCGAAGGCGCTTACTCGCCGCAGCGGCTGGCCGACCTGCGCGCCTCCGGCAAGCCGGTGTTCGTGAACATGACCGCCGCCTGGTGCGTCACCTGCCTGATGAATGAAAAGGTGGCCTTGTCGACGGCCGAGGTGCAGGCGGCGTTCGCTGCGCGCGGCATCGTCTACCTGAAGGGCGACTGGACCCGGGCCGACCCGGACATCACCGCCTTCCTGCAGTCCCATGGCCGGGACGGTGTGCCGCTCTACGTCTATTACCCGGCGGGCGGCCAGCCGGTGCTGCTGCCGCAGATCCTGACGCCGGGCGTGGTGCTGGCGCATCTCGAACCCGGGCCGTAAGCGTCAACGATTCGAGCAATCACCGAGGAGATCCGACATGACGACAGCGATCAGCCACCGATCCGCGCTGCTGGCCCTTGCACTGGGTCTGAGCGCGGCGATTGCCCACGCCGCACCGCGGGTGGGCGAGCCTGCGCCCGCGTTCGCCGCGGTCGATTCCAATGGCCGCAGCGTCAAGCTGGCTGACTTCGCCGGCCGCACCGTGGTGCTGGAATGGACCAATCACGGCTGTCCCTATGTGCAGAAGTGGTACCAGGGCGGCATGCAGGCGCTGCAGAAGGATGCGACCGGCAAGGGGGCGGTGTGGCTGACCGTGCTCAGTTCGGCGCCGGGCACCCAGGGTCATGTCGATGGCCCGACCGCCAACCGGATGATGAAGGAGCAGGGAGCTGTGCCCACCCACTATCTGCTGGATCCGGAAGGACGGGTCGGCCGCGCCTACGGCGCGCAGGTCACGCCGCACATGTACGTGATCGCCCCGGACGGCCGGCTGGCCTACGCCGGCGGCATCGACAGCATCGCCTCTGCCGACGTGAGTGATATTGCGAAGGCCGAACCGCTGGCCAGGCTGGCCATCGATGCGGTGCTGGCCGGCAGGCCGGTGGCCAAGGCGCAGACGCGACCCTATGGCTGCTCGGTGAAATACGCGAACTGAGGGACGCGAACTGACCGACACGAACTGACCGACACGAACTGACCGACACGAACTGACCGACACGAACCAAGGCTGAAGGTCGGGGTGCTCAGGCGTGCCCGGACGGATGGGGCTCGGCTGCTTGGGATGAGGGGCGGGCGGCCCACGGTCGGCGCAGGGCGCCGGCCGTGGGGGGGTACAGGTCAGGCGCTGACGCTGCCGGTGCCCGGGTGGTTGGCCGCGTGCATGCGGTTCTGCGCCTTGACCAGTCGTTCCATCGTGCGCAGGTCCTTGCGGTCCAGCTTCATCGCGCCGCGCACCCACTCGCGGGTCACGTCTTCCAGTTCCTGATAGGTCAGGCGCACATAGGCGTGCATCTTGGCGCGCTGGAAGGCGCGGAACCCCTTGAGCTGGGTGGACATCTGGCGCATCACGTCGCGCGCCACCCATTCGCCACGGCCCGGTTCGGCAAGATGGTCGACCAGACCCAGTTCGTGCATCTTCTCGGCCGGCAGCACGCGGGCGTTCAGGATCAGGTCCTCGGCCACACGCGGACCGGCCTTGCGCGCCACCAGGCTGTAGGCCCCCATGCCCGGGAAAAGGTTGAACAGCATTTCCGGGAAGCCCATCTTGGCGCCGCGTTCGGCGATCACCACATGGCAGGACAGCGCGGCCTCGAAGCCGCCGCCCAGCGCGTCGCCCTGGACCACCGCCATCGACACCGCGTCGGCGTGCAGGCCGGCAACGTTGTTGTTGATGGCGCGGATGCAGGCCTCCGCATAGCGCATCAGCCCGTCCTCGTCGCCGGCCTCGACCAGCTTCTGGAACAGGTCGAGGTCGCCGCCGAGGTTGTATACGCCGGACACGCCGGAGCAGTTCAGGAAGAAGTCGACCGTGCCCGGCGCCAGTTCGACCTCCTGCTGCTGGGCCAGCACGTCGGCCAGCAGTTCGGGCGTGAAGCAGGGGCGGCCGGTCGGATGTGCATACATCCAGAGCGCACGCGTATCCGCTTCATAGCGCGAAGTGAGCAGTGGGGTGGACAGCAGGCGCGGAGCATTGGCCGCCATGCCGGGCAGCGGCACGGTGTGCAGGTGAGCACGGGAGCGATCAATGATCTGCATGGCACACCTCCAGACGAATGTCATGAGGGGCAGCCGCAGCAGTGTCGCTGCTCTTCAGGCGATGTGACGGCTCAAGGCGCCGTTCTGCTCCATGGCACGGGGTCATCTGGTTCATTTCAGCCTCCGTCGGCATATCCGACTTTAAGCATGCTGAAAACAATCGCCCTTGCAGGCGGATTGGAGAGGCAGTTTTCTGCCTTTTTTTCCTGCTGCCCGGTGCACGAATCCGGACAGAGTCTGACCCTGTAAGCGCATGTTACGACAAGGCGCAACGGTTTTGCTTGAAAATTTGATTGCACCCGGGAGTCTGGTATCCACTGGGCTATAGTCGGCCGGAAAACGGGGTGCGGCGGCCCGCAGCGGCCTGCTGCGCCGCGTCATGGAGAATCGGATGAAACAGCTTCCGTCCGGCAAGGACGCAAGAGAACACAAGGTCACCCTGCAGGAGCTGGTGGACGGCATGGTGGCTGACGGCCTGCTCGGCGAGGCGGTGGCCCGGGATTTCCTGCACGAGCGGCGCTACTGGCGTGGCGGCGATCACCCGCTGGTGGTGCTGGCGGCGCAGAAGTGGCGCGGGCTGCATCCGCCGCACCGTGCCCTCAGTCTGGACGTGCTGACCGAATGGATGGCCGGCTGGAGCGGCCACGACTATTTCCACATCGATCCGCTGAAGGTGGATTTCGCCGCGGTGACCGAAGTGGTGTCCAGCGCCTACGCCAACCGCTTCCGCATCCTGCCGGTACAGGCCTCGGCGCGCGAGGTGGTGATCGCCACCGCCGAGCCCTTCATGACCGAGTGGGAAAAGGAACTGGCGCCCATCCTGCGGCGGCCGATCCGGCGCGTGATCGCCAATCCGGACGACATCGCGCGCTACGTGGTCGAGTTCTACAGCCTGGCGAAGTCGGTGCGTGGCGCCGCCAAGCGGGGTGATGTCAGCGGTGCCGGTGCGTCAAACTTCGAACAGCTGGTCGAACTGGGGCGCAGCAATCGCCCACTCGACGCCAACGACCAGCACATCGTCACCATCGTCGACTGGCTGTGGCAGTACGCCTTCGAGCAGCGCGCGAGCGACATCCACATCGAGCCGCGCCGGGATTTCGGCATCGTGCGCTTCCGCATCGACGGCGTGCTGCATCAGGTCTATCAGATTCCGATGCCGGTGCTGGGTGCGATGACCTCGCGCATCAAGATACTGGGCCGCATGGACGTGGTGGAAAAGCGCCGCCCGCAGGACGGCCGGATCAAGACCCGCGCGCCGGACGGTCAGGAGATCGAACTGCGGCTGTCCACGCTGCCCACGGCTTTCGGCGAGAAGCTGGTGATGCGGGTGTTCGATCCGGAAGTGCTGGTGCGCGACTTCCGTGACCTCGGTTTTTCCGACGAGGACGCGCGGCGCTGGAAGCAGATGACCACGCAGCCGAACGGCATCGTGCTGGTGACCGGCCCGACCGGCTCGGGCAAGACCACCACGCTGTATTCGACGCTGAAGAACCTGGCCACCCCCGAGGTCAACGTCTGCACGCTGGAAGATCCGATCGAAATGATCGAGCCGGCCTTCAACCAGGTGCAGGTGTCGGCGGACATCGGCGTCACCTTTTCGGCCGGCATCCGGTCGCTGATGCGGCAGGACCCGGACATCATCATGGTGGGCGAGATACGCGATCTCGAAACCGCCGAGATGGCGATCCAGGCCGCGCTGACCGGCCATCTGGTGCTGTCCACGCTGCACACCAACGACGCGCCGTCGGCCATTACCCGGCTGCTCGACCTGGGCGTGCCCAGCTATCTGCTGAACGCGACGGTGCTCGGGGTGATGGCGCAGCGGCTGGTGCGCACGCTGTGCCCGCACTGCCGCAAGCCGGCCGATCCGCAGACCGCCGACCCGCAGGCCTGGGATGACATGGTCGCACCTTGGAAAGCCAGCCGGCCCGAGCGCTTCATGCAGGCGGCCGGCTGCCTGGAGTGCCGGATGACCGGCTATTCCGGCCGTATCGGCATCTACGAAATCCTGCTGATGTCGCCTGACATCCGCAACCTGATCGGGGCCAGCGCCGACATTGCGGCGCTGCGTGACCAGGCTTACCGCGAAGGCATGTACCCGCTGCGGGTGTCGGGCGCGCTGAAGATCGCCCAGGGACTCACCACGCTGGAGGAGGTGATGAAGGTGGCGCCACCGGCCTGAGCCGGAGGGCGTACGCTCAGTAGCCGTTGTCCGGCGGCCAGCCGGCACCGGCGAAGGGCGGCTTGCGGCCGACCAGACCTTCGAGCAGTGTCAGTTCGGCGTCAGTGTGGTTGATCACGCCGGCGGCCGACATCATGTCGCCCCCCGGTTTGTCGCTGAGCCACAGCGGCTTGTCGTGATGCCGGGTGCGCACGATTTCGCGCTGCGCCGGGTCGCTGTTGCGGGCCAGTTCCGCCTCGCCGTAGCACAGACAGAAATAGGTGCGCTCTTCCGCCGCCTCGATGTAGCAGCCGGTGCCGCGTATGCCTATCGTGGCAGCCGGCGTGGCGATGCGTCGCTGACCCTTGTCGAACACCGACAGCAGCTTGCCGGTGATCACCCGCATCAGGCTGGCGGCTGCGCCGCTGCCGAACACCACCTGCGAGTCGCCGCGCTGCAGGAAGGCGTCGCGTCCCAGCACGTAGATGGCTTCCGAACCGGGGCCGGTGCGTATCGTGTCGCCCGGCCGTATTTCCATGTTGAAGCCCGCGGGTGCGCCGTTGATGCTCACCTCTCCGCGGAAGCCGCGCAGCCCGGTGCGGCTGTCGCGCGCCAGCGCGTCGCGCACCAGTGCCTCGAAAGCAAAGGGCGTGGCGGCACCTCCGGCCAGCAGGGTGGTGAGCATGCGTCGTCGGTCCATCGTCGGTTCTCCGTCTGTCTGTGCGGCGGATTATCGCCCGGCGGAGGGCACCGTGCGGACGCATCCGTGCGGGACGGCCCGGACATCCGGGCGCAGGTCACGCGGCCGGCGTGTCGTCCGGACTGACCGCGTCGCCGAGCCGGATCAGCCCGCCGGAAATGACGCGCGCAGTGATGCCGCCGTGACCACGCATCACGTTGTAGCCGCCCTTGCCCAGATTGCTTTCCATCCGGGAGCAGGGATCGCAGGGGCCGGTGTATTCCAGCAGCGCGTCGCCGACGCGGAAGCGCTTGCCCTTGAGCGCCAGCAGGTTCAGCCCGCTCACCACGATGTTGCGGCGGACCAGACCCGGATCCAGCGTGCCCATGCCCAGCAGGTCGGCCACGGTCTGCAGGTGTTCGGCCTGTATCAGCGTGACCTGACGCTTGCCGCCCGGGCTGGCGTAGCGGTCGCCTTCCAGGCCGACTTCCTCGACCGCCTGCACGCGTTCGAGCACGCGCAGCGGCTGCACCCGTACCGGGCGCACGCCTATCCATTCCACCCGTCCGGGCTGTGCGAAGGTGGCCGTGAGGGACTGCAGGGTATCCATCCGTAAGCTCTGTCGTTGGCGGTCTGCGGATGCTACTTCAGCCGAACACCCCGTGTAGATACCACCTATGGGGTGGGTGGTGCTCGCGGTAGATCCACAGCACCTCCTGCCGCGGACCGATGGCGATGCGGTAGTCGCGCAGCGCCTCGTTTGCCGCAAGCGGGGCGTCCAGACCGTCCCACCAGCCGGCTTCGATGCGCTCGCTGTCTTCCAGGCAGTGCAGCGGCCCGTGACGCCAGGGCTGACCGTCGCGTTCGGCCAGCGCCTCCGGTTCGGTCAGCAGCCACAGCGGACGTCGCGTGCGGGCCTGTCCGGGGCGGGCCGCGCCAGGCTCCGCCGGCTGTTGCGCACATTCCGGGCGCGGATCCGCGCTGCCGGACAGCGCATGCACCTTGTCATGACCGAGCCGGGCGCGCAGCCGTTCGACCAGCAGTGCGGCGGCCGCGCGGGTTTCCGCCAGCGAGGGTGCCTGGGCGCCGAACAGGTCGCGGC
>Ga0123397_107074_pt1 | contig 10327 bp, 5 predicted proteins | sample T10HLNH4metaT_FD_89925 | JGI IMG/M metagenome (GOLD analysis project Ga0123397, IMG submission 89925) | Methane-oxidizing artificial microbial communities from Washington, USA to study methane cycling - T10-HLNH4 metaT (Metagenome... ... | reverse complement strand
CATTTGGTTTGATATATTTTGAAACATGTCCTATATAATAGTATTCATAGGTATAGAACACCTCTCCTGTTTTGGTATCTGCAATAATCGGGGCAAAGCAGAAATTTCCTTTATGATTAGGTCCTCCGGTTTCATCCAACAGAATATTCCAGTCGGTCCATAGTGCATTCCCTTTGTTGAAATCATTCAGCATATTTTTGCTGTACAATTCTCCCAGACTTACATCATAAATCTTATCCATACTGAACTGTTCTTTACATCCTTCCGTGAAGGCCAGAAATTTATCAGGAAAAGCTCTGTGAGTTTCTGCTAAATTGTCAAAGAGCTGCGTTTTATTGTTCCATGTTTCATACCAGTGATAGCCGATTCCATGAGCATATTTTGAAGTTTCCGGATCACTTAGCGTAGTGGTTGCTCTTTGATAAATAAGGTCTCTGTTGTGATCCCAGATCATTACTTTTTTATCTTTATATCCGTTTTTCCAAAGTGTTGGCCCAAGATTCTTTTTCAGGAATTCTCCTTCTTCTTCAGCAGTATAGATACATGATTCCCAGCTTTGGGTAGCCATCGGCTCGTTTTGAACCGTCAGTCCCCAGATATTAATTCCTCTTTTTTCGTATTCTTTGATAAATTTGATATAATAATCTGCCCACGTTTGGTAGTATTCATTTTCTAATCTTCCGCCTTTATACAAACTTTTATTTGATTTCATCCAGGCTGGAGGACTCCATGGGGAGAAATAGAACGTAAAATTATTCCCGATCGCTTTCTGAGCTTCTTTTATCATCGGAATTTTATACTTCTCATCATGAGCAACGTTAAACGTTTTCAGGGAAGTGTCATTATCCTCTACATAAGTGTAAGAATCACTGGAGAAGTCACAGGAGTTCATATTGGTACGAACAACAGTATATCCCAATCCGTTCTTCCCAAAATAAGCGTCAAGAATTTCCTTTTGCTTATTCTTTGGCATTTTATAAAAAGTTTCTGCTGACGCATCTGTAATAGCACCACCAATTCCTATCAGTTTCTGGTATTTAAAATTTGGGGCCACAAAAATACAGGCTTCTGTTTCTTTGGGTTGTCCAAATTGTTCAAATTTAACGGCTCCTTTATCCACCATCTTCTCATCCGCTTTCGAGTTGGTAAGGATCACCTTAGCTGTTTTTCCTGTATTCTTTTTCCAATAATTCTGTGCATTGACATTGATGACAACGCCTACTACAAAACAACTTACAATTAGTTTTCTCATGATTTTCTTCTGTTTTTGGACCTTTTGTCCTCATTTTCATTATTTATTCTGATAGACTCTTACGTAGTCTATGTAATACTTTTGTGGAAAAATAGAGTCATCAATTCCCTTCTGACCTCCCCACATTCCCCCTACTGCAAGGTTTAAAATGATATAGTAAGGTCTGTCAAAAGGCCATGCCTCATTATTTTTTTCCATATTCTCATAGGTGAAAAATTTCTGATCATCTATGTAAACATCAATTTTTTCCGGGGTCCAGTCTGCTTTATAGACATGAAACTTTTCGCTGGCATCTTTTACAAACAGAGTATCTGTTTTCTGTGTTCCCAGGATATGATTGTACTTTTTAGTGTGAACAGATGCATGTATAAATCCCTGGTTATACCCAACATGTTCCATGATATCCAGTTCACCATCATCAGGCCACTTCTTCATATTTTCGCTCATCATCCAGATTGCCGGCCATGTTCCGCGACCTTTGGGAAGTTTTGCCCGGATTTCTACTGTTCCATATTGAAAAGCGAATTTCCCTTTGGTTAAAAGTCTGGCGGAAGTATATTTATTGGTTTCCCAATTTTCTTTTCTAGCTTCAATGATGAGGTTTCCTTTTTCCATTCTGGCATTTTCAAGCCTGTTTTTGGTATAAAACTGAGCTTCCTCATTTCCAAAACCGCCTCCACCTACATCATAATTCCATTTTAATGAATTCGGAAGACCTTTCCCATTGAATTCATCATTCCAGATCAGGGTTCTGTGAGCATCAGATTTGTGCGAGGCACAGTTTAAAGCAAAGAAAAACGAAGTCCCTGCTGCACCTATTGTGATGATATTTTTAACTTTCAAATTCATTTTTATTAGATTTTAGCTAAAGCTATTTTCTGACTTCTTTATTAAGCGGGCTAAAGCCCGCTTCTATTGAATTTTACTTTGTCCAGTTAATTCTTTTGGTCTGTACATTTTGAGAATTGGTTCCGATCATAATATCGAATTCTCCACTTTCCCAGTCAAAATTCAGATTGTCATCAAAAAACTTCAGGTCTTCCGGTGTCAGCTTAAACTCTACCTTTTTACTTTCTCCTTTTTTGATAAGTACTTTCTGGAAACCTTTCAGTTCCTTCACAGGTCTTACCACTTTACCGAAAAGATCTCTGATATAAAGCTGTACCACCTCTTCACCATCATATTTCCCTGTATTGGAAACGGTAACGCTGATATTCAGAGTCTGATTTCCTGTAAGGCTTGCAGAACTTAAAACCATGTCAGAATATTTAAAATCTGCATAGCTTAAGCCATATCCAAACGGATATTTCGGATCATTATCAAGATCTATATAGGCTGAAACATAGTTTCTGTCTGTATTATTTTTTGCAGGCCTACCCGTATTATAATGATTGTAATACACAGGAATCTGCCCTTCAGTTCTCGGAAAGCTCATCGGAAGTTTCCCACCAGGATTCACAGTACCGAATAAAACGTCTGCAATAGAGTTTCCGGCTTCAGTTCCCAGCCACCATGTGTACACGATTGTCGGAATATGATCTGCTGCCCAGTTGAAAATCAAAGGCCTTCCAGCGTTAATCATCAGAATGATTGGCTTGCCTGTTTTGGCAATTTCTTTCAATAAATCTTCCTGAACTCCTGTAAACCCAATATTACTTCTGCTTTTTGCTTCTCCACTCATCGCATGTCCTTCTCCCAATGTCATAATCACTACATCCGCTTTCTTTGCCGTTTCTACAGCTTCTGCAAACTGGGTTCTGTCCTGATCATCGACATTACAGCCTTTTGCATAAAGTAAAGTGGAATTTTTATCCAGTTGATTTTTAATTCCGTCAAATTGTGAAACGATTCTTTGGTTATCATCTTTAAAAGCAATAGACCAGAACCCATGATTTGCCACTGTTTCTTTACCAAAAGGGCCAATCAGAGCAACTGTTTTCGTAGTTTTTGAAAGGGGAAGAATATTTCCCTGGTTTTTAAGAAGAACAATACTTTTTGAACCAAATTCTCTTCCGAATTTTCTGTTCTCCTGATTATCGGTCTGTTCTTTCTGTCTCTTTTCATTGCTGAACCGGTAAGGATCATCAAAAAGACCCATTTCAAATTTTTTGGTTAAAATTCTTCCTGTTGCATCATCTATTAGTTTGGGGTCTACTTTTCCTTCTTTCACCAGTTTTGGAAGTTCTGCCATATAGACACGGCTTTCCATATCCATATCACTTCCACCCTGTATTGCTTTTTCAGCCGCTTCATTAGCATCTTTGGCATAACCGTGAGGAACCATTTCCCCGATGCTTCCCCAGTCTGAAACCACAAAACCTTTATAGTTCCATTTTCCTTTTAAAAGGTCTCTTTGAATATATTTGTTAGCTGTCGCCGGAATTCCGTTGATGTCATTGAAAGAGTTCATAAAAGTAGCTACTCCTGCTTCAGCAGCAGCTTTAAACGGAGGAAGGTACGTTTCATTCAGCTGTCTGAGGCTCATATCTACAGAATTGTAATCTCTTCCGCCTACCGCTGCACCGTATGCTGCAAAATGTTTTGCACAGGCCATCACGGCATCAAGACTTCCCAAACCTCTGCCCTGAAATCCTTTGATCCTTGCCAATCCTATTTTTGTTCCCAGGTAAGTATCTTCTCCGGAACCTTCCATTACTCTTCCCCATCTCGGATCTCTGGCAATATCCACCATTGGAGCAAACGTCCAGTGAATCCCATATGCCGCCGCTTCTGTTGCAGCAATTCTTTCCGATTTTTCTATCATTCCCATATCCCAGCTTGCCGCCTGCCCCAGATTTACAGGAAATGTGGTACGGTATCCGTGGATAACGTCCTGCCCAAACAGCAAAGGAATTTTAAGCCTAGACTGCATCGCCAGTTTCTGAAATGATCTGGTTTCTTCTGATCCTGCCACATTCAGCATAGAACCCACTTTACCTTTTTTAATTTCTTCCAAAACGGCTGCCGAATTAGATTTCTGAGGTCCTGTAGCATATTCAAACCCACTGTACTGTACCATTTGCCCTACTTTTTCCTCAAGGGTCATTTTAGACAGCAATTCTGCTACTTTCTGATCAATTGTTTTCTGTCCGTATGCATTCATTCCCAATGCGGAAAATGCCAGTAAGAAATAAGCTCTTTTCATAGTATCAAATTAAAAAATATAGGTTGCTGTAGAACGTCCTGAAATTGTTACAGCAGCGGTTTTCCCGGCAAATTTAATATTAAAATTATCATCTGAAGGGTTATCGTTCTGCACAATTAAAACTATTTTCCCAAATTGAGTCTTAAAAGCAGCAGTGGAAAGTTTATCTGTCTGTGTGGAAGCGATACGCTGTGATCCTGCCGGAACAAATTTCGAAGCGTGGGCAATTATATAATAGGAAACATTTCTTGTGAAATTCTCGCTGTCAGACACGGTAACTGCTCCTTTACATTCTGTACAACCGCCTGGTGTATGCGGAGCATATTCCGGATCGTTAGCAAGATTCCATTCCAAAGCGATTTTACTCCAGTTTCTCATGGAGCCGATAATTACATTTTTTGTGTGCCAGTTCAGATCTTCGGTAAAAGTTCCTTTTGATCCGGTCCACTGTTCGGTAAAGTATAGATTTTTATCAGGGAAAGCATTATGCACAGTACTTAGAGCCGAAATCTCTCCTTCATACAAATGAAAAGCGGATCCGTCTATATACTTGTTTGCTTCAGAATCTTTTAAAATATCAATGGCATATTCAGGTTTGTTGCAATTGTGATCGTAGACAACAATTTTCGTAGTAATTCCATTGGCTTTAAAAACCGGTCCGAGATGGTTCTTAATAAAATCTCCCTGCTTTTCAGACGGCATATACAAACTCGGATTATTTCCCGGGTGTAAAGGTTCATTCTGAGGGGTTACTGCATCGATGGTAATGCCCTCTTTTTTCATGCCCTGGATGTATTTTACAAAATATTGGGCATATGTTCCATAGAATTCAGGTTTCAAACTTCCTCCTTTTGACTGGCCATTGTCTTTCATCCAAACCGGAGGTGACCATGGCGCAGCAATGATTTTAACAGAAGGATTGATTGCTAAAATCTCTTTTAACGTAGCAATCAGATTTTTATCTTTTTCCAAACTGAAATTTGAAAGAGAAGGATCAGTCTGTCCTTCCGGCAGATCATCATATGAAAATACTTTACCATCAAGATCGGAAGCTCCTATACTTAACCTTAAATAGCTGATGGAAATTGAGTTTTTATCATTTCCAAAAAGTTCGTTAAGCAGTGCTTTTCTTTTGGAAGATGACAATCGGTTGATTACCTCAACACTTCCCCCTGTTAATGTATATCCAAAGCCATCAACATATTGAAACTTTTGAGAATCATCAATTTCAATATTCTGAAAACTGTTGGAAGTATTTACAAATTTAACAGAAGTCTGCTGCTGTAACTTTACACTTTCATCACCTTTTGTAAGCCAGTACTGTACTTCATTTCCTTTATTGGATACAACTGTACACGACAAAGAAAAAAGGGCCACACCACTAAGTAGTGCGGCACCTCTAAAGAAACTATATAAGTTGTGAAACTTCATATTTTAGTAACCAGGATTTTGTTTTAAAACTGTATTCGGCAATTCATTGAACGGAATTGGAAGAATTTCATTTTTATTGGCTTTAAATCCTTTGAAGGCAAGCTTAGAAGGAGCATCTCCCCATCTTACGAGGTCAAACCATCTGTGCCCTTCTCCTGCAAGCTCTCTTCTTCTCTCATCTTTTATGGCCTGTAAAGAAACCGGAACCGATGCTAATCCAACTCTTAATCTTACCGCATCTAATAAAGCTTGAGCTCTTGCTCCTGCACCTCCTAAAGCTTCTGCCTCCATCAGGTAAGTATCTGCTAATCTTATTGCAATATAATTCTGACGGAAATTCAGTTCTGCTGGTCCAGGAAGTGAACTTTTTAAAGCATTCGTAGGTAAGTATTTATTTAAGAAATATCCTGTATCAGCAAACGCTGGGCTGTAAGTAATTTTACCATCTGCTACCAGTTTTTTTGCATTAAAAACGGTTACATCCAGTCTTGGATCTCCCTGCATGAAAGTAACAAAATTCTCTGTTACGGTATTAAATGCCCAGCCTGAATAGATATCAGGTGCATCATTATTCGGGATATTTTTTAGTGAATAAGAACGAGGCCCTACCATTACGTTGATAGAGTTCCCTTCATCTTTACCCTGCCCCCAGAATCCCCAATCGGAGTTTCCTTTATTGGTATGCATTACTTCAAGGATAGATTCTGTTGAAAACTTATAAGGATCCGATAATTCAGGACCTACTTTAAATAAGTCTGCATAATTGGCTACCAGTTTATATCCATACTGGCTGGTTCCTCCAGGAGTACCATTTACCTCAGCGAACTGTGCTGCTGCTTGAGGCATTTTTTTATCATAAAGATAAATTTTACCTAAAATAGCTCTTGCAGTTCCCTGTGTGATTCTTCCTTTATCATTCCCACTTGATACCATCATCAGATCTGGAATAGCAGCATTGATATCGCTTTCTATCTGAGTATAAACATCATTAGGATTAGCCTGTGGAATATTCCAATAATTATCATCAAACTTTACGGATTTAAGGATTAAAGGAATATTTCCAAACATTCTTAACAATTCGAAATAATATAATGAACGAAGAACTTTTGCTTCTGCGATATATCTTTTCTTAATATCATCACCCATATTAGCACTCGGAACTCTTTCTATTAAAAGGTTAGCACGTGCAATTCCCTGATAATAGTCTCTCCAGTAACTGGCTGGCATTGTATTCGGGTTAATCATATAGTTATTTAACCCCTGAATTCCTGCTCCATCATTAGAGTTTCCTCCTCCTGAATAAAAATCATCAGACCCTGCATTAAAGAAAGTAACTGAATTCTCGAATCCGCCTGAATATTTTCTCAAAAGATCATATACTGAAACCAGAGCACTGAAAGACTGCTGCTCATTCTGGAAATACAAATCAGTATTAAAAGATCCTGAATTCTGTACATCATCCAGATAGGAATCACTACAACCCATATTGGTAAAACTCAGACCTGTCAGGAATGCAACGGCAAGTCCTTTATATATAAAATTCTTATTTTTCATTTTGTTAATCATTAAAATTGAATATTAGCACCTATCAGGAATGTTCTTGCCTGTGGATAGTAAGCTCTGTCTACACCAATAATATCCTGTTCGGAATTATTTCTTCCTGCAATTTCAGGGTCGTAACCGGTATATTTTGTGAAAGTAACAAGGTTCTCTCCAGTGATATACAGTCTTACTTTGCTCATTCCGAAACGTTCGGTAACATCCTTAGGAATAGTATAGCCTAACTGAACAATTTTCAAACGGACATAATCACCTTTCTGAAGATAATAATTTGACATCCATGAATAGTTATGGTTAGGGTCATTACGTGTAATTCTAGGATTATCGTTGGTAGAGCCTTCACCCGTCCATCTGTCTAAGATTCTTGTCTGATAGTTGGCATCAAGCATATCCAATCTTCTCAAACCCTGGAAAATCTTGTTACCAGCCTGTCCTTGAGCGAACATCATTAAATCAAAATTCTTATAATTAAGATTTACTGTAAGTCCGAAAGTATATTTCGGGATAGAGCTTCCTAAGTTTACTTTATCTTCATCATCAATTTTACCATCACCGTTGTTATCCTGCCAGATAAAGTCTCCCGGTTTTGCATCAGGTAGTAATTTTACTCCATTTGCATTTACATAGTTATCAATTTGTGCCTGATTTTGGAATACACCACTATAAGTCTGTCCGTAAAATGATCCATAGGGCTGTCCTACTGCTACTCTGGAAACTGCTCCCATTGTTTGGAAAGAAGCAAGGTTAAAATATTTAATGTCATCTTCCAATCTAAGAACCTCATTCTTTATCGTAGCGAAGTTACCATTAACTGAAATTCCGAAATCTTCCCAGTTCTTTTTATATCCTAACTCAAGCTCCAGACCAGTATTCTGCATATCTCCTACGTTTGACCAAGGTAAATTCGGAACTCCTACATAGCCAGGTATATTGATCTGTCTAAGGATATCTGTTGTTTTCTTTTTGTACCAGTCGGCAGTAAGAGTGAAATTATTGAATAATTTTAAATCAGCAGCAATATTGAGCTGACTGGTCTGCTCCCATTTCAAGTTTGGATTTTCCAATGTACTTGGTGCATATCCAATAATGATATTATTTCCAGAGTTAGTATAGTTACTTCCTGAAACCATGAAGCTTGCAAATCTGAAGTTATCCATTTCATCATTTCCTAATACTCCGTAACCTCCTCTTAGTTTTAAGTTATTAATTACTCTGTTCTCCGGCCAGAAGTTTTCCTTATGAACATTCCATCCCAAGGACATAGACGGGAAAGTTCCCCAATGCTGATTGGTCGCAAATTTTGAAGAACCATCTCTACGAATCGTTCCGGTGAATAAATATTTGTCCGCATAATCATAAATGATTCTACCAAAATAAGATGCTTTACGGGTCTGAATTCCATCCCATCCTGTTGCAGTAATATTATCCTGCGGAATATTAAAGTTGAAAGAAGCATCCTGCCAGTTATCAATAGGTAGGTTACTATATGTCAAACTAGCCCCGCCAGCAATGTTGTATCGGTAAACTCCCTGTCCAATCATAATGTTGATATTATGATCCCCAAACTTATTCTGATAGGTCAAAGTATTTTCCATACTCCACTCAAATTTATTTTCATCCACCTTATTCAGACTGTTGAAGCTGGTATTGTTATAGTTTGGACTTAAATAATATTTCGGGGTAAAAGAACGGCTTCCCCAATAGGATTTCTTACCGTTCAGACTGGTTTTAAATGTAAAGTGATCCAGAAACTTAAGCTCGGCAAAAACATTTCCTACGAAATCATCAGACCAGCTATAATTTCCCTGTTGTATATGGCGGAAAGCCTGCGGATTGGTCATTTCCTGATTTACATATCTTGAAATTCCATAGGGACGGCCTTCAGAATCACGGATGATATAAGGGTTGGTATAGCCGCTTGGGTCTACCATAGACCAATCTGTTACAACAACCGGAGTGGTAGGATCCAGGTTAACTGCTGAAGCCAGAGGCCCTCCAAATTCTTCATTTGCACTTACTCCTTGTGACTTCACATGGGTATAGGCAAAGGTTTGTCCTATCGTCAGATAATCTGTAACTTTATGGGTTGAGTTGAATCTCGCATTGATTCTTTTGTAATAAGAGATATCGCTCAATACAATACCGGACTGATCAAAATATCCGAACGATGTATAGTATGTTGATTTTTCATTACCTCCTGTAATGCTTACTTCATGAGAAGATTTTTCACCTGTTCCGAAAATGGCATCCTGCCAGTTGGTTCCTTTTCCAAGTGATTCCGGATTAGTAAATCTAGGAGTTCCTCCATCATTTACAAAACCCTCATTGATAATTTTAGCATACTGCGTAGCATCCAGAAGGTCCAGTTTTTTAGAAGCGTTTGAAAAACCATAGAATCCATTGTAAGAAAGGGTAAGTTTTCCTTTTTTCCCTTTTTTAGTAGTAACCAATATTACTCCTTTTGCAGCAGAAACTCCGTAGATTGCAGATGAAGCTCCATCTTTTAAGACTTCGATACTTTCTATATCAGACTGATTGAGCCATCCAATATTATCTACAACAATACCGTCTACCACCCATAAAGGGCTGTTACTTCCTGCCCCAAAACTGGTAATACCCCTTACACGTACAGTGGCAGCAGCTCCAGGCTGTCCGGAATTGGTCACTACAGAAACTCCGGCTGCTCTTCCCTGTAATACCTGTTCCGGTTTACCAGATGGAATATTTTCAATATCGCTGGCTTTAATACTCGCTATAGCACCTGTCACATTACTCTTTTTCTGAGTACCGTAACCAATCACTACAACTTCGTCTATTTTGTTTTCTTTAGCAATTGTGTCCTTCGCCTTGGTGGTCTGGGCACTGAAGTTGGCCGTAAAATAGAGGACGGCAACCACTCCTACGCTTCGTGATATTCTTACATTCATATACAGTTATTG
>Ga0123397_102661_pt1 | contig 10356 bp, 2 predicted proteins | sample T10HLNH4metaT_FD_89925 | JGI IMG/M metagenome (GOLD analysis project Ga0123397, IMG submission 89925) | Methane-oxidizing artificial microbial communities from Washington, USA to study methane cycling - T10-HLNH4 metaT (Metagenome... ... | reverse complement strand
GCAGCCACGGCAAGTGGGATCGTGCTGATGTTGCGCGCAGGACATCCGATCGCCGGGCGCTGCCCTCCGATCACCCCAACGATAACCAGGAGGTCAGAAAATGAACCCGCATCCGCTCAGGCGCAGTGCATGCGCCGCCGCACTTTTGCTGCTGCTGTCAGGCGCGACCCACGCCAGCATCTATATCGATCTGCCCGGCGCTGACGGGGCGTCGACTGCACTCGGCCACGAGAACTGGATCAGCGTCGACAGCCTGCAATGGGGCGCAGGCGTCTCCGCAGCGCTGGAGAACACCGGAAGCGCATGGCAGGTAAGCCGTCCGAGCTTCAGTGACATCGTATGGAGCCAGCAGGCGGACATCAGTGTGCCCAGACTGATGAACAAGCTTTTCACCCGCTCGATCACCGAAAAGTCGACCATCGATCTCACGCGCACGGACTCGCGAGGCAGCGAGACCACCTACCTGCAGCTGAAAACCGAGAAGGTGGCCATGACAGGGGTTTCGCTGTCCAACGGTTCGGTCTCCGCATCCCAGGCCTACAGCAAGATCCAGATGAGCTATACGCCGTCCTCGACCGGCAAGGATGCGGGCTCGAAAATCGTTGCTAGCTATGACCTCGTGACCGAGAAAGGAACGCTCAGCGGTGCACGTGCGCCTTTGACGTCGGGCGGCGGAACCTCGGTCGCCCCGGGCATCTACATGAGGCTGGGCAGTGGCAACGATGCGATCGCCGGCGAAGTGACCGGCGAGGCCTATCGCAACTGGATCCAGATCGATTCGGCGCAGCTGGGCGTCGGTGCGTCCTACAGCCCGGCGACACGCTCGGTCAGCGCACCGTCCTTCAGCGAACTGTCGATCACGCAGGCTTTCGACCAGACCACGCCGGTGGTCTTCAACAGGCTGGTCACCGGTAAAAGCGTCGGGGAGGTGGTGGTCGACTACGTGTCGGTCTACGGCGGGGGCCGAGATCCGGCTGCCTACATGCGTCTGGTGTTCCAGGACGTGGTGTTTACCGGCCTGTCGCTGTCGTCCGGCGGTGACCAGCCGTATGTGTCCGAGTCGATGAGCTTTTCGAGGATGTCCCAGACCGTGTGGGAACTCGATGAGACTGGCAAGGCCACCGGATCAAGTTCCTACGGCTACGATCTGCGTGCGCAGAAAGCCCTCGACGACGCACTGCAGGGAGCTAGCGTCAGCAATTTCGGCAACGGCAGGCTCGCTGCGATGGCGGCCGGTTCGGAAGCGCCGCCGCCGGCGCCTGCCCCGATTCCGGAGCCCCGCACCGCACTGATGCTGCTGGCGGGTCTGGGCGTTCTGGCCATCGCGGCAAAGCGCCGGCTGCCCACCTGAGCAGGCACCTGTACGGCCGCGGGCGCCCGCCTGCGGCTGCACTGCCGACCATCGAGTGCCTGCGCTCAGAACACCTGCGCCACCAGCTGGAAGTGCACGTAGTAGCCGCGCGGCTCCTGGATGCGGTCGCGCAGCGGCAACCCCAGCGTCAAGCGCGCCTGCACCCGGTCGTTGATATTGGCATTCACGCCCCAGCCGTAGCTGGCCAGCGTGTCGGTGCCGCGGGTCGACCCGACCGGCCGGAACGGCTGGGTGGCGCCGTAATCGATGAAGGCGAAGCCGCTGGTGCGCACCGGCGCCACCGGCGGCTGCGGCAGCGGGTGGTGCAGTTCGACTGATGCGGTCAGCCCCTTGTCGCCGCTGAACAGACCGGTCTGGTAACCGCGTACGCTGCCTTCGCCGCCGATCAGGAACTGTTCGCTGGAGGTGAGATTCCGGTCGCCCGAGTACTGGAAGGTGAAGGCGTTCTGCAGCGACCAGCCGTCGCCGAAGTCCTGCACACGGCGCACCTGACCGCGCCAGATCGCGAACGAGCTGCTCACGATGTCCGAAATCGCCTGCGCCTTGCCGTTCGAATAGACCAGGGAGGCGTTCCAGATGCGGTCCTTTTCCCACCACTGTCCATCCACGCCCAGCGACAGGTCGTCGATGTCGGTGGACTGGAACAGGCGGCCGGAAATCCAGCTCTCGGTCTTGCGGGTCTTGGCACCGCCGGTCAGGTCCAGCTGGTAGTTCGAACCCAGCAGCAGCGGATGCCGCAGCAGCGCGGTCCAGGCGGTCGATTCGCCGCGGATGTTCAGCGGTGCAAACGGGCCTTTCACGATTTCGGTGCGATCGTTGAACCACGACAGCGTGAGCCGGGTGCCCAGCGTGCCGAGCGGAAAGCTGTACGACAGCGCCCTGCCCTCGTGACCGTCGGCCCCCACCAGGGTCACGCCCAGCGCGTCACGGAAGCCGAGCAGGCTGCGGTTCTGGTAGAAGGCGCCCAGACGGTAGACGCCGGTGGCCGGACTGCCGCTGCTGTCCGAAAACAGCCGCATTTCGTGTTTCGGCGGTTCCTTCACCGACAGCGCGTAGTCGGTTTCGCCGAAGCGCGCGCCCGGCTTCAGTTCGGCGCGCAGCTGCACGTCCTGGCTGCGGTTGAAGCGCAGCATGCGGCGCTCCAGCTCTCCGACGTCGGCCAGTTCGCCCGGCGCCTGACCCAGACGCGCGCGGATGAAATCGCCCGAGGTGCTGTCATTGCCCTCGAGCAGGATCTGGCCGACCCGGCCTTCCACCAGCTTGATGGTGACCGCGCCGTCGGTCACGTCCTGCGCCGGCAGCACCGCCTGCGCGGTCGGCACGCCACGGTCGCGGTACAGCGCGTTGATGCGGTCCACCACCGCCTGCACCTCGGCCAGCGACACCTCGCGGCCTTCGATGCCCGCAGCCAGTTCGCGCAGCGTCGCCTCCGGCAGCAGTTCGGACCGGGTGAAATCCACCCGCTTGAGCTGGAAGCGCACGCCGGCGGGTGCCGGACGGGCCGGCGCCGGTTTCAGCGCCTCGTCGTCGATGGCCGGCGCGTCGTCCGGCCGGCGTTCGCGCTCTTCGCGCAGACGCCGCTCGATATCGCGCGAACGTTCCTGGATCACGCCCGGATCGGCCGCCGCCGGCAACTGTGGCGCGACCTGCGCCGACGCTGTCTGTGCCGCCATCAGCACGCCGCAGGCCGACACGACCAGCAGCCCCCTGTGCCCCGCCCTGTTGCACCGCTTCACTGCACATTCTCCTCTTCCGCCCGACGCCGGGCTTCGGCTTCCTCTTCGCTTTCGTCATCGCCCGAATTCACGGCCGGAATGTCTACCGGCACATTGATCGAAATGGCAGCGATCTGGGGCACCTGACCGGCAGCCGACTGCTTGTCCGGCGTATTCACGCGGGTGACGATGAGCTCTCGCGACTGCTCGCGGCCACTGTAGTCCAGCACGGTATTCATCACCACCTCGTGCAGCGGATCGCGCATCACCACATAGGGATCGGTCACCAGCTTCCACTGGTCGAGCAGCATGTTGCCGAAGGTCTTGCCCGGATGGTGCAGCTGCACGTCCGCCGGCAGCACCACGGTGCTGGTGTTGTCCATATAGACGTGGGTGACCGGGTTGTAGAAGTTCGCCCGGTTCTCGACCCGGCCCTGGTCGATGCGCAGAGAGCCGTTCTCCATCGTCACTTCGGCATCGAGCACGTTGAAGCGGTCGAAGCGCACGCCGACCGGGCTGTCTATGGTCAGATCCACCCAGCGTGCCGGCGCGCCCTGACGACCCACCGCGCGCATGGCCAGCGGCGCGTCGTTGCGGGTATGCACGATGCGCGCGGTCACCGCCTCGGAGTTGAAGAACAGCGAACGGCCCACGCTCAGCGTACCGAGGTTGAGGTCGTTCTTCGCCGACAGCGACAGGATGTCGCCGGTGATGCGCGACACGCTCACGCTGCCCTGGGCGGATTCCAGCGTCACGCCGTTGCCGGCGGTCACCGCGTCCATCAGGATGTCGCCCTCGGCCAGCACCGTGGTGCTGCCGGCCACCGCGGTGGCATCGACCACGGTCACCTTGCCGCCCGACAGCAGATCGATGTTGCCGCGCTCCGCACGTACGTTACCGCCGGCGATGTCACCGCCTGCGCGCAGCCAGGCGTCCTGCTGCACCTCGATCCGACCGACCTCTACGCCGTCACGCTCGTCCAGATGCACGCCGCCGGCGGTGCTGATCGCGTCGATCTTCGCGATGTCGGTTTCCAGCGCATCCGGCACCGCGCGCGGCGAACCGTTGTTCCAGCTCGCGTTGCCGACACCGCCCGCGGCGTCCAGCGTGACGCCGGCGCCCGGCGTGGCGGCCACCAGATCGTAGGTGCCGAGGTCACCGCCATCGAGAATGCGGCCGGTGGTGGTGATGCGCAGCGCATTCGCGGTCGCGTTCTGCGTGGCCTCGATGCGGCCCACCACCACGTCGCCATCTGCGTCGATCGCGATGGTGCCGCTGTCGCTGCGCAGCAGCGCGCCGTCGGCCATGACGTAACGGCCCGCTTCCACCGTGATGTTGCCCGGCGCGGTGAAATCCGCCGCGGCCTGGCTCAGGGTGCCATCGGCCTTCAGCGCCAGCGTGCCGGCCGAGCGGATGGCGCCGTCCACTGTCAGGTTGCCCTGCTCAGCGCTGACCGACACGTCGCCGCCGGCGTCGATGTGGCCGATGCGCAGATCGGTACGCAGATTGGGCGCCGGCACGGTCGCCACGGCCCCGAGATGCACGTCGCCGCCGGCATCGGCGCTCACCGCACCGGCCGCGCTGAGCCGCAGCGGATTGCCGTCGGCGCCGATGTCGCCGTCGGCGCTCAGGTTCACCGCGCCGTTCTGGCTCTGCAGCGCGACCAGCCGGCTGCCGCCGCGCGCGTCTGCGATGCTGCCGTCGCTGTCCAGCGTGATGTCGCCGTGGGCGAAGATTTCCTGCAGGTTCAGGCTGCCGGTCGTGCTGTGGCTGCCGGCCATGCCACGCAGCCAGATTTCGGTGCCGGCACGCACGGTCAGCGCGTTCGCGATATCCACGGTCAGCGGCCGCCCGTCGCGACCGACCGCGCCGGTGGACGCTTCGAGGATGAGGCTGTCGCCGCTGATCGCCGCCTGGTTCGAGTTGCGGAGCGCGTACTCGTAGATGCCGCCGCCGCCCTTGATGCGTATCGCCTGACCCGCGCCGACGCGATCGATGTTGATGTCCTGTTCCGAACCGAGATAGGCATGGGTGGCGGCATTGATCTGCACGCTCTGGGCCGCCTGGCCCGCATTGCCCGCGATGTCGATGTCGTCGCGCTGCAGCACCACGATCATGTTGCGGACAGCGTCGAAGCTGATGTCGTCCGGCTCGGCCGCGGCCAGCGCCAGCCGCTGTGCATTGCTCAGCGTGGTGGCGTCAGCCGGAATCTCGACCGAACCCGACAGCTTGCCCAGCCCGCCTGCGGTGTCGATGCGGATGTGGCGGCCGGAAATGTTGGCTTCCTCGATCCGCGTCTCGGTATCCGACGTGCTCTTGAACAGGACGCTGGACGGCAGCGCGGTGGTGAGCTGCTTGGCGGTCCATGCATAGCCGGCCGACAGGTTGTCGGTTTCGGTGGTGCTCAGCTGATAGCTGTAATTGGCGTCGTAGGTGGTGTTGCCGAAACGCCCCTGCAGCCGCTGGAATTCCGCGGTGCGCTGCGCCTCGTAGCTGGCCACGCTGACGCCCTGTGGCAGCGCCTGCCGCTCGCCGGCAGTGGCGACATAGCGGCCGCCCTGGATGTTGCCGCTGTTGCGCATCAGCCAGTAGGTCGAGTAATCGCGCTCCTGCTGGGCCTTGTAGGCGGCCAGCGTGTCGGCACGGCTGAGGCCGGCGCCGCGGGTGGTGCTGCCGTCGTCGATCAGGTTGAGGCTGTCCCACAGCGACAGCAGTTCGGATTCGGCACGCGTGTCGCGGGTTTCGTTGGCGTTGGCGTCGATCAGCGTGCCGCCGGCGAACAGCGTCACGTCGCCGCCGGACGAAGCGATGCGCTCTATCCTCACCTCGCCGCTGCCGGTATGCCGGAGCGTGATGTCGCCGCTGGCTTCGGCATTGAGCACGCCACCCGCCACCGCATTGGTCTGCAGATTGAGCGGTACCGTGGCGCTGCCGATGTTGCCGGTGCGCGCCTGCAGGCTGATGCTGTCGCCGCTGATCGCGGCGCTGCCCTGGGTGCTCGCCGCCTGCAGCACGCTGCGCTCGGCGTCCAGACTGACCTTGCCGGCACCGGTGCTCACGCTGTCGATGATCAGGTCGCCGGCCAGCGTCTTCAGCGCGACGTCGCCACCGGTCGTGGTGGCCCGCACCGAGCCGCCGTCCTGCAGGCTCACCAGTACCGGTGAATTCGCACCACCGATTCCGGTTTCGGCGCTGAAGCGCAGCGTCTTGCCGCTCACCACGCCGAAGTCGCTGCCGGCGTTGATGCTGCCCAGCTGGCTGGTCAGCGTGGTGGTCTGGTCCAGGTTGCTGATGCCGCCCACCAGCGTGATGCCGGCCTTGCTGGTCACATTGACGCCAGCGTTGGCGTCATTGGCGTCCCAGCCGATGAAGTTCACGTTGATCGCATAGTCGGCCTTCAGCGAATGCACGTTGAAGTCCTTCTTGCCCTGTACCCAGGTGTCTTCCACCCAGTAGCGGCGCTCCCAGCACACACCGGGGCTGCTGGCGATGCACTCCGACCAGGTCTTGCGACTGGCGCGGGTGGGCGCACTGGTCGAGTAACGGGTCAGGTCGAACTCGTAGCGATTGGTCTGGCCGGCCTGATCGACGTATTCGCCCGCCAGCAGCGGATCGCCCTGGCGTACCGTGGTGAGCGGGCCGATCTGGTAACCGCCGCTGCCGGACGGAATGAAGCCGATGGCCGAATCACGGTAGGCCCTGTAGACATCCACCTTCTCGAAGCTGTCGCCGGTGGTGAATACGTAGCGCTGTCCGGGCAGCGGGGTATAGGTGGTGGACCGACCGCTCCCGCCACTGTCGCTGTCGATCACGACTTCCCTGCCGTTGCTGCCGACCACCCGCTTCTCGAACAGGATGCTGTTGCCGTTGCGGGTGATTTCGGTGGTCACCGGCCGCATCGAGTTGAAGCCCGCGGCCTGGTGGTCGCTCACGATGGTGCCGGTGGTCGCGTTGTAGCGGTAGGCGGTATCGGTGATCCGGATCTTGCCCTCGATGTTGTGGCCGGTGTCGATGCCATTGATCTGCAGGCCGTAGGCGGTGTTGTTGGTCACATTGACCCGGCCGTAGCCGTCGACCACCTTCAGGTTGCCGCCACCGGTGCTGATCACTTCGCCGAACAGCTGCATGTAGCCGCCCTGCACCTTCACGCCATCCAGTTCGATCAGACCGGTTTCGGCGTTGTAGCTCGACGCGATCCTGCCGGCGCGGTTATCGGCTTCGGTCAGCGTGTAGAGCGCGCTGGCCGGCTTGCGGCCGGCCGCGACCTTCGCCGCGTAGTCGGCGGCAAAACCCTGGATGGTGGTGTCCAGATTGCTGCCCAGCGTCAGGCTCCAGTCGGCGATGCCGGCCTGCACCGTACCGTTGATGTTGAGGTAGCGCGCGCTGATGAACACGTTGTTGCCAGCGATCACGCCCGGGCCGGCGGCCAGATGTTCGGTATTGACCGAGCGTTCGTAGCTGTTGGTGGTCACCGGCACCAGTTCGGCCAGTCGCTCGCTCTCGGCCGCGACGCTGCCCCAGGCGCCGCCGAAGTTGCCGAACTGATCCTTCGCGATCGCCGCACCGCCGACATTGAAGAAGCCGTTCACATAGCTCTGGACGAAGTTCTTGCCCGCGGCGATGTCCAGCGAGTTGGCGATGATGGTGGGCGCGGCCTGGTTGCCCAGGCCCTGCACGATGATGCTGCCCTTGGCATTGCTCACCTTCACCGTACCGGTCACGTTGGTCACGTTGCCGGTCATCTGGATGTCCGGCGCGGCGAAGGACACGGTGGCGCGCGGATCGGCCGGCGGGTTGTAGTCGTTGCGCACCTCGATCACCGGCGTCGGCCCGGACGCCGCGGTCTGCACCGTGCCGAAGGCGGCCGAACCGGCGCCTGCGTTGCTGTTGCGGGCGTTGATCGCGGAATTGATGGCGCCGCTGCTGCTGCCGGGGATGGTCGCGCCATTCAGCGTGAGCTTGCCGCCGGTGTCGGCGATGGTGAGCCTGGCGGTGCGCAGGTAGAAGGGGCTGTTGTTGTCGATGTAGATCTCGGTGTCCTTGCGCGCCTTGAGCGTCGCGGCGGACCCGCCAACCAGATAGTCGCCGGTGACATTGATGTCGCCCCCGCGCGCCAGCACGTTCTGCACATTGATGTACTTGACCGGCGCCGCGCTCAGCGGCACCAGCTGGCTCACCTGCACGCCCTGCGCGTTGGTCACGGTTTCCAGCGTGGCGAGACCGTCGTCCAGCAGTTGCTGGGTCACCCGGTTGATCTCGTTGTCGTAGGCCGCCTCGGACGCGGCGTCACCGGCGTACTGGCCGCGCAGCGTGGTCAGGCGGGCGATTTCGTTGAACAGGTTGGCCACCCGGTCTTCCGACGAAATCGTGTAGCGCACGCCCTCGGTCTTCTCGCCGATCGAAATGTTCCGCTCGTCGTAGATGTTGTTCGGGTTGGCACCGGTGTAGTTGATCACCAGCCGCTGCTTGTTCTGGATGCCGGCATCGACCAGACCATTCACCCGCACGCCTGCGCTGCCGGTGACCGTGCTGCTCCCCCCGTGCAGGTCGAGCGACACGTCGCCCTGACCGACCAGATTCGAGAAGAAGCTGGCCACCGCAGCGGCCGCCTCGCGCCACAGATCCTTGCCCACGCCCTGACCGTCGGCGATGTTGTTGCCGCGGATGGCACCGAGATTCACGTTCTCGACCGCACGTACCTTCGCGTCGGTGGCGACCTCCACATAGTTGATCGCGCCGACCGCAGCGTCCGCCTTCAGCTGCGATTCGATGATCGGGGCCAGGGTCTTGTTGTAGAGGTCGGTGCGTGCCCGCGCGTTGATGTCATTGGACACGCCCTCCGCATCGCGACCGGCCAGCAGATTGATTTCGCCGTCTGCTCGGATGTCGGCGCGGGCGCCAACGACCGTGCGGTTGTTGTAGTTCAGCACCGTGGTCGAGGTGCCCATCGCGGCGCCGGCCAGACCGTAGGTGCGCGCGTTGGCGCTGGTCTGGAGATCGGCATCGGTGCGCGAACCGAAATACACGTCGCCCACCGAATCCAGCTTGGCGTCCTCGCCCAGCGTCACTTCAGCCAGGTTGTTGGCGACGATGGACGACTCGGCCTGGGCGATCGCGATCGCGCCGCCGGTGTCGAGCTTGGTGCGGTCGTACAGATCGAGCTGGTTCACCGCCACGACACGGGTGCGTCCCGGGTTGTCGATGTCGCCGGTGACGTTCACGACCGCGCCGGCGCCGATGCCGGCCCGGGTGTTGTTCGTGATCAGGCTGTAGGAGCCCGCGGCCGCACCCGAAATGAGGCCGCCGGTGCCTGCGGACGCATTGAACACATTGCCGGCCAGCAGCGGCTTGTACGACACGTTCTTCGCCAGCACGTCCAGATCGCGGGTAGTCAGCTTCGCACCGCCGGCAATCTGCGCATCCACGTTGGACAGCACGACGTTCGACGAGGTGGCGCCGCTGGCCCCAGCCAGCGCCGCCTGCACCGTGTCGACCGCGCCGTTCCACTGCGCGCGGTGTTCCGCCTTCACCTGGATCGCACCTGCATCGAGCGCGCCCGAGGCATCGCCGCCGCCAAGGGTGGCTGCCGTGGTCGCGGTGATGCGGGTGTCCGCGGTCGCGCCGGCGCCGGCCAGAATGCCGCCGGAACCGGACTCGGCCTGCGACAGATTGTCGGCACTGCCGGTGGCGAACACCTCAAGCCGGTTGCCGGCCGAGCCGATCACGCCATTGGCCACGCTGGCCTGCGTGATCGAGATGGAGTCGGCATCTGCGTCGTTCGAACCGGCGGCGAGGAAACCCAGCACCACGCCGGACACTTCCGCACGCTGACGGGTGTCATTGACCGACGCCACCCGGGTGGTGCCGCTGACGGCCAGTTCGGTGCCCGACGCGAGCGCCGAGCGCACGGTGGAGGTGCCGGTAGCCGTGCTTTCGGTGGCGGTCACGCCCAGCAGCAGACCGCCGCCGGAGGCCTGGGCATCGGAATGTGCGGTCACCTGGCCGTCGGCCAGATACTGCGACGCCGACACCGTGAGCCCGGCCGCCTCGACGCGCTGCGCATGCACTGCAGCATCGACAGTCGAGGTCGAGGTGGCTTCGGCCACCGACACGCCGGCATACGCAATGATGGAACCGCCGAACCCTTCCGCCTTTGCATTGACGCTGGGCGAGGTCGCGGCATTGACCGCCGCCGCACCGCCGCCGTCCAGCCGGCTGTCTTCGCCGATGCGCGCACGCACGATACCGGTGTCGCTGGCGATGGCGCCG
>Ga0123397_133269_pt1 | contig 10383 bp, 7 predicted proteins | sample T10HLNH4metaT_FD_89925 | JGI IMG/M metagenome (GOLD analysis project Ga0123397, IMG submission 89925) | Methane-oxidizing artificial microbial communities from Washington, USA to study methane cycling - T10-HLNH4 metaT (Metagenome... ... | reverse complement strand
CTCGTTTTCAAACGATTAAAATTTTATTATTTATTTTTAACTATTTTTATTTAGACTTGATATAAATAGTATTATATTTGCACAGGAAATTATAATAATTTCATGATTTAATCAACCTTTCGATTCTTGTTTTTTGTTTTTTTTTGTGTTAGTAAAGAGCCTGATTGTAGTTAACAGGCTCTTTTTATTTTATTGAAACTATTATATTTCTAAATCAAGAATAGACGTTTTTAATTCTTCTATAATGATTTTAATATCTTCTTCTGTTGTACGCCAATTCACAAAAGAAGCCCTGATTCCTTTTCGGCCTTCATAAACTGTCGGCGTCATGAAGACTCTCCCTTTATCATTCAAAATAGTCAAAAACTCGCTTACTTTGTCTTGATTATGATTTCCTTTTAAAGTAAAACAAACATTATTCAGCCTAATTGGAGCCAATAACTCAAAACTTCCAGTTGCAATCAAGGCATTTCCAAAATGCAATGCTAACGAAGTACTATTTTCAACAATATCTTTAAATCCTTCTTTTCCATAAGCACGCAAAGAAAACCAAGCTGGAAGCGCTCTCAAACGACGTGAATTTTCAGGAAGCACATTCAAATAATTGAAATTCTCCAACGGATTTCCTAAATAAGGCGCATTCGAATTTTGAAATGTTTCAACCTGCAGATTGGCATGTTCTTTTTTAATCAAATAAAAAGCACTTTCATACGGGACATTCAGCCATTTATGACAATCAATTGTAATACTGTCTGCTCCTTCCCAACCTTCAACTAAATGTTTAAACTTTTCCGAAACCGCTGCAAAGCCACCAAAAGCGGCATCAATATGCCACCAGAATTTGTATTTTTTTCTCAGTTTTGAAATGGCTTCAAAATCATCAAAATCTGCTGTATTTACAGTTCCTGCGCTTGAAATCAAGATAAATGGTTTTCCATTTAATTTCTGAATATTTTCTTCTAAATCAACAAGATCAAGAGCTTCACGATTGCCTTCTAATGTTTTTACGGTCGTATAATTTTGGCTTCCAATTCCAAGCATTGATAAACATTTAATTGAAGAAGAATGTGGTGTTGCTGTTAAAATATTTATCGTTTCTGAAATTCCGTTTTTGGCAAAATCTTTTCCGAGCTGTTTTCCAAACCATTGTCTGGCAACACCTAGAGAGGTGAAATTCGACATGGTTGCACCAGTTACAAATCCACCAATAAATGAATCTGGCAATTCTAGTAATTGCAATAACAAATTAATCGTTTCAAACTCAATCAATGCCGACGCACCACCCTGTGCTTTTATAGCCTGCGTATTTTGATCGTAAACCGAAGCAAGCCAGTCACCAACAATAGATGCTGGCGTTGAACCACCCGTAACAAAACCTAAATAACGCGGTCCAGGCGAAGAAACCATTAAAGGAGCCAAACGTTCATTAAATTCCTTTAAAGCTTCAATCGAACCTAAACCAAATTCGTTTAGATTATTTGCAGGATCAATTGTATTTTTATTTGAAGTTGGAATATTGTCAAGGTCATTCAAAAAATTAATTCCTTGTTGTTTTGCTTTTTCTAAGATAACTTCGAAATTGTTTAGATCATGTTGTAGTATTGAATTCATATTATACAATGTTGATTCTCTACTGATTTTTCAGTAGAAAACAGGTTAATTAATATTTAATGTAAAAATGTAAAACTTAGCTAAAAGCTACCATTTGGTTTTTTCGGAGAATCTGGAAACCAACATCGAGCATATTACATCGCCATTGGCATTTAATAAAGTAGCGATTGGATCGACCAAAGTTCCTAAAATCATGGCAACTGGCAAAGCTTGTTCCATCGGAAAACCGTAAACTGTAATCGCTAAAACTTCTCCAATATAACCTCCGTTTGGAATTCCTCCTTCAACAATCGAAACAATTACGGTAATTCCTAAAGCCAAAAGAATGGTTGACGGCTCTGTAAAATCCTTTCCAAACATGGCAAACAAAAAGGTTATTTTTAAGATGGATGACATACTTGAACCATCTTTATGCAAAGGCGCTCCAAGCGGAATCACCAAATTACGAACATGCGCCGGAATTCCCATTTTTTGCGCTGCATCAAGATTTGCGGGAATCGTGGCAATACTACTGCACGTTCCTATTGCGGTTAACGAAGGCGTAATATTGTTACTCCAAAAAACTTTAAAAGCTCTTTTCCCTCCAGCCACAAGCGCATATAAACTAAAAAATAAAAAGAAATAAAAGATGCAAGCTGCATAATAAACGGCCATTGGTTTTGCATAAACGCCAAACAATTGCGGTCCGAAAATACCAACCTGATAAGCAAAATATGCTCCCAAACCAATTGGAGCGAATTTCATTATAATATTCAAAAGCTGTTTCATAACCTCGTTTCCTGAATCCAGAAAACTCTTGAAAGCATTTCCTTTTTCACCAGATTGCAATGTTGCAAAGCCAATTAAAAAAGAAAAAACAATAAGTGCCAGCATACTTTTTCGCGAAAGCAATTCAAAAAAATCATTTGCTGTAAGCAATTTTGCAATTTGATCTCCAACTGATCCTGATTCAATCTTTTCAAACGGAATTTTAGTAATCGCTATATCCTGATGAATGGGAAAAAGATAAACGGCAAAAATCATAACAATTGCCGAAATAAGAATTGTGGTGAGAAAAACCAAAATCATTACAACGAATAGTTTTCCTAATTTTTCTGTCCTTTCCAAATTAGCAATCGAAGAACCGATTGTAAAAAATATAAGTGGAATAATTGCTGTAAAAAGCAAATTCAGAAATATATCACCAAGCGGTTTTATGATCAAAACATCTTCTCCAAATACTAATCCGAAAATGCTTCCTACTATAATTCCGCCAAGAAGTAAAAGTATACTGCTATAATTCTGTAAAAAATTGATTTTTTTAACTTCCATAATTGCTAGGATTATAATTCAGAAAGATTAGTAATAAAGAATGAAAGTACTCAAAAAAAGATTACGAAAATTGATTCGTTACTTTTCCAAAACAATCGTAGTAAAAACCCTATCGGCAAGTTCGCCTGTTTTGCTTTTTACTTGTTCTGTCTGACTTTCAATATAAACAATTTTAAAAGCTGTTTTTTCAATTAGTTTTTGTGCTTTTTCAGTGTTGTAAAGCTCAAATTCAAATTGAGTGAACGGAAGCTGCTTCATAAAATCTTCCTGAGCAAACGTCAAGCAGAAATTCCCGTTTGGTTTTAAAACCCTATAAATTTCCGAAAGTAATTCTTCAGGCTTCTGCCAAAAGTAAATTGTATTTACAGTGAAAATTTTATCGAATAACTCCTCTTCAAACGGAATCGTATTTCCGTCATAAAGTGAAAAGAAAGCTTGTTTTTGAGAAACAAAATTTCGATTGATCTGGCGTGCTTCCTGAAACATCAATTCCGACATTTCCAGTCCGTAGTATTTTAGTTTTTCCGCTTGTTCAAACAAAAATTCAACGTGACCTGCGTTCCCGTGCCCCAATTCCAGAATTCTATTTTCGTTTGATATATTAAGATTCTGAATCGAATGTTTGGTCATATTGATGTTCGTTTCGTTCATCATATTGCCCATTTCGATTCCTTTTTCTCCCGTTGGATGTTTTAATTGAGAGGCTATGGCTTGTAATTCTTCTTGTTTCATGATCTTTAAAGTTAAATTCCAAATTAAAAAAATCCAAATTCCAAGCCTCGTTTGTCATTGCGAGGAACGAAGCAACCTCACTAACGGCTTCAATGTCATTTTTGTCATTCCGAGGAACGAGGAATCTCCGCAAGAAACTCGACAAAGATTGGCGATTCACTGGATGGAGCTACTTGCGGAGATTCCTCGTTCCTCGGAATGACAAACTGTACTCGATCAACTTTGTCAAATCTTAAAAAACCTGACTCGCGATCTGGCGAATATTCTCCGATTTACCCATTGAGTAATAGTGTAAAAACGGAACTCCAGCCGCTTTTAATTCTAATGACTGCTGAATCGCCCATTCAATTCCGACTTGTTTGATTTCAGCGTTATTTTTGCATTTGTCAACAGCATCGATTAAATCTTCTGGTAAATCGATTCTGAAAATCTGTGGTAAAACTTGCAAGTGTCTTTGAACCGCAATTGGTTTAATTCCAGGAATAATCGGAATTGTGATGCCCATTTCTCTTGCTTTTTCTACAAAGGCAAAATATTTCGAGTTGTCAAAAAACATCTGTGTTACCACATAATCTGCTCCTGCGTCTACTTTTTCTTTTAATCTTTTTAAATCTGATTGTAAAGAAGGTGATTCTAAATGTTTTTCCGGATAACCCGCAACTCCAATACAAAAATCAGCTTTGTTATCGATATCCATCACTTCATGCAGATATTTTCCGCAATTCAAATCTTTAATTTGACGAACCAAATCAACTGCGTAATGATTTCCTCCTGCTTTCGGTACAAAAGATTGTTCATCTTTCATTGCATCCCCGCGAAGTGCCATTACATTGTTGATCCCTAAATAATGACAATCAACCAGCATGTACTCGGTTTCTTCTTTAGTGAAACCACCACAAAGTAAATGCGGAACCGTATCTACATTGTATTTATGTTTTATAGAAGCGCAAATTCCAAGCGTTCCCGGACGCATACGAGTTAACTTTTTATCCAAAAGTCCGTTACCGCGGTCAATGTAAATATATTCTTCACGAGAAGTTGTTACATCAATAAACGGCGGATTAAACTCCATTAACGGATCAATATTATCGTATAATTCCTGAATGCTTTTCCCCTTTTGAGGCGGAATAATTTCAAATGAGAATAATGTTTTTCCTTTGGCGTTTTCTATATGTTCTGTTACTTTCATTCTTTGTTTTTTGTTTCAAGTTTTAAGTTTCAAGTTTCAAGTTGCTGTAGAGAACTTGAAACCTGAAACCTGAAACCAAAATAACTTTTATTAATCTGCTATATTAGGGTTTAACCATTTCATTGCGTAATCCGTTGGAACATTGCGTCGTTTGGCGTAATCTACAACCTGATCTTCTTTTATTTTTCCGAGTCCGAAATAGCGGCTTTTTGGGTTTCCGAAATAGTATCCTGAAACCGATGAAGCTGGCCACATCGCCATACTTTCTGTCAAAGTAACTCCAATTTCTTCCGCTACATTTAAAAGTTTCCAGATTGTTGGTTTTTCCAAGTGGTCTGGACAAGCCGGATAACCTGGAGCCGGACGAATTCCTTTATAATTTTCTTTAATCAATTCTTCATTGGTCAGAGATTCTTCTGCATCATAACCCCAGAAATCTTTACGTACTTTTTCGTGAAGATATTCGGCGAAAGCCTCAGCAAAACGATCGGCAAGCGCTTTCACCATAATAGAATTATAATCGTCTAAATTCTTTTCAAATTCTGCTGCCCATTCATCTACGCCAAAACCGGTAGTTACACAAAAAGCCCCCATATAATCGGTTATTCCGCTTTCTTTTGGCAGAATAAAATCGGCTAAAGCTATGTTCGGGGCACCTTTTGTTTTTTGTGACTGCTGACGAAGCGTTAAGAATTTCTCCAAAACTTTTCCGTTTTCATCACGCAATTCGATATCATCATCATCAACCTGATTCGCAGGGAAAATTCCGTAAATACCTTTTGCTTTTAGTTTTTTCTCTTCCAGAATTACTTTAAGCATTGCCTGAGCATCATTAAAAACAGATGTTGCTTGTTCTCCCACAACCTCATCCGTTAAAATCGCAGGATATTTTCCGTACAATTCCCAAGTCTGAAAAAATGGCGTCCAGTCGATATATGGTACCAAAACATCCAATTCTATTTCGATTGTTTGTGCGCCAATTACTTTTGGTTTAGTCGGAGTATATTCAGACCAATCTAATGGTAATTTGTTTTTACGGGCATCTTCAATCGTCAGGAAATTTTTATCTCTTGAACGATTTAAGAATGTTTCTCTAAAAGAATCATATTCTGCACGAATATCTGCCGCATATATTTTTCGGTTATGATCCAACAGGTTTCCTGCAACAGTAACGGCTCTTGAAGCATCGTTTACGTGAATTACAGTTTCTCTGTATTGAGGCGCAATTTTCACGGCTGTATGCGCGCGCGAAGTCGTTGCCCCACCAATCATAATCGGGATTTTAATATCTTGTTTGTCTAATTCTTTGGCTAAATAAACCATTTCGTCAAGCGAAGGCGTGATCAATCCGCTTAATCCAATAATGTCTACATTATGTTCAATCGCCGCCGAAATAATTTTTTCCGGAGGCACCATAACACCAAGATCTACAATCTCGTAATTATTACAAGCCAAAACCACCGAAACGATGTTTTTACCAATATCGTGAACGTCACCTTTTACAGTCGCCATCAGGATTTTTCCGTTTCCTTGTTTGTCTCCGGCTTGTTTGCTCGCTTCAATAAAAGGCAGTAAATAAGCCACCGCTTTTTTCATTACACGTGCCGATTTTACTACTTGAGGTAAGAACATTTTTCCGCTTCCGAATAAATCTCCTACGACATTCATTCCCGTCATCAAATTGATCTCGATAACTTCAATTGGTTTTGCTGCAGCCAAACGAGCTTCTTCTACATCTTCTTCAATAAAAGCATCAATTCCTTTTACCAATGAATGTGTAATACGCTCCTGAACCGTTCCAAAACGCCATTCTTGAACTACTTTTTCATCGCTTTTTGCTTCGCCTTTTACGTTCTCTGCAAAATCTAAAAGTCGTTCTGTAGCATCGTCGCGTCTATCTAAAATTACGTCTTCAACGTGTTCTAATAAGTCTTTCGGAATATCATCGTAAATCGTCAACATTTCAGGATTAACGATTCCCATCGTCATTCCGTTTTTAATTGCGTGGTATAAAAACACCGAGTGCATGGCTTCACGAACCGTATCGTTTCCTCTAAAAGAAAACGAAACGTTACTCACTCCACCACTGATATGCGCGTGAGGAAGATTCTCGCGAACCCATTTTGTTCCTCTAAAAAAGTCCAAAGCGTTCAACCTATGTTCTTCCATTCCCGTTGCAACCGGGAAAATATTTAAATCGAAAATAATATCCTGAGGAGGGAATCCTACTTTGTTCACCAAAATATCATAAGAACGCTGACAAATCTCCACTCGACGATCGTAATTATCGGCCTGACCTACTTCGTCAAATGCCATAATAATTGCAGCCGCGCCGTAACGTTTGATCAATTTAGCGTGATGAATAAAAGCTTCTTCTCCTTCCTTTAACGAAATCGAGTTTACAACGCTTTTTCCTTGTACTACTTTCAGACCGGCTTCAATGATTTCCCATTTCGAACTGTCAATCATAATTGGCACTCGCGAAATATCGGGTTCTGCAGCAATTAAATTCAAAAATTTAGTCATTGCAGTAACACCGTCAAGCATTCCTTCATCCATATTAATATCGATGATCTGTGCTCCTCCTTCTACTTGTTGTCTTGCAATATCAAGCGCCTCGTCATATTTCTCTTCCTTGATTAATCTTAGGAATTTTCTTGAACCCGTTACGTTTGTACGCTCACCAACATTCACGAAAACACTTTCGGGCGTAATAATCAACGGTTCTAATCCTGATAATACAAGGTCTCTTCTTTTTTCTGTCATTTCTTTTTAAAGTTACTAAGGCCCTAAGATTCTAAGGTTCTAAGTTTTTTTAATTCTATCTTCTTTCCTGCGAGGTTTTTAAAACCTTGTAGGTATATTCGTTTTCAATATTTTAATTTGGGCGTGATTCGCCGCGGCGAACCGGGCTATCCGTTACAAGTCCTCGCTCTTCCTTCGTCAGGCTGTGGGCTTTTCACTTCTATCCCTCACGCGAACTCGGTTTCATAAGACAATTATATCTTCTCTAAATAGTCAGTATAATATTTTTCTTGAATAGATTTACAATTACTACTTAAACCTGGATAAACGCTTTCTTCTGAAATACCTAACCATTTTAATTCTTTTTTAATATCACTTTTTTTACTTCCATCTATAACAATGCTTTTTAAGAAGTGACGTTTATTCGGATTGTTAAACAAGCCATCTATCTCATTTCCAAAAATAGTAAAACACGATTTTTGTTCTTTCATTCTTTCGTCAAACAAATAAGGATATATTGCTAAAGGAAAAGCCTTTTTATTAAGCTCAAAATCCATTTTTAAATACATTCTACAAAATTCATCTATATCAAATTTTTTATCTTCATCAAACAAACTTTTCTTTTTTGAAGTTTGAGGAAAATAAATCATAGTCGAATTAATGTTTGCATACTTTTTATATGTCAATCTATTTAAATGATGAGGATCTAAAATCCATATTTTAGCATCTTCCTTTTTAGTATTATCTTTTATCGCAAAATATATTGCTATTAAAGCACTTTCTGTCCAATCTAACAATCGAGTCTTTAGACCATAGTGTTGCATTAAAAAATAATTATTCCAATCATTATTTTCAATTCTATTTTGATTTAAAAACATCATTGAATTTCTTGAAAACTCAGCCTTTAGATTATCCTCAATATCTTTCGTGTTTTTATAAACCTTTTCGTAATCACTTTCTTCAACACGACCATAGCATCGATATGCATTTGGAAGTAATGGAGTAAATGGCACTGCATTAAAACTATCTTCTAAAGGAACTTTACTTTCTAAAGGAATAAAGTCTCTTTCTGCTCTAAACCATAAGTTTTGTATATCTCCCTCACGGGTTAGTGATTTGAATTCATTTTTAATTAATTCTATTATTTCAGAAAGACTTTCAGCTTTTTTATCCATTTTACTTTAATAAACAATAATTAATTATTTATGGTTCAAATATTATTTATTTTAAACCAACACAGGCGCAACACGTGGCTTATAATCCTTCGCAACCTCAGCCATTAATCGAATATGATCTGGAGTTGTTCCGCAACATCCACCGATAATATTAATTAAATTATCCTCTAAATATTCTTTAATGAAGGCCTGAGTTTGTTCTGGCGTTTCATCGTATTGTCCGAAAGCGTTTGGCAATCCTGCGTTAGGATGCGCTGAAACATTAAAACTTGTATTATGCGCTAATGTCTTTAAATACGGTTTCAACAAATCGGCTCCAAGAGCGCAATTGAATCCTACACTTAATAACGGAATATGTGAAACGGATATTAAAAATGCTTCAACTGTTTGTCCTGAAAGTGTTCTTCCTGAAGCATCTGTAATCGTTCCTGAAACCATGATTGGAATATCAAGATTGCGTTCTTCTTTTACTTCTTCAATTGCAAAAAGCGCAGCTTTTGCATTTAGTGTATCAAAAATTGTTTCTACTAAAAGTAAATCGCAACCGCCATCCATTAAAGCTTCTGCTTGTTGTTTGTAGGCAATTCGTAAATCGTCAAACGTTACGGCTCTGTAACCCGGATCGTTTACATCTGGCGACATGCTTGCTGTACGGTTTGTCGGTCCGATTGAACCGGCTACGAAACGTGGTTTTTCTGGATTTTTAGCAGTAAACTCATCAGCTACTTGTCTTGCAATTTTTGCCGATTCGTAGTTTAATTCGTAAACCAAATCTTCCATGTGATAATCGGCCATACCGATTGTAGTTCCTGAGAAAGTGTTGGTTTCTACGATGTCGGCTCCAGCTTCATAATAAGCGGCGTGCACATCGCGAATCGCTTGTGGTTGTGTTAGGGATAATAAATCGTTGTTTCCTTTTAATGGATGCGGAAAATCTTTGAAACGCTCTCCTCTAAAATCTTCTTCTGAGAAGTTATAGCGCTGTAACATTGTTCCCATTGCTCCGTCAAGGATTAGGATATTTTTTTTTATTGCTTCTTGTATCGTAATTGCCATATTCTTTTGTTTTAGCTTCTAAGACGCTAAGGTTCTAAGATGCTAAGTTTTTTTTATTATGATTGTGAAGTTTAAACCTAACAGGTTTTTAAAACCTGTTAGGTTTGCTTCGGATATTTTTTTTTCACATTAATTCCAAAAACACACTATTGCTGGCTAATTAGCCCCGATTGAAGTGGAAATTATTTTGCTTTTTCCTTTAAAAAGCAAAATGATTGCAACGTAAAGCGGGAACTATTGCTTGCAAAAATGCGCCAATGATTCGCTCCTGATACAGAATCTGTTTCAGTAAATATTGTATGTTGTCTGGAAAAGTTGAGGAAATACTTGATGTATTTGTGTTATCTATCTTAAATACTATGAACTAGTATAAAGTAGAATTTAGCACCTTCTTTATGATAAAGGGTTGCTAAGGTTTCATCGGGTCTATCCCTCCGCCTTTCGTGATAACTGACAATAATTTTAAGAACAGTGCAAAGGTATGAAATAGGCTTTCGATTTGCAAATGTTTTTTTTGTAAGGTTCTGAGGTACTTAGGTGCTAAGGTTTTATCTTTTGTGTGAT
>Ga0123397_141210_pt1 | contig 10400 bp, 7 predicted proteins | sample T10HLNH4metaT_FD_89925 | JGI IMG/M metagenome (GOLD analysis project Ga0123397, IMG submission 89925) | Methane-oxidizing artificial microbial communities from Washington, USA to study methane cycling - T10-HLNH4 metaT (Metagenome... ... | reverse complement strand
GAAACTTGAAGCGGTTGTCAACCGGCCTGCCCACCTGTCTTGGACCTGACAGGCAAAACTGGCGGCAAACCCGCGCAGTTCTGCGGATATGCCGGGCGGCAATCCAGAAAATAAGAGCCGCAAGCCGTTATAGAGCCACCTGATTTTGCCACAGGCGCGCGCGCGCCTTCAATTCATTGTTGTGCAGGTGCAACAAATTCCCCTGCGCTACGCGCGCTATGCCTGCGACCCAAACATCGGTCACGTGTTCCCTGCCGGCAGCATATACAAGGTGGGAAAGTGGCGAATAGCACGGCCGGGTTTCCGCCTCGTCCAGGCTGATGGCGCACAGGTCCGCGCTTTTTCCGGGACGGATTGATCCGGTTTCGTGTTCGATGCCCAGCGCACGGGCGCCGCCAAGCGTTGCCATGTGCAACAGCTGTTCGGCGGGCAGGGCAGCGGCGTCGCCGCTGGTCAGTTTGGCCATCAGGCCGGCGTGCCGCATCTCCTGGAACAGGTCGAGGCGATTGTTGCTGGCCACGCCGTCACTGCCCAGGCCGGCGTTGACGCCGGCGGCGATCAGGGCGGGCAGCGGACTCGCCCCGCTGGCCAGCTTCATGTTCGACGTCGGACAGTGGGCGACGCTGGCACCCTGGCGTGCCAGCAGCGCAACGTCGCCTTCGTCCAGATGCACTGCGTGCACCGCGATCAGCTCCGGCCCGACCAGGCCGAGACGGTGCAGGCGCTCAAGCGGGCGGACGCCGTGTTCGCTCAGGCTGCGTTCGATTTCTTCGCCGGTTTCATGCACGTGCATGTGGATGGGCAGCGACAGCTGTTCGGCCAGCGTACGGATGCGCTCGAAGGTGGCGTCCGACACCGTGTAGGGCGCATGCGGCGCGAGCGTGAAGTGCAGCAGCGGTTCGTGCTTGAAGCGGTCGCGCACTGCCAGGCCCTTGCTCAGATACTGGTCGGCGTCGCTGGCCCAGGCGCTCGGGAATTCCAGCACCACGACGCCCAGCGCGGCGCGCATGCCGGCTTCCAGCGCCGCTTCCGCGGCCGCGTCCGGGAAGAAATACATGTCGCTGAACGTGGTCACGCCACCGCGCAACATTTCGGCACAGGCCAGCAGCGTGCCGTCGCGCACGAAGTCGTGGCTGACGTGCTTCTGTTCGGCCGGCCAGATCCTTTCGGTCAGCCAGCGCATCAGCGGCAGGTCGTCGGCGTAGCCGCGCAGCAGGTTCATCGCGGCGTGCGCGTGCAGATTGACCAGCCCGGGGATGAGCACGTGGTCGCCCAGCGTGCGCAGCTGCCCGGGGCGGTAGCGCTGGCGCGCCTGATCCGACGGCAGCAGCTCGAGGATGCGCCCGTCGCGGACCGCAACCGCGTGGTGTTCGAGTACCTGGCCGGCCGGTTCGACCGGAATGATCCAGCGTGCTTCGATCAGCAGGTCGATGTCGATCGGCGTGGCAGGGGCGTGCATGGCAGGGTGGGTCTAAGGCGCGATGGGCAGGGCTGCGCAGTGTAGTCGGTCGGCCGCCGGTGCTGTGACCCGGAACGGCATACGGCTGCATGTTAAACTCCCGGTTTGGCTGAACAAACCGGCATTCGCAGACCGGGTTCACTCCAACATACAGCCGACGTCCGTCCTATCCCCCGATGACCACATCTTTTGCCAAGGAAACGCTGCCCATTTCGCTCGAAGACGAGATGCGGCACTCCTACCTTGATTACGCGATGAGCGTGATCGTCGGCCGTGCGCTGCCTGATGTGCGCGACGGCCTGAAGCCGGTGCACAGGCGTGTGCTGTTCGCGATGCACGAGGCGAACATCACCCACAGCCGCCCGTACGTGAAGTGCGCGCGCGTGGTCGGTGACGTGATGGGTAAGTATCACCCGCATGGCGACTCGGCCATTTACGACACGCTGGTGCGGATGGCGCAGGACTTCTCGCTGCGCTACACGCTGATCGACGGCCAGGGCAACTTCGGTTCGGTCGATGGCGACAACGCCGCGGCCATGCGTTACACCGAGTGCCGTCTGGACAAGATCGCGGCGGAGCTGCTGGCCGACATCGACAAGGAAACCGTCGATTTCGGCCCGAACTACGACGGCAAGGAGCAGGAACCGCTGGTGCTGCCCAGCCGCATCCCCAATCTGCTGATCAACGGCAGCGCGGGTATCGCGGTCGGCATGGCCACCAACATTCCGCCGCACAATCTGGCCGAGGTGCTCGACGCCTGCCAGCTGCTGCTGGCCGAGCCGGACACGCCGATCGAGACCCTGATCGACATCGTGCAGGCGCCGGACTTCCCGACCAGCGGTCTCATCTACGGCCTGTCCGGCGTGCGCGAAGGCTATCTGACCGGCCGCGGCCGGGTCGTGATGCGTGCGCGTACCCACTTCGAGGACATCGACCGCGGCAACCGTCAGGCCATCATCGTCGACGAGCTGCCCTATCAGGTGAACAAGAAAACCCTGCTCGAGCGCATCGCCGAGCTGGTGAACGATAAGAAGGTCGAGGGCATTTCCGACATCCGCGACGAGTCCGACAAGTCGGGCATGCGCGTGGTGATCGAGCTGAAGCGCGGCGAAGTGCCTGAAGTCATCCTGAACAACCTCTACAAGCTGACGCAGCTGCAGGACACCTTCGGCATGAATATGGTGGCGCTGGTCGACGGCCGCCCGCGCCTGCTCAACCTGCGCGACATGCTGGGCTGCTTCCTGTCGCACCGGCGCGAAGTGATCACCCGCCGCACCGTGTACGAGCTGCGCAAGGCGCGTGAGCGTGGCCACGTGCTGGAAGGTCTGGCGGTCGCGCTGTCCAACATCGACGAAATCATCGCGCTGATCAAGGCGTCGCCGTCGCGCTCCGAAGCGCAGACCGCGCTGATGGCGAGGGTGTGGACCTCGACGCTGGTCGAACAGATGCTGACCCGCGCCGGTGCCGACGGCTTCCGTCCGGACGGGCTGGACCCGGCTTTCGGGTCCTTCGCCGACGGCTACCGCATGTCGGACGTGCAGGCCAAGGCCATCCTCGACATGCAGCTGGCCCGCCTGACCGGGCTGGAGCAGGAAAAGATCACCGCCGAGTACCGGGAAGTGATCGAGCAGATCATCGACCTGCTCGACATCCTGGCGCGCCCGGAGCGGATCAACCAGATCATTTCCGACGAAATGCGCCAGATCCGCGAGCAGTTCGGCGACGCGCGCAAGTCGGAAATCATCGTGCACACCCAGGACCTCGGCATCGAGGATCTGATCGCCCAGCAGGACATGGTGGTCACGCTGTCGCACGGCGGCTACTTCAAGCGTCAGCCGCTGGCCGACTACCGCTCGCAGAAGCGCGGCGGCCGTGGCAAGCAGGCGGCGGCGGTGAAGGACGACGACTTCGTCGACCAGCTGTTCGTCGCCAACACCCACGACTACATCCTGTGCTTCTCGAACCGCGGCCGCGTCTACTGGCTCAAGGTCTATGAAGTGCCGGAAGGTTCGCGCAACTCGCGCGGCAAGCCCATCGTGAATCTGTTCCCGCTGCTCGACGGCGAGAAGATCACCGCGGTGCTGCCGGTGAAGGAGTTCGACGAGAACCACTACATTTTCATGGCCACCGGTCGCGGCACGGTCAAGAAGACGCCGCTCACCGACTTCAGCAATCCGCGCAAGGCCGGCATCATCGCGGTCGATCTGGACGAAGGCGACGCGCTGATCGGCGTGGCGATCACCGATGGCTCGGACGACATCATGCTGTTCTCCGACGCCGGCAAGGCGGTGCGCTTCGCCGAGGCGGACGTGCGGCCGATGGGCCGTACCGCCCGCGGCGTGCGCGGCATGATGCTGGAAGACGGCCAGAGCGTGATCTGCATGCTGGTGTCGAAGAACGACGAACTGAGCGTGCTGACCGCGACCGAGAACGGCTTCGGCAAGCGCACCCGTGTGACCGAGTATCCGAAGCACGGCCGCGGCACCAAGGGCGTGATCGCCATCCAGACCAGCGAGCGCAATGGCGGCGTGGTGGGCGCGGTGCTGGTGGAAACCACCGACGAAATCATGCTCATTTCGACCGGCGGCGTGCTCATCCGTACCCGCGTCGCGGACATCCGCGAAATGGGCCGGTCCACCCAGGGCGTGACGCTGATCAATCTCGATGACGGTACCCGTCTGGCCGGCCTGGAAAAGGTGATCGAGAGCGACAGCGAGCAGGACCTCGAGCAGGATGGCGAGCAGGACGCCAGCGGCGATGTCGATGCCGGGGGCGAGGACGGCGGCGAGGCATAAGCAGCCCATGGGCGAGCGCGCGTACAACTTCGGAGCCGGTCCGGCCATGATGCCGGACGCGGTGATCGAGCGTGTCGCGCGCGAGTGGCAGGACTTCCGCGGCGAAGGCTACTCGGCGATGGAACTCGGCCACCGGAGCGAGCATTTCGCCGACATCCTCGCGCGTGCCAAGGCGGACCTGCGCGCGCTGCTGGATGTGCCGGAGTCGCACCACATCCTGTTCCTGCACGGCGGGGCGACGCCTCACTTTGCGATGGTGCCGCTCAATCTGGCACAGCCGGGCGAGAGCGCGGACTACATCCACACCGGCTACTGGTCTGACAAGGCCATGGCCGAAGCGAGCGCGCTGGTGAATGTGCGCATCGCCGCCAGCGCAGCCGACAGCGAATTCGACCGCGTTCCGGACCGCGCCGGCTGGCAGCTCGATCCGGCCGCGGCCTATGTGCACATCTGCAGCAACGAAACGATAGGCGGGGTCGAGTACGACGGTGATCCGGATACCGGCAACGTGCCGCTGGTGGCCGACATGTCGTCCAACATCCTGTCACGACCGATCGACGTGGCGCGCTACGGCCTGATCTACGCCGGCGCGCAGAAGAACATCGGCCCGGCCGGTCTGGCCATCGTCATCGTGCGCGACGACCTGCTGGAGCGGGTGCGTGCGGGCGTGCCGTCGGTCATGAAGTACGCGCGGCATGTCGAATGGGATTCGATGTACAACACGCCGGCGGCGTTTGCGATCTGGGTGGCCGGCCTGGTGTTCGAGCATGTCCGCAAGGCGGGCGGCGTGACGGAGATGGCCCGCATCAGCGTGGAGAAGGCGCAGAAGATCTACGCCGCCATCGACGCCTCCTCGCTCTACATCAACCGCATACAGCCGGCGTCGCGCTCGCGCATGAACGTGCCTTTCTTCCTGCGCGAACCGCGCCTGGAACAGCGCTTCCTCGATGGCGCGCGTCGGCGCGGACTGCTGAACCTGAAAGGCCACCGTGCCACCGGCGGCATGCGTGCCTCGCTGTACAACGCGATGCCGCTGGCTGGCGCCCAGGCACTGGCCGACTACATGACTGAATTTGAACGCAAGAACGGTTGAACGATGGCCACCGACCCGAGCCCGAACGACGAACTTCTGAAACTGCGCGACGCCATCGATGCGATCGACACGCAGGTGCTGCAGCTCATTTCCGAGCGTGCGCGCCATGCCCACCGGATCGGCGAGATCAAGCAGGGCAACATCTATCGCCCGGAGCGCGAAGCCCAGGTGCTGCGTCGCCTTGCCGACGACAATCCGGGGCCGCTGCCGCCGCAGGCGGTGAAGACGGTGTTCCGCGAAATCATGTCGGCCTGTCTGGCGCTGGAACAGCCGCTGACCGTGGCTTTCCTCGGTCCTGTGGGCACCTTTTCGGAAAGCGCCGCCCGTCGCCATTTCGGCGCCGCGCCCACCTTCCAGCCGATGGCTACGATAGATGACGTGTTCCGCGCGGTGGAATCGGGCAACGCGTCCTACGGCGTGGTGCCGGTCGAGAACTCGACCGAGGGCGCGGTCGGTCGCACGCTGGACATGCTGCTCAGCACGACGCAGATGCTGTGTGGCGAGGTGATGCTGCGGGTCGAGCAGAACCTGATGACGCGCGATACGCCGCTGAACGAAATCCGCTGCGTCTACTCCCATGCGCAGTCGCTCGCGCAGTGCCACGAGTGGCTGAACCGGAATCTCCCGGGCGTACCGGTGGTGGCCGTCGCCAGCAATGCCGAAGCGGCCATCCGTGCGTCGGAAGAGGAGCGTGCCGCGGCGATCGCCGGTCAGGCCGCCGCCGATGCCTACGGGCTCAAGATTCTGGCTGCCAACATCGAGGACGACCCCGCCAACACCACCCGCTTCCTGGTGCTGGGCGAGCACGACGCCGGCCCGTCCGGCCGCGACAAGACCTCCATCATCTTCACCGTGCAGAACAAGGCCGGGGCAGTGGTGAGCCTGCTGCAGCCGCTGGCGGAAGAAGGGGTGAGCATGACCAAGCTGCAGTCGCGGCCGGTGCGCGGCTTTGGCAGCGGCGGCTGGCAGTACGTGTTCTATGTCGACGTCGAAGGTCACCAGCACGATCCGGCCGTGGCGCGTGCGCTGTCGCGCATCCGCGCGGAGGCCGGTTCGCTGAAGGTACTCGGCTCCTATCCCGTGTCGGTGAACAATTCATGAGCGTGTTCGACAGCGCTGCGGCGCATATCCGTTCCATTTCCCCCTACCAGCCGGGCAAGCCGATCTCAGAGCTTGCGCGCGAAATGGGGCTTGAAGAGGCGGGCATCGTCAAACTGGCGTCCAACGAGAATCCGCTCGGCATGAGCGAGCGGGCGAAGGCGGCGGCGCTGGCGGCGATCACTGAAGTGCCGCGCTATCCGGACGGCAACGGCTTCGAACTGAAGCAGGCGGTGTCGCGTCACCACGATCTGGGCATGAACCAGATCGTGCTCGGCAACGGTTCCAACGACGTGCTGGAAATGGTCGCCCGTGCGCTGCTCGGCCCGGGCCGCAGCGCGGTGTATTCGAAGCACGCCTTCGCGGTGTATCCGCTGGCGACGCTGGCGGCCGGTGCCACCGGCATCGAGGTGCCGGCCCGTGATTTCGGCTGCGATCTGGATGCGATGCGCGCAGCCATCCGCGACGACACGCGGGTGGTGTTCATCGCCAACCCGAACAATCCGACCGGCACCTTCATCGAAGCCGGTCCGCTCGAGCGCTTCATCGCTTCGGTGCCGCAGGACGTGCTGGTGGTGCTGGACGAGGCCTACAGCGAATACCTTCCGGCCGCGCTGGCCTATGACAGCGCGCGCTGGCTGGCGCGCTACCCGAACCTGCTGGTGTCGCGCACCTTCTCGAAGGCCTACGGTCTGGCCGGTCTGCGGGTCGGCTATGGCATCGGCCAGCCGGACGTGATCGACCTGCTGAACCGCGTGCGCCAGCCCTTCAACGTGACCAATGTCGGTCTGGCCGCGGCAGTGGCGGCGCTGGCCGATCAGGACTTCGTCCGCCGCTCGGCCGAACTGAACGCGGCCGGACTGAAGCAGCTGTCCGCCTTCTTCGACGGCGCCGGCATCGGCTACATCCGCTCCTACGCCAACTTCATCGCCTTCCGTGCCGGTGACGGCGCGGGAGTGAACCAGCGACTGCTGCAGCAGGGCGTCATCGTGCGTCCGATCGCCGGCTATGCGATGCCGGAGTGGCTGCGCGTATCGGTCGGGCTGGAATCCGAGAACGCCCGCTTCATCGACGCGTTGCAGAAGGCGCTGGCGTGAGCGCACCGCTGATCGGACGCCTGGTCGTCGTCGGTGTCGGCCTGATCGGCGGCTCGTTCGCCGCGGCGCTGCGCCGTGCCGGGCAGGTCGGTGAGGTGGTTGGTGTCGGTCGCAGCAGCGACAGCAAGCGTGAAGCGCTCGAGCTGGGCCTGATAGATCGGGCGGAATCGGACTGGGCGGCCGCGCTGGACGGCGCCGATCTGGTCATGTTGGCCATGCCGGTGGGCCAAATGGATGCGGTGATGGCCGGCATGCTGCCGCATCTGCCCGCGCATACCGTGGTGACCGATGCTGGCAGCACCAAGGGCGACGTGGTGGCCGCGGCCCGCAAATGCTTCGGCGCACGCATCGGCCAGTTCGTGCCCGGGCATCCGATTGCCGGCGCCGAGAAGAGCGGGCCGTCTGCCGCCCGCGCCGATCTGTACGAAAAGCGCCGGGTCGTGCTGACGCCGCTGGCCGAGAATGCGTCCGTCGCAGTCGATCTCGTGCGGCAGGCGTGGCGGGTGTGCGGTGCGCTGATCAGTGAAACAACGCCCGAACATCACGACCGCTGGCTGGCTTCGGTCAGCCACCTGCCTCATCTGCTGTCCTTCGCACTGGTATCGGAACTGGCCGAGCGGCCGAACGCGGAGGAAATCTTCAATCTCGCCGGTGGCGGCTTCCGCGATTTCACCCGCATTGCCGCCAGTCACCCCGAAATGTGGCGCGACATTTTCTTCGCCAACCGAGAAGCGCTGCTGGCCGAGCTGTCCGCCTACGAGGCGGAACTGGCGTATTACCGGGAACTGATCGAATCCGGCGACGCCGCCGACCTTGAAGCGCGCATCGGCAGCGCGCGGGCCGCCCGTACCGCCTGGGCAGAACGCCAGGGCTGAACCTCTTCCGGGGCCGGACCGGCCCCGCTTACGCACGATGAAAACCGAATTCCTCGATCTTCCTCCGGTCAGCACCGCACGCGGCACGCTGCGGCTGCCGGGCTCCAAGAGCATTTCCAACCGTGCGCTGCTGCTGGCTGCGCTGGCCGAAGGCGACACGCTGCTGCACGATCTGCTGTCGTCGGATGATGTGGACCGCATGCTGGACGCGCTGCGCACGCTGTCGGTGGACTGGCAGCACGCCGGGGGCGACGACTATCGCGTCCGCGGCACCGGTGGTCACTTCCCGGTGCGCAAGGCGGACCTCTTCCTCGGCAACGCAGGCACCGCCTTCCGCCCGCTGACCGCGGTGCTGGCGCTGATGGGCGGCGAATACCGTCTGCACGGCGTGCCACGCATGCACGAGCGCCCGATCGGCGATCTGGTCGACGCGCTGCGCCAGGTCGGTGCGCGCATCGATTACGAAGGCAATGAGGGCTATCCGCCGCTGCGCATCCATGCGGCCCGGCTCAACGACGCGGCGGTGGTGCGGGTGCGCGGTGACGTATCCAGCCAGTTCCTGACCGGTCTGCTGATGGCGCTGCCGCTGACCGGCCGTGCGGTGCGCATCGAGGTCGAGGGCGAACTGATTTCCAAGCCCTATGTAGACATCACGCTGGCGCTGATGCGCCAGTTCGGCGTAGCTGCCGAGCGCCAGGGCTGGCAGGCGATCGAGCTGCCGGCCAACGCGCGCTATGTGTCGCCCGGTGACTGCTATGTCGAGGGCGACGCGTCGTCGGCCTCGTATTTTCTGGCTGCCGGCGCGATCGGTGGCGGTCCGGTGCGGGTCGAAGGCGTGGGCCGTGACTCGGTGCAGGGCGATGTGGCCTTCGCCCAGGCGCTGGAGCAGCTGGGGGCGCGCATCACGATGGGGCCGAACTGGATCGAGGCGCAGGCGCCGGAAAGCGGCCGTTTGTCCGCTTTCGATCTTGATCTGAACCACATCCCGGACGCCGCGATGACGCTGGCCATCTGCGCGCTGTTTGCCGACGGCCCCAGCCGCCTGCGCAATATCGCCAGCTGGCGGGTCAAGGAAACCGACCGCATCAGCGCGATGGCCACCGAACTGCGCAAGCTCGGCGCCATCGTGGAGGAGGGGGCGGATTACCTCGCGATCACGCCGCCGGCCGCGCTGACGCCGCACGCCGCCATCGGCACCTACGACGACCATCGCATGGCCATGTGTTTCTCGCTGGCCACGCTGGGCGGGGTGCCGGTGCGCATCATGGATCCGGGCTGCGTGGCCAAGACCTTCCCGGACTATTTCGCGCGCTGGGCGGAGGTCGCGGCATGAACGGGCAGGGCGGCATTCCGGTCATCGCGATCGACGGGCCGTCGGCGTCGGGCAAAGGTACGGTCGCGGCGCGCGTGGCTGCAGCGCTGGGTTTTCACCTGCTGGACAGTGGTGCGCTCTACCGGCTGACCGCGGTTGCCGCGATCAAGGCCGGCGTCGCGCTCGATGATGAGGCGGCGCTGACGCAGATCGCGGCCGGGCTCGACGTGCGTTTCGCCGATGGCGCCACCTGGCTGGCCGGCGAGGAGGTGTCCGACGCGATGCGCAGCGAGGCGGCATCGGTCGGTGCGTCGAAAGTGGCGGTGTTCGGCGGTGTGCGTGCCGCGCTGCTCGGGCGCCAGCGCGCCTTCCGGCAGGCGCCGGGTCTGGTCGGTGATGGCCGGGACATGGGCTCGGTGGTGTTTCCGGATGCCGCGCTCAAGGTGTTCCTGACCGCCAGCGTCGAGATCCGCGCCGAGCGCCGCTATAAGCAGTTGATCGAAAAAGGTGTTTCTGCTAATCTGGAAAGTCTTTCGCAGGATTTGCGGGAGCGGGACGAGCGAGACCGCAACCGGGCCCATGCACCGCTGGTGCAGTTGCCGGATGCCTTGCTGCTCGACACCAGCTCGATGAGCGCAGACGCTGCCGTCCGCTTTGTGCTCGACGCCTGG
>Ga0123397_159717_pt1 | contig 10409 bp, 8 predicted proteins | sample T10HLNH4metaT_FD_89925 | JGI IMG/M metagenome (GOLD analysis project Ga0123397, IMG submission 89925) | Methane-oxidizing artificial microbial communities from Washington, USA to study methane cycling - T10-HLNH4 metaT (Metagenome... ... | reverse complement strand
GTAAGATTTTATGTCAAAAAAAGTAAAGGATTTCGGAATCGAAAAAACGCTGAAAAATTTAGGTATTAAAGAAGAGAACAAAGGTACCTCAACAGGCGGGAAATATTTCGCTTCAGGAAAGGTGATAGAAAGCATTTCTCCTGTGGACGGAAAGTTGATCGCTAAAGTAAAAACTTCCGGAGAAAGTGATTATGACAAAGTAATTGAAACTGCTCAAAAGGCATTTCAGGAATTCAGACTGATCCCGGCTCCCAAAAGAGGAGAGATCGTAAGACAGCTGGGCTTAAAATTAAGAGAATATAAAGATGATCTTGGTAAACTTGTTTCTTACGAAATGGGTAAATCATTACAGGAAGGGCTTGGAGAAGTTCAGGAGATGATTGACATCTGCGACTTCGCTGTAGGACTTTCAAGACAGCTTCAGGGGTACACTATGCACTCTGAAAGACCTGGTCACAGAATGTATGAGCAATACCATCCGCTGGGAGTTGTAGGAATCATTACTGCATTCAACTTCCCGGTAGCTGTTTGGTCTTGGAATACAGCATTGGCTTGGATCTGTGGTAACGTTACCATCTGGAAGCCATCTGAAAAAACACCACTTTGTGCTATCGCATGCCAGAATATCATGATGGAGGTTATAAAGGAAAATAATCTTCCTGAAGGACTTTCAAGTGTATTGGTATCAGACCACGAAATCGGACAGAAATTAGTAGATGATAAAAGAGTTGCCCTTGTTTCTTTCACAGGATCTACAAGAGTAGGAAGAATGGTTTCTTCTAAAGTGGCAGAAAGATTCGGGAAATCTATCCTTGAATTAGGCGGAAATAACGCAATTATCATTACAAAAGAAGCTGATATTGATATGTCTATCATTGGAGCTGTTTTCGGAGCGGTAGGAACTGCAGGTCAGAGATGCACTTCAACAAGAAGACTGATTATCCATGAAAGTGTTTACAATGAAGTGAAAACAAGATTAACAAAAGCTTACGGGCAGCTGAAAATCGGAAATCCATTGGATGAGAACAACCATGTAGGTCCTCTGATTGATACTGATGCTGTAAACCAATACGAAGAAGCCATCAAGAAATGTAAAAAAGAAGGTGGGAAATTCGTTGTTGAAGGCGGAGTTTTAACCGGAAAAGAGTACGAATCCGGATGCTACGTGAAGCCATGTGTTGCAGAAGTGAAAAACTCTTATGAGATCGTTCAGCATGAAACATTTGCACCGATCCTATATCTGATTAAATATAAAACACTGGAAGAAGCTATCGCTATTCAGAATGATGTTCCACAAGGACTATCTTCAGCGATTATGACCCAGAACTTAAGAGAAGCAGAATTATTCCTTTCTCATGCAGGTTCAGACTGTGGTATTGCCAACGTAAATATCGGAACTTCGGGTGCTGAAATTGGTGGAGCTTTCGGTGGTGAAAAAGAAACCGGAGGAGGAAGAGAGTCTGGATCTGATGCTTGGAAGTACTATATGAGAAGACAAACCAATACTATCAATTATACTGCTCAACTTCCTTTGGCACAAGGCATTAAATTCGATTTATAAAAGCTTTACTTAAAGCATTCAAAAAACAAAAAAAATAATAACCTGAATGATCAAATGCTTCATTCTTTGAGTCATTTGATCATTCACTTATTAAATCACACTACAAATTTATTATGGAACAGACATTAGATATAAAAGCAAATAAAGTAAAAGAAACTGTAGGAAAACATGTGTTGGCAGACGGTTTCGATTTTGTGATGGATATTGAAAGATCACACGGATCATGGCTTTATGATAAACTTACAGACAGAGAATATCTGGATATGTTTTCTATGTTCGCATCAGCATCCATCGGATACAATCACCCTTATCTTTTAGAAAGATCAGAATGGTTGGGAAGAATGGCTGTGAACAAACCTACTTTGGCTGACGTGTACTCGGAAGAATATGCTCATTTCCTTGAAGTATTTGAAAGAGTAGTTATTCCTGAAGAATTACAATATGCTTTCTTTATCGAAGGCGGAACTATGGGGGTTGAAAATGCAATGAAAGCATGTTTCGACTGGAAAACCCGTAAAAACTTTGCAAAAGGAATAGAAACAGAAGCTGGAATCTGTATCCACTTCAAACAGGCTTTCCATGGAAGAAGCGGTTATACCTTGAGCTTAACCAATACTTCTGACCCAAGAAAGTACCAATATTTCCCAATGTTCAACTGGCCGAGAATTTTAAATCCAAAATTAAAGTTCCCGATTACAGAAGAAAACCTTGAAGAAACAATCAAAAATGAAAACCTTGCTTTACTTCAGATTGAAGAGGCTATTCTGATGCACCCTGATAAAGTGGCATGTATCATCATAGAACCTATTCAGGCAGAAGGAGGTGACAACCATTTCAGAGACGAATTCCTGTTGGGATTAAGAAGAATCTGTGATGACAACGAAATCTTACTTATTTTTGATGAAGTTCAGACAGGTATTGCCATTACAGGGAAAATGTGGGCATTCCAGCACTTTACAGCAAAACCGGACATCATTTCTTTCGGTAAAAAAGCACAGGTTTGTGGTGTTTTGGCCAATAAAGAAAAGTTTGATGAAGTTCCGAATAACGTTTTCAGAGAAAGCTCAAGAATCAATTCTACATTTGGAGGAAACTTTATTGATATGCTTCGTTTCCAGCTGGTAATGGAAGTGATCGAAAAAGAAAACCTTGTGGAGAATGCAAGAGTAGTTGGCGATTTCTTATTGGAAAGCCTGAAAGCCCTTGCTGAAAAATATCCTGAAAAAATTTCAAATGCAAGAGGAAGAGGCCTGATGTGTGCTGTTGATCTGCCATCCGCAGAACAGAGAAATCACCTGATGAATGAGCTTTTCAATGATGGATTAATCATTCTTCCATGTGGAGATCAGTCTCTTCGTTTCAGACCTCATTTGAATGTGACAAAGGAAGAAATTCAACTTGCACTAGATAAAATTGAAAGCAATATTAATAAAATTTAAAACCCGGGATTTGTAATTTTAAAAAAAACATCGTATATTTAGATACTCAAACAATTAGAATATGGAAAGAAGTACGAGAGTATCAGTTTATGAAAGTGATAACCCTTCAGAAATTCAGTTGGTTAAGTCTAAATTGGATGATGCGCAAATTACAAATACTGTTGAAAATAACTATCTTACGTTTACCACAACCCCAACAGCAACTTCGCTGAAAGTAATGGTAGATCTGGAAGAAGAAAAAAAAGCATTTGAAATTATTGATGCTTACCTTCAACAAAGTGAAAATCAATAAACAATTTCATAATTTTAAATTTTACTACTTCGAACCGAAAATTAATCTTAATTAATTTTCGGTTTTTTAATTAACTACAAACCATTAAAAAATTATTCTTGCAATTATTAGTTATTCTAATTTTTTAATCATTCAATCTTTTAATTTTTAAATCAAATGTTACACATGAACCCGGAGATCAAACTAAGACAATCGCAAATTGAAGACAGAAACAGGATTTGGGAAATTATCCAACAATCTATTGAAAGAAGAAGACAAGACGGAAGTACCCAATGGCAGAACGGATATCCTAATTTGGGGACTGTAGAAAGTGATATTGCTAAAGGTTTCGGACATGTTTTGACCGTAGACGGAGAAATTGCAGTATATGGAGCTTTGATTCTGAATGATGAGCCAGCGTACAGCACCATTGAAGGAGCTTGGCTGAGTGATGGGGAATTCGTAGTCGTTCATAGAGTGGCTGTAGATGAAAAATTTGCAGGACAGGGAATGGTGAAGAAATTTTTTGATCATATCGAAGAATTCACCAAATCCCATGACATTCAAAGTATTAAAGTAGATACCAACCATGATAATATTGCCATGTTGAAAATCCTTGAAGGCAGAGGGTATTCCTATTGTGGAGAGGTTCTTTTAAGAGACGGCATGAGAAAAGCTTTTGAGAAGATTATAATTTAAGTAAAAAGTTAAATCATCTTTCATTGAATTTTTAAACCGGCCTGTATTTATAAACTCTATCGGGTTTGTTCGTTTGGTTCTGAACTAATTTTTACTTTTGTTCAAATTTTTATATATGCACCAGAGTATAGAAATTGATGAGAAAATTTTTCAGGATGCCGTAAGATTTTATGGCACCGTGTTCAGCTTACCCCCTTTAGCATCGAAAATCTATTCCTACCTTCTTTTTGACTATGAGAAAGTAGGAATTACTTTTGACGAATTTGTTGAAGTGCTCTCCGCGAGCAAAAGCTCCGTTTCTACCAGTATTTCATTATTGTTAAATGCTCAGCTTATTGTTGATCATAACAAAATGGATGAGCGGAAGCGGTATTTTTTCATCAATGATGAATACAAAAAAATACGATTCGAGAAAATTGTCCAGAAAATGCAGGACGAAATGAAACTATTAGATGATTTAAACAATTTTAAAAAAAGTAAAGACGATGGATACAATGAAAGAATAGAAGTTTACAAAGCACTCTTAAACAAAAACATAGAAAATATTCAGGAATCTCTTAATAAACTATAAAATGAATAATAAGCTAGTTATACTTTCCATTGCAGCGCTTTCACTGACTGCCTGCAAAAAAGAAGCTCCGAAACAGGATGGTGCCAAACCGTATCCTGTTATTTCCGTGGAGTCAAAAAATATAGTGGGTTATCAGATGTTTCCGGCTACCATCCAGGGTAGGGTAAACAATGATGTACGTGCAAAAATACAGGGATATATTACCCAGGTATTGGTAGATGAAGGACAATATGTTACAAAGGGACAGCCTTTGTTCCGTTTGGAAACCAATATACTGAACGAAAATGCGGCTGCTTCAAAAGCAGGGATCGGTGCTGCTGAATCCAGTATTGCAGCTGCTCAGGCTTCTGTAAATGCTGCTCAGGTTGAAGTAAACAAACTAAAACCTCTGGTTCAGAAAAACATCATCAGTAATGTACAGCTACAGACTGCTCAAGCTCAGCTGGCTCAGGCCCAGGCTCAGTTACAGCAGGCCAATGCATCCAAAAGACAGGCACAAGCCAATTATAAAGGAGTAGAAGCCAATATCGAATATTCTATCATTCGTGCTCCTATTTCAGGGGTGATCGGAAGACTGCCGTTAAAAGTAGGAAGTTTGGTAGGACCGTCTGATCAGACAGCTCTGACAACGATTTCTGATACTTCTGAGATCTTTGCTTACTTTGCAATGAATGAAAAAGAATATTTTGATTTTCTTGAAAAATCTCCGGGAGCTTCTATGCCTGAAAAAATCAAAAACTTACCAATGGTTGAGCTTCAGCTGGCTAATGGAAGTCTTTACCCCGAAAAAGGAAAAATTGAAGCCATCACCGGCCAGATTGATCCTACAACAGGGACTATTCAGTTCAGAGTTGCTTTCTCGAATGCTCAGAAATTATTAAGTAATGGTAACAGCGGAACCATCAGATTTCCTCAGCAATATGATAATGTTCTTGTAGTTCCTGAAAGTGCGACCTATGAACAGCAGGGTATTGTTTACGTATATAAAGTAGAAAAAGGAGATACTGCCAGAAACGTTGTTGTAAATGTGATTGACAGAATTGACAATTTAGCGCTTATCAAATCTGGAGTTAATAAAGGTGAAAAAGTTATTGCAGCTGGTATCGGAGGTTTGAAACCGGGAACAGCAGTGAAACCGAAGCCCGTTAAAATGGATAGTCTTGTTCAATCAATAAAACCGAAATTCTAATGATAAAAAACTTTATTAACAGACCGGTTTTATCTACCGTAATCTCAATCTTGATTGTGATTCTCGGTGTGTTGGGACTGATCTCGTTACCGGTTACGCAGTATCCGGATATTGCACCGCCTACGGTAAGTGTTTCCGCAAACTATACGGGAGCCAATGCTGAGACGGTGATGAAAAGTGTAGTAGTGCCTTTGGAAGAACAGATCAACGGGGTGGAAGGTATGGATTATATCACTTCCAGTGCCGGAAACGACGGTTCTGCTCAGATCCAGGTTTTCTTCAAACAAGGAATAGATCCGGATATTGCAGCGGTAAACGTACAGAACCGTGTGGCCAGAGCAACACCTCTTTTGCCGTCTGAAGTAACCCGTTCAGGGGTTGTAACCCAGAAGCAGCAAACCAGTGCCCTGATGTATATGTCTTTCTATTCTGAAAATAAAGATCTTGATGACGTATACCTTCAGAACTTTTTGAATATTAATATTATTCCAAACCTGAAAAGGGTAAATGGTGTAGGGGATGCCAACGTTTTCGGTGGTAAAAATTACTCCATGAGAATCTGGCTGGATCCTGCAAAAATGGCTGCCTACAGCGTAACTCCTACCGATGTTACCAATGCCATCAATGAGCAGAGTAGAGAAGCCGCAGCGGGTTCTATTGGTCAGAACAGCGGTAGTTCTTTTGAATATATCATCAAATACGTAGGTAAATTCAACGATAAAGAACAATACGATAATATTATCATCAAATCTCTTGCAAACGGACAAAACCTGATGCTGAAAGACGTTGCTAAGGTAGAACTGGCAGGTCAGTCTTATACAGGAATCGGGGAAAACGGAAACAATCCTTCCATCAGTATGGGGATCTTCCAGACTCCGGGATCCAACGCACAGGAGATTATTAAAAATATCAAAGAATATCTGAAATCAGCTGAGGGAACTTTTCCAAAAGGTGTAAAGTATACTTTTAACTTTGATACCAACGAATTCCTGGAAGCTTCTATTGAAAAGGTAGTACACACCCTGATTGAAGCCTTCATTCTGGTATTTATTGTAGTATATATTTTCCTGCAGGATTTCAGATCTACCCTGATTCCGGCCATCGCGGTTCCGGTATCTATTGTAGGGGCGTTCTTCTTCCTGAATCTGTTCGGATATTCATTAAACTTGCTAACCCTTTTTGCATTGGTACTGGCCATCGGAATTGTGGTGGATGATGCCATCGTCGTCGTCGAGGCCGTGCATGCCAAGATGGAGCATGGTATTTCAGATGCTAAAAAAGCAACGGTAGAAGCAATGGATGAGATTACAGGGGCTATTATCTCTATTACTTTGGTAATGGCAGCAGTATTTATCCCGGTAACGTTCATTACAGGACCTACAGGGGTATTCTACCAGCAGTTTGGTATTACGCTGATCATAGCAATTATCATTTCTGCTATTAATGCATTAACGCTGAGTCCGGTTTTATGTTCATTATTCCTAAAACCTCACGCAGAGCATCATAAAGAGTATAAGAATTTAAATATTTTACAGAAGTTTTTCTACAAGTTTAATATCGCTTTTAAAACAACTACTGAACGTTACGGAAGAGGATTTGTATTCCTGTTAAGACATAAATGGGTAACCCTGATTATTTTTGCTGTTACCGGAGGTATCTTATTCTGGGCAAGCAGCAGTATGAAAAAAGGATTTGTACCTACAGAAGACAGAGGGATTATCTTTACCGATGTTCAGCTTCCTCCGGGTGCTTCTATGGAAAGAACTTACAACGCATTGAAAACACTTCAGGCTAAAGCATTGAAAGTTCCGGGAGTGCAGAATGTAACGATTTCTACGGGAAGAGGCTTCTTATCCGGAAACGGAAGTAACAACGGTCTTGCCTTTGTTAAGCTAAAACCATTTGAAGAAAGAAAAAAAGACGGACAGACTTCTGAAGATATCACCAAAAAATTATTTGGAATTGTAGGAGCTGTTCCTGATGCTAAAGTTGTATTCTTCCAACCACCAAGTGTACCTGGATTTGGTAACAGTGCCGGTTTTGAAATGGTATTACTGGATAAATCAGGGGGAGAATATGCTGATCTGGATAATAAAACCAATGAATTTATCGGTAAGCTGATGGAGAGACCGGAAATTCAGTTTGCGCAGACTTCATTCAATACTAAATATCCTCAGTATCAGATGGAGATTAATGTTCCTTTGACCAAACAGCTTGGAGTTTCTGTAAATGACATCCTGTCTACCATGCAGGGATATATTGGTGGTATTTATACTGCCGACTTTACCAAGTATGGAAAACAGTTCAGAGTGATGGTTCAGGCTCTTCCTGAAAACAGAAAAAATATCGAAAACCTGAACCAGCTTTATGTCAGAACAGGATCAGGCATCATGTCTCCGATTTCACAGTTTGTAACATTGACAAAAGCATACGGACCACAATCTGTTAGCCGTTATAACCTGTTTACTTCAGTGAAGGTGACAGGAGCAAACTCAGACGGATACAGTTCCGGGGATGCAATTGCAGCGGTACAGCAGGTAGCTAATGAAACTCTGAATCAAAACTATGCAGTAGAATTTACAGGGTTGACCAGAGAAGAATTAAATTCAGGATCTCAGACGCTTTTGATTTTCGGGCTAAGTTTGATCTTCGTTTACTTCATTCTTTCTGCACAGTATGAGAGTTATATTCTTCCGCTGATCGTTATTATTTCTCTTCCTCTTGGGGTAATGGGAGCCTATTTCGGCCAGAAGATTATGGGATTGGAAAATAATATTTACTTCCAGATTGCCCTGATCATGCTCGTGGGATTATTGGCGAAAAATGCGATCCTTATTGTTGAATTTGCTGTTCAGAGAAGACATCATGGTGAAACCATTGTAATGTCAGCCATCAATGCAGCGAAAGCCAGAGTAAGACCTATTCTAATGACATCATTCGCCTTTATCTTCGGTTTATTACCGTTAGTGCTGGCAAGTGGAATTGGTGCAGTAGGTAACAGATCTATTGCTACGGGTGCGGCAATCGGGCTATTGATAGGAACTATTTTGGGATTATTTGTAATTCCGGTTCTGTATGTGATCTTTGAAACACTGCAGGAAAAAATTAAACCTATCAAAAAAGAAGAGATCAATTTAGCAGAATAAAATTAAAAATTTGAGGTAGTGGAAGTTAGTCATTCATCCAGCTTCCAACCTCTTATTTCTAACTTCTAATTTTACATAATGAAGAGTTTATTAAACATCATAAAAGGAATCACTTTTTCAGTTTTCATACTCGGGGCCATTTCATCTTGTATGGCAAGAAAAGAATATGAAAGACCGAAGAACGTTGTGGACGAAAAGCTTTTCCGTACGGATATGCTTCCTTCTGACAGTACCAGTATCGCAGATATTTCATGGAAAGAGATATTTACAGATCCAATATTGCAGGGGCATATTTCTAAAGCACTGGCAAACAACCTTGATATCAGAATCGCTTTAGAGAGCATTAATTCTGCAGAAGCATATCTTAAACAAAGCAAAGCTGCTTATCAGCCGACACTTTCTATTGGGCCCAACTATACCTTTCAGACCCAGTCTATCAACACCCAGTTTGGGCAGATCATTGGAGAAAGACGTTATGTAAACCAGTTTGACATTACGGCAAGTATTGGATGGGAAGCAGATATCTGGGGGAAATTAAGAGCACAGGAAAAAGCACAGTTAGCTACCTATTTAGGAACTGTTGCTGCTCATAAGGCTGTAAAAAGCAGTCTGGTATCTTCCATTGCTTCTGCTTACTATCAATTGTTAACTTTTGATGCGCAGAAGAGGATTATTACAGAAACCATTGCGGTAAGAGAGAAAAACCTGGAAGCTACAAAGGCTTTAAAAATTTCAGGAACAGTTACAGAAGTTGCGGTACAGCAGAGTGAGGCTCTTGTGTTCAACGCAAAATCATTACTGATTGATATTGATACACAGATCCAGCTTCTTGAAAATACCATGAGTCTTTTAATGGGAGAACCTTCTCATTCTATTGAAAGATCTACATTAGAAGGACAGAACCTTCCGATTGATTTAAAATTGGGATACCCAACTCAGCTGTTGGCTAACCGTCCGGATGTAATGAGAGCAGAATACAGCTTAATGAATGCTTTTGAACTGACAAATTCTGCCAAAGCTCAGTTTTATCCAACTTTAAAATTGACAGGAAGCGGAGGACTTCAGTCTGTGGATATTGATCACTTATTCAGTGTAAATTCATTATTTGCGAATGTAGTAGCAGGCCTGGCTCAGCCGATTTTAAATAAAAGACAGATCAAGACCAACTATGATGTAAGTCTTGCCAATCAGGAAACGGCTTATTTAAACTTCAGAAAAACAGTTCTTACTGCCGGAAAAGAAGTTTCGGATGCCATCAGAGTCTTCTCTGTACAGGATTCATTTATTGAATTAAAACAAAAAGAACTGGATGCCTACAAAAAATCGGTTGACTATTCTCAGGAATTGGTGAACTACGGTATGGCCAACTATCTTGAAGTATTGAATGCAAGCGTAAATTCATTGAATGCAGAGTTGAACATCTCAAATGCAAGATACAGTAAAATGAAAGCTGCTGTAGAGCTTTATCAGGCTTTAGGCGGAGGCTGGAAGTAAGCGTATTTTGTAATCTAATATCATAAAAACGTATGTCAG
>Ga0123397_118324_pt1 | contig 10493 bp, 4 predicted proteins | sample T10HLNH4metaT_FD_89925 | JGI IMG/M metagenome (GOLD analysis project Ga0123397, IMG submission 89925) | Methane-oxidizing artificial microbial communities from Washington, USA to study methane cycling - T10-HLNH4 metaT (Metagenome... ... | reverse complement strand
TTTTGACGTCTCCGTGCCGTTTTATTGGAATATTGCCCCCAACTTCGACGATATTGTCACGCCGCGTTACATGAGTAAGCGTGGCGAGCAATTACGTAATAAATTCCGCTACCTGACCGATATGTCCAGAGGTACGTTTTCTGCGGAATATATGCCCAACGATCAATTGGTCAACAAGGCCCGTTACTCTGCAAGCTGGAAAGATCAAACCAGCTTGTTACCCGGTTTAAATTCCTTGCTGGATTTGAATTATGTGTCCGACAAAACCTATTTCAATGACTTGAACAATGCTTTGGGCTTCCAAAATACCAGTTATTTGCCCAGTACCGCGTTACTGAGTTACGGCGGGTCTGTTGCCGGCACCGGTGTAGGTTTGTCGGTGGGGGCATACCATTATCAATCGGTGGATAAAACCATTCCCGATGCCGCGATGCCCTACGATATGCTGCCTCGTGTCAATTTCAACGTGGCGCGTGCGTTCGAAGGTTTGCCGGTTACGCTGGCGATGAATAACGAGTTCACCCATTTCTATCACACCGATTTGGTTAACGGCCAGCGTATTAATATTGCCCCGTCACTCAGCTTGCCATTGGAAAGTAGCGCCGGGTATTTCATCCCGAGAATCACCGGTCAATACACGCAGTATCAATTGAGCAACCAAACCTTAGCCGGCCAGCCCAGCACTATCAGTCGGACCTTGCCGATCTTCTCGGTTAGTAGCGGTATGAATTTCGAAAAAGACCTTAATTTCGGCGGTTCGCAGTATCTGCATACCTTGGAGCCGCAGGCTTTTTACCTGTATATCCCGCGCAAGGATCAAAGCAATATTCCGGTTTTCGATACCGCTTTGTACGATACCAATTTTTACAGCTTGTTCCGGGAAAACCGTTTCGCCGGTGGGGACAGGATTCAGGATGCCAATCAGGTCACGCTGGCGACTGTGTCTCGGTTTATCGATTCTAATACCGGTCTGGAGCCTTTGAAAGTCAGTCTGGGACAGATTATGTATTTCCAGGACAGAACGGTGACAATGCCTGGGCAGCCTGCCGAAACCAGTAACACGTCCAATTTCGTCGGCGAACTGAGCGGCCAATTCAGCAAACATTGGTCGTATATGACCGGTACCCAATGGGATCCGGAAGCCAACGGCTTTGCGCGCGGCCAGGTGGCATTAAAATACAACATGCAACCTAACCAGATTGTTAACCTGGGCTATCGGTACCGTCGTAATCCCTTGGATAGTTTACAAACCATTTCGCAAACCGACGTGTCGTTCCGCTTACCGTTATTCGGTGAATGGTATGGCTTCGGACGTTGGCAGTATTCTTTGAATTTCGACAAAACCACGGAAAGTTTCATTGGCGTGGAACGGGAAAACTGTTGCTGGCGCTTCCGTATTCTGGGTAGGCGCTTTATCAACGGTGCCAATACCGTCGCCTTTATCGATCCTAGCACCAAGCCGGAAACCGCGTTTTTCGTACAGTTGGAACTGAAAGGTCTGTCCAGCTTCGGCGACAATGTCGATACGTTCCTGCAAACCAACCTGAAAGGCTATCGCAAAGCCAGCTATTTTGAGTAAGCAACGCATGATAAAAAAATGGGTAGTGATTTTCTGTTTGCTGCTAAGCGCTTACATCGCTCCGGGCCAAGCCCAGGTGTTGGACCGAATAGTGGCGGTGGTGGAAGAAGATGTGATTCTGGAACGCGAACTGAATAACGAAGTTGGGGCCATCGTCAGCAAATTGCGTAGTAACAATGTAACGATGCCTCCCGAATATGTCCTGCGGAAACAGGTGTTGGAACGCATGGTAGTCGATAAGTTACAACGGCAACTGGCGGCTAAATCGGGCGTACAGGTCAGCGATGAGATGCTTAGCGCTTCAGTCGCTGATATAGCCAGCCGCAACGGCTTGTCGGTTGAAAGTTTTCGTAACGAGTTGGCCAAACAAGGCATGGAATACAAAGCTTTCGAGGATAATCTGCGCAACGAAATCATCATCAACCAGCTGCGCGGTCGGGAAATCGGTTCGCGGGTCAAGGTCACCGATGCCGAAGTGTTGCATTACATGGAAACCCAGAGCAAAGCCGGCCAGAGCAACTCCCAGTATCATTTGGGGCATATTCTGATCGCGGTGTCCGAGGCGGCTTCGGCCACCGCTATACAAAAAGCCAAGGACAAGGCTGATCAGGTGATCGCCGATTTACGCGGCGGCAAGGATTTCAAACAAGTCGCGGTGAGTGTCTCCGACGACGATAATGCCTTGAAGGGCGGCGACTTGGGTTGGCGCAGCATCGGTCAAATTCCATCCCTGTTTACGGAAGTGGTTACGACGATGAACCAGGGCGATGTTTCTGAACCGATTCGCAGCCCCAGTGGATTTCATATCATCAAAATGTTGGAAACCGAGGGTGCCGGGCAGCATATCGTTACCAAAACCAAGGTCAGGCACATTCTGATCAAGACTAATGAATTGGTGGACGACGCCGAAGCGCAGAAGCGTTTGGTGGCGCTTAGAGAACGGATTAACGATGGCGACGATTTTGCCAACTTGGCGCGCGCGCATTCCGACGACAAAGGGTCGGCGATTAACGGCGGTTCGCTGGATTGGGTGGGTCCGGGCGCATTAGTGCCGCCTTTCGAGGAAGCAATGAACAAGTTGGCGATTAACGAGATTAGTCAGCCGGTGCAAACCCAGTTCGGTTGGCACATGATCCAGGTCTTGGGTCGCGAAAATCAGGACAACAGCGAGCAATTCAAAAAAGACAAGATCCGCGAGGAAATCCGCAAGCGTAAAATCGAGGAAGAAACCGAATTATGGTTGCGGCGCTTACGCGACGAGGCTTTTGTGGAAATCGATCTGGATAGACTGTAAGGCACTATGAACGCTTTCTCTGTCGAAAGTCGTAAGGAAGATAAGTTTAAAAGGCGCTTGCAGCGCATAGTCACCGAAGAAGACCTGGCCCAGCAACGAGAGTTGATACAGCGTACCGCGGCCGAATTGGATATAGATCTATTGACTTGCGCCGCGGCCTTGGTTTATCTGGGTCAACCAAACTTGTATCCCGCACATATCCAACAACCCAAATTATTGGTCCCTCTACCGCAGCCTCACAGTCGCGGTCCGCATGCAAACGGCAAAATGGTGCGTTATCGCCTGGCCGTCGGCAACCAGCACCAAGTTAGCCGTGACGATATTCAAGCGGTATTGGTTGAAGAGTCCGGTGTTGATAAAAAGCGCATCGGCCGAATCGACATTCGCGATACCCACACGCTGGTGGAGTTACCGGACGGCATGCCGGCGGATATTTTTCAGTTATTGACCGAAGCGACTATAGGACCGCATCGCCTCAATATCAAACGCATCAAGCCGAATAAATTCAGGCAAGCGACGCGCACAATCCAAGAAGAAGAGAGCTGATAGCTCGGATAGCACTGTTTTTTCGTAGCTATTAGTTGTTGCTATACCGGTCACGCATACATTTCGGTAGATCAATCCGCAGATATTATTCCGTATCGCCATTAAAAGGGAATTATTCCTATAGGCATTGAGGGAAACGGAACTTAAAATCGTCGCCATCCGATACAAGTTTCCGATAACCAGACCTAGCTATGAAATTTACCTATACCAAATCGCTTTACGCCATCCCCATGGCTTTTATGATGAGCCAAGCCTTTGGGGCGGAGCAGACGGCTCCCGATGAACTTGCCGATGTCGAGGTGATTGAAACCACGCCATTGGACGGGGTAGGTAAAGCCAAAGACCAAATTCCCGCGCCCGTGCAAACGGCAACCGATAAGGACATCAGCAAAACCAATGCGGTAAATATTACTGACTTTATGAACCGCTCCATGGGGAGTGTGTTTGTTAACGATACCCAGGGTAACGGTTTTCAGCCGGACATCAACTATCGTGGTTTTACCGCTTCACCTTTGCTGGGTACTCCGCAAGGTATTTCGGTTTACATGGACGGTGTAAGGCTGAATCAGCCATTTGGCGATGTGGTGAGTTGGGATTTAATCCCCAAGTCCGCGATTAAGTCCATGACCATGATGCCGGGTTCCAACCCTTTATTCGGCCGTAACACCCTGGGTGGCGCGCTGTCGATGGAGACCAAGGACGGCAAAAGCAATCCCGGTACGTCAGTGCAAGGCTTGGGCGGTGCCTATGGCCGTCATGCGTTTGAGTTCGAGCACGGCGGCTCTAACAAGCAAACCGGTTTGAATTGGTTTTTAACCGGTAATTATTTCGGTGAAGACGGCTGGCGGCAAAGCTCGCCGACAACGGTTCGACAAATTTTTGGCAAGGCCGGTTGGGAAGGCGAGCGTACCGATATTAAATTTACCACGGCTTTTAACGACAATGGTCTGTACGGCAACGGCTTGCAGGATTTCAGGTTGTTAAATCAGGATTACACCAGTGTCTATACCAAACCTGATATTACCGAAAACCGTTCGCTGTTTTTGAATCTGGAAGGCAAGCATCAGTTGAATAACACTGTCGTGCTGGCTGGTAACGCCTACTATAGAAATATTAAAACCGGAACGTATAACGGCGATATTAACGAAGGCTCGTTGGACCAGTCGGTTTATACACTGTCCGCAGCCGACCGCGCAGCGTTGACCAGTGCCGGCATCCCATTTCCAGCATCCGCGACAAACAACGCAACCTCGTTTACCTCTTTTCCGTATCTACGCTGCGTCGCTCAGGCGCTGCAAAACGATGAGCCTGGCGAAAAATGTAACGGCCTGATCAACCGCACGACTACGCAGCAGGAAAACTGGGGTGCATCCGGACAGGCTATTGTTTCAAACAAGCTTTTTGGCAGAGACAATCAGTTTTTATTCGGCGGCGCGTATGATCAAAGCGTAATGGGCTTTCGTCAATCCACGCAATTGGGTTATCTCAATTCAGACCGTAGCGTCACAGGTTTGCCGAATTATGCCGATGGGGTGACGGGAGGCGATGTTGATGGTGTGCCGTTTGACAATAGAGTGTCGCTGAACGGCGATACGATAACCTGGAGTTTCTTCACGGAAGATACATTTGAATTGGCTAAAAATCTGCATTTGACTGCTTCCGGCCGTTACAACTACACCTCGCTGAGCAATAAAGATCAAATTACTGCTAGCGGCAGCGAATCGTTGACCGGCAAACATGCGTTTGATCGTTTCAATCCTGCGGTCGGTTTGACGTATAACCCGATCAAAGAAATTGGCTTTTACGCCGGTTACAACGAAGGTAGCCGTGCACCGACCAGCATTGAGCTGGGCTGTGCCAATCCTGATCAACCTTGTAAACTGCCGAACGCGATGGCCGGTGATCCCCCGCTCAAGCAGGTTATTACCGAAAACTGGGAAGCAGGTTTTCGTGGTCAGTTGCCTGGCAAAGTGGATTGGAACTTGGGCTATTTCCATATCGAAAACAATAACGACATCATGTTTGTCGCTGATGACCAGGCGGGCTTTGGCTATTTTAAAAACTTTGGCAAAACACGGCGCCAAGGCATAGAAGTTGGCCTGGATCGAGAAGTGGAAGAATGGAGTGTGGGGGCTAACTATACCTATCTGGATGCGACCTATCAGTCCAATGAAACCGTTAACGGTCAGGGCAATAGCACCGGCAGTCTGGGCGCGGGAGTGGACGGCAGCACCATCGACATTCGCCCGGGCAATCGCATACCGTTAACCCCGCAGCACATGTTCAAAACCTATGTCGATTACCAAATCACTAAAGATTGGGGGACGAATCTAAATATCATGGGTTTTTCGGAGTCGTTTGTGCGCGGCAACGAGAACAATGCGCATCAAGCCAATGGCCGTACGGCTTTAGGTTCGGGTGTGGTGCCTGGCTACGTGGTGGTCAACTACGGCGTGCGGTTTACCCCGAGCTTTGTACGTGGACTGCATATCTTCGGCCAAGTGAACAACATTTTGGATGAGCAATATTCCACCGGAGGTCAGTTAGGGCCGGCGGGATTAGATGCCAACGGTAACTTCACCGCTCGGACATTGGGTGCCAATCAACCCGTACCGCAAACTACTTTTTATTCGCCCGGTGCGCCGCGTACTTGGTGGTTGGGCTTGCGTTATTCCTTTTAAACACTATTCGTAGCCTAGACGGCATTCCAAGGCGGCAGCCGGAATCGTACTCGAGACGATTCCGGCTTTTCTAGGTGCCTTCAGTCAACGGGAGGTCTGCGTCGAATTTTGGGAAGGAGCCGACCGCCAGTACTCGGTATCGGTGCGGCAAATTGCGGTCGATACACAATATTTAAGTCATCCGGTTAAGCGGACGCGGTAAAATGTGCAGTCACGCCGTTTTTCGGCAAGCCCTGTTAATTGCCATAGCGACTATGACTATTCAATATATCAACCGCCCGGATCAACTCGATAGCCTTTGCCAACTGATTAGCCAGGAGCCATGGATAGCCCTGGATACCGAATTCCTTCGCGAAAAAACCTATTACCCCAAGTTTTGTTTGCTGCAAATAGCCGCACCGGGCTGGGTGGCTTGTGTTGATCCCTTGGCGATAGCCGATTTAACCCCGTTGTTAGAGGCGATTTACAATCCCAATATTGTCAAAGTGTTGCATTCCTGCCGGCAAGATCTGGAAATTTTTTACCAGATTACCGGCAAAATTCCCGGCCCGATTTTTGATACGCAGATTGCCGCGCCGCTGCTGGGTTTTCAGGAAAATCCCGGCTACGCGATGCTGGTATCCAGCTTCCTGAACGTCAATCTCAGCAAAGCGCATACCCGTACCGATTGGTCGGAACGGCCCTTGAGTCAGGATCAAATCCAGTATGCCGCCGACGATGTGATTTACCTCTGCAAGATTTACAAAATCATGTGCGATCAGCTGGATAAACTGGGGCGCTCAAACTGGTTGGAGAGCGATTTTGCCTTGTTGAACGATCCGGAGTTGTACCAACTGTCGCCGGAAAATGCCTGGTTGAAGATTCGCGGCAAAAACAAGCTGACCGGCAAGCAATTGTCCATCATGCAAAGTCTCACCGAATGGCGCGAACGTACCGCTCAGCAAGAAAACAAACCCCGCAGTTGGCTGTTGCAGGACGATTTGCTGCTGGAACTGGGCAAATTACAACCCGTGACCTTGGCCGATTTAGCCAAAATCCGCAACATCAATGACCGCACTGTTAATCGCTACGGCAAAACGATTTGCGAATTGATCGATAGCGCCAAACAACGTGCACCCAAACCCCTGGCTGAAAAAGATCAAGCCGGCAAGAAAACTCAGCAGCATGAAGCGATAGTGGATGTGCTCAGCGCGGTGGTTAGGATCCGTGCTGAGGAAAACTCACTGAATCCCATTATTTTGGCTACCCGCAAGGATCTGGAACAATTATTGTCCGGCGATGAGGATTGCTTGTTGTTGCACGGCTGGCGTTACAACATGGCTGGCCGGGAGTTGCAGGGCCTATTGCGCGGTGACTTGACCTTGAGTTTGCAGCCGGATGGCGTGGTGATTAGTGCTGTTTAGTATGCAGCGGCCTGTCATACCTCAGCGATACTGCTGATTTATCAACCCGGCTACAAAATCTTGGTGGCCGGCATTTCCGTATAAGCCCGCGTCTCGATTAACAGCCATTGCGCTGTCGCCTGTGCGGCAGCGAGTGCGATAACAAAGATAACTGCATCGGTGGCGGGGCGCGGGAGAGTCCGCTATGCTGATTTACCGAATTGTTCTTCAAACAATGCCGCCGGCAGCGGTTTGGCAAACAGATAACCCTGACCGTAATCGCAGCCGATAGCGGCCAGCAAATCACGTTGCTGCTCGGTTTCCACACCTTCCGCGATAACTTTTAAGCCCAATTTATGCGCCATCACGATGATGGCTTCGCAGAGCACGAAGTCGTTCGAATCCTGCGATAAATTGCGGACGAACGACTGGTCTATCTTCAAATAATCGATGTCGAATTTTTTCAGATAGGACAATGCGGAATAGCCGGTGCCGAAGTCGTCTATCGCTACTTGCATGCCGGCGTCGCGGAAAGCCATCAAATGATTATGTACAGAAAGATTGGCGTCCAGCAGCAAGCCTTCAGTAATTTCTACCACAATACTTTGGCCCGACAATCCCAGTCGATGCAAATAATTGAACCAGTCTTCAGGGGCATGCTCGGCGCTTTGAAATTGCACCGGGGATTTGTTGACGCTGATTTGAAATTCGGGATGGATAGTGGCTCGCCAAGTTTGCACTTGTCGTGCCGCGGTTTCGAATACCCAATCACCGATTTCTCTGATTAAACCGGTTTCTTCCGCCAGCGGTATAAATTCCGCCGGGCTAATCAAGCCACGCTTTGGATGATGCCAGCGTAGCAAGGCTTCCGCTTTACGCACTTCGCCGTTCAGCAAGTCGACGATAGGTTGATAGCACAGCAAAAATTGCGCGTTGGCCAGCGCGGTACGTAAGTCGCCTAGCATCGCGGCGCGGGCTTCCAGCGCGTCCTGTAAGGCTTGGGTAAAGAAGCGGTAGTTGTTTCGGCCCTGGTTTTTGGCGGCGTACATGGCCTGATCCGCATTTTTTTGTAACTGGCTTAAATCGGTGCTGTCGTTTGGATAAAACGTGATGCCGATACTCGCAGAGACATAAGCTAGTTCGCCGTCCAAGCTAAACGGCGCACTGAGTTTTTGCAGTAGGTTTTTAGCTATCGGTTCGGAGACTTCGATGCAGTCCAGCTCGCTCAAGATAATCGTGAATTCGTCGCCGCCCAAGCGCGCCACGGTATCGGACTCCCGCACGCAGGTCTGCAAGCGCCGCGCGGTTTCCTTCAGTAATTTGTCGCCCATGTCGTGGCCCAGCGTATCGTTGATTTCCTTGAAGCGGTCCAGGTCGATAAACAACAGTGCAAACAATTGTCCCATGCGGTGGGCTTTTTTGATTTCCTGTTCCAGCCGGTCGCGGAACATGCGCCGATTAGGCAGACCGGTGAGCGGATCGAAGTTCGCTTGCCGCCAGATTTGTTCCTCGGATTGTTTACGCTGAGTGATGTCGGAAAACAGGGCGACCCGGCGTTGCGGCTTGCCTTCCGCATTGTAAATGGTGTTGATTGCCAGTTCTTCGACGAACAGGCGGCCGTCTTTAGACCGATTTTTTATTTCTCCGCGCCAAGCGCCGGTAGTATCCAGCGCGTCCCATAGTTCTCGGTAAAACGCCGCATCATGCTCGCCGGAACTGAGAATATGCGGTTTTTTGCCGACAACGTCTTCCGCCGTATAGCCGGTCATCGTCGTAAATGCGGGGTTGACGCTGAGGATGGTATTATCACTGTCCACCACTATCATCGCTTCGCTGCTGTTGTGGTAAACCAGAGCCGCCAATCTCAGGTTTTCCTCGATTTTGCGCAACTCGCTGATATCGCGGGCAAAACCCACTGTACCCAGCAACTGGCCTTGCTCATCCATTACCGGCGCTTTATAGGTCTCGAACCATTTACGTACGCCGCGATCGACAATTTCTTCTTCGACTATCAACTTATCCCTTAAGGCCAACACGCGCCGGTCATCGGCGAGATAACTTTCGGCCAGTTCCGGGGGGGCGATGTCGAAATCGTTTTTGCCGACCAAGGCTTCCGGATTATCGGCGGCAAATACGTTGGCGAATTCCTGGTTGACCGCCAGCAATCTACTTTCAGTATCTTTCAGCCAAATCGCATGTGGAATGTTATCCAGCAATGCGCGCTGATAATATTCTTTCTGTTGTAATGCTTGCTCCGCGCGATGTTGATTGCTGACATCGCGAAAACTCCATACGCGGCCGACAATAATATCGGCGATACTTTGCGGCTTGGAATAGCGTTCAAAAATCCGGCCATCGCTGAATTCGATCAGGTCGTAACTTTCTTGATCCGGGTGATTGTAGAGCTCCTGGACTTTGTCGAAAAACTCGCCCGGATTTTTTAACTGCTTGATGGCTAAATGCAAAAGTGTTGTATCGTCTTTATCTTCTCCAACCGCAGTGTTGGGCAACTGCCAAAGTTCAAAAAAACGCTGGTTGTAAGTAACGATTTGGCGTTGGAGGCTGACGACCAGAATACCGTCAGCCGTGGCTTCCAAGGTAGCCCTTAGCAAGGAAACCGATTGGGCTAATGCGTCTTCTCGGGCTTTATTCTCGCTAATGTCTTCGTAGCTGCCCAAAACCCCGATAATTTCATGATCGGAGTTGCGTAAGGGTATTTTCGATGTGCGCAGCCAAATGGTATTGCCGTCAGGGGTGGTTTGCGGCTCTTCATAAGCCAGTTTGCCCTCACCCGATATGATGACCTGGCGATCATCCGCTTGGTAATTTGCGGCTTGATCTCGCCAATTCAGTTGATTGTCGTCCTTCCCGATTAAATCCTTTGAGCTATGTTGTCCGGCGTCGCCGGCAAATAGCGCGTTGCACCCCAAATAGCGAGAATCCAGGTCTTTCCAGAACACTCGGATCGGCAAGGTTTCCAGGATGGTTTGCAACAATAAATTGGATTCGGT
>Ga0123397_140020_pt1 | contig 10501 bp, 8 predicted proteins | sample T10HLNH4metaT_FD_89925 | JGI IMG/M metagenome (GOLD analysis project Ga0123397, IMG submission 89925) | Methane-oxidizing artificial microbial communities from Washington, USA to study methane cycling - T10-HLNH4 metaT (Metagenome... ... | reverse complement strand
GCGATGACGCCGGACGACGGCGACGACGCGCAGTCGCTGATCATGAATGCCGAAGCCGCGATGGCCAGCGCCAAGCGGTCCGGCGGCAACGGTCTCAGCTTCTACGCGCGGGAGATGAGCGCCAGTTCGGCCGAGAAGCTGGTGCTGGAAACGCATCTGCGGCACGCGGTGCAGCGCGGCGAACTGTTCCTGAACTACCAGCCCATCCTGAACGGCCAGACCGGACGTCCGTCCGGCGTCGAGGCGCTGCTGCGCTGGAAGCATCCGCAGCGCGGCGTGGTCGCGCCCGACCGCTTCATCCCGCTGGCCGACGAATCCGGCCTCATCGTCGAGATCGGTGCCTGGGTCATGCGCGAAGCCTGCACCCAGGGCAAGCGCTGGCACCGTCAGGGCATGGACGACCTGTCGGTATCGGTCAATGTGTCGGCGGTGCAGTTCGCCCAGCCCCGTCTGCTCGAAACCGTGCGCACCACGCTGGAGGACACCGGATTCCCGCCGGAAAAGCTGGTGCTGGAAATCACCGAATCGGTGCTGATGAAGGACGCCGAAACGACCATAGGCATGCTGAAGGCGCTCAAGAACATGGGCGTGCGCATTTCGATGGACGACTTCGGCACCGGCTATTCGTCGCTGTCCTACCTCAAGCGCTTCCCGATCGACATCGTGAAGATCGACAAGTCCTTTGTCCGTGACATCAACGAGGACGAGGACGACGCGGCCATCATCCGCGTCATCATCGCGCTGGCGCGCAGCCTGCGGCTGACCACGGTGGCCGAAGGCGTGGAGACGCCGGAGCAGTACGGCTTCCTGCGGCGCGAGCAGTGCGACCGCTTCCAGGGTTACCTGTTTTCCCGTCCGGTCGATGCGGATCTGCTGGAACAGCGCATCCGCGCGGGCGGTTTCGACGTATGAAAAAAGTCCTCAAGTCCGCTCCCGCCCTGCCGTAAGCACTGTCAGACGCGCTCGTCCGGGCGCGTTACACCCCCGTACGTCCGCGCGATGTAGGAATTATTCCTACAGGCGGGCGTTCGTCCGTTCGTACAGCAAGTTTCGCCGCTCCCCGATTGGGCAGCGTCGCCCTCGTGGGCAGAATGCGAGTCGTCCACAGGCGCCTGGGTGCCTGGAAAAACGGAGGGATCGCTGCATGAAAACCGCTGGCCTGCTCAACGAAATCCGCGAACTGAATCTCGCCTATCTGATGCTCGCGCAGCAGATGATCCGCGAGGACCGCGATGCAGCGATGTTCCGTCTCGGCGTCAGCGAAGAAGTGGCTGACATGATCGAATCGCTGTCGCCCGCCCAGGTGCTTAAGATGGCCAGCGCGAACATGATGCTGTGCCGCCTGCGCTTCGACGACCGCGTGCTGCTTGGCCTGCTGTCCAGCCACGGCCGCGAGGCCTCGACCTCCCACCTGCACGCGACCATACTGGCCTGCGCGCAGCCGCTTGAAGCCGTGTCCTGATCCGGCGGAGTCTGGCCATGAAAAACAAGAGCATCGTGTCGGAAGGCCGCGAAATCGCGCTGGCCGTCAGCCTGATCGAACTGGGCGCACGCCTGCAGCTGCTGGAGGCGGAAACCAACCTGTCGCGCGAGCGCCTGCTCAAGCTGTACAAGGAAGTGAAGGGTGTGTCGCCGCCCAAGGGCATGCTGCCCTTCTCGACCGACTGGTTCATGACCTGGCAGCCCAATATTCATGCTTCGCTGTTCATGGCCTTCTTCTCCTTCTTCAAGCAGAACTCGAAGCTGACCCAGCTCGACTGCATCGTGAAGGCCTTCAAGCTGTACCAGGAGCACGTGCAGACGCACGGCATGGAAGAGGTGCTGAGCCTGACCCGCGCCTGGACCCTGGTGCGCTTCTTCGACGCCAAACTGCTGCAGCACACCGGCTGCACCTGCTGCGGCGGCCGCTTCGTCGCCCATGCCTACGATCCGAAGGCCAGCTATGTATGCGGCCTGTGCCACATCCCGGCCCGCGCCGGCAAGACGCGGCGTGCCCGCGAGGCGCTGATCGCCGCCTGACCCTCATTCCTGTCTGACCTCCTCCTTGCGCAAGCAAGGAGCTCGCCGCTGCGGGGTAACCCGCAGCGGCTTTTTTTTGTGCCGGAGAAAAGCGGGACAGGGGCCTCATTTCCTGCGTTGCAGGACGGTCAAGTTTCGTGTCGTGGTGCCGTTAGACCATCAGGCAGGCGGTGCCGGCAGGCAGATGTCCCCGGGATGGAACCGGGCCGCGGCGCGCGATTGCCGTGCAGGCCGTGCCGCCTGCAGGTAACCGGAACATCCGTCATACACAGGAAAAGTCCATGTTTCTGATCATCGGCTACGTGATCATCCTTGCCGCTTCGGTGGGCACCTACGCCATCCACGGCAGCCTGGCGGCACTGTGGGTGCCGACCGAATACGTCGCGATCTTCGGCCTCATGCTGGGTGGCTTTGTCGCCGGCAATGGCATGCCGGCGATCAAGGCGACGGTGGCGGCGCTGCCCTCGGTGTTCAAGGGCTCCGGCTACAGCAAGGCCTTCTACATGGACGTGCTGGCCATGCTGTACGAAATCCTGGCCAAGGTGCGCAAGGAAGGCCTGATGTCGATCGAAGCCGATGTCGAGAACCCGGAATCGAGCCCGATCTTTTCCAAGTACCCGAATTTCCTCGCCGACCATCACGCGGTCGATTTCCTGACCGATTACCTGCGCATGATGGTGGGCGGCAATCTCAATGCCTTCGAGATCGCCGACCTGATGGACGCCGAAATCGAAACCCACCACGCGGAACAGCATGTGGCGGTGCACTGCGTGTCCAAGATGGCGGACGGCGTGCCGGCCTTCGGTATTGTGGTGGCGGTGATGGGGGTGGTGAACGTGATGGGTTCGGTCGGCCAGCCGCCGGCGGTGCTCGGCAAGATGATCGGCGGTGCGCTGGTCGGTACCTTCCTCGGCATTCTGCTGTCCTACGGTTTCGTTGCGCCGATCGCCTCCCAGCTCGAACAGAAGATGGAAGAGGGCGGCAAGATCTACGAATGCATGAAGGTCGTACTGCTGGCCAGCATGAACGGCTATGCCCCTCAGGTGGCGATCGAGTTCGGCCGCAAGGTGCTGTACTCGCCGGACCGCCCCAGCTTCAAGGAGCTGGAAGAGGAAGTGAAGAACCGCAAGGGCAAGTGATCGCGCTCGTCGCGCAGGCACTGACACAGGCATCCGGCAACTGAATCATGTCCGACGATACCCAGCAGCCAATCATCGTCAAGAAGATCAAGAAGGGCGGCGGCGGCGCGCACGGTGGTGCGTGGAAGATCGCCTACGCCGACTTCGTGACCGCGATGATGGCCTTCTTCCTGCTCATGTGGCTGCTCGGTTCGACCGCCCAGGGCGATCTGCAGGGCATCGCGGAGTTCTTCGAGAATCCGCTCAAGGTGGCACAGCAGGGTGGTTCGGGTTCGGGCGACAGCTCCAGCGTGATCCAGGGCGGCGGTCGCGACCTCACCCGGCAGACCGGTCAGGTCAAGTACGGTGCGGTCGAAACCAAGCAGCGTTCGATCAACCTCAGCATGAGCGGCGAGGACCAGAAGGCGGAAGAGGTCAAGCGCGAACAGCAGCGACAGGAGCGGGCCAAGCTGGTGGAGCTGAAAAGCCAGATCGAGGCGCGCATCGAGGCGAATCCGGATCTGCGGCCCTTCCGCAACCAGCTGCTGCTGGACGTGACCGCAGAAGGCCTGCGCATCCAGATCGTCGACGAACAGAACCGGCCGATGTTCGCGTCAGCCAGCGACCGGCTGCAGCCCTATACGCAGAAGATCCTGCGCGAGATCGGCGTCATCCTGAATCAGGTCGATAACCGCGTGTTCCTGTCCGGTCACACCGACGCCACCCCGTTCTCCGGCGGTCTGGGCGGCTTCTCGAACTGGGAACTGTCGGCCAACCGGGCCAATGCCTCGCGCCGCGAACTGATCTACGGCGGCATGGACCCGGACAAGGTGCTGCGGGTGGTGGGCATGGCCTCCATCGTGCCGTTCGACAAGGACGACCCTTACAACCCGATCAACCGCCGGATCAGCATCGTGGTGCTGAACCGGGAAACTGAACAGGCCATGCTGTCTGACGGCAAGACCGTCAATGCGGAAGACGTGGCTGCGGCTGTCGAAGGCGGCGCCAAACCATGAAGGCTGAAGTGGTCAAGTCCGGCGCTGCGCTGCCGTAAAAAGAGCAGTCTGTCCGGCCCCCCTTTCCATTGGATGCCTGTTGCCATGAAACCTAGAACCGTTGCCCTGATCGCCGCATGGACCGGATCCGTCCTGTGCGCCGGAATCACGGTGGCGCTCGTTCCGGCCGCGCTGTGGCCGGTGATTGCAGCCGTCGGCGCCTGCGCACTGCTGTGGTCGGCCGCCATCGCGATCGCTGGCCGGGGCACAGGGACGGTCGATGAGGTGGCCACCGACAGCGGCAGCGAGCCGGACACTGCGCACGAACTGGTCGTCGGTTCGTCCGATTCGGTGCATGCCCAGTGCGATCACATGAACGAAGAACTGAAGCGGGTGCAGCAACTGCTTCATGAAGCCATCGAAGGGCTCACCCAGAGCTTTCACAAAATGCTCGGCGAAACCAACAGCCAGCGCGAAACCGCGCTGGCGCTGACTGGTGGCGACGGCAGCGAGCAGTTCGATTTCGAGAAGTTCGTCGAAGAAACCTCGGGCACCATGCAGCGCGTGGTTGATAGTGTGGTGCACAACAGCAAGCTGGGCATGGAGCTGGTCGAACTGACCGAAGGCATCGCCCGTGAAACCGAGCGCGTGCGCACGCTGCTGAGCGAGATTGGCGGCATTTCCAAACAGACCAACCTGCTGGCGCTCAATGCCGCCATCGAGGCGGCGCGCGCCGGCGAGGCCGGCCGTGGCTTCGCGGTGGTGGCCGACGAGGTGCGCGATCTGTCCTCCCGCACCAATGACTTCAGCCAGCAGATCGTCACGCTGGTCGACCGCGTGCAGACGAATGTGCGCCTGACCGAAGCGGCGCTGGCCAAGATGGCCGGCCAGGACATGACCTTTGCACTGGAATCGAAGACGCGCGTCGAAACCGTCGTGCGCGGACTGGAAATGCTGCACCAGCGGCGCCAGCAGTCCATCGTCGAGCTCGGCGCTTCGGTGGAGCGGGTGGATGGGGCGGTCGCCAATGCGGTCACCTCGCTGCAGTTCCAGGACATGACCTCGCAACTGATCGGCCATGTGCAGAAGCGCATCGATTCGATCGACGGCGTCATGGTCACCGTGCGCGCACTGAGTCAGGCGGCTGCCCTGGGGCAGGCGTCTCCCGAACTGGTCCAGCGTGTCGCCGACGCGCTGGCACAACTGACTGTCGTAGATAGCACCAACCCGGTGGCCCAGAAGGCTTACCAGGAAGGTGAAATAGAACTGTTCTGAAGGAGTTGGGCCATGGCAAAGACCGTGCTTGCGATCGACGATTCCGCGTCGATCCGTCAGATGGTGGCATTCACGCTGAAAAGCTCGGGCTACGAGGTGATCGAGGCGGTTGACGGACAGGATGGGCTGGACAAGGCCAAATCCAAGTCGGTCAATCTGGTGCTGACCGACCAGAACATGCCGCGTATGGACGGCCTCACGCTGATCCGCAATCTGCGCGCGATGGCGCAGTACAAGACCACGCCCATCCTGATGCTGACCACCGAGTCGTCCGACGCGATGAAGGCACAGGGCCGCGCCGCCGGCGCGACCGGCTGGCTGGTCAAGCCCTTCGACCCGCAGAAGCTGGTCGAGGTGGTGAAGAAGGTCATCGGCTGAGCACCCCACACCTGCTGCCGGGAGACCGTCCATGACCGTGGACATGAGCCAGTTCTACCAGGTGTTCTTCGAGGAAGCCGCGGAGCATCTGGCCAATATGGAGCAGATGCTGCTCGACATCGATCTGGACAGCATCGATGACGAGGAGATGAACGCCATCTTCCGCGCCGCCCATTCGATCAAGGGCAGCGCCGGTACCTTCGGCTTCCAGGATCTCGCCCAGGTCACCCATGAGCTGGAAACCCTGCTCGACCGCGTGCGCAAGCACGAGGTGGTGATGACCACCGCGATGGTCGATGCCTCGCTGGAAGCGGGCGACCTGCTGCGCGATCTGGTGGCCGCTCACCGTGGCGAGGGCTCGGCCGACCTTCAGCGCGTGGCGGAGGTGTGCGCCACGCTGCAGCGCCTGTACGGCAACGACGCGGCGGCCGAAGACGCGCAGGCCGCGCCGCTGCCGGAACGTGCGCTGCAGAAATCCTTCAGTTTCAGCTTCGCGCTGCCGCCGGCCTGTGCCGACGCAGCTGGGGTGATCGAGAACATGAGCGCCGAGCTGGAAATGCTGGGCGCCAAGGTGGTCGATGTATCGATGGACGCGGCCGGCCGCCTGCAGTGCGTGCTCGGCGGTACGGTCGACGCGGCGGCGGTGCGCGACATCGTCGAATTCATCGCGCACCCGGGCAGTTATGCGGAAGGGGCGGAGGCGCCGGTCGCGGCCGGGGACGACACATGGGGACTGTTCGCGGACGATGCGGCGCCGTCGCCCGCGGCCGAACCCGCCGACGAGTCGTGGGGTCTGTTCGCGCCCGAACCCGCCACCGGCGCGGCATCCGATGACAGCTTCGGTCTGTTCGCTGATCCGGTTGCGCCCGCGCCGGTGAAGGCAGACGAAAGTTTCGGCTTCTTCGACCAGGCGCCAGGTGTGCCCGATCTGGCCCAGGCGCTGCAGGCCAGTGCTTCGCCGGACGGCAGCTACGGTTTCTTCGAGCCGCTGCCCGCGGCGTCCGCGGACGTCACGCCGGTTCCGGTCAGTCAGATGCCGGCGGAGCCTGCACCGGTAGCCGCGGTCAAGCCGGCCGAGGCGCCCCGCGCCCCGGCCGCGCGTGCCGCGAAGGCGGGAAGCGGTGGCGACACCTCGATCCGCGTTGGCGTGGACAAGGTCGATCAGATCATCAATCTGGTCGGTGAGCTCGTGATTACCCAGGCCATGCTGGCTTCGGCCGCGTCGAAGCTGGATCCGGTCGAATTCGAGCGGCTGATGAACGGCGTGCAGCAGCTCGAACGCAACACGCGCGACCTGCAGGAATCGGTCATGTCCATCCGCATGCTGCCGATGTCCACCGTGTTCTCGCGCTTCCCGCGCGTGGTGCGCGACCTGTCGCAGAAGCTGGGCAAGCAGGTGCGTCTGGTGACCACCGGCGAATCGACCGAACTGGACAAGGGGCTGATCGAGCGCATCGCCGACCCGCTCACCCACCTCATCCGCAACAGCCTGGATCACGGCATCGAAACGCCGGACCTGCGCGAAGCCCGTGGCAAGCCGCGCGAGGGCACGATCACGCTGAAGGCCTCGCACCAGAGCGGCAATATCGTGATCGAGGTCGGCGACGACGGCGCCGGGCTGAATCGCGACCGCATCCTGTCCAAGGCGCGCGAGCGCGGTTTTGCGGTCAGCGACGCGATGAGCGATTCCGAGGTGTGGGCGCTGATTTTCGAGGCGGGCTTCTCGACCGCGGAACAGATCACCGAAGTGTCCGGTCGCGGCGTCGGCATGGATGTCGTGAAGAAGAACATCGCTGCCATGGGCGGACGGGTGGACATCGAATCGATGACCGGCGTCGGTACCCGCATGACGGTACGCCTGCCGCTCACGCTGGCCATCCTGGACGGCATGTCGGTCGCGGTCGGTGCGGATACCTACATCGTGCCGCTGAACTACGTGGTCGAGTCGCTGCAGCCGACTGCAGCCATGATCAAGAGCGTGGCGGGTCAGCCGCGGCTGGTGCAGGTGCGCAACGAGTACCTGAACATTCTGACGCTGAAGGAAGCGCTCGGGCTGCATGACGGCACCACCGACCTGGAGCGCGGCATCCTGGTGGTGCTGGAGTCCGACGGCGACAAGATTGCGCTGTTCGTCGACGAACTGGTCGGCCAGCACCAGGTCGTGATCAAGAGCCTGGAAGCCAATTACCGCAAGGTGGTGGGCATTTCCGGCGCCACCATTATGGGCGACGGCCACGTCGGCCTCATCCTCGACGTGCCGGCGCTGGTGTCTTCGGCGCGCGGTACCTTCGCAGCGGCCGCCTGAGCGGCCGCTGTCGCCGCCCCCTTCCGCGGGCGGCGCTTCGTTTTTCCTTTCCGCCCACCGACCGTCGCCTGCAGGGCGCACGGTTCCGGTGCGCCCGGTTGCGCGGGCCGGAGCGCAAATTTGGGGGCTTCCCAGCCTCAAGGCGCGTGCTTCATCTGCCGTTACATCTGAGGTATCGGAAGCGAGGGAGAGCTCACAATGGTTCACGCGGCGCAGGCAGCGTCCCACCGGCCCGACGGGGGTGTGGAGGGCAGCTACGCCCAGGAATACCTCACCTTCACGCTGGGTGAGGAAGAGTACGCAATCGATATTCTCAAGGTGCAGGAAATCCGCGGCTATGACGCGGTGACCGGCATCGCGCACGCGCCGCCCTTCATCAAGGGCGTGATCAATCTGCGCGGCACCATCGTGCCCATCGTCGATCTGCGCATCAAGTTCGGCGTCGGCGTCGTCGAGTACACGCCCTTCACCGTCACCATCATTCTCAATGTCGGTGGCCGGGTGGTCGGCATGGTGGTCGATTCGGTGTCCGACGTGCTGGCGCTGGACGCATCCCAGATCCTGCCCGCCCCCGATTTTTCGTCCGCGCTCGATACGCGCTACATCCACGGTCTCGGGTCGATCGACACCCGCATGCTCATCGTGGTGGATATCGAGAAACTCATGCTGTCGCCCGACATGGCGTTGGTCGACGATCCCGTGCACTGACTGAAAGTCCCCGAGAATGACTTCAATCGACTCCTCGAAAGCCGCCAACCCACGCGGTCTCAGCGTCCAGCAGCGCCTGCTGGTCATCGTCGCGGCGGCCACCGCCGGCATCATCCTGCTGGCCACGGTGCTGCTGTTCGGCATGCGCTCCAACATGCTGGAGGACCGCAAGAACGCCGCCCGCTTCGCGGTGGAATCGGCGTGGGGCGTGGTGGAGGCCTTCCACAAGCGCGTCGGCACCGGCGAGCTGACTGATGCCGACGCGCGCAAGCAGGCGATGGAAACCCTGCGCACGCTGCGCTACAACGGCCAGGACTATTTCTGGATCAACGACTTCGGTCCGCGCATGGTCATGCACCCGACCAAGCCGGAACTGGAAGGCAAGGATCTGAGCGGCACCAAGGACCCGGACGGCAAGGCGCTGTTCGTCGAGTTCGTCCGGGTGGCCCGCAGCGACGGTGCCGGTTTCGTCGATTACCAGTGGCCGCGTCCGGGCGCGAGCGCGCCGGTGCCCAAGGTGTCCTATGTCCGTCAGTTCGAGCCCTGGGGCTGGGTGGTCGGATCGGGCATCTATGTCGATGACGTCAATGCGCTCATCCTGAAGGAAGTCATGCGGGTCGCGCTGATCGCGCTGGCCATCGCCGGCGTCATCGGCTTCATCGGTCTCAATCTCGGACGCAGCATCGCCAGCCGTCTGCGGCTGGCGGGCCAGCACGCCGAGGCGATCTCGACCGGCATGTTCGATCGCAGCATCGAAGCCGGCGTGCAGGACGAGGTGGGGCAGCTGATGCGGCTGCTCGACAAGATGCGCGTGGATCTGAAGGAACGCACCGAGCGGGACCGGGTGGTGGCGGAGGAAAACCTGCGCGCCCGCACCGCGCTCGACTGCGTCACCACCAATGTGCGCATTGCCGACAACAGCGGCACGGTGCTCTATGCGAACCGCGCCATGATGCGCACGTTGGGGCGGGTAGAGGGCGCAATCCGCACAGGCGTGCCCGGCTTCTCGATCGACCGCTTCATCGGCAGCAATGTGAACGCGCTGTGCACCAATCCGGACTTCGTGCGCCGCAGCTGGACCGATGGCATGGTCCAGCGCAGCGAACTGGCGATCGGCGGCCATGTATTCGACCTGTGGCTGACGCCCATCGTGAATGACGCCGGCGAACGCGTCGGCACGGTTGGCGAATGGAAGGACCGTACCGACGAGGTGGCCATCGAGCAGGAGGTGACCGGTCTGGTCATGGCCGCAGCCGCCGGCGACTTCACGCAGCGGCTGTCGGTGGAGAACAAGCAGGGTTTCTTCCGCCAGCTGGCGGAAGGGCTGAACGGTCTGGTCGAGCAGGTCGCCACCAGCCTCGGCGACCTGGCTTCGGTGCTCAACGCGATGGCCAGCGGCGACCTGAACCGCAAGATAGACGGCCAGTACCAAGGCACCTTCGCCCAGCTCAAGGACGACACCAACACCACGGTGGATCGCCTGCGCGACGTGGTGGGCCGCATCAAGGAATCGACCGAAGCGATCAACGTGGCTGCCCGCGAGATTTCGGCAGGCAACAGCGACCTCAGTTCGCGCACCGAGGAGCAGGCCAGCTCGCTGCAGGAGACGGCCAGCTCGATGGAAGAGCTGAACGCGACGGTGAAGCAGAACGCGGACAGCGCGCAGAAGGCGAACGAGCTGGGCCGTCAGAGCAACGAGGCGG